>Ga0137436_1000165_pt1 | contig 21954 bp, 18 predicted proteins | sample EasRivERMGT119_2_FD_102328 | JGI IMG/M metagenome (GOLD analysis project Ga0137436, IMG submission 102328) | Soil microbial communities from meander-bound floodplain in the East River, Colorado, USA - East River MetaG ERMGT119_2 | ecosystem: Environmental > Terrestrial > Soil > Floodplain ...
AGGTCGATCGTGCAGCTCGCCACGGGCGTCCCGTTTCGCAACGCCCCCGCGTGGGCGATGTGCGTGCCGTCGAAAAAGACCTGCACGAGAAAATCGGAGAACCCGACGGTGATCGTGTCGCCGGTCGGATACGGGTCCTCGTCGCAGCTCGTGATCGTGCCGGCGATGGTGGCGTCGCTCGTGTGCACGTTGACCGTGTAGTCGCACGCGGCCGTGTCGATCGAGCCCGTCCCCGTCATGGCGGGTGAATCGTTGATGAAAAGGTTGTTCAGCGTGAGCAGGATCGGGGTTCCGGGAACCGCGGTGACGTCTCCGGTGAGCGTCAGGGGCTCATCGCCCCCGGCCACGAGACATCCGTTGAAGTCGAAATTGAGACCTTGCCCGGCGACCGCGCAGACCACCGAGCCCGACGCGCACCAGTTGCTCGTGTTCGGGCATGCGAAGACGCCGGCAGGGACGCGTGCGACAGGCGGCGCCGTCAGCAGGTCGCCGACAGCGCCCATGAACGTCATGAGCGGCACGACGGTGGTCGTGATGGTCTCGTCGAGACCCGCTTCCACGGCCTGATCCACGGGAACGTCGAGAAGGTCATCGTCGCTGCACGCGATCACCGAGACCAACGCGACGACCGTCACGAGCGCAAGACAGAATCGTTTGGACGGCTTCATCTGAACCCCCAGTTCGGTGGAGCTTACACAATTGCGCTCTAGAATGGAGACGCAATGTCTCCATCTGGTGTTACGTCGGGACTCACGATGGGGACCCGTCGGGGCCGCGGCGCCTTGCTCGCATCCATTCTCGGGTCCGGAATGGCCTTCCTGGACGGCACGGCGGTCAACCTCGCTCTGCCTTCCATCGGGGAGGACCTGGGCGCCGGGTTCGCCGCGTTCCAGTGGGTCGTCAACGGGTACATGCTGACCTTCGTGGGTCTCGTGCTCCTCGGCGGCTCGCTCGGCGACCGCTTCGGCTCGCGCAGGATCTTCGAGGTGGGCGTGGTCCTGTTCGCCGCGACGTCGATCGCATGCGGCCTGGTCCCCGGCACGCTCGGGCTCATCGTCGCCCGCATGGCGCAGGGCGTGGGCGCGGCGCTGCTGGTCCCGACGAGCCTGGCCCTCGTCCAGGCGTCGTTCGTGCCGCGTGACCGCGGGCGCGCGATCGGGACATGGTCCGCGCTCTCCGGGCTGGCGACCGTGCTCGGCCCGGTGCTGGGGGGCTGGCTGATCGACGCGGTGTCGTGGCGGGCGATCTTCCTCATCAACCCGGGGATCGCGGTATTGACCCTCTGGGCGGCGCGCCGGTTCGTTCCGGAGACCGTGACCACGAAGCAGGCGCCGATCGACGTCGCCGGTTCGGCGACCGCCGCGCTCGGCCTGGGCGGCATCGTGTACGCGCTCATCGAAGGCCCCGACCGGGGCTGGCCGGCGGCGGCGATCGCCGCCGGTGCTGCGGGCATCGCCCTGCTCGCGGCGTTCCTGCTGGTGGAAGCACGCGCCGCGAACCCGATGCTGCCGCTCCGGTTCTTCCGCATCCGCGCCTTCGCGGGAGCCAACGCCACGACCCTGATCGTCTACGCTGTCTTGAGCGGCGTGTTCTTCCTGCTCACCCTCCAGCTGCAGCGGGTGGTCGGCTACTCGCCGCTGGCCGCCGGTGCCGCGACGATGCCCATCACGCTGATGCTGCTCTTCCTCTCGCCGCGAGCCGGCCGCCTGGCCGATCACATCGGCGCGCGCCTCCCCATGACGGTCGGACCGATCGTCGCGGCCTTAGGCGTTGCGCTGTTCTCGCGCGTCGTCGCGGGAGCCTCGTACCTGACGGGAGTCCTTCCCGGCATCCTCGTGTTCGGTCTCGGGCTGGGACTGACGGTCGCTCCGCTCACGTCCGCGGCGATGGGCTCTCTGCCGAACGGCCACGCCGGCACCGCTTCGGGGGTGAACAACGCGGTGGCGCGGCTCGCGGCGCTGTTGGCGGTAAGCGTTCTGCCGCTCGCCGCGGGGCTGTCGGGCCTCGGCTCGGTGGGCGGCGCCGCTTTCTCCGCGGGCTTCGTCAGAGCGATGTGGATCGGCGCTGGGACCTTGGTGCTAGGCGGAGCGGTGGCATGGCTCTCCATGCCGGCCAAGATCGCGTGAGCGCCCTGTCGGCCGAAGGAGTCACCCGCCGGTTCGGCGAGGTCGTCGCCCTCGACGAGGTGACCCTGGGCGTCGAGCCCGGTGAATGCGTGGCGCTGGTGGGAGAGAGCGGGTCGGGCAAGACCACGCTGCTCGGCTGCTTCAACCGTCTCACGGTCCCGCAGTCCGGACGGGTCCGTGTGATGGGCGAGGACGTCGCGATTGCGGACCCGGTGCGCCTGCGGCGCCGCGTGGGTTACGTGCAGCAGGACGGCGGGCTGTTGCCGCACTGGACGGTCGAGCGGAACGCGGGGCTCGTGCCTTGGCTGCTCGGCCAGCCGGATGCGCGGGCCCGGGCCGCCGCCGCGCTGGAGCTGGTGGGGCTCCCCGCGACGAAGTTCGGCGCGCGCCACCCGTCCGCGCTGTCGGGCGGCCAAAGGCAGAGGGTGGCGATCGCGCGCGCCATCGCCGCGCATCCCGGCGTCCTCCTGATGGACGAGCCGTTCGGCGCGCTCGACGCGATCACGCGGTTCGAGCTGCAGCAGGCGTTCGCCGAGCTGCGCAAGCGCATCGGCGCCACGGTCGTATTGGTCACACACGACCTGCGTGAGGCGTTCCAGCTGGCGGACCGCGTGGCGGTGGTCCGGGCCGGGCGCATCGAGCAGCTCGCCACGCCGGAAAGCTTGAAGCGACACCCCGCGACACCGTACGTGCAACGCCTGCTGGAAGCAGCCGGAGTATGACGGCCACGCTCGGGCTGATGCTGGCACTCGCGGCGAACAAGCCGGTGGTGGTGGCATCCAAGCCGTTCGCCGAGTCGTACCTGCTGGCGGAGACGTTCGCGCAGGTGCTCGAGGATGCCGGGTTCGAAGTCGACAGGAGGCCGGGCCTGGGTGCCACGGAAATCGCCTTCGGCGCGCTGCGCACCGGCGCCATCGACGTGTATCCCGAGTACACGGGCACCGGCCTCCTCGCGATCCTCCACGAAGAGGCGATCCCCGATCCCCGCGCGTCCTACCGGCGGGTTGCCACGGAGTTCGCGCGGCGGTGGGACGTGCACTGGCTGGCACCGCTCGGCTTCGAGAATACGTACGCCATCGCGGTGCGGCCGGAGACCGCGGAGCGCCACGGGCTGCGCACGCTGAGCGACCTGGGACGGGCCTCGCCGCAGCTCACGGCCGGCCTGACGCCGGATTTCATCGGCCGGCCCGACGGCCTGCCCGCGCTCGAGCGGACGTACGGCTTCCGCCCGCGCTCCGTGCGATCGCTGCTGCAGTCCGTCAAGTACGCCGCGATCGCCGCCGGCACCGTCGACGTGATCGACGGCTACTCGACCGACGGCCTGATCGCCCGGCACGGCCTCGTGGCGCTCGAAGACGACCGGGGATTGTTTCCTCCCTACGAGGCGGCAGCGCTGGTGAGCGCCCGGCTCGTGCACGAGCTTCCGGCCGCAGTGCTGGCCCTCGAGCGCCTGAGCGGGCGGCTCGACGTCCGGACGATGCGGACGCTCAACCGGCGTATCGAGGTGGACGGCGAGGACATCCGCGTCGTCGCCCGGGATGCGCTCCGCGAGCTCGGGATCGTCGCCGCCCGCGCCACTCCGGAGGAGGCACCGCCCGGCGGCGGCTTCCTCTCCTACCTCTGGGCTCACCGTGCCGAGACCGCGCGGCAGCTCGGCCGGCACCTCCTGCTGGTGGCCATCTCGCTCGCCGCGGCTCTGGTCGTGGCGATTCCCCTCGGCCTGGCGCTCGAGCGCTGGCGCCCCGGCGCCGAGTCGGCCGTTCGCGGCACGGGCGTGCTGCAAACCATTCCGAGCATTGCCCTGCTGGCGTTCATGATCCCGCTGCTCGGCATCGGCGTGCTGCCGGCGCTCGTGGCGCTGTTCCTGTATTCGCTCCATCCCATCGTGCGGAACACCTATTCCGGGGTGCGCGACGCGGCGCCGGATGCGGTGGCCTCGGCCCGGGCGCTGGGGATGACCGACGGGCAGCTGCTCCGGTACGTTCGCCTTCCGCTCGCGGCACCGGTCATCATGGCGGGCGTGCGTACGGCCGCGGTGATCAACGTCGGCACGGCGACGCTCGCCGCGTTCATCGGAGCCGGCGGCCTGGGTGACCCGATCGTCGCCGGGCTCGCGCTCTCGGACGCGCGGATGATCCTCGCCGGCGCGATCCCCGCGGCCGGGCTCGCGATCGTCGTGGACCTCGGGCTGGGCGCGGTCGAGCGGGCGGTGCGCCCGGCGTCCTAGCGGGCACGCTGGATGGACGGCCGGGCCGCGGTCGCGACCCGAAAGCCGTAGGCCGCGAGCGCGCCGACGACGGCCAACACGAGCAACGTGCGCCCGGAATACCAGGCCGCCGCGTCCGTGGTCAGCGGAAAACAGGTCAGCGCGAGCGCGACGAACTGGCCCACCGCGACGGTGAGGAGCCCGAATCGATAAAGCGCCACGAGCCACACGGTCAGGGCGACGACCATATAAACGATGAGCCCGCTCGGATCGATGTTCGCGGGAAGCCCCGTCGTCACGGTCATCAAGACGACGAAGACTCCGATGGCCGCCCAGGTCCGGCGGAGGATGACCCGGCACAACAGCAGCAATACGAGATATCCGAGGTTGAAGAGCAGCGAGGCCCCCATGAACGCAACGAGGTTGGAGAGCGCGTGCCGCGCGCTCGTGAATCCGAAGAGGATCTGGTCGATCCCCGGACCGCCGCTCACATCCGACACCCGGGCGGTGATGCCGAGCGCCTGCGCCGAGAGTTGGTAGGACTGATCCACCAGGCGCGTGATCACGCCGAACAGGACCCCGATCAGGACGTCGCGGCCCACGAGCGGATCCGTGAAGCGGCCGTCGAGCAGGCGCACCCACGAAACGATCGTCTCCGGCCACAACCGCCGCAGGTGCGGCTCGAGCGCGAGATAGAAAACGAAGACCACCCCCGCGATGAAGAGCGGGATAGCCGTGAAGAGGATGAGGTGGTCCACTTCGTCCAACGATGCGACGTAGTGCCCCCCCAAGATGCCCGCGATCCATCCGACCGTGAACACGAAGGCCGCCAGGCGAAACGCCCCCTTGCGATCGCCCCGTCCGAGCCGGACGTTGCGACGGGCGAGGAACACGGCGCCGACGAGCACGGCGATGAGGATGAGTGAAGCCGTGGCGGCCATGATCTTGGCGGTGAGGCTCGCCTCCTCGGACGGTGCCGCCGCCGGTTGCGTCCACGGATAGACGATGCGGAAGTAGACCGGCCGTCCGTGGTACGCCGCCGCTTCGACCCGGATCGGGATGTCCGGCGCCTCGGCGGAGGCGCCTTCCCAGGCGGCGCGCCGGTCCGCGAAGACGGTCGGGATCCAACGCGGCGGCGCGGTCTTGAGCGACGACGCGTCGAGACCCGCCTCCTCGAAGAGCACGGACCAGTCCGGCTCGGGAGCTTCGCCGCTCGTGTCGTCGAGCTCGGAGCGGGCGGCCTCGAAGCGTGCGAGCCGGCCGCGCGTGTCCAGGAACGCCGTGACCATGCCCGGATTGTTGCGCGGAGGATCGTAGAAGTTCGTTTCGAGCAGGGTCGCCTGGGCCGAAAGCAGGTTCGGGGAGCCCTGCCGGTACCAGAACCGGATCGCAGGAGGCCGTCCGACCGCGAGGCGGTCCCATCGGCCCCACGATCGATCGTGCTCGAGCACGTAATCGAGGAAGCCGGTGTCCGCGTGGAACCCCCATGCGGTGTCCGCCGCCGGATCCGCATAGCCCAGCGTCGCGAGCAGCGTCTTCCCCCGCTCCGCGAGCACGTCCGGAGACTTGTCGAGCGCCACGAGGCCCACGAGCTGAGTCCGGCCCGAGAGCAGCGCGACGACGATCGCGAGGGCGACGATCGCGGACACGACGCTCCACGCCACCTGCGGGCGTATCCCTCCGACCGCGCCCGCTTCGGCGACCAGCTCGGGAGACGGCGTCTCGCCCGCCGCGAGCGCCGCGGCGAGCGGATCGCCTCCGGGAAGCGAGGCCGCGACAGCGAGCGCCCGGTCGGGCCGCTCTCGCGGATCCGTCCGAAGGCACTTGAGGATGGCGCGCTCGACCGCCGGATCGAACCCGTCGACATGGCTTGACGGGCTCGTGGGCGTCGACTCGCGCTGCAGCCGCGCCAGCTCTTCCGTCGTCGACGCGAGAAACGGGCGCTTGCCGGTGAACAGCTCGTAGAGCACGAGACCGAGGGCGTAGAGGTCGCTCTTGACGGAGGCGGGGCCGCCTGCGAGCTGCTCGGGCGCCATGTAGGTCGGCGTGCCGGCGCCTGCGTCCCGGTCGTCGCTCGCGAGCGCCGCCAGACCGAAGTCGGTGATCTTCGCCCGCCCGCGGCCGTCGATCATGACGTTCGCGGGCTTCAGATCGCGATGGAGGACGCCCTGCTCGTGCGCTGCGGCCAGGCCCGCGCAGAGCTGGCGCGCGATCTGGACCGCCTTCTCCTTCGGCAGATGGCCGATCCGGCTCAGGAGGACCGCGAGGTCTTCGCCGTCCACGTATTCCATGGAGATGAATTGCCGCCCGTCGACCTCGCCCACGTCGTACACGCGGCAGACGTTCCCGTGGGAGATCTGCCGTGCGACCCTCACCTCGTTGAGGAACCGCGAACGACGCGCCTCGTCGCGCTCGAAGTCCTGCGGGAGGAACTTGAGCGCGACCGCTTGGCCCAGCTTCAGGTCGTCGGCGCGGTAGACCTCCCCCATGCCGCCGCGCCCCAGGAGTCCGTAGATGCGGTACCGGTCGGCGATCACGGTCCCGGGCAGAAAGCGCCCCTCGTCCCTCGGCGCCAACCGCTCGGCGTGCACCGACGTTCGGGTCGGATCGAACGAGTCCGCCGCCACGGCGCGACCGCACTTCGAGCAGAACCGGCTTCCTTCGGAGGCTCCGGCTCCGCAGGCGGGGCAAGAGATCATCGCGTGAGGATGGCACGGCGGAACCGGAAGCGGGACGAAATGTACCGCCCCCTTGACCTCTGGCGCGTCCGGCCTAACTTCGCCCTTGACGAATGATCTGGGACGACGCGGCTTTCCGAGAGGCCTACCGCGCACGGCTTCGGCAAGTCCAGGCCAGCGGCGAGGCCGAAGTGCGAGCCCAAGCGACGGCATTTCAAGCCGAGGCCGCCAAGTGGGGCGGATCCAGCGGGGAGCACTTCACGCAGCGCGCCGGGGCCGCGGCGGCCGCCACGCTTTCGGACTACGTCCGCGGCGCGATCGACGCCTTCGATCAGACGCTCGCGGCCGTCGAGGCCGAGCTGGAAGAAGCCGATCTGAACACGCTTCGGACGAGCCTCGAGCAGGAGATCGCGCGGAGGGCGAAGTCGCTTCCGGCGGCGCTGCGAGACTTCACCAAGCCCGCAGCACCTCCGGCCCTGCTGCGCGCGATCGTCCAGCAGGCGCCGATGAAGGCGCGGCAGATCCTGGTGGAGCGCTTGTCGACGGCTCGCGAGCGGATTCGTCCCCGCGTCCGTGCGCGCGAGGTGTTCGACCGCGCCATCTTCATCAGCCATGACGTGCGCGACGCCGCGCTGGCCGGCGCTGTGAAGCGCCTGATCACGGCAGCCAGCGGGGACGACGTGTGCCTGTGCACGTCGTCCGATCTCCACGGATTCGAGCACGTGCTCACGCAGCTCAAGAGGAACCGGATGACGCTCTCGTTGGTCACGCCGCATTCGGTCGGAGACCCGTCAGTCTGGTGGACACTCGGCGTCTCGGAAGGCGCCGGGAAGCCGGCGTTCGCGCTGCGCACCGCCGGGGTGAGCGTCGAGGTCGAGCTCCCCGTGAGGGCGGAGCAAGTCATCGACCTTTCCCATCGCGAGGGTGTCGCTCGGCTGCTGCGGGCGGTCCAGGCAGAGCTGAGGCGGCGGGGCAAGGACCTCTCGGAGCTGGATCTCGAGGACCTTCTCCGCGAGGCGGCAGGGCGGGCCTCAGCTGAACTGGAAACGGCTCCGCAGAGGTGATAATGCGGTCCCGATGGAACACACGATCTCGGAGCTGATGGCCGCGGCCGATCGCGGCGAGCGCTCGGCTTCGGAAGCCCTCTTCACCGCGCTCTACTCGGAGCTGCACCGATTGGCCCGGAGCCAGTTGGCCCGGCACGGTTTCCCGTCGAGCCTCGGGGCCACGACGCTGCTCCACGAGGCGTTCTTGGACATCTCGGCGCGGGACCCTTCGTTTCCGGATCGCGCACGCTTCATGGGGTACGCCGCGCGGGTCATGCGCGGCCTCATCATCGATCACGCCCGGAGCCGCCACGCCCAGAAGCGCGGCGGTCAGTTCGAGCTGACGACGTTCGACACCAGCGCTCACGACGGCCATGTCGACGATCGGGAGCTGTCTCGTGTCGGCGAGGCGCTGGACGAGCTGGCGGAGACGGACCGCGTGCTCGCCGAGATCGTGGACCTGAAGTTCTTCTGCGGGTTCTCGTTTGCCGAGATCGCCGCGATGCGCGGCGTGTCCGAGCGCACCGTCCAGCGGATGTGGGAGAAGGCGCGGATCTACCTGTTCCGGCAGATGGGCGGCTCTCTCAGCCCGTGACGATGTTCAGTCGACATCCACCCGTAGACGATCCTCCCCCGTTCGCTCATCATCCCGTCGTGGTCAAGCCGCCCGAGCGCCTCGTCTACAGGTCCGACCGGGGCCGCGTGTGCCCCGCTTGCGGTTGGCCGGCAAGCGAGTGCCGCTGCGCGTCGCGACAGCAGGCCGAGTCCGAGCCCAATCCCGCGCGCATCGTGTTCAAGCTGCGCATCGAGCGGACCGGGCGGGCCGGTAAGACGGTCACAGTGATCGACGGATTCCCTCGCAACGCGCCGTTCGCGGCCGCGTTGGCGCAGGAGTTGAAACGCAGCTGCGGCACGGGCGGAGCATTTCGGGACGACGCGCTCGAATTGCAGGGAGACCTTCGCGATCGCGTGCGCGAGCTGCTGACGCGTAAGGGCTACCTCGTCAAGGGCTAACGCCATTCGTCGTCCTAGATCGTCGCTCACCCACTCCCCCGGTTGTGGGGAGCCTGACCGCGCGGCTACACTCCAACTGTTATTTTAAGTATTTAAATTTTATTCCCTATCATCTATATATAAGCCATGGAGCAATCGGCCGATGTCCCTGAAACTCCGCAGGGACAGCCCCGCCTGGGAGAGGTAGAAGGCGAGCGGGCGCCGCAGTGCCGAGCCGAAACTCGCAGCCAGAATGCGGCGCACCGACTGGTCCGGGTAGGAATCGAGAATGAACCGGAGCGTCTCGGCGCAGTCTTCGGGGTGGGTTCGAATCAGGCACGTGATCAGCAGGGCCCGGACGTCGTCGGCACGTCGCCAGACGACGGGTCGACTCGAATCATGAACGGTCTCGAAGTCGAACCAGTGGGCGGCCCCGACCTCGAGGTCGACCAGCACGTTCTCCGCCATGGCGTCCCCGTGGGTGAATCCCAGACGATGGAACTCGGCGAGGGCAGCGACCGCTCGCTCGATGGACGTCTTCCGGACGGACTCCCCCAGCTCCGGATCCTCGAGCAAGCTCGCCAGCGTCTTTCCAGGCAGGCAAGGCAGGACGAGCGTCCCGGCGGCGTCGACCCGAATCGAAGTCCCGTGGAGGCTGAGGTAGATGAGACGCTCCCTCTCCTCCCATTCCCGCTGGCGAAGGACGCGCACGCCGGCATCCAGGATCCTGACCAGCGGATCGCTCATCCGGACCAGGAGAGGCGCGTAGAACGACCGGCGCTTTCGCACCTGAAGCTCGCCATCATGCCGGACGACTCGAACCGTCGCGTACCTCACGGACCGGAGCAGCCACCCCAGCGCCTGGCACGGGAGAAAGTAGGCACGCTCCGCCAGCTCGCGCACGGCCCCTCAATCCCCTGAGAGCAAGCAGGCGATCCCCATGACGATCAGGAGCACCCCGACGGCGTGCAAGCGGCGAACCTGTTCGCCGAAGAGCCAGATGCTCGCCAGGGGGACGAGCACGTAGGTGAGGCTCGTCACCCCGTAGGCTCTCGACAACGGGACGACTCGGAGCACGTACAGCCAGCAGAGCGTCCAAGCGATCCAGGACGCGAGCCCCGCCAGAACGTGCACGTTTCGGGCGGCGGCGAGGAGGAACTCGAGGCGTCCGAGACCGGCCAGCTGTCTTGCGCCGGACTTCAGCAAGAGCTGCCCCGTCGCGGAGAAGGACACCGCAGCCAGCATCAGCACGATCGGCTTTCCCCGCATCATCGATTTGACCCCTGCCCACGCTCGGCGAGTATCGTTTGAGCTGCCCGATCATGTCGATGTCGTTGATGAGCGATCCGAACGACGAGCGTCGTCACCGCGGTGACGGCGCGCAGCGCCACGCGCAGCGGTAACACGGCGTTGCTTTCGCGGACGGCGCCGTAGGATCGTGCCGCTCCGGCCGTCCATGCCATGGCGTGCGGTAGCGACGCGGATGCCGTCAGGAAGCTCGGCAAGCCGGCGGACAGATCCTCGGCATGGTCGACGACGTCGTCGATGATCTGGCACTGCATGGCGATCCGAAAGAGGGCTTCCACGTCGCCGTCGTCTCGAGTCGCACGGATCCCTTCTTCGAGATCCTCGGCGTCGAGCGCGATGGCGGTGACCGTCGCAAGCGAGAGCCGCGCGACCGCCTCGCGATACGAGCGCACCTCGTCGAAACGCCGATGGTCGCCACCGATCGAAGGGCGGCGCGCTTCCAGCTCTCGAAGCCGACCGACGTATTCCTCGATCCACGACCCCAAACCAGCCCGCTCCAGACGCTGCCGGATCGACCTGTACTCGGCCTCGGGAAAACACTTGTGGTCCACGGCCGCGTTCGTGCACGCCTGAAAGTCCAGGAATATCGCCAGCTCGCCGACGCGCTTCCGCGCCAGGGGCCGCGAACGGCGAAGCGCATGCACCGTGTCGAGCGCGACGATGCAGAGGACCCGAAGCGGCGTCCTGGGTGCCGCCCGGAAGAACAGCGGCAGGCCGCGCAGAAGGCACCCCATCGTCACGGCCCAGTCAGACATGGCACAGCACCACTTCTCGCGGGCACCGGAAGCGAATCGGCACGAGGTCGCTGACTCCGCGGCTGACCACGAGCCGTGTCGAGTCCGACCGACGACTCGAGAAGCAGTACGGGTAGAAGATCGCGCCCGGGAACAGGCGGTCGCGATACTCCCAGGCGACCACCTGGCAGCCGTGCAGGTGCCCGGCCAAGACGAGGTGGTAGCCGGCCTGGCGGGACGTCTTCCAGATCCGCGGGTCATGGGCGCACAGGACCCGGACCTGCCCGTCGACGTGCGCCGTGTTTTCCGGTCCGGAGACCGCGATCGCGCGCCCCCCATGCGTCACGCGCGCGATGCCGGAATGGATCCAGTCCCCTCCGCCCCGGACCACCGCGTCACGGACGCGGTCCATGCCGATCCGGCGGTCGTGGTTGCCGCCGACGGCGAGAACCGGTGCGACCTCCCCGAGACGGCCCACAAGCTCGCTCAGCGTTCCCAGCTCGGAGTGACGATCCGCGAGGTCGCCTCCGAGCAGCACGACGTCGGGACGGCAGCGCATCGCCGCGTCGAGTACTTGCCGGCACAGCCTTTCGGAACGATCGGGCCTGAGGTGGATGTCGCTGACGTACAGGAGCCGGCACGCGTCGGGGCGCGCCGAGAGCCGCTCTTCGCGAACATGCAGGGCTCGATTCAGCCCGATTTCCAGCATCGCCCGCCGGCCCTCGCTGTGCTGCACAGTACTTTTCAATACAAAGTACTATGCCGGTCTAGCCAGGCCATGTCAAGTACGTCGTCCCACTTGAATCCTCCCCCGTGGAGACCTAGCTTCTCGTTCGATGAACGCGAAGCCTCCGGTCCTCACCTTCTGTGTGGCGGTGCTTGCGTACGCCTCCCCGTCCGCGGCGATCGACGTGCCGCAGACGCGGGAGGAGTTCGTGCAGGCGGTCGCCGACGGCCGGGGCGCCGAGGTCGAGACGATCACCGTCGACCGGCCCCTCGACGCCGTCTACGGCGTCCTCGAGGAGCGCGCGAAGACGTGCCTCGACGTCCAGGTCACGCGAACCGCGAACGTGGGGTACGTCGAGCGCAGCTCGTCGGACTACAACCCCACCGTGCGCCGCGTCGCGAAGGACCGCGCGGAGTTCACGCTCCAGGTGGACCACAATCCGCGCGCCGTCGGACACACGCCGCCCGTCGGCGGGCTCTACATGATGGCCGTCGATCTCCACGCGACCGACGAGAACCACACCGAGGTCGTTCTCTTCCGGCCGAAGATCGGGGCGGGAAAGATCACGGCGAGCCTCAAGCAGTGGGTCGCCGGCGGCGCGTCGGAGTGTCCGAAGCTCAGATAGCCGACGTCAGCTCTTGCGTCGCGTGCTTCCGCCGCCGCTGAGCGCCAGCCCGATCCGGGGAAGTGGCGGCGGAGCCTCCTCCGCCGGCTCCTGGGCGAGAACGGCACTCGCCGCCAGCAGCGGCAGGACGGCGGCGATCATCGCGGCTCCTCCGAGGGACAGCGAAGTGTCTCACGGGCCGCCGGGATCGCCGACGACGGCGAACGCGGCCCAGAGCGCGGGGGATTCCGCGAGCGGTGCGCCGCTTGCGGTTCGGATCGAGCCCGCGCGCAGCGCGGCGAGCGTATCGGTCTGTGCGCGGCGAAGCGCTTCCGCGCGCGGGGTGCCGCGGCGGAGCTCGCCGTGAAAAGCCTTCATCTCATGGAGCGCGACCCGATCCGCGACACGCCAGAGCGTGACGACGACGGCGCGGGAGCCCGCTTGCAGAAACGCCCGGCCGAATCCCATCACGCCGTCGGAGTCGATGCGCCCGCGTCCGGTGTCGCATGCCGAGAGCACGACGAGGTCCGCCGAGAGGCGAAGGTCGAACACCTCACGCGCGGTCAAGAAGCCGTCCCCGCTCGCCCCGGGAGCCCCGCCCGGCGAAAGGGCGAGGAAGCTTTGCATGGGATCGTCCGGACGCACGACACCATGCGTCGCGATGTGGATCAGAGCGCGGTCCGGCGCGAGACGGCGAACCGCGGCCTCCGTGGCGGCTGCCCCGCGCAGCACGACCGTGGCGTCGTCGGGCCACGCGCGGCGGACCGACTCGGCCTCGTCGTCCGCCGCCGGCAACGGTGGGAGCGGAGGATCGCCGCTTCGCCGCGCGGGCATCGAAGGATTCCCGACGACCAGGACCCCACGCCTCGTCGAGGCCGGGTGGGGCGCCCGCGCGCCGATCGCGCGGAGCACGCCGACCGACGGGGCGTACGCGACCGCGTGCCGCTCGGCGACGTACCGCCCCGTTTCGTCGGGAAGGCCGGCGAGCGACACGAGAAATAACGGCCCGTGCGGAACGACCAGCACCGCTCGGCCCGGATCGGACGGAAGGAATCGCTCGAACGGAGCGATGAGCCGGCGATGCAGCGCCCGTCGCGCGTTTTGGCCTTCGCTCTCGGTGCGGGCGGCCTCCGCTTCGCGAAGCAGCTGCGCGCGATCGACGGCGAGCGCCGCAACGTGGACCTCGCCGTCCGCGGTGACGAGCCAGGCGAGCAGGCGGCCTTGCGTCGTGAAGTACTCGATGATCGGGCTCGCGCGCCGCCGCGCCTCGTCGCGGATGTCGGCGAGCCGCGGCGGATCGACCGTGGCGAGGCTGGTAAGTGCCGAGGCGGTGCGCTCCCCGGAGGATGCCGGGGATCCCGGACCGCCCCGTTGCACGTCGTCGGCCGGCGGCGGGCCGGTGTCGTCGTCGGCCGGAGACACCGGTGCTACCCGCTCCGGCTCCCGAGCCGGCGGTACCGATGCCGGACGGTCGCTTCCGAGCAGATCGAGAAACGCGCGCGCCCGCGCACGCTCGGCGATCTCCAGGGCCTGCTCGGGCCGACCGAGATCGACGAGCAGGGAGGCCGTGTCCTCGAAGAGCGACTGTCGCTTCTCGAAGAAGCCCGACTTGGCCGCATCGGAAAGCAAGAGCTCCGTGGTCATCTCCTCGATGATCGTCAGACCGTCGAGGAAGGATCGAAGCGCTGGCTCCGGCCGTCGGAGGTCGAGCAGGATGCGTCCGTTGTCTTGAGCGGCCGTCCATCGCATCTCGGGATTCCCGGTCGCTTCGGCGCGTTCGCGCGCGCTCCGCCCGAGCGCAACCGCGCGGTCGGCGTCCCCTTCCTGCGCCAGCAACCGGCCGTACTCCCCCAGCGCCATCGACGCGTAGGGCAGGTCGACGGCATCCATGAGCGCGAGCGACAGCTCGAAGGCATCTCGCGCCGCGCGACGCTCGTCGAGGAGAACGCGAAGGCGTGCGATCTCGAAGAGGTGCCACGCGAGGGCGCGCCGGTCGCGCAGGGCTTCGAAGATCGCAACCGCCCCGTCGTACGCATCGAGCGCGGCACGCGGTTGTTGAAGCTCCTTCTCAATGCGGCCCAAGGCCGCGAGAGACCACGCCCGGCTCCGCGGGTCCCCCGCCTCGGCGCGCAGACGAATCGCCTCGGTGTAGTCGGACTTCGCGAGCTCGAGCCGGCCGAGATCGCGATGAACGCTTCCCATGGCATGTAGGGCATGCGAGATCGCGCCCTCGTCGCGCGACCGCCTGGCGATACGAAGCGCCTCGGAATGGCTGGCCAACGAGGCGTCGAGGTCGCCTCCCATCTGCTGCACGATGCCGATGTAGCTCAACGCGTGCGCTTCCTGTCGGGGATCGCCGATGCTTCGTACGAGCGCCAGGCGCCGCTCGAGCGTCGCAACCGCAGCGGCGAACGAGCGCAGGTCGAGGAGCGCCTCCCCCAGCGCCTGATGCACGTCGGCCTGGGCCTGGGGGTCACCGCGCTCGACCTCGATCGCGAGCGCCTCGTGCTCCAGACGCGTGCCGTCGTCGTAGCGGCCCCGCTTGACTTCGATGCGTCCCAGCAGGAGAGCGGTTTTCGCACGGTCGCCGCCGTCCTCGGCATTGTGCGCCAAGCGCTCCGCGAGCGCGTAGTCGGCTTGTCGCCATGCGGCGAAGCCTTCTTCGATCTCGATCGTCGCCAGGAGCGCGCGGTCGCGCTGCGAGCTCGCAAGCTCTCGCGCCTGCCGCCATGATTCAGCCGCGGCGTCGGACTCGCCGCGCATGTCGAGCGCTCGCCCCAGGTCGCGCAGGACGGCGACCCGCGCTCGCGCGTCACCTGCCGCCGCCGTCTCGCGATCGAGATCTTCGAGCATCCGCTGCGCCTTCGCGAGCGATCCCGAGCGCCACAGCCGGTCCGCTTCGCGTAGGCGCCGTGCCGCGCCGGGAACGGGGGCCGCCGCCGCGAGCATCGCCACGACGAGTAGCGCCATGCGCCGGTTCATCGGGCGGTCGGTTCCTGAATCTTCGCGAGCAGCGCGCGGGCGCGCGTCCCGAGCTCCGTCTCGTCCGCCGCGAGCGGCGTCAACAGCTCGAGCGCACCGGCCTCGTCCCCGGTCTTCAGGCGGGCAAGCGCGGCATAGAAACTTGCCTCGCGGGCGAGCGGGCCCGGAGATCGCGCGAGCACGATCAGCGAGCTTTCCGCATCGACAGGGCGGCCCGCGAGCAATAACGAGACTCCGTGGAAAAACCGGATTCGGTCGTCTCCGGGGTGAGAGAGCCCGACGCGGTTCAACCGCTCGATCGCGCCGGCATAGTCGCCGGACGTGTAGGGCACCATCGCCCAGGTCATGGTCCCCTCGACCGGAGTCGACTTTTCGCCGGAGCGCCAGACGATCTCATCGTCCGCACCGGTCGGGACGTAGGGCGGCGGCTCCACAAGGAGCTCGTTCCAGCGCCAAGACGCCGGCGTCGCCGAGGCGACCATGGGCGCGGTCGATGGCGGCTTCAGAAGGAACCAGGCCACCAGGAGGCCCCCGACGATCGCGGCGGCAGCCGGCCACCACACGGCCGCTCGCTTCGAAGCGGGCCGCGCGGCGATCGCGTCGACGAACCTCCGCGCATCCTTCGCTCGTGCGACGCACGCCGCGCACGATGCGAGGTGATCGCGCAGCGCGTCCTCCTCGGCGAGATCGAGCGAGCCCGCGTAGAACGCCGCGAGCTGCTCGTCGGGCGGGCACACGGTACGGTTCACGGGAACTCCTTTCCCGCCCCATCTCCCAGAATCGCCCGTAGCGCCTTCTTCGCTTCGGCGATGTGATTGCGCACGGTGAGGACGCTGAGCCGGAGCAGGTCGGCGATCTCCTCGTAGGCGAGCTCGTCGCGGACGCGTAGCGTCAAGCACTGCCGCTGGCGCGCCGGGAGCGTGGCGATGGCAGCCTGAAGGGCGTTGCTCCGCTCTTCTCGCTGGATCGCATCGTGGGCGGAAGGCCCGGTATCGACGGCGCCGCGTTCGTCGCCGTCCCCTCCCGGGACCACGACGAGCCGCTCGGCCCGGCGCCGGTCCCGCTCCGTGGTTTTGACGTTTCTGGCGATCGCGAAGAGCCAGCCGACGAAGCGGTCCTCCAAAACGAGATCGCTCACATGCTGGAAGACGAGGAGCATCGTCTTTTGTACCAGGTCCTCGGCATCCTCGCGGGTGACTGCGTCTTCGCGGAAATAGCGGAGCAGCCTGGGGCGGATCCTGGCGTCGAGCCGGCCGAGCGCGGCGGCGTCCCGAGGGTCGGCGCGGAGGCCGCGCACCGCGGCCTTGAGATCGTCGTCCAAGACGAGCCGCCGCTCCGGATCCACACCCACCTCGCTGAGCGGGATTCTAGGTGACCTCGGGGAGGCGCTGGTACGTTTCGCGGACCGCCCCGTCTTCCCCGAAGGAGCTCGATGACGACGGGGGTGCGACGATGAGAATTCGGGCGCTTGCGACGGCGATCTGTTTCCTGGCCTCCTGCGAGGCCGCGGCCCAATGCCGCGACGAGACCGATCCCTTCTCCGTGACGCTCACGATCACAGGGGCGCGCGCGCTCGACGACGTCGAGGGGTGCTGCGGCGGCAAGCCGGAGCTGTTCGTCAAGGTCTTCGTCGAAGGCGCCTTGACGTGCACGCTCGGCCCCTACGGGAGCGGGTCGTCGCTCGAAGGGTCGCCCACGTGCGAGTTCACCGTTGCCGCACCGTACAGCGCGGTGTCCCTAGGGCTTCAGCTGTGGGACGACGACGATGGGTTCGGCCTCGCCGACGATCAGCTCGACATCTCGCGGATCGGAGGGGTCACCCTCGACTTCAAGTACGCGCCCCGCTGCAACAAGGTCACCGACGACCTCGAGGCGGGTGAGATTCCGTCGTGCGGCTCGGCGAGCTCTTCTCTCTACTGCACCGGGAGCGAACGTACGATCGCCGGCAACGGCGACGCAGGGGACGGGCGCGGGGAGATCAGCTTCAGCGTCGGTCCGACGAACGGCGAATCGCCGCTCAACGACGATCTGTACCTGTCCGACCTCGAGATCGTCCAGGTGACCCCGAACTCCGCCGCGATGGTCCACGACAAGGCGACGATGGTGCGGGCGACCTTGTCGAACAATTACTCGATCGACCTCGACGTTCCGGTCGTCGCGAACGTGTTCGACGAGCTCGGAACGCTCTACCACGACGAACGGACGGTCTCGGTTCCGGCGTGCACGAAGGTCGGTGTCGACATGTTCCAGCCCGGCTGGGACGTGCCCGCCGGCACGACGTGGGGGTTTCGCCCGCAGGCGGGCCCGGAGACCCCGCCCGCATTCCTCGATGCGCGGATGGTCGCGGACCCCACCCATGCGATCGACACCTGCGGCACCGACTGCAACACCAAGTGCCAGGTCTTGAACAACGCTTCGGGCAAAGCGGACATCCCCGTCAAGCGCATGAAGAACCTCTCCGTGCTCTTCCAGCCGGTCGCGCAGACCGACGCGTGCACCTCGGACCTGTCCGGAACGTTTCTCGACGCCGACGCCAACCGGCTGGTCGCCACGTCCTACATGCGGGAGCTGATCCCGGCGCAGACTCTCTCGACGAGCTCGACCGGCGAGATTCTCACGCTTCCCGACGACGACATCTTCAACATCCCGCACGTGAGCCTCGCCGCGGCCGATTTCCTGGCGGTCCTGGCCGAAGGGTTCGACCGCGTGGTCGGGGTCATGAAGCCCGGATACTTCGCGTGCCACTACATCGACGACTGGGCGAACGCGATCGGCGCGTCGCTCGGGGATTACGGTCCGCGTCTCGTGATCGCCGAATCGTCGAGCGCCGCGGTCAGCTCGGAGGTCGTCACGCACGAGCTGGCGCACACGTTCGGCCTTTCGGAGGCGACCTGTCCGCTCGATTGGCCGGATTCGATCTTCAACTGCGAGGACGAGTACCGGTGGTGTCCGGAGGGCGCCGGCGGCGACTGCTCGCCGCTTTCGGGGATGAAGACCCTCGGGTTCCGCCTCCTGACCGGAGAAAACAAGGACGGCTGGTCGTGCTTGATGGGGGACAGTGACACGAACGGCGGTGTCGACCCCGACGACTGGCTGTGCTCCGCCGACTACAACCAGCTCCTACGCCGGTTGAAGGACGAAGCGGACCCCGAGGTTCTCTGGGTGCGCATGCACTTCGGCCGGGGACGCGTTGGCAGCTTCTATCACGACGATGCCTCGCGGATCCCGCAGGGCGTGCCCGACATCCTGTCCGAGGTCGGCGGCGGGACGCCGGATCCCGGCGGCGACACGACCAGCCTCGTCTTCAAGGACGCAGGCAACGTGATCCTCGACAAGGTCCATTTCACCCCGGAGTCCGTGGACACCAACGACGACCGGCGCGACGACTCGTTCCTGCCGCCCGACGAGAAGGAGCCGCAGGCCGCCGTGGACGTCGGCATGGTGGTCGCGCTCCCGGCCGGGACGGCGACGATCGAGATGCTGCGCCGCGAGTGCGCCGGAGGGCTTGGAGAGGGATGCGACGGAGGCGCGGTCGTCACGTCGCTGACGGACACGCTGGTCGTCCCCGCCGAGGCGGTCGTTGCGAACCTGAGATGGCCGATCAGCTCCGTGCGCGTGCATCCCGGCGACATCGTCCCGATCGAGTGGGCCTTTCCGCTGGGAATCTCCGTGGACGCGTTGGCGAAGCTGTCCTACATCCTGATCAGCCCGGACAACGGGGGTCACTGGATTCCGCTCGCGGGCCGGGTGACCGGAACGCGGTTCGACTGGCACGCCAAGACCGACGGCCGCTACCTCGTTCGCGTGTTCACGACCAACGGCTTCAACACGGCCGACATGCGCGGGGAGATCGACACCGACAACGACGGCTGCGGCAACTCGCGCGATCCCAACCCGACGACCCCCAATCCCGACACCGACGGCGACGGGATCGCGAGCGTCTGCGACAACTGCGCGACGGTGTTCAATCCGGTCCAGCAGAATGCCGACGGCGACATCCGGGGCGACGCGTGCGACAACTGCCGGTTCGTCGCCAACGACACGCAGCTCGACTCCGACGCGGACAGTCATGGAAACAGCTGCGACTGCAAGCCGACCGACACGACGACCTGGGAGCAGCCGCTCGAAGCGGCGGGCCTGATCGTCGGCAAGCCGGCGACGGGCGGGCCTGCCGCGGTGATGGCGTCGTGGGGATCGCTCGCGCCGCAGGCGGGAACCTCGGTGCGCTACGACCTCGTGACCGGCTCGCTCGGCACGCTCAGGGCCACTCACGGCTTCACCGGGGTGACGTGTCTTGCGAACGACGTGACCGCGTCGACCCTGATGACGACCCAAGCCTGGCCTCCGCCGTCGGGCTCGTTCGGGTACCTCTACCTAGTCCGCGGGCAGAATTCCTGCGGCAACGGAACCCAGGGGAGCTCCTCGATCGTTCCCGATCCGCGCGATGCGCTGGAGGCCGCGGCACCGTGTCCCTAGCCCGTCACTTCCGCTTGGTTTCCAGCTCCGCCCACTGAGCGTAGAGACGATCCACCTCCTGCTGCGCGCGCTCCAGCTCCGCCAGGCGGAGCTGGAGCGTCGCCGCGTCGCTGACGATCGACACGTCCGAAGCAGCCGACCTCGCCTCCTCCAGCCGGCCCTCCGCGGCGAGAACGTTCGTCTCCATGCCGTCCCACGCGCGTTGATCGGCGTAGGAGAGCTTCTTGACCGACGCTCTCGAAGCCGTAGCCTTCGCGCCCTTCGGCAACGAGACGGGCGTTTGCGCCCTGTCTTCCCACTGGCCGTAGTCGGCGAAGCGCTCGACCGCGCCACGTCCGTCCAGGGCGAGTATCGCGGTCGAGACGCGGTCGATCAGGTGCCGGTCGTGCGTCACGAGGACGAGCGCGCCGGGGAACTCGAGAAGCGACTCCTCGAGGACCTCGAGGGTGGGGATGTCGAGATCGTTGGTCGGCTCGTCGAGGACGAGCAGGTCGGCCGGCTGGAGCATCAGGCGAGCGAGCACGATGCGGGCTCGCTCTCCGCCCGACAGCCTCGACACCGGTGTCTCGAGCTGCTCCGGGCGGAACTGGAAGCGCTTGGCCCAGGACACGACGTGGACCGCTCGATCGCGATAGACCACGGTGTCGCCGTCGGGAGCGAGCGAGCGCTTGAGCGACAGCTCGGGGTCGAGCGTGCTTCGGTTCTGGTCGAAGTAGACGACGCGCAGCCCATCGGCGCGGCGGATCTCGCCCGCGTCGAGCGGGAGCTCACCGACGATCATCCGAAGGAGCGTCGTCTTGCCGGACCCGTTGGGGCCGAGCACGCCGAGGCGCATTCCGGGAGTCAGCAACAGCTCGAGCCCGTCGACGATGGCGGTCGACCCGAATCGCTTCGCGAGCCCGATGCCGTGCCAGAGCCGCTTCGTTCGCCTCCCGGTCGCGGCGAGCTCGATGCCGGCGGGCTCCCCGGCGCCCCGATCCCGGCTCTCCCTCAGCTCCTCGATCCCCTGATGCGCGGCGCCGATGCGGGCCTTGGACTTGCGGGTACGCGCCTTGGCCCCCCGGCGCAGCCACGCGATCTCGCGACGCACGCGATTCGCGAGCGACTCTTCGTAGCTGGCCTGGTTGGACAGGATTTCGTCGCGCTTTTCGAGGAGGTCGGCGTACGTGCCGTCGACGGCGATCAGGCCCTCCGCGAAGACGCGGTCGATCTCGAACATCCTGCGCCCGACATTCTGTAGGAAATAGCGGTCGTGGCTGACGAACACGAACGCCTCCGACGATCCGGTCAGAAGCGACTCGAGCCATAGCCGCGACTCGAGGTCGAGGTGGTTGGTCGGCTCATCGAGGAGGAGCACGTCCGGCTCCGAGGCGAGGGCCTGCGCGATCGCGAGCCGCGTGCGCCATCCACCCGAGAGCGTGTCGGTGGGAACGTCGGGGTCGGCAAACCCGACCCGGCTCAAAGCGGTCGCGACGCGCCGGTCGATCTCGCCTCGGTCGAGGCGCGAGACGCCGGTGAGCGACCCGGCGACGCTCGCCGCAGCGGTCGTCCCCGGCAGGATCGTGGGGTGCTGCGGCACGTACCCGACCCGCAAGTTCTTCCGTCGCGTGCACACGCCGTCGTCGGGGACTTCCACGCCGGCGAGGATCTTCAGCAACGTCGACTTCCCCGCACCGTTCGGGCCGACGAGGCCGATGTGATCACCCTCGTGGACCGAGAACGTCAACCCCTCGAAGAGCGGTCGGCTCCCGAACGCCTTGGAGATTGCTTGACAGCTGAGGAGAATCGGCGCGGGCATCCGTGAAGTGTCGCACGCCCCGCCATCGAGCTATCAACGGATGGGTCCCCACGGACAGCATCAGTAGCCGCGCCGCTCGCGCTTCTCAGGACTTGCGGCGGCTGAGCACCCAGATGACGAGAACACCGGCCACGAGCAGCAAGCCCACGATGACAGGAAGGCGGCTGGACGTCTTGGCAGGCGCAGGGGCCTGCTCGACAGGTGCGGGAGGCGGCGCGGCAGCCTGCTCCTGAGCCACAGCCGGCGCGGCAGGCGTGTCCTGCGCAACGGCCGGAG
>Ga0137436_1000166_pt1 | contig 21832 bp, 34 predicted proteins | sample EasRivERMGT119_2_FD_102328 | JGI IMG/M metagenome (GOLD analysis project Ga0137436, IMG submission 102328) | Soil microbial communities from meander-bound floodplain in the East River, Colorado, USA - East River MetaG ERMGT119_2 | ecosystem: Environmental > Terrestrial > Soil > Floodplain ...
CGTGCTCCATGCCCGGTAGGTACGCGCTCGTCATGGCACGCTCGCTTTCGCCCAGCAGTCGTTGCAGAGCTCGTCGGTGTCGCCGCCGAAGCACCACGGCACGCGTCGCCCGCAGGCGGCGCAGATGAACGTCTCGCAGTTCTTCGCCTCGCCGTACGGCTGCCGGCAGCGCGAGGGCGCTGCGTATGCCGGGCAGCGCTGGTGCCAGCGGTACTTGCTGATCATCGCGCACCTCGCAATTGCTGGATCACGTGCCCGACGACCTCGAGCACCGCTCGCGAGTGCGGGTTACTCTCGACCTGCCACAGCACCGGCCCGAGGCCCGCCCGCTCCAGGCCCAACTCGAGCCCGCCGATGCCGCTGAACAGCGAGCCGATGGTGAGCGTCATGTGTACCTCGCATCGCGCCCATGCCGGATCGCCCACTCGACCTTCGCCGCGCGCAGGCCCCACTTGGCGATCAGAATCGCCGCCGCCTCGTCGCCGCGTACCCGCTCGCCGACGATGGCTCCAGCGGTGGCCTGCTCGTGCGGCCGCACCTCCTCGCGCGGCGCTCGAGCCCAGCGCTTACCGAGTACCTTGCAGCGCCACTCCGACGGCTGCACGTACACCACTCGGTGCTGCGGCATGTCGAGCCAGCGCCAGGCCGCCAGCCACCGCTCGCGCGCGGCGCCGAGCCCCATGAGCATGGTCATGTTGCCGCCGAACGGCGCCTCGAGGACGAGCACCAGCGGTAGCCCGAGCAGCGTCGCGTGGCAGTCAGCCCAGTCAACGATGTAGCGCAGCGAGGCCACGTCCAGCGTGTCGGCCTCGCCGAAGCCGAGGTAGCGCTCGGGCCCGACGATAGCCGCCCAGCCAGACCGGGCAGCCGTGTCGACTGCCAGCACGACGCAGCGCAGAGGCGTCGCCGAGGCGGGCGGCTGGCTGTGCTTTGCCCGCCGACGACGGGGCCGCTGGGTCGATATGCCCGCAGGCTTGCTCGCCGCAGGCGGGCGGCCAGGTGCCCTCGTCGCGCTCATAGCCAGACCTCGTCAAGCCGCAGGCCGAGCGCCGCGAGTACGCGCTCGGTCGTCCAGCCGAGTGGCTCGACGGCATAGCCGAGTTTGCCGATGGCCTCGATGCGGGTCAGCCGCCACGCCGGCTTGCGCGCGCACCAGGCCCGGACCGTCGCCTCGTTGGCGCGCTCATGCTCGGCGGCGAGGGCGAGCGCATCGACCTCCGGCCCCACGAAGACGGGCGCGGGAGGGTCACCCGACGCCACCGCGGGCAGCAAAGCGGTCGCCAGGACGACGCGCCCGCCTTCGTGGGCGAAGCTACATACCAGGGCCGAGGGTAGCGGCATCTCGCGCAGCAGGCGGATCGGCAGCTCGAGTACCTCGACGACCGCGAGCGGCACCGGCCGTTGGTCCGCGGCGGTCTCGTTTGCGCTCGGCTCCGGCGGCTCAGAACCACGTCTAACGGGCCGCGGCATCCGTCGAGAGGTCATACGGCGCCTCCCTGCATCTGGTCTCGGGTCGTTTTTTGGTCTCGGCTCGGTCTCGCCAACCGGCCCGAAAACCTCGCGTTATGTGAGGTAAGACCAAAAGACCAATGAGACCATCGAATTACTCTATACGCGCGTACTCTGTTTTTCGTTTGCGGCGACTCAAACGCGTTTTTTTGAAGCCCCTTAAGCTCCTTTAAAAAGTTGGTCTTCTTGGTCTTTTTGGTCTCGCCCGCGAAATCACAGGTACTTGCGGGCGCGATTTGAGACCACGCTGAGACCAAAAAGACCAAACACGCTGGGGCGGTCGTCATTCCGACTCCGCCGCGTGCTCAGCCTGTAAGACCACGAACCGAACTTGTCGTCCGCCGATGCGAACTCGGGTGTCGGTGCGGCCCTTGTCGAGCCGGGTCCACCCTTTGAGAGCCCACTGCCGTATCACCTCGGCCGCGGTGTGTCTATGGATCCGCAGATGGGCTTTGAGCGCCGCCGGGATAAAAAGCAGCTCGCCCTCCTTACGAAAGCCATACACTCGTAACCCGTGCCGGCTTGAATAGGGCAGCTCGTAGTCACCCGAGGCCGTGAGCACCAGCGCCGGAAACGAATCGGGCTCGGACATCACCCAGTTGTCGACCAGCTCGCGCGACCGCTCGGCCATCCCGACGACGGCCGTCCGGCACTCGGGCGAGGCGAAGACGCGCGCCATCGTGGAGCCGTTTTCCTCGCCCAACCCGTACAAGCCGTTGACCATCTCCTCGGCAATCGACAGCAGCGCGTAGTACCCAGCGACGCGTTGCTGCAGTGGACTCGGGTCGCTCTTGCGCAGGACCTCGGTACGGTCGATGAGCTGCTCGCGCCACGCCTGCCAGTCCGCGGCCGACATGTTCACGAGCGCCTCGACCCAGGCGCGGCCGAGGCACCCAGCGTTCGCCGCGCAGGCGTCTTTGAGCGCGTCCACCGCCTTGGCGTTGAGCGACCCGAAGCCGTCGACGTGCAGCTCGATGATCCGCACCTGCGCTCCGGTCGCGGCCGTCTCGTCCACCAGCGACTTCTCGCCAGTCGATAGCATGATGGTTTGCCAGCGCGCGGTACGACGCAGCGTGACGTCGCGCTGACCGCGCGTCTTGCCCGTGCCGTTGATGAGCGAGTAGACGAGTCGCTCGAGCTGCACCGGGTCACCGCCGCCGACCTCGTCGTAGCAAAGCGGCATGTCGCAGAGCATCGACGCGCGCAGCTCGGCCCCGACGTTCGTGGTGTTCCAGGCAGCGACCCATAGGGGGTTATTCGGGTCGCCGTAAATGCTCGCGGAGATCTTGAGCTGCGTCGTCTTGCCGCGCGACGACTCGCCGATGAGATGAATGCCGAAGTTCGGCTGGTCGAGCTTGTGCAGCAGCGGCGCCGCCAGCGCGCCGCAGATGATGGTCGCGCAGACCGGGCTCGCCGCCCAGGCCTGTTGCAGCGCGACGAGGTGCGACTCGAGCTCGCCGCGCGGCCGCAGCGCAGCAAACACCTCGCCGCGCTGCCCTCGAGTATCGACGACGCATTCGATCACGTTGTCCTCCTGCAGCGCCGGGCCCTCGAGCACGAAGGCCGAGCCGCTGAACTGCTGCTGCCAGCCGACGCGCGAAAAGCTCGCCGTCTTGGCGATGAACTCAGCGTTCAGGTGTTCGTACAGGTACAGCCACTCGACCGTCCGAACCGCGTTAGTCGACACAACCGGGACGCACAGCGGCGTTAGTTCGATGACCATCGTATGGGCGTCGCCAATCGCTAGCTTTGAAAACTCGCGCTCGGTCCAAGTGCCGTTGCCGTTACGCCAGCACAGCTGCACGCGGCCTTCGTTGGTTTCCTGGTCGATGTACTGGTGCTGGATGAAGAGCGGCGTCGGCGACACCAGCGTGTCGGGCGACTTCTCGGTCGGCCCGAGCTTCCACAGCGAGCCGTCGTCGCGCAGGTCGAAGCCGTCGGGTATCGAGCACTCCTTGTGCACGGGCGCGTCGGCGAAGGCCTTGATGGCTCGGACGCGCGGCCGCGGCCGCTTCGGGTCGACGCCTTCGAACACCTCAGCCGTCGCGAGCAGCGCCCGCATGGCGTCCGGGCCGTGCGCGGCGAGGTAGTCGTCGATGCCCTTGGGCCCGCCCGCCGGCGGGCACACGAAGCGTACGCGCGTCGCGCCGCCGGCGAGCAGTAGCCCGCCCAAGCGCGCCGCGGCGTGCATGACTTGCTTGTTGTCGCGCGCGTCGCCGTCGAAGCAAATCAGGTGCTCGCGCCCGGCGACGGGCACGTGATCGCGGATCGCCGGATGCAGGCGGTCGCCGCCAGTCGCGTCGCGCTCGGCCGGGTCCGACCAGTTCCACACGCCTGTCAGCCCGACGCACGGCAGGCCGAGTTGGTCGAAGGCCAGCGCCTTCTTTTCCCCCTCGGTCCAGTGGCAGACCTGCGTCACGTCGCCGTAGGCGCCGCTCGAGCGAGCGCGTGGCGCGAAGTACACGAGCACGCCGGGCCGCGTCGCCTGGTCGTATTTGATGAGCCGCGTCTTGCCGCGTCGCTTTTCGGAGCGCGGATTGGTCGGCTTGATGCGATAGGCGTGGGGCTCGGTCGCGCCCGGCAGGTAGAAGGGAAACACCAGCGCCGGGCCACACAGGCGCGGGTAGGTCCGCTCGAGCATGAGCGCGACCGCCCGTGTATTCGACTCGCTGTACAGCTCGGCGAGCTCAAGCGTCTCATCGTCGAGGCCCGATGCGTGCAGCTGCTCGAGATGCGCCGGCGACAGCTCGCGCTTCACCGGCAGCGGCACAACCTTCGGCTTCGCCCGCCCGCTCGAGGCGGCAGGCGGCACAGGGCCTTCGGGCTGCGTCATCGGCTACGCCGCCGGCGTCGCGTCGGGCTCGGCAGCAAGAGCGAGCTTGGGCGGGCGGCCGCGCTTGCGCGGCGACCTGGGCGGCTGCGCGGGCAGTACCGCGTGCAGGTCGTGGACCGAGCCGTCCTCGGCGCCGAGCAGCTCGCCTTGGCGGTCGTTTGCCGTCATCGGGCGCGTGTCGATCTGCTCGCCGGTATCGGGCCGCTTCAGCAAGAACGCGTTCTGCTTGTAGTCGGGGTGCCACGAGCACAGCAGCTCGCGCTCCTCGGTCGCCTTCTCGATAGCGTGCCCGAGCTCGTTGCGTCGCTTCTCATGCGACTTGACCTGCCGCGCGAGATCCGAGCGCTCGGCTTTCAACGACTCGATTTTGACCTCGCAGTCGGCCATTTCGTCGCCTCTGTTTACGAGCTCCGCCGCCGTCAGCTTCACCTGACATCGGCGCTTCTCCGTCTCCACCCGGGTCGCCTTCGGGCCCGCTCCGTTTTTCTTCGTCGCCATCGCCAGCCTCCTTGATGCGTTTTGCGGACCCGCCCGTGCCGAGCGCCGCGTCCGCCGAGGCCCGAAACAGCAGGCAGCAGTCGCGGAACTCCATCAGTCGAGGCTCGCCTCGGTCGCGCTCCCACCGCGACACGGTCGAGATGTCGACGCGCAGCAGCCGCGCGAACTCGCGCTGCGACCAGCCGTTTTCGATTCGGTGCTCGCGCAGCCATAGGGCGAGGATCCGCATGCAGAGTTGTCGAGTATTAGGCAACTTTACACATTCCCGTCAAGGGCAAACTTGCCACGTCACCGTTTGCATATTCCCGGGTTATCGGCGTAACACCCGGGCGGTGGACGGCGAGGTTTTGGAGGGTTTCGGCGAGCGGCTACGCGTCGCCCGTGAACGACTGCTGATGAGCCAAAGCGAATTGGCCGACGCGGTCGACACGGATGCCGGCTCGATATCGCGCTGGGAGCTCGGCAAGGGTTATCCGCAGGCGAAACAGCTCGCCCGGCTGGCTGTAGCGCTCGGCGAGAGCCTCGACTACCTGGTGCTCGGCGCGACGAGTACGCGCGGCCCGACGACGATGCCAGCGGCCTTCCTCGCCTTCTTGCCGACCGAGCTCGGGCGCATCGCGCAGCAGCGCGCGTACCTGCCCACGCTGCTTTCCGTGCGTACGACCACCGAGCCTACGATCCAGTTTTATCGGGCTCTCGTCGCCGCGCTGATGCTCGGCGACGACGACTGAGTTTCAGTACTGCAGCGCACGAGATGTCGGTTCGTCACCCAGAACGGGTCGGATCTCGGGTGTGCTCGTACGCCTATGGGATCACCGATTTTGTCACCCCTGCGGTCCAAGTGGCTGTGGTCACGTAGACACGGCCGTGGTCGAAATGTATGCCGCGTCGAATGGACTCAGATCTTGTTGCGTATTTCACCACCGGCGCTCCGCGCGACATGCCGTGGACGCAGATCTGGAACATCGCAGCCATTCGGCGAGCCCGAGGCAGGCCGATGACGCTGCGCCAGTACCACGCCCTGCGCCTCGTCCTCGCAGCGGAGGAGCTCGGCTGCGTCAAGTAGCTATACCGGCGCGGTATAGCGATTTTGCCTGGTCAGAGTTGCTCAATACTAGGTAGTATTGCCTAGTCGGGGCCTGCGTGGTAATGCCGGGTCCGTGTACGACCACCGCTCCCCTCGCCGACGCCTCGAGCTCCTGACGAACTCGCGGCTCGAGACCTTCCGGCGCTGCTTCCTCGAGCATCACTACGCCTACGAGCTCGGCATTCGCCCGCTCGGCGCCGACTCGGCCGCGCTGTACTTCGGCTCGCTGTTCCACGTCGGGCTCGCGGCCTGGTGGCTCGCCCATCAGTACCCGGCGGAGCAGCTGACGGCGGCGCTCGAGGCAATGCGGCCGCATGCCGAGGACGACTTCGACTTCGCCCGCGCCGAGATGCTCATGCGCGGCTACGACGCCCGCTGGGCCGGCGCCGAGGACATCGAGGTCCTCGCGGTCGAGCACCAGTTCGAGGCGCCGCTGCGCAACCCGGACAACGGTCGCTCGAGCCGCACGTATCGCCTCGCGGGCAAGCTCGACGTGCTCGTCCTCAATCGCGCCGACCAGGGCGTGTACGTCGTCGAGCACAAAACCTCGGGCGAGGACATCTCGCTCGGCTCGCCGTACTGGGAGCAGCTGCGGCTCGACTCGCAGATCTCGACCTACTTCGCCGGCACGCGCGCGCTCCGCTACGAGCCCGTCGGCTGCCTCTACGACGTCATCGCGAAGTCGAAGCTCGCGCCGAAAAAGGCAACGCCCGAAGAGGACCGCAAGTACACGCGCGAGGGCCGCCTGTACGCCGCTCAGCGGGCTGAGGACGAGACGGCCGAGGAGTACGGCCTGCGGCTGACCGAAGCCATCGTCGCCGACCCGAGCCGGTACTACCAGCGTGGTTTCATCGTGCGGCTCGCCGACGAAGAGCTCGAGGCCGCGCGCGACGCATGGCAGTCGGCGCGGCTGATGCGCGAGGCCGCGCGCCTCGGCGCGTACCCGCGCAACCCGTCGGCCTGCAAACGCTACGGCCGCATGTGCGGCTATCACCCGGTCTGCACGAAGCAGGCCTCGCTCGACGACCTGACGCGCTACGAGCGCGTCGCCAACGTGCATCCCGAGCTGACGCTGCCGGAGGCAGTCGCCGCCGAGTAGCCGCACGGCCATAGGACTTCGGCCGACGTCACGTCGGTCGGGAACCAAAAGAGGGTATCTAATGTCCAACGAAGCAGTACCGAGACGACAGATGAAGGCGCCACGACCGGTCGAGGTCGTCAATCCCGCCGCCGCAAAGACCAACGGCCCGAACACGGTCAAGGTCACGCCGCCGCCGTCAGCGGCGCCACCGTCACACCCGACGACGCTACCGGCGCCGAGCAGCGGCCGCATGGCGCTGAGCAAGGTCGTAAGCGGCCGCCTCGCGAAGCCGATGCGGCTGCTGGTGTACGGCCTCGAGGGCGTCGGCAAGTCGACCTTCGCCGCCTCGGCGTCGTCGCCGATTTTCCTCGGCGCCGAGGACGGCACCTCCGAGCTCGACGTGCGGCGCTTTCCGCAGCCGACCTGCTTCGCCGACGGCATGGAAGCCATCGTCGAGCTGACGACGCAGCCGCACGACTACCAAACGCTGGTGCTCGATACGCTCGACTGGTTCGAGCCGCTCGTCTGGCAGCAGGTCTGCATCGCGATGGCGAAGCCCGGTCGGCCGCCGCTGCGCTCGATTGAGGAGCCCGGGTACGGCAAGGGCTACGTCGAGGCCGGCGGGTACTGGCGGCAGCTGACGGCGGCGCTCGAGCGCCTGCGCGTAGCTCGCCGAATGGACGTCATCTTGCTCGCCCATTCGTGGATCAAGTCGTTCAAAAACCCGTCGGGCGAGGACTACGACAGGTTCGAGATGAAGCTGCACAAAGGCGCCGCCGGCATGTGGCGCGAGTGGTGCGACGCCGTGCTCTTCGCCGACCACGACGTCACCACGTACGAGGACGACCGCAAGCGCGTGAAGGGTATCGGCTCGGGCGCGCGCGTACTGCGCACGACCCACAACGCGGCGTACGACGCGAAGAACCGCTACGACCTGCCGCCCTCGCTGCCGCTCGACTGGGAGACGTTCGCCGAGGCCGCGCTGGCGCATCGACCCGACGACCCGGAGCGCCTGCGCCGCCGCATCGAGCAGCTGCTCGAGCAAGTCGCCGACGACGCGAAGCTGGTGACGCGCGTACGAAACTCGGTCGAGAGCGCGGCGGACAACGCGAGCGAGCTCGAGCGCATCTGGAACAAGCTGGCAGCGCGAATTTCGACAACCCCTATCGATGACGAGGAGGCTCCGCAATGAATCTGATTCCCGAAGGCACCTGGCGCGCGCGCGCCATAACCGGCGAGCTCGGCTACACGTCGCAAGAGCACGAGCAGGTCGGCGTGCTCATCCAATTCCTGCCCGACCAGCACGAGGACGTCGACGGTCGACAGACGACCTGGTACGGGCAATTCACCGACAAGTCAGCGCCGCACACGATGAAGGCGCTGCGCGTGTTCGGCTGGTCGGGCGCCGACCTCTCCGACCTCTCGGGCATCGACGCGAACGAGGTCGACGTCGTCGTGAAGCACGAGGAAGGCCTCGACGGCGAGATGCGCGCGCGCGCGACGTTCATCAACCCGGTCGGCTCGGGCGGCGTCGCGATGAAGTCGAAGATGTCGGGTGACCAGGCGAAGGCCTTCGCCGAGCGCATGCGCGGCATGGCGCTCGCCTCGGCGGCGAAGTCGGTCGCGCCGACGAAGCCGCCGACGAAGCCGAACTCGACCTCGGCGCCGGCGCGGAAGAAGCCGCCCGCGACCAAGGGCAAGCAAACCGCGGCATCGGTGCAGCCGCCCGAGGGCGACGACGTCCCTTTCTGACGACGACATTTGACTAACGCAGTACCGGCTGCCGGCCTCACCGCCGGCAGCCGGCGCTCCTTTGGGGGAGGCGATGATGGGCGACAACGACACACTACGCGGCGAGCTGCTGGCCTTCAGTACACGGACACCCGATGGCTGGGGTATCGGTACGGTGCGCGACCGCGGCGAGCTGCACAAGGTCACGGGCAAGCTCCTGGGCGTGCAAGTCGGCGACTCGGTCGAGCTCGCCGGCAGCTGGATGGACACGAAGTACGGGCGGCAATTCAAGGTGCGGCAATGCACATCGACCGTGCCGCAGACGACCGCCGGCGTCGTCGCCTGGATGGCCTCGGCGCTGCCTGACGTCGGCGAGAAGCGAGCGCTCGCGATGGTCTCGCGCTTCGGCGTCGCCGGGCTCTGGGAAACCATCGAGTCGTCGCCTCGAGCGCTGTGCTGCATCGACGGCATCACGCCCGAGCGCGCCGACGCCATCGCGGTGGCGTACGAGGAGCAGCGCGCTGACCGCGACGCGATGATTGTGCTGCGCGGCTGGGGCCTGACGGATCGCCAGGTCGCGCGCTGCCTCGAGCGCTGGGCCGACGTCGCCGAGGTCGTCAGCGAGGTACGCCAGAACCCGTACGTGCTGATGGAAGCGGTCGCGGGCTTCGGCTTCATGCGCGCCGACGACGTCGCGCTGCGCGCCGGCATCGAGACCGATTCGCCGCTACGCATCGCGGCCGCGCTGTACCACCTGATGAGCGAGGAGGTGCAGCGCGGTCATTGCTTCGTGCCGCAGGGCAAGCTGCGGACGATGGCGGAGAAGATGCTGGGCGTCGCCGAGATGTTCGTGCGGCCTGTCATGCATCGCGAGTACGTGCGCGGTCGGCTCGTCGTGCGCGGTCAGCGCGTGTACACGCCGCGGCTCGAGGACGACGAGGCCGACTCCGCTGCCAAGCTCGAGACGTACCTCGCGCTGCAAGGGGCCGCATGACCACCGGCTTCGTACTCGACGCCTCGCAGCAGCGCGCGGTCGATCTCGTCTGCACGGCGCGCATCGGCATCGTCACGGGCGGGCCCGGTGTGGGCAAGTCAACGTGCCTGCGCGTCGCGCTCGAGCGCCTCGACCGGGTCGGCGTGCGCTACGCCCTATGCTCGCCGACGGGCAAGGCCGCCAAGCGCCTGTCCGAGGCGACCGACGGCCGCAAAGCCCAAACACTGCACCGGCTGCTCGAGTACAAGCCGCCGGGCGGCTTCCAGCGCAATGAGCGCTACCCGCTCGAGGTCGACCTCGTCATCGTCGACGAGTCGTCGATGGTCGACCAGATGCTGTTCGCCGCGCTGATGCGCGCGGTCAGGCCGCAGCGTACGCGCGTGATCCTCGTCGGCGACGCCAATCAGCTGCCGCCGGTCGGTCCGGGTCGACCCTTCGGCGACCTCGTCGACTGGGGCCGCGTGCCGACCGTGCGCCTCGAGGTGCTGCACCGCACGACCCTGACGTCATGGATCCATCTCGCCGCGCAAGACCTGCTGGCGGGCCGTGTGCCCTCGCTCGAGCGGCGGCCCGACTTTCTCTGGGTCGAGGTGAACGACCCGCGCTGGATCGTGCCGAAGCTGCGTACGCTCGTCATCGACGGCTTCGGTCGCGACGGCAAGCTCGCCGATGCCGAGGCGCAGGTGCTCATCCCGCAGCGACCCGGCATCGCCGGCATCGAGCTCGCAAACCCGACGCTGCAGGAGGCGCTCAACCCCAAGCGCGAGGGCGAGCTGACGTGGCCTCGCGGCGAGTGGGAGATCCGCTGCAACGACCTCGTCATCCAAACCAAGAACGATTACGACCTCGAGGTCTTCAACGGCGAAATCGGTCGCGTGCTCTCGGTCGACGCCTCGGCGCTGGTCGTCGATTTCCCCGGCCATGCGGAGCCGTCGGTGTACACGCGCGAGAAGGCCTCGACGTTGCAGCTTGCGTACGCGCTGACGATCCACCGCACGCAGGGCTCGGAATTCCCATGGGCCATCGTCGTCTGCCACTCGACGCACGCATTCATTTTGTCGCGGCAGCTGCTGTACACCGGCATCACGCGGGCGAAGGCCGGCGTCGTGCTGGTCGGCGACCGCAAAGGCCTTGAGCGCGCGGTCGGTAACCGACGCACCGAGATTCGCAACACGACGCTGACGGATCGACTCGACGACACGCTCGAGCCACTCGAGCAATACGACGCGGAGGAGGCAGCCGATGCAGTCACTGTTCACTGAAAGCCGCGCGCGAGCGGCGGTGTTTGCGATGTTCGGCGGGCTTGGCGCCTGGCTGGGTGCGCGCTGGATCTGGCCTTGGGCCGGGCCGTGGTTGCTCGAGCCGTGCCCGATTGCGACCGCGCTCGGCTGCAAGGTCGCGCTCGTCGCCGGCGCGCTCTATGGCCTGGGCGAGGCCTGGAAGCTCGAGATGCGCGAGCGCAGCCAGCGGCTGCGTACGGGCGTGGTCACGAGTCAAAAGCTGGCGGCGATGCGGAGGCCGCCATGCTGAAGGCCCTCGCCGGCATCCAAGCGTACCCGCTGACGTGGCCACTCGGCTGGGCCCGCACGAAGGGCTCGCGCCGCTCGCCGTACAAGCTCCCGCTCGAGCAGGCGCTGACGGCGCTGACGGCCGAGCTGCGGCTGTTTCGCGCGAAGGACTTTATCGTGTCGTGCAACGTCCGGCCGCGTCTCGCGGGCCTGCCGCGCGACATCGCTGGGCCGAGCGATCCGGGCGTCGCGGTGTACTGGGAGGACCAGAAGAGCCGACCGCGCGTGATGGCGTGCGACCACTGGGATTCGGTACGCGGCAACGTCCGAGCCATCACCGTGACCATCAACGCGCTGCGACAGATCGAGCGCTCGGGCGCGTCGCAGCTGCTCGAGCGCGCCTTCACCGGCTTCGCCGCGCTACCGGCGAACGCCAGCGACTCGTCCTGGCGTCAGGTATTCGATTGGCCGGAGGGCGACCCGGTCAGCCCCGAGACGGTGACGACGCGCTACCGACAACTCGCCCGCGTCCGTCATCCCGACGGCGGCGGCAGCCACGAAGCTTTGGTCCAACTAAACCGCGCTCGCGACGACGCGATGCGCGAACTCAGGAGTACCCCATGACGATGATGACACCCGTGATCCTCGAGACGCCGTACGCTGCCCGCTCCGTCGAAAGACCGACCGCGCTGCACCTGCGGTATTTGCGCGCATGCATGCGCGACTGCTTGCTCCGCGGCGAGGCGCCGTTCGCCTCGCACCACCTGTACACGGCGCCCGGCGTGCTGCGCGACGAAATGCCCGAGGAGCGCGAGCACGGCATCCAGGCGGGCTTCGCCTGGCGCGCGCTGTCGTACAAGAGCGTGTTCTACGCCGACCTGGGCTGGTCGAGCGGCATGGTCCAAGGCCGCGAGGCCGCCGAGCGGATCTTCCACCCGTGCGAAACCCGTCAGCTCGGCTTCGGCTGGCTCAACGCGCAGCTCGCGCGCGAGGCCGCCGGCCAATCGCTCGAGCACTGGCTGCGCTCGCTGGGCGCACCGTGACGCCGTGCATCTGCGACTGGCCGCGTACGTGCGGCGGCTCGGGCATGCTCGAGTGTCGCGGCTGCGGCGGCGACCAATGCGTCTGCGCGGCGTGCGGCGGCCAAGGCGTGAAGGCGTGCCTCGGCTGCGACGACTGCGCATACCTCGACGACGACCTGCTGCTGCTCGACGAGGACGACGGCTGCCCGCTGCGGAGCGAAAAATGAACTGCAAAGGCCTCACCAAAAACGGCAAGCCCTGCAACCGTTATCCATGGGCGATGGAAGATCCTTTCTGCTGCTTGCACGATCCAGAGACCTACCTTCGCCGAGCCAATGCCCTCGTCGAATGGATTCGTGAACATTGTGTGGCGCTCGAACTCGACTACGAGTTGAAGCGGGCGGAGCTGCAGCGGAAGCACGAGAAGAAAAAAAACGCGCAACTGAAGCGCCTTCAGGAACTGATGGCGACTCGTGCGTGGTGCGAGCGGCGAATGAAGTCCAAAGGATCGCAGCCATGAGCGGCTCGAGCACGTGCAAGTACTGCGGTCGGCCCGTCGTCTGGGCAAAGACCGGGCGCGACAAAAACATGTGCGTCGACCCGGAGCCGAGCCCTCGCGGCGAGTACGTGCTCGAGGCCGCCGGCGTGAAGGATGGGCGCGTCGACTTCGTCGTGCGCCACCAGCGGGCGGACGATACGCCCGGTCGCCGGTATCGAAGCCACTTCGACACCTGCCCGAAGTGGCGGGCGCAGGCGCGCAGCTAATGGCGGCGACTTCGGAATGGCTGAAATGAATTCAACAGGCCGAGCTGGACTTCGCTCGGTCGCTTCCGAGACCAATGAGGCAAGCCGATGGGCGTCGTTCGCATCAATACAATCCGCATGGTCGGGCCGCACGTGGTCTGCCGAGCGCTGAGCTGTAGTCGGGCGACGGCGTACGAGGTGATGTCGAGGCTCGGTGGCTCACGCATTCCTGGCGTCGGCTGGCGAGTCTCAGAACGGAAGCTGGTTGAGTACCTCCGCCAGCTCGAACGAGGTGAGTTGTGGAACTGTACACTCGAGTCGTCGACGGAAAACGAATCCACTACGCCCGCTGCGTCTACTTCGACAAGGCCGGCCATCGAAAGTTCAAGCGCAAATCAACCGGCATCGAAGACGACGGAAGCAAGTCCGCCTACGACGCCGCCTATGCCATCGGGCAAGGGCACCAGCAACGCATTGGCGCGCTGGGAGGCGATGGCGGCTCGGGCAAGCGCGAGGCGCGCGGCACACTCAAGAAAGCCATTGACGCCCTGATCGCCGACCAGGAGCTCGCGGGCAAGTCACCGCGCTCCATCGAGATCATCGTCGAGAAGGCCGCCAACCTCGGGCTGTACTTCGGGCCGACGCGCTCGATGGCGACCATCGACGACGACGCGGTCAAGGGCTACGCAAAGGCCGCGCGCAAGGGCGAGGGCATCTTCGCTCCCAAGCCGGCCGTGCCTGGACGCTCGACGCCGAGGAAGGGTCGCGCCGTGATGACGGTGACGCGCGAGCTGCTCGTGCTGAAGATGGCCTTCGACGCCATCAACGCGACGCCGCCGGCGATGCCCGACCTGGGCGAGCCGCCGCCGAGCCAGGACCGCTTCCTCGAGGTCGACGAGCAACGGAAGCTGCTCATCGCGGTGCCGCCCTCCCGCAAGCTGAACCTCCTCGCGTACCTCCAGCTGGGCGGCATGCGCAAATGCGAGGCCGAGGTGGTCGTCGAGATCAACTGGAAGACGCGCTTCGCGCACGTCGCCGGTACGAAGACGAAGGGCTCGAATCGCTGGGTACCGATCCCGGACGAGCTCCTCGAGGAGCTCCAGCCGTACCGCAAGCTCTGGGTCGGCGAGAATCCCGACGGATGGCTACCGCGCTGGACCAACGTGCGGCGCGACCTGCTGCTCGCCTGCGCCAAGGCCGAGATCCGGCCCGTCGGCCCGAACGGCCTCCGCCGCACTTACGCGACCCACATGGCGCGCTCGGGCGTCGACCCGCTCCAGCTCGCCAAGCTCATGGGCACGTCGGTCAAGATGCTCGAGACCGTCTACGCCCGCCTCGAGGTACTCGGCGACCACCAGCACGTCGCCGTCGCCAAGGGCGTGCCCGTGCTCAACCGACGCGCCGCCGCAAAGCGCGCCGCAAAGAAGGCCTGATCTCACATAGGAGCACAGCGAGGTGAGCGCTCAGGAAATCGCTCGTTTTATAGGGTTTCCTGAGCGCGGCGCCGCACTGGCAGTGCGGAGGTCGGCGGTTCGATCCCGCCTGGCTCCACCGAAAAACCCGGGTTTTTAGGCCCAATTCGCGATGCTCGGTACCCGACGACCCTGTCACAAACGTCTCGGAAGCCGCCGTTTTGATCTCACGTAGGAGCACACCAGTACGACTCCCGCACTAACGGCCCAATTCGATAGCGCCAAGTTGGGATGGCGCCGTCACGCCCGCGGCCGCCGGTCATACGCCGCCTCGACCGCGTCGAGCAGCGCGGCGTACGACCGGTTCGATTCCGCCGGCGTCAGGTCGGGCGTCTCGCCGAAGGCGCGCTCGGTATCGCGCTCGGCGGCGGCGATGACGAGCTGGGTGACCTCGAGCGCGACCCGCACGTCGGTGCTGATGGCGACGACGACGTCAGACCGCTTGCGGTGGAGCAAGCCGCCAACGACGCCCATGCCGCGCATGATGTCGGCGACGCGCGTGTTCGGGACGGCCTTGCGTTTGAGCAGCGCCTCGAGCTCGTCGACGCAGTCGAGCGTCGCTCGAGCAAACGCCCGCCCGCCTCGCTGCAGCGACAGCGGGTCGCGGTCGACCTTGGCTCGCCACCGAGCGGGCAGCGCGGCGACGCCGTGCACGACGCCCTCGAGCTCGCGGATCTGTTTGATGAGTAGGCGCTGCGCGGCTCGTAGGTCGGCGAGCAGCTGCGAGAAGTCTTCCGGCTCGGGCTTGGCCATGGAGCCCGGGTATATATACCTCGCACCTTTCGGTGGCTACCCCGTTGATGCGACCGAGCAACAGAGCGATGGTGGGTGACCGGGCTCGCGTCGAGCCCGCCCAAGGAGTACCCGCCCGATGATGCTCTCGCCTGCTCAGATCGAAGCCGCTATCAAGGTCGCCCACGTCGTCCACGCCTGCGTCGCCAAGGCCGGCGCCGACGGCATCCCGAGTGGCCACGTCTACGCGGCCACGATGTCAGCCTTCGCCGACCTCGGCTCGTACGAGGCCTGCCTCGGCATGCTCGTCAAAGCTGGCCTGGTCGAGCGTCGCGGCCTGCTGCTCGTCGCGACGGTGGCGAAGTGACCTACACGAAGCTTACCCCGTACCGCGGCTACACGAATTGTGCCTGCCGCGACTGCTTCGAGACGGCCTTCGACGGCGGCCTTTGCCACGACTGCGTCGAGGCCGGCTGCGAGCGCGCCGCCGGCGAGTGTTCGCGCCCGGACGCGTACGGCGTCGACGCCGCCGCCGAGTAGCGCCGAGCGCGCACCATCGCCCGCGGGCGGCCGACGACCTCGGCCGCCCGTGCACGTTTTCGGTCTGTCGAATGCCGAGGCTACCCCGTTGATGCGCTCGAGCACCCACGTCATGGTGGGTGACCGGCTCGACCCGAGCCGGCTTACCGAAGGACGTACATGCAACCTGTATCGCTCGACCCGATGGAACTCCTCGCCTCGCTGACGCCCGACCGCCTCGTCGGCGCCTACTCGGGCCGCCAAGGCTGCTGCTGCGGCTGCCGCGGCAAGCACTACACCGTCGGCGAGTCGAAGAACGCCGACCGCCAGACGGCGCGTATCCTCGGCCTGATGCGTACCGAGGTCGCCAACGGCGCGAGGCTCGAGTACCTCGCGGGCTCGCACCTCTCGGTCGATACCGACAACGGCCGCATCCTCGTCGCGTACCTCGCGACCGCGGCCGAGCGCCTCGAGCTCCTCGCCGAAAGGGCCGAGGTGTCGCGATGACCCGCAAGCGCGCACCGAAGACGACGACGAAGGCGCCCGGTGAGATCGGCGAGGCGACCGGCGACTTCACGTACACGTACCCGCGCCAAGCAAACGCCGCGCTCGAGGCCGCCGGCTTCGTGTACGCGCCGTCGGCCGATGCTTGGCTGCACGTCGATGGTCGCGAAGCGCACGCTAGCGACGGCCTCGTCGGCTCGAGCGCGGTGGTCACGGTGCGCGGCCCGCGCGCGGCACTCGCCGCCGCCGCCGCCGCCGCGATGACCCGCAAGCGCGCACCGAAGGCGACGAGGCCCGCTCTCGGCGAGACCGGCGAATTCAACTACCGCGTCGACGGCGAGGCGCCCACCGCGCTCGAGGCCGCCGGCTTCGTGTGGGTGCCGAAGGCCGACGCCTGGCTGCACCCGACCGACGGCCGCAAGGCGACGATTCGCGACTTGCGGCCCGGCGCCGTCGTCACGGTGTTGCCGCCGCCGACCATCGAGCTCGCGACCTTGGCCACCGAGGCGCTCCGGCGCCTCGCCAAGTACGCGCGCGAGTCGTGGCTACGCTCGGCCGCCCAGCACGAGATCGACGGTCGTGCGGCCGCTGACGCGGCGGCCGCGGCGCAAGCGCCCGAGTGCCAGCTCGAGGTCGTCCTCGGCCAGGCCGACTTCGGTACGCCCGAGCCTCGGATCTTGGTGACCGCGCGACGCGGTACGAGCCATCGCGTCGTGCGCGCCGCCGCCCACCGCCTCGCGGCCGAGGTCGAGGAGGCGACGCTCGCCGCCGGCGGCGAGTGGATCGTCCGGGTCGAGCACAGCTCGTCGGACGAAGAGGTACGTGTGGTCCTCGAGCTCATCGATGGTACCAAGGCCGAGGTCGAAGCCGGGCTCGAGGTCTTGCACGCCGCCGTCGCACGGCCGCGCTGAGCATCTAACGGTCTGTCGAATGGAGCGGCTACCCCGTTGATGGGGTAGCCGCTCCACGTCATTGTGAGTGACGAGCTCGAAGCCTCGAGCCGCCGTACCCCGAAGGATCCCGATGCCACGCGACCGACCCGACACGAACACCCCGTACATCCCGCGCGACCGCGCCGCCGAGGCCTCCGCTCGAGCGGCCCGCAAGGTCGCCAAGCTCGCTGAGCACAAGGCGATGCTCACCGCCATCGCCCTCGAGCATTGCGGCGTCGAGACGCTCGAGACGCGCAACAGCGACCGCCTCGACTTCCACGACGTGAGCGCCGAGGGCCTGCACCGCGCGCTCGAGGCCGCGTACGCCGCCGGGCTGAAGGCAGGTAGCCGATGAGCGCCCGCAAGCCGGTCGGCATCGTTGCAGCCGCCAAGGCCAAGAGCGACGCCCGGATCGCCGCCTTCGGCGTCAAGAACTTCGCGACGATCACCGCCATCGCCGCCGAGCATTGCGACGTCGAAACCCTCGAGACGCGCTGGGCCGGTCACCTCGACTTCCACGAGGTCAGCGCCGAGGGCCTGCGCCGAGCGCTCGAGGCCGCCTTCGAAGCCGGTCGGAAGGCAGGTAGCCGATGAGCGCCTCGACGACCGACGGCAGCCGCGACGCGCCGAGCAAGCACGTCTGGGTACGCTGCGAGAGCCCGGGCTGCTCGGGCAAGGGCATGTGGACGCGACGCGGCGACATGCGCGTCCTCTGCACCGACTGCGACCGACAGGCGCTCCTCGCGCCGGAAGCGAGCCCACGATGAGCGACGTCTGCAAGCATTGTAACCTCGCCATCTACTGCCGCGCGTGCATCGCCGAGCAGCTGCGCGCCGAGCCCGAGCCCCTGTGCGACTTCGACGACTGCGCCGAGCGCCCGGCCGCACGCCGAGGCGCGCTGCGGCTTTGCAACAAGCACGCCGCCGAGCACGACATCCTCGAGCACGACGCGCTCGAGCGCGACGAGAAGCACGTCCTGCAGCACGTCCTCGAGGCGAGCTTCGATCCCGACGTCATCGGTACCCGGTACAGCGCCGGCGACTGCCTCGCGGTCACCGGGCATTTCCGCGACCTCGTCGCCGGCGTCATCAACGCGGTGATGGACGAGCTCATCGACCTCGACCCACATCAGCAGCTCGACCTGCGCATGGCCGTCGACGGCCTGCAGGTCGAGCCGCTCGCCGACGGCCGCGTCGTCGTATACTTTCCCGGCGTGCACTACGTACTCGACGCCGACGCCGCTGCGACCCACGGGCCGGCTCGCCCTCGCGAGGCCCGCTGATGCCCGGCCTGCCGTACCGGTGCGCCACCTGCGAGTCGGAGCCTCGACGCTGTCAGCCTTGCCGCGAGCGCCGCGCTGCCGCCACACGGCGCGCGCGCGCGGCCCGCGTCGCCGAGGGCACGTGCACCGAATGCGCGGCCGACGCGCTGCCCGACCGTACCCGCTGCCAGCGGCACGCCGACCTCAACAACGCCCGCTCCGGCGCCGCACACGCCGCCGCGCGCAAGCAAGGTTAGTCGCTCGGGCCCTCGTCGCGTACACGGTCGTGCGTCGCGCTGAACAGCGCGGCGAGGGTTGCTGGGTCGAGCTGTTCGCGGGCGACATCGATAAAGGCGCGCTCGAACGTGGCCGCACGAGTCTGGCGCAGCCGCTTGCGCGAGGCGCCGAGTAGCCGCTGCAGCTCTTGGCTGCGCTGACCCATACGCCGCAGCGCGTACGTCGCCTGGCCAAACCACACCGGGTCGGCGAGCCGCGCGAAGCTTTCGGTGTGCCGGATCGTCCGGCACTTGGGTAGCCCGGCAGCGATACGCGCGGCGTCGAGCTGCGCCCGCACCTTGGCAATATCCACGTCGAGCCGTTGTTTTTCATCGAGCAGCTCGGCGTGCGAGCGCTCGACGAGTTGCGCTGCGTCGAGCTCAGCGTCGATCCGCTGCTTTTCATCGAGCAGCCGATATACCTCGACACGCGGTCTCACGGTGCCCTCGCCACGTCCGAGGCCGCGCGCATCGACGAGTTGACCTCGGCCGCGCCGAGGAGGGTTTCTGTCACAGGCATTTTTGTTCCTTTGTCGCCACGATTGCGAGCTGGTCGGCGAGCAGCTCGATCTGCTCGACGACATACTGCTGGTCACGATACGCCATGCCGGCGGCGGCTCGCTTGTCGAGCAGCAACTCGATGTCGATGCCGAAGAACCTGACTTGCGCCGGCGCGAGGTCGTGGCCGTGCAAGCAGTCGAAGCCGAACCACCAGAGGTCGTCGGGCTGACCGCGCTTGACGACGTGGCACACGCCCGCCTCGTGGTCGCAGGCCTTCGCATAGTTGACGTCGCCGTGCACGCGCAGCGGCCGTACGCTGCGGCGATCTTTGCCGTGCAACGGATGCGTCGGCGGCACGCCAACGTAGCCGCACAAGCTGCCGACCAGCGGGTTGCGGGTCATCAAGCACACGAGGCCGTGTCGCATCCACTCGAGCCGGTCGGCCTCGTCGACCCAGGGCCCTGGGCCCCAGAGCTCGAGCTTTTCGGCTTCAGTCCATTTTTGCTTTGTCGGCATTGCTCATCTCCCATTTTGTTAGGGCCGACCGGATCCCGTACACGTACAGCAGCGCGAGCTCGACCATTATCACCGTGGCGCCGCCGCGCGGGCAGCCGCGGTCGATGGCGACCAGCAGCTTGCGCGTCACGCTGTTGCCCGCGACGCCGCGCGCGAGCGCCAGGTCGAGCGACGCGATGAGACCGCCTGGACCGCGTTGTCCAGTCGGTATGCACACCGGAATCGGGTTGAACTTCAGCCGGGCGTCAGGGTGCTCAGCACGCCACCGCGCGCACGTCGTGATGCACGCGCTGACGCCTCGAACGTAATCCGCATCGGTCGGTTTCATGGGCTCGGATCTCGCCCGGCTGCCCCGTTGACGGCAATAGCCCGCCCTCGTCATTTCGTGACGATCCCGACACGTGGCACGCTGCGCGCGTGGCCACGCGCATCGCCTTGGTAGTGCTGCTTACGACAGCGGCGATGGTCGTCGGGCTCGAGCTCGCGACCCGCTGGTGGTATCCCGTCGCCTGCGACCCGGCATGCCGCCGGCAGCGCGAGCGCCAATGGGAAGAGGTCAGCCGATGACAACGATGCTGGGTGGCGAAAAGATCTATGTGGCCGACGTCGCCGAGGGCACGCCGCCCTCGGACGTGCTGGTGAGCTCGATTCGAGTCTGGCACGGCCCGACGCACGAGCTCGTGCGCATATGGAATCGAGGCGCCTTCGCCGGCGCGCTCATCATGACCCACGGCGACGGCGCGCGGCTCGCCGAGTCGTTCGGCCTCGTCATCGACCGGATTTATTGACCATGTGGAACATGACCGACGTCATCGTCACCGTGCTGTTTATCCTCGCGATAGTCGCCGCGGTCGCGGCATCAGTCGTCACGCCGCTCCTCTGACTTCGCGCGCGAGGTCTGCAGCCGCCGCAGCGCGAACAGGATGAGCGCCAGCGCGAGGAAGATCAGCACCACGCAGATGATGACGCGCGTCGTGCCCGTCGCTCGTACCGCCGTGCCGGCGATCCACTCCTTGGTACCTCGGGCCTTCGGCGCCGACGACAACGACTGCCCGACGTTGTTGTACAACCCCCACGCGCCCTTCGGCTCCCAGGTCCCGTGCAAGGTGTACAGACTGCACGGCGCGTTCATCTTCGTCGCGAAGCGGTCGAGCATGTAGACGTAGGCGTCGTACGCGTCAGGGTTGCGGGCCCAGGCATCGGCCGTCGTCAGGTGGTGCATGCCCGCCTCGTAGCAGCCGAGCAGCGGGATGCCGTACGCCTCGCAATGCTGCGACTTGGCGGTCGCGATCGGCTCGCCGTTGACCTTCGAATCGACCTCGGACTTCCAGCGCGACAGCGTCTCGGACGCGCCGGCCACGCCGTTGCCGATGTACGGCGCCAAGGCGATCATGTCGACCTTTTGCTCGTACGGATTCCACTGGGCGCTCTGATACACGTTGCGCAGCGCCTGCGTCGTGAGGTCCAAGTTGCCCGACTCTGAGAACACCCGGATGACCCGCGAGCCCATCGCCGACTCACCGAACACGCCCTCATACAACTGATACATTTGCAGGGCGCGGTACAGCTCGTGCGCGATGCCTTGGTAGTACTGGTTCGAGCCCGGCAGGCCCTTGGACTTGCCCGCGTCGATGGCCTGCTGGAAGGCCGAGAACGAGCCGTTCCAGACCTCATTCGACAACTCGATGTACGCCCGCAGCGCCGGCGACAGCTTCGCTTTGATGAGCGTCGCCTGCTGCGAAATATAATCGTCGTCGGCCAAATACGGATGCGTGAACCAGCAGTCGACGTTGGCGCGATTGCACAGGTCGATCTGCCACTCGACGGCCATGCCGGTCGTCGTCGACGGCGAGGCGCCGTCGATATAGATCTCCTGATTGTTAGGGTCCGTCGGCAGCTTGCGCTGAGACCATTTGGAGATCTTCGACCAGTTGACGGCGTTCGTGTCCATGTGCCGGAACACCACGAAGCCCTGCAGCTCGGCGATAAATTGGGGATTCCAAATATCGGCCCCGGACGAGTACGCGGTCGCCCAGTTGATGCCGGCCTTGTAAATCGAGGTGCCCGCCCAGCCGGCGATGAACCACTCCTGCGTCCCGACCGACATGCCGCC
>Ga0137436_1000168_pt1 | contig 21608 bp, 24 predicted proteins | sample EasRivERMGT119_2_FD_102328 | JGI IMG/M metagenome (GOLD analysis project Ga0137436, IMG submission 102328) | Soil microbial communities from meander-bound floodplain in the East River, Colorado, USA - East River MetaG ERMGT119_2 | ecosystem: Environmental > Terrestrial > Soil > Floodplain ...
CAGCCGGTCGTGGATGGCGCGCGCCTTGGCGTAGTCCCGCGCCTTGCCGGCCGCGATGAGCTCGATGAGCGGCTCGGGAGCGATGCAGCCGTACCCGACGAGCGCGCCGTCGACGTCGAACATCGTGTGCAGCAAGTATTCGTCGTGGCAGGTAAGCACCTGCAGATCCGGGCGCTCTCGCCGAATCACGGGGATCTCGGTGTCCCATCGGCGCATGTCTCGAACGCCGTTCTTCATGGCGAATACGCCGGGCTGTGCGGCGATATCGAGCTGCGTCTCGAGGTTATAGGTTGCCTTGGTCGCCTCCGGATACTGGAACAGGATGAGCGGCAGGCCGCTCTCCTGGTGTATGACGCGATAGCGATCCTGGGGAACGCCCTTCTGGTAGCCAAAGCGCAGCCAGCCGTGCGAGGGATAGACGAGGCCGGCGGCGGCGCCCGCCTTGACCGCTCGCTTCGCCTCGAGCGCAGCCACGTGCGTGCCTTCCGACGTGATCCCCGCGATAACGGGAATCCTCCCATTGGTCGACTTCACAAAGCTCTCGATGACGGAGACTTGCTCATCGGCTGAAAGGAAGGTGCCCTCCCCGGCATGGCCAAGGACCACCAGGCCCTTCACTTCCTGGAAGCTGCCGAGCCAGGCGCCGAGTCGAATAATGGCGGCGTGGTCGACTGCACCATCGCGGGTGAACGGCGTTACCGGCGCTGGAACAAGGCCTCTGAGATCGAGCGGTTTCATCTGGTTTTCCTCTTCGTAAAAGGTGCTGGTGGGCCACTGTACGGGGGTGTCAGGTATATCGGAATACGAAATTCAGGCATTCCAGATATACAATCTAGGCATGGCTACGAAAGGCCGCATGGACCCTGCGGCGTGGCGGCTTTTCATCGATGCGGTCGAGCTGGGCAGCCTGAGCAAGGTCGCTGCGGCTTACGGCATAGGACAGCCGCACGTCAGCCGTCAGATCGGTGAGCTCGAGCGCGAATGTGGAGGGCGCCTGTTCCAGCGTACGGGGCGCGGCGTGGTCCTGACAGCGCTCGGGCAGCGCGTGGCGCCGAAGGTGCGATCGTGGCTGGCGAGCACCGAGCAGCTGGCGAACGACATAAAGGCAACATCCGGCAAGCCGGTCGGCCGTGTGAGGCTGGGCATTCTGCCGTCGACTGCGCACCCGCTGGTCAGCACGCTCTACTACTCGCTCAAGGAGCGGCATCCGCTGGTGCAGCTCAACGTGCGCGAGGGTCTGGGCGCGCAGCTCGAAACCTGGCTCGAGGATGGCAGCCTTGACCTCGCCATTCTCTACCGGCACAGCCCGACGCCGAAAAATGGCGACGTCTACCTCATCGAGGCGCCCACCTATCTCGTCAGCGCTGCAGGCGACAAAGCGACCTCGCGGCCGACGGTACCGTTCTCGGTGCTGGACAGGTTGCCGCTGGTCCTTTTCTGCCGTCCCAGCACCTGGCGTGACCGCCTCGACGAGCTGGCCGCCGAACGCGGAATTTCACTGAACGTTGCCGCGGAGGCCGACTCGTTGAGCCTGCAAGCACGCATTGTGGCGGACAGAGGAATGTATGCATTGCTCGGTGCGTACGCCATCACGGCCGTCGCCAAGGAGTGCCGTTTAGGCTCATCCAAGATCGTGAACCCCGTCGTCTCGCGCCATATGGCCATCGCCATGTCACGCCATAGTGAGCTCACGCTTGCCTGCCGCGCCGTGATGTCGGGAATCCAGCAAATTGTGAAAGCAGGCGGTACCCGGCTCTCGCAGGCGAAGGTCGCGGCGACAACAGTGGCCTAACCGCGCTACGGGCCGCCAACTTTTAATCCGTTGGTCGGCGGTTCGAATCCGCCACGGCCTACCAAACACGCGGAAGGACCGAGGCCCCGGCTGAATGCCGGGGCCTTTTTCTTTCAGCGGCTCTTCACCCACTTGGCGACGTCGCTGCCGAGCGTGTTGACGGTGCGCTCGAGCACGCCGCACGAGCTCGTGTACGCGCCGAAGACGCCGCCGCCCGAGTTCCTCGACGGCGCGTAGTTCGACACGAGCTGGCCTCCCTTGTAGAGGTCGGCGCGGATGGCGACCGATTTGGTATGCGCCATCATCGCGCGCGAGCTGACGACCGACACGATCCTCAGCACCAGCACCTGGCCGCCCTTGGCGGGGTCGAGCGCGGCGGCGCGCACGAGGTTCAGGCCGTTCTGCTTGCCGTACTTTTCCGTCGAGTCCGCCAGCTGGCGGCCCAGAGCGGTGCATTCCTGCAGCACCTCGGGCGGGATCTGCGACCCCTCGGCGTAGGGAACCACGTCGAACATCAGGATGGTGCCGGCCGCATCGAACTTCTGCGCGCCGGACGCGGGCGCCGCTGCTGCTGCCGCCGGCGCGGCGACTTCGGGCTTCGTCTCGGCCGGCTTCGCTTCAGCTGCCGCAGCTGGCTGCGCGCTGTCCGCCGCCGGTGGCGTCTGGGCGAAGCAAATGGAACTCATCAGGCACATCCCGGCTGCGAGTGCGCGTTTCATCGGATCTTTCCCCTAAAGTGATCGAGTGGTATTTACCTGCTTGTTATGGCCGGTATTAAACACTCGAATTCCGATTGGGGCCAGGGATCCCGAGCCGCAGCGTGAACCACGCCCTGCAGGGTCAATCATCGTCCCGGAAAATGAAACGCCCCGCCGGCTTGCGCCGGCGGGGCGTTTTGCTTCTGTACTGCTAAAGGCAGCCGGCCTAGTTGGCCTGACTCCTGAAGTTGCGGGTAGATCCGCCAGAGTCCTGCCGGCCGGTGCTGCCATGGTCATCTCTCACAGGATCACCTCCTTTCGTGGTTGCCAGCCTTTAGTGTAGCAAACCGGAAATCTGCGATCGGCTAGAGTAGGGGCGCAACGGGAGGGGAAATCCATGCGGGGAGCTTGGGTTTGCGTTGCCGCGATGGTGGCGGCCACGGGCGCGCAGGCGCAGGAACTGCCGTCGTCAAGCGGCCTGGAAGTCGGCGTGCGCTACTGGGTCGGTACCGGCTCGACGAAGCGCAGCCACGACGCCTCGGCGTTCGATCCGCTGCTGCTCAATCCCACCTCGACGCTCGTCTACAGCGACCTGGACTCGAACACGCTCGAGCTGTACGCGCGCAAGCGATTCGGCGAGCGCTGGTTCGTGAAGGGCAACCTCGGCGCCGGCAGGATCAACAACGGAACGTTCACCGACCAGGACTTCTTCATCGAGATGGGCGTGCCGGTGATGACGCAGACCGTCTCCGCCACCGACGGCAAGTTGCAGTACGTGTCGATCGACATCGGCCGCGACGTGCTGCGCACCGGCGAAGCCACCTTCGCGCTGTTCGTCGGCTACCAGCAGTGGAACGAGCGGGTCGACGGCCACGGTTTTTCGGATTCGTTCGGCCCGCTCGCGCTCGGCCCCGGCACGCTGGCGATCACCAATGACCTGACGTGGAAGTCATGGCGGCTGGGCGTGGAGATGCGCGCCGTGCGCGGCCGCACGCGCTTCACCTTCGAGGCGGTGCTGGTGCCGTACGCGGAATACCGCAACGAAGACAGCCATTACCTGCGGCAGGATCCGAGCGATCTCGGTCCGGTGCCGAATGTGATCGCCACCGGCCACGGCTGGGGCGGCCAGTTCGACGCCGAGGTGCGTCGTAGCTATCCCGAGCTGTGGGGGCTCGATTTGGGCATCGGCGTGCGCTACTGGAAGCTCGGATCGGACAAGGGCAGCCAGAGTCAGGCGGGCATCACCCTGCCGATCGTCGATCTGGAATCGAAGCGCTACGGTTTCACATTCAGCGCCACCAAGAGCTGGTAACGCTCGCGTACCCAGCACGGTTGGCGCGACAAAACGCGAGATGGCAATTCCTGTAAAGTAGCGCCACAAAAAAACGACAGGGGGCACCATGCGGAGGGCTTGGTACTTCATTGCGGTGTTTATCGCGGCGTCCGCCCAGGCGCAGACTCCGCAGCAGACGTCCGATGGCCTGGAGATCGGCGTGCGCTACTGGCTCAGCAGCGGGTACACGACGCGGAGCCTCGACGCCACGTCCCTCGATCCGGCCACGATCCACCCGCTCGCGACCACCGTGCTCAACCCGAGCACGACGACCAACTACGAACAGCTCGACGCGAACATCGTCGAGCTGTTCGCGCGCAAGCGGATCACAGAGAGCTCGTTCGCCAAGGGAACCGTCGGCCTGGGCAAGATCAACAGCGGAACCCTCATCGACGAGACTTTTTTCCTCATCGGCAGCGAGCCGTTCCATACGATGACGCTCTCGGCCACCGACGGCAAGCTGGGTTACGCCACGCTCGACATCGGGCACGAGTTGACGAAAACGCCCGGCACCGCATTCGGGGTGTTCGTCGGCTACCACTACTGGAAGGAAAAGTTGAATGCCCATGGCTTCTCGGACGCGTTCGGCACGGCGGGCCTGCCGCCGGATGTGCTCGTGGCCACCAACGAGATCACCTGGCACGCGCTGCGGCTCGGCGGAGAGTTTCGTCTGACGCGCGGGCGCACGCGCCTCATTGTCGAGGGGGCGTGGGTGCCCTATGCCGGGTACCGCAACGAGGCCAGTTTCCCGGGTTTCGAGCCGGCCATCGCCAGCGGAAACGGCAGGGGCGGCACCTTCGACGCCGAGCTGCGCCGCAGCTTCCCGCAGCTCGGCGGGATCGACATCGGGATCGGCCTGCGCTACTGGAAGCTGAACGCGTACAACGGCAGCGAGACCGCAGGCGGCCTCACCCTCCCGGTCGTGGACCTTGCATCGGAGCGCCACGGCTTCACCTTCAGCGTGGCGAAGAGCTGGTAGCGGCTACTCGCCGCAGTTACTCCCGTACTCGCGCGATCTTCTTGACGTCGGGCAGGCGGCGCAGCGAGCGCATGACGCGCGCCAGGTGCTGGCGGTTGGCGACTTCCAGGACGAAGTGCATGGTGGTGAACACCGCGCGGTCCTCCTCCATGGCGATGGAGTCGATGTTGGAGCCGGCGTCGGCCACTTCGGAGGCCACCTTCGCCAGCACGCCGCGCTGATTCTCCACCGTGACGTGGATCGCGGCCTGGAACAGGCGCGAGGTACGCGGGTCCCACTCGACGTCGATCCACTGCTCGGGCTCGTTTTTCCTCGATTTCACGATGCCGCCGCAGTCGGAGACGTGCACCACCAGGCCCTGGCCCTTCTTGATCGAGCCGACGATGGCGTCGCCCGGGATCGGCCGGCAGCAGCTGGCGAGCTGCACCGCCATGCCCTCGGTGCCGCGGATGGTCACGCTGCCGCCCGCCTTGGCGTCTTCGCGCGAGTCGGCCTTCTTCAGCAGCCGCCGCGCGACCACCGCCGGCAGGCGCTTGCCCAGGCCGATGTCGGCGAGCAGCTCCTCGCGCGAGCGCGCCCCGCCGTCGCGCACCACGCGTTCCCAGCCCGCATCGTCGATCCCCGCCAGCGACCCCTGCAGGCCCTTCAGCGCCTGCTCGAGCAGGCGCTCGCCGAGCCCGGCCGACTCCTCGTACTGCATGGTCTTCAGGAAGTGGCGGATGTTGGCGCGCGCCTTGCCGGTGCGCACGTACTGCAGCCAGCCGGGGTTCGGCTTGGCATGGCTCGCGGTGATGATCTCGACCCGTTCGCCGTTGCGAAGCTCTGTCCGCAGCGGTACGAGCTCTCCGTTCACCTTGGCGGCGACGCAGCGGTTGCCGATGTCGGTGTGCACCTGGTAGGCGAAGTCGACCGCGGTGGCGCCGCGCGGCAGCGACAGGATCTTGCCCTTCGGCGTGAAGACGTAGACCTCGTCGGGGAAGAGATCGACCTTGACGTGCTCGAGGAACTCCTGCGGGTCGCCCGACTGGTTCTGGATCTCGAGCAGCGACTGCAGCCACTGGTGGGTCTGCTTCTGCAGCTCGGAGAGCTTGTCGGCGTCGTCCTTGTACATCCAGTGCGAGGCCACGCCCGACTCGGCGAGGCGGTGCATCTGCTCGGTGCGCACCTGCACCTCTACCGGCACGCCGTAGGGGCCGATCAGGTCGGTATGGATCGACTGGTAGCCGTTGGCCTTCGGGATGGCGATGTAGTCCTTGAACTTGCCCGGGATCGGCTTGTAGAGCGCGTGCAGCGCGCCCAGCGCCAGGTAGCAGGCCGGCACGTCCTTCACCACCACGCGGCAGCCGAATATGTCGTGCACCTCGGAGAACGACAGGTGCTTCTCGATCATCTTGCGGTAGGTCGAATAGACGTGCTTCTCGCGCCCCTGCACGGTGGCGGCGATGCCGGCTTCGGCCAGCTTTCTCTTGATCGCCTCCAGCGTCCTGCCGATCATCTCGCGCCGGTTGCCGCGCGCGGCGGCGGTCGCCTTGGCGAGCACCTTGTAGCGGCCCGGATAGAGGTGCGAGAAGGCGAGCTCCTGCAGCTCGTGGAACAGCGTGTTGAGGCCGAGGCGGTTGGCGATCGGCGCGTAGATCTCCATCGTCTCGCGCGCCACCCGCCGGCGCTTCGCGGGCGGGACCGCCCCCAGGGTGCGCATGTTGTGCAGGCGGTCGGCGAGCTTGATCAGGATGATGCGCACGTCGCGCGCCATCGCCAGCAGCATCTTGCGGAAGTTCTCGGCCTGCGCCACCTCGGCCGACTGGAACTCGATCTTGTCGAGCTTGGAGACGCCGTCGACCAGCTCGGCCACCGGCTTGCCGAAGGTGTCGGAGATCTCGTCCTTGGTGACCTTGGTGTCCTCGGTCACGTCGTGCAGCAGCGCCGCCATCAGCGTCTGGCCGTCGAGGTGCCAGTCGGCGAGGATCTCGGCCACCGCGAGCGGGTGCGAGATGTACGGGTCGCCCGACTGCCGGGTCTGGCCGGAGTGCGCGGCCTCGGAGAAGCGGTACGCCTCGGCGAGGCGCGCCACGTCCTTCGGCTTCAGGTAGCCGAAGCGGCCTTGCTCGAGAGTGGGGACCGCAGCCATGGGGAAAGGTTAACCAATTTCCTTCCTCCCCCCTAGTGAAACCGGAAAACCTACAGCGTCGGCGCGCCCGCCGGCGTCGGATTCTTCTTCAGCACCTCGGTGCCGACCTTGCCCGAAGCGATCTCGCGCAGGGCGATGACCGTCGCCTTGTCGCGGTTGGGCTCGACCAGCGGGCTCGCCCCGGCGCCGAGCTGGCGCGCGCGATAGGTCGCGGCGAGCGTCAGGTGAAAGCGGTTAGGAATGCGTTTCAGGCAATCGTCAACGGTGATTCGCGCCACGGGCTCTTTCCTTTTGGATGATGCTCTTCAGCTCGCCTTTGGCGGCCTCGAAGTCTTTGTTAATTATACGGTATTTGAACTCGTCGGCGTGGGTTAGTTCTTCCCGGGCATTGGTCAGCCGGTGCTGGATCACCGCCTCGCTGTCCTGGCCGCGGGTGCGCATGCGCCGCTCGAGCTCCTCCACGGAGGGCGGCAGGATAAAAACTCCCACGCAGTCCGGGTAGAGCTTGCGCACCTGCTGCGCGCCCTGCCAGTCGATCTCGAGCAGCAGGTCGTGGCCGCGCTCGAGTGCCTCGCCGATGACCCGCTTGGCCGTGCCGTAGCGGTTGCCGTGCACTTCGGCGCTCTCGAGGAACTCGCCGCGATCGCGCATCGCGAGGAACTCCCGCTCGTCGACGAAGTGGTATTCGCGGCCGTTCTGCTCGCCCGGCCGCGGCGGCCGCGTGGTGTAGGAGACCGACAGCCTGAGCGAGGGGTCGTCCTTCAGCAGCGCCTTGATCAGCGAGCTTTTCCCGGCGCCCGAGGGTGCCGTGATGACGAAAAGCTTTCCCTTCATTCGATGTTCTGCACTTGCTCGCGCACCTGCTCGATGAGGAGCTTGAGCTCGAGCGCGCAATCCGAGATCGGCGCGCTGGCGGCCTTGGAAGCGAGCGTGTTGGCCTCGCGGTTCAGCTCCTGCGCGATGAAGTCGAGGCGCTTGCCGGCGCTGCCGCCCTGCTTGACGATGCGTTCCACCTCGGTCAGGTGCGCGCCGAGCCGCTCGAGCTCTTCGTCGACATCACTCTTCTGCGCGAACAGCGCGATCTCGGCGCGGATGCGCTCGTCGTCGGCCGAGCCGATGGCTTCTCTCAGCCGCTCGGCGAGCTTTTCCTGGTAGGCGGCGAGCGCCTGCGGCACCAGCGGCCTGACGCTGTCGAGCTGCCGGCGCATGCCGGCGACGCGCTCCAGGATGATCGCGGCGAGCTTGGCGCCCTCGCGCGCGCGTGCGGCCACCAGCTCGTCGAGCGCCCGCCGGCACAGGCCGGCCACCGCGGCGTGCATTTTTTCCTCGTCGGCCGGCGCCTCGGCGGCGACGCCCGGCCAGCGCAGGATGTCGGCGATGCGCAGCGCAGCGGCCTCCGGAAACGCTTTCTTCGCTTCGTCACCCAGCGCGCGCAGGCGCGCCAGCGCCGCCGGGTCGAGGTGCTGCGCGCGCAGCGGATCGGTTTCGCTCAGGAAGAACCGGCAGTCGACCTTGCCGCGCGAGAGGCGCGCGGCGATGGCCTCGCGCAGCAGCGGCTCGAGCGTGCGCAGTTCTTCGGCGACGCGGAACTGCAGGTCGAGGAAGCGGGAGTTCACCGAGCGCAGCTCGAGGTTGAGCGCGCCGCGGGGAGAATCGGCCGACGCGGCAGCGTAGCCGGTCATGCTCTGGATCATGCGTGACGCGGTTTCCGCGTTGGATTCGGGTGTTAGCGGACGCGTATCATAGGGTAGATGCCATCGCAAGCCAACCAGCCGCTGCCGGAGGGCAGCCAGCTCGAGAACTACCGCATCCTGCGCGTGCTGGCGACCGGCGGCTTCTCGTTCGTCTACCTCGCGCACGACGAGAACGACGCGCCGGTGGCGATCAAGGAGTACCTGCCCTCGACGCTCGCGGTGCGGGTCAACGGCGAGGCCCACCCGAACGTGCCCGAGGCCGACCTCGCCAAGTTCCGCTACGGCATGAAGTGCTTCTTCGAGGAGGGCAAGGCGCTCGCCGGCCTGCAGCACCCCAACGTGGTGCGCGTGCTCAACTTCTTCCGCGCCAACGAGACCGTGTACCTGGTCATGCGTTACGAGCGCGGCCGCACGCTGCAGGAGCACATCCGCAGCCGGCGTGGCGCGATCGAGGAGGACTGGATCCGCAAGACCTTCACCAACCTGCTGAACGGGCTGCGCGAGGTGCACTCGAACAAGCTGCTGCACCTCGACATCAAGCCGGGCAACGTCTACATCCGCAACGACGGCACGCCGCTGCTGATCGACTTCGGCGCCGCGCGCCAGGCCCTCTCGGCCGAGGGCATGGCGCTGCCGCCGACCTATACCCCGGGCTTCGCCTCGCCCGAGCAGTACGCGCGGCGCGAGCTGCTCGGGCCGTGGAGCGACATCTACTCGGTCGGCGCCACGATGTACGCCTGCTTCGCCGCGGCCGCGCCGCAGCCGGCCGACGAGCGGCTGGAGAAGGACCTGGTGGTGCCGGCGCGGCGCGCCTGGTCGGGCAAGTACTCGGCCCTGCTGCTGGACACCGTCGACTGGTGCCTGCGCATGGACCACCTCGAGCGGCCGCAGAGCGTGTTCGCGCTGCAGAAAGTGCTCACCGGCGAGAAGGAGCCCGAGCACCGCGGCAAGGCGCCGCTCCTCGACCGCATGCGCGGCATGCTGAGGCGCGGATGAAATACGCCCTGGTGCAGGACAGCCGCCTCGGCGCGCGCAAGATGAACCAGGACCGCGTCGGCCACTGGCGCACGCCGCAGTCGCTGCTGCTGGTGGTGGCCGACGGCATGGGCGGCCACCTGCACGGCGAGGTTGCCGCCAACCTGGCCGCCGATCTGTTCGGCGCGGCGTTCCAGCGCGAGGCGAAGCCGAAGCTCGCCAACCCGGCCGAGTTTCTCACGCAGCAGGTGGCGGCAGCGCATTCGCAGATCCTCAGCGAGGCGCAGAAGCGCGGCTTCGCCGAGCCGCCGCGCACCGTGATCGTCGCCTGCGTGGTGCAGGACGGCCAGGCGTACTGGATGCACGTCGGCGACTGCCGGCTGTACCTGTTCCGCAAGGGCCGCGTCGCCGCGCGCACGCGCGACCACACGCGCGTGCAGCAGCTGGTCGACGAGGGCCGCATCCGCGAGGAGGCGGTCACCACCCACCCCGAGCGCAATCGCCTGCTGCAATGCCTCGGCGGCATCCAGCCGCCGCGCCCCGACGTGGCGTCGAAGACTGCGCTCGAGAAGGACGACATCCTGATGCTGTGCTCGGACGGCTTCTGGGCGCCGCTCACCCAGCGCCAGATGCTGAACGCGCTGCTCGCGCGCGAGCTGAAGGAGGCGGTCCCCGAGCTGGTCGAGCTGGCCGAGGCGCGCGCCGGCGACGAATGCGACAATGTGTCGGTCCTCGCGGTGAACTGGGACGAGGAGCTCAGGCTCCCGGCGCCGGCCGAGGGGCCGAGCACGCTTCCCTATTACGAGCTGCCTACCGACGTGCAGGACCTTACCGCCACCGACCCCGACTTCCTGCGCACCTCCGACGAAGACATCGACAAGGCGATCGCCGAGATCAAGGCCGCTTTGCGCAAGAACGTGCCGCCCCGCCGATGAGCGCTGCCTCTGCATCCCATAGACCGAGCGGCAGGAAGCCGGCCGAGCTGCGAGCGGTGCGCATTACCCGCGCCTATACGCGCAACCCCGAGGGCTCGGTTCTGGTCGAGTTCGGCGACACGCGCGTGCTGTGCACCGCCAGCGTCGAGGAACGCGTGCCGCCGTTCCTCAAGGAAAGCGGCCGCGGCTGGGTGACCGCCGAATACGGCATGCTGCCGCGCGCCACCAACACGCGCGGCGAGCGCGAGGCGGCGCGCGGCAAGCAGTCGGGGCGAACGCAGGAAATCCAGCGCCTCATCGGCCGCTCGCTGCGCGCGGTGGTCGACACCGCGGCGCTCGGCCCGCGCAGCATCCAGATCGACTGCGACGTGATCCAGGCCGACGGCGGCACGCGCACCGCGGCGATCACGGGGTCGTTCGTCGCTTTGCACGACGCCATTACGTGGCTCATCGGCAGGAAGCTGATCGTGAAAAGCCCGATCCGGGATTTTGTCGCCGCGGTCTCGGTCGGCATGCACGGCGGCGCGCCGGTGCTCGATCTGGACTATCCTGAGGACTCGGCGAGCGGCTGCGACATGAACGTGGTCATGACCGGCGCCGGGCGCTTCGTCGAGGTGCAGGGCACCGCCGAAGGCGAGGCGTTCTCGCGCCAGGAACTCGACGCGCTGCTCGGCCTGGCGCAGAAGGGCATCGCCGAGCTGATCGGCGCGCAGAAGAAAGCGCTTGGAATCACCTGACCTGATCGACTACTACCGGCGCCGCGCCGGCGAGTACGAGGCGATTTATGCCAAGCCGGAACGGCAGTCCGATCTGCTGCTGTTGAAGAAGAAGTTCTCCGAGCTGCTGAAGGGCACGCGTCTGCTCGAGATCGCCTGCGGTACCGGCCACTGGACCAGCGTGCTCGCCAACGTCGCGACATCGGTGGTGGCAACCGACGTGGCCGAGGAGCCGATGAACATCGCGCGCGCCAAGCCGTATCTCAAGAAGAACGTGACCATCGTCGGGGCGGATGCTTACGCGCTGCCGGAGGACCTCGGGCGCTTCGACGCCGCATTCGCCGGCTTCTGGTGGTCGCATGTGCCGCGCCAGCGCATCGCCGAGTTCACTGCATCGCTGCATGCGCGCCTCGAGAAGGGCGCACGCGTGGTGATGTTCGACAACCTCTACGTCGACGGCAACAGCACGCCGATCGTGGAGACTGACGCCGCCGGCAATACCTATCAGATGCGCGAGCTCGCCGACGGCAGCCGCTTCCGCGTGCTGAAGAACTTTCCTTCGAAAGACGAGCTGCGCGCGCTGTTTCCCAGCTGCCACTACCGCGCGCTCCAGTACTACTGGCTGGCCGAATACAGAGTGTGAGGCGCATCGTCCTCGCCTCGGGCAACCCGGGGAAGATCCGGGAGATCGGCGCGCTGCTCGCGCCGCTCGCCATCGAGGTGGTAGCGCAATCCGAGCTCGGCATCGGCGAAGCGGACGAGCCGTACCAAACCTTCCGTGAGAATGCGCTCGCCAAGGCGCGGCACGCGAGCCGGGCCTCAGGCCTGCCGGCGCTCGCCGACGATTCGGGCCTGTGCGTCGACGCGCTCGGCGGCGCGCCGGGCGTGCATTCGGCCCACTACGCCGGCCATGAAGGCGATCGCGAAACGCGTGATGCGCGCAACAATATGAAGCTCCTGGCCAGCCTCAAGGACGATCGCAAGGCCCACTACGTCTGCGTGGTCGTTCTCCTTGAAAATGAAGCGAAGGACCCCCTGGTAGCGGAGGGCCGCTGGCACGGCGAGATTGCCCGCGCGCCGCGCGGCTCGGGCGGCTTCGGCTACGACCCGCTGTTCCTGCTGCCCGATGGCAGGACCTCGGCCGAGCTCGAGCCTGCGGAAAAAAACCGCATCAGTCACCGGGGGATCGCCCTCGCCAAGCTCCTAGAATTGCTGCGTGACCCAAGTCGCGCTTGAACGTCCCGGAACGGTGAAGCTGGCGGTGCTGCCGCCGCTCGCGCTGTACGTCCATATTCCGTGGTGCGTGCGCAAGTGCCCGTACTGCGATTTCAATTCGCATGAGCGCGGCGGCTCGCTGCCGGAGAAGGAGTATGTCGGCAAGCTGCTCGAGGACCTGGAGTCGTTGCTGCCCTCGGTGTGGGGCCGCCGGCTCTGCAGCGTGTTCATCGGCGGCGGCACGCCGAGCCTGTTCTCGCCCGAGTCGATCGACGTGCTGCTCGCCGGCGTGCGCGCGCGGCTGACGGTGGAGCCCGGCGCCGAGATCACCCTCGAGGCCAACCCCGGCACGGTGGAGGCGGCGCGCTTCCGCGGCTTCCGCGACGCCGGCGTCAGCCGCATCTCGGTGGGCGTGCAGAGCTTCGACGACGCCATGCTGAAGGCGCTCGGGCGCATCCACGGCGCGGCGGAAGCGAAGCGGGCGGTCGAAGCCGCGCTCGCCGCGTTCGACAACGTCAACCTCGACCTGATGTACGGCCTGCCCGGGCAGAGCATCGGCATGGCGCGCGCCGACATCGAGGCCGGCATGGCGAGCGGCGTGCCGCACCTCTCGGCCTACCAGCTCACCATCGAGCCGAACACCGTCTTCTTCAGCAAGCCGCCGAAGCTGCCGGAGCACGATCTGTGCGCCGATATGCAGGTCATGGCCGAGGAGACCCTCGCCCGATCGGGCTTCGAGCATTATGAAACCTCGGCTTTCGCGCGGCCCGGCCATCGCTGCCGCCACAACCTCAACTACTGGGAGTTTGGCGACTACCTCGGCATCGGCGCCGGCGCGCACGGCAAGATCAGCTTTCCCGAGCGCATCACGCGGCACTCGCGCATCAAGCAGCCGCGCGAGTACCTGGCGGCCGATAGCACGCTGGCCGAGGAGAAAACGATCGACGCCGCCGAACTGCCGTTCGAGTTCATGCTGAATGCCCTGCGCTTGCCCTACGGATTCCCCGCTGGGCTATTCCAGGACAGAACCGGCCTCGCACTCACATCGATCGCAAGGCCGCTGCAGGCAGCAGAAGAAAAAGGATTGCTGGAAAGGGACCTGAAGCGCATCCGCCCGACCCCGAAAGGACAGCGCTTCCTCAACGAGCTGCTCGAGCTGTTCCTGCCCCGCTAGGGCTGGTAGACGATCGCGCGCACCGGCGTCGGGTTGAAGTCGTTCACCGGGTTGTTCATCTGCGGGCAGTTGGAAACCACCGCCAGCACGTCCATCTCGGCGCGCAGCTCGACGTAGTCGCCGGGCTTGGAGATGCTCGGCCCCATGTCCATCGCGCCGTCCTTCGCCACCGGCACGTACATGAAGAAGTTGAGGTTGGCGACCATGTCGCGCGGCCCCATGCCGTAGCGCGCGAGCTGCTCGAGGAAGTTCTGCCGGCAGCTCGGGTCGTCGGGCTTGCCGTAGCGGCGGCGGTTGAGGGCCGAGGAGCAGCAGCCGCCGATGGTGTCGTGGAACCCGCAGGTGTCGTCGACCACGGTGAACATCGGATTGCAGTTGACCGAGTAGAGCACGCTGCCCTTGCGGATGAAGATGCTGCCGTTGATCTTCATCGTGTCGGCGGCGGCGTAGCGGTCCTCGGGGTCAGCGGCGCTGTAGCAGAGGAAATCGACCGCCTGCTTGCCCTCGAGATCGACGATGCGCAGCACCTGGCCTCGCGACAGCGTCCGGCTCCAGCCGGCGCGCGCCGGGATGATTTCATCGCTCACTGGCATTCCGGGTATCTGCACCTCAGCCTCCCTCAGCACCCGCCGGGCCGCAGCTGGGTGGTGAATACGGTCCTTCCGTCGCTAGCGCGGAGCTGGAGCTGGACCTCGCGTCCACGCGCGAGGACCTGGTCGCGGACGGCGCGATTGACGCACAAGTCGCGGACCAGCATGCCCTGCACATCGGCGGGCAGCGTGGAGCCGTAGCGCTGGGTCACCCCGAACTGGTCGAGATCGATGAAGCGATAGTCGAAGGAAACGAGCTGGTTGTTGGCGGTCGCGCGGTCCTGGCTAACCTCGTTGCCCACCATGCGCGGCAGACCGCGGTTCAGGGTCTCCTGCAGCGATTCCCCGACGCCGTCTTTCGGGGCGGACGGCGGGCTACCCAGACCCACCCATTCCGGCTTGACATAGCCGTGGCGATATCCCCACCAGCCGAGGAGGGCAAGAACGACGACGAATATGAAAGCTTTCATAGGGCTTCTTCCTTTGCCCCCTACTTGCGAACGAACACCAGGTCGCGCACTGGATTCCCCAGCCGGCGGCCCCGCTTCTCGAACTTGGTTGCCGCGCGCGCCGCGAACCCGCTCGCGGCGTGCTCGAAAGCTTGGTTTCCGGAAAACACCTGCGCGATCTGCTCTGCGTACTCCGGCCAGTCGGTGGCGGCATGCACTATCCCGCCGCCGCGCAGTTTCCTCGCCACCAGGGAGGCGAACGCCGGCTGCACCATGCGCCGCTTGTGGTGGCGCTTCTTCGGCCAGGGGTCAGGGAAGAAGAGGTGAAGCGCGGCGAGCGCGCCGTCCGGGATCATGCGCTCGAGCACCTCGACCGCGTCATGGCGGACGACGCGCAGGTTGGAAAGTTTCTCCGCCTCGATCCGATTCAGCAGGCTGCCGACGCCCGGCCCGTGCACTTCGATGGCGATGAAGTCTGCTTCCGGATGCGCCTTGGCGATCTCGATCGTGGCTTCGCCCATGCCGGAACCGATCTCGAGCACGAGCGGCGCGTTGCGGTCGGATGTGATCTTCCGGTCGGAGAAGTCGATGCCGTACTTCGGCAGGAGCTGTTCCAGCGCCCGGCCTTGGGCCGGCGTGGTGCGGCCCTGCCGCAGGACGAAGCTGCGAATCGGCCGGTTCAAGCAGCCTTCGAGGAGATCTTTCCTTCGGTCGGCGAGCTCGGCGTCGCCGCGTAGAGCTTCTTCGGCATGCGGCCGGCGAGGAAGGCCTCACGGCCGGCTTCGACCGCCTTCTTCATGGCGCGCGCCATCAGCACCGGGTTCTGCGCCGCGGCGATGGCGGTGTTCATCAGCACGCCGTCGCAGCCGAGTTCCATGGCGATCGCCGCGTCCGAGGCGGTGCCGACGCCGGCATCGACGATCACCGGAACCGTCGCCTTCTCGATCACCAGCTGCAGGTTCCACGGGTTGAGGATGCCCATGCCCGAGCCGATGAGCGAGGCGAGCGGCATGATCGCGACGCAGCCGATCTTCTCCAGCATCTGCGCCTGGATCGGGTCGTCGGAGCAGTACACCATCACCTTGAAGCCTTCCTTCACCAGCGTCTCGGCGGCCTTCAGGGTTTCCGGCATGTTCGGGTACAGCGTGTGCGGGTCGCCCAGCACCTCGAGCTTGACCAGGTCGTGGCCGTCGAGCAGCTCGCGCGCGAGGCGCAGGGTGCGCACCGCGTCATCCGCCGTGTAGCAGCCGGCGGTGTTCGGCAGGTAGGTGAAGCGAGACGGCGGTATCGCGTCGAGCAGGCTCGGCTCGTTCGCGTTCTGCCCGATGTTGGTGCGGCGGATGGCGACGGTGACGATCTCGGCGCCGGAGGCTTCCACCGCGGCGCGCGTCTCGGCGAAGTCGCGGTACTTGCCGGTGCCGACGAGCAGGCGTGACGCGTAGGTCTTGCCTGCGACTACCAGTGCGTCTTTCACTTTAGCCTCCACCCACGGCGACCACGATCTCGAAGCGGTCGCCATTCTGCACCTGGACTTCGTGGTGGACGCCCTTGGGAACGATCTCGCCATTGCGCTCCACGGCGATCTTCTTTCCGGCCATGGCGAGCTTCTCCAGCAGCTCACGCACGTTCACCGGCCGCTCGAAGCGGTGCGCCGCGCCGTTCACCGTCACCTGGATCATGGCGGAAATTCTACTGCTAGAATCAACGCGCTAGCGTTGTCCTAGATCAAATCCGCGGGTGTAGTTCAATGGCAGAACGGCAGCTTCCCAAGCTGCATACGAGGGTTCGATTCCCTTCACCCGCTCCAGCCGCCGCCCTGTAGCCCGTTCGGCTACAGGCCTCTCCCGGGCGGCGCAGCTAGAATCGCAGACCACTTTTTCCGGCAGCACTCAAGCAGATCCCCCGCATGAAGAAGGTTCCCGCCGCCCCGCTGCACGACAGCATCTTCGAGATCCTGGTCGATCGCGTGAAGGATTACGCGATCTTCGTGCTCGACAAGGAGGGGCGCATCACCAGCTGGAACGCCGGCGCGCGCCTGCTGAAGGGCTATTTGCCGGAGGAGATCATCGGCCGGCATTTCTCAATCTTCTATCTGCCCGAAGCGGTGGCGACCGGCTGGCCGGCGCAGGAGCTGAAGATGGCGACGATGCAGGGCCGCTTCGAGGACGAGGGCTGGCGCCTGCGCAAGGACGGCTCGCGCTTCTGGGCCAACGTGGTGATCACCGCGCTGCGCGACGAAGCGGGCCACCTGCTCGGCTTTTCCAAGATCACTCGCGATCTGACCGCCCGGCGCCGCGCGGAAGAGCGCCTGCGCGATAGCGAGGAACGCTTCCGCCTGCTGGTCGAAGGGGTGCAGGACTACGCGATCTTCATGCTCGACCCGGAAGGCATCATTACCAGCTGGAACGCCGGGGCGCAGAACATCAAGGGCTACGCGCGTGACGAGGTCCTGGGCCAGCACTTCGCCATGTTCTACACGCCCGAGGGCATCGCCGCCGGCAGGCCGTGGGAAGAGCTGGCCGAGGCGCGCCGCGTCGGGCGCGCCCAGGACGAGGGCTGGCGGCTGCGCAAGAACGGCGAGAAGTTCTGGGCGCGCGCCGTGCTGAGCGCGCTGTACGACGCCGAGGGCCGCCTGCGCGGCTTCGCCAAGGTGACGCAGGACCTCAGCCAGCGCGAGCACGCGCGGCAGCTCGAGCTGACGGCGCAGCGCCTCAACGAGTTCATCGCCATGCTGGCGCACGAGCTGCGCAACCCGCTGGCGCCGATCCGCACCGCGGTGCACCTGATGGAGCGGCTGCCGGCCGGCGACCCGACGCACGCGGAGATGCGCAAGACCATCGAGCGCCAGAGCGCGCACCTGATGCGCATCGTCGACGACATGCTCGACATCGCGCGCATCACGCGCGGCACGCTTTCGATCGAGCGCCGCGCCGTCGACCTGGCGGAGGCGGTGTCGCAGGCGGTGGAGATCGTGGCGTCGGGCGTCGAGCAGGCGAAGCACAGCTTGAGCGTCGAGCTGCCGCCGACGCCGCTCTTCGTCGCCGGCGACCTCGGCCGGCTGACGCAGATCGTGGCCAACCTCCTCACCAACGCGGTGCGCTTCACGCCCGACGGCGGCCGCATCGCGGTGCGCGGCTGGCAGGAAGGCGGCCAGGTCCTGCTCGCGGTGCGGGACGACGGCCGCGGCATCCCGGCCGACAGCTTCGAGACAATTTTCGGCATGTTCGTCCAGGGCAAGGAGCCGCTGAAACGGGTCGGCGGCGGGCTGGGCATCGGACTCGCGCTTGCGCGGCGCATAGCCGAGCTGCACGGCGGGACGGTCGAGGTGAGAAGCGAAGGCGAGGGCGAGGGCAGCGAGTTCACGCTGCGCCTGCCGCTTGGCCCGCCGCCGGCCCCGGCGGTGCAGGCGCCCGCGCCAGCCCGGTCCGCGAATGAAAGGCCGGTCGCCAAGCGCGTGCTCATCGTCGACGACAACGTCGACGCCGCCAACACGCTGGAGAAGCTCATGCGCTCGCTGGGTCATGCGACCCACCTGGCCTACGATGGACTGGAAGCGCTGCGCGCCGCCGAGCTGTTCCGCCCCGACGTGGTGCTGCTCGACATCGGGCTGCCGGGCATGACCGGCTACGAGGTCGCTCGCGGCCTGCGCGAGCGCGCGGTGGGGCCGATGAAGATCATCGCCGTCACCGGATGGGGCACCGAGGCCGATCGCAACCGCTCGGCGGAAGCCGGCTTCGACCTGCACCTGGTGAAGCCGGTCGACGAGCTGATCCTGCAAAGGCTGCTGGAGAACGGCGATCACGGCGCGGCGACGCTGCACTAGGCCGCCACTACATCCCTGCATAGCAGGGCACTACAACGTCATTCCTGTAGTCCCGTTTTGGCGGGCCGCGCACTTATCATTGGACCGTGATCCTGAAGAGATGGCCGTTCAGCCGGGTGGTGATCGAGCACGCGCCCGATGATCCCGGAGTGATCATCCTGTGGGACGCAAGCGAAGTCATCTACGTGGGGCGCACGCGCGAGGAGACGATCAAGGCAGCGCTGCTCCGTCACCTGGATGGCGTCTTTGGAGATTGCACGAAGCGTGCGACGCACTACTCCTGGGAGATCACGATCTGGCCGGCGGCGCGTGAAGCCGAGCTGCTGAAAGAATTCGCGAGCACGAGCACAGGCCATCCGCGCTGCCAGCAGAAGCTGGCCTGATGCGCCACCAGCCGCTGCCGGGAACAGGGATTGCTCCACGCTTCGCATGGCTAGATACGGAAAGACAGCTCAGCGCAAGGTGAAGCGCGCGCTGCACGAGCGCAAGCGCGGCACGCTGCGCAGCGGACGGTCGGGAGAGAAAGTGACCAGCCGCAAGCAGGCGATCGCGATCGGGCTGTCGGAGGCGCGCCGCGCCGGCGGCAAGGTGCCGCGCCGCCGCAAGCGCAAGTAGCCGCAAAGGCGCAAAATGCCGGCATGCCTTATTCGGTCGAAGGCAAGCTGGTGGTGGCGATTTCCTCGCGCGCCCTGTTCGACTTCGAGGACGAGAACCGCATCTTCGAGCGCGACGGCGAGGCGGCGTACATCGCGCTGCAGTTCGCGCGCCTCGACGTGCCGGCGCGCCACGGCGTCGCCTTCCCGCTGGTGAAGAAGCTGCTCGCCTTCAACGCGCCCGGGCAGAGCCGCGTCGAGGTGGTGGTGCTTTCCAAGAACGACCCGGTCTCGGGGCTGCGCGTTTTCAAGTCGGCGCAGCAGGCCGGGCTCGCCGTCGAGCGCGGCGTCTTTACGCGCGGACGCAATCCCTACGAGTACCTCGGGCCGCTGAAGGCGAATCTCTTCCTGTCGGCGAACGAAGCAGATGTGCGGCGCGCGCTCGAGGCGGCGGTGCCGGCGGCGCGCGTCTACCCGGAGTCGGCGCAGGCGGCGAGCCGGCATGCCCAGGAAGTGCGCATCGCCTTCGACGGCGATGCGGTGCTGTTCTCCGACGAAGCCGAGCGCGTGTTCCAGAAGGACGGGCTCGATGCCTTCACGCGCCATGAGACCGCGCACGCGCTGACGCCGCTGCCGCCGGGGCCGTTCAAGCCGCTGCTGGAGGCCCTGCATCGCCTGCAGGCGGAAAAGAGCCTGCCGATGAAAATCAGGACTGCCCTGGTCACCGCGCGCAGCGCCCCGGCGCACGAGCGCGCCATCAACACGCTCATGAACTGGAACATCGCGGTGGACGAGGCGATGTTCCTCGGCGGCCTGGAAAAGTGTGATTTCCTGAAGGCGTTCGAGTCCGACTTCTACTTCGACGACCAGCGCGGCCACATCGATTCGGCGCGCGCGCACGTCGCGGCGGGCCATGTGCCATTCGGGGTCGCGAATCTGAAGCGGTAGGGCCGCGCGGCGGCGGCCCGAACTACAGGAACAGCTCCTTCGGGTTGACCTGCAGCTTGGTCTGCTCGAGGGTGCGCTTGATGCGGTAGGGCTCTTCCGGCATCCACTTGGGGTCGCGGTCGAGGTCGAGGATCTTGTGCGGCCGCATCGGGTTGCCCTTGCCGTCGAGCACGATCATGACGCGCGGCTTCAGGCGGCGCACCAGGTTCTGCGTGATCACCAGGCCGGTCTCGCCGGAGTTGAGCTCGACCACCGAGCCGACCGGGAACACGCCGACGCACTGGATGAACTGCTCGACCAGGTCGGAGTGGTAGCCGGTGCCGCGCTCCTTGTACAGGTAGCTCAGCGCCGCCGAAGGCGAGAGCGGCTCGCCCTTGGACCGTTGCGCGGTGAGGATGTCGAACGCGTCGGCGATGGCGGCGATCGAGCCGTACAGGCCGATCTGCGAGCCCTTCAGTCCCTTCGGGTAACCGGTGCCGTCCTGGCGCTCGTGGTGCAGGATGGCGAGCTCCAGCAGCCGCGGCGGCATGCCCGGAGTGGCCTTGAGGATCTCGGCGCCGAGCTGGACGTGGCTCTTGAAAATCTCCGCCTCCTCCGGCGTGAGCGTGGTGTTCTTCTCCATGAGCGAGGCGGGCAGCCTGGTCTTGCCGACGTCCTGCAGCAGGCCGACCATGCCGAGCAGCTCAAGCTCCTCGCGCGCCAGCTCGAGGAAGCGGCCGAACACGATCATGTAGATCGACACCTGCAGCGCGCGGGCATGCGCGGCGGCGCTCGTCTCGCGCAGGCGCGTCACCAGCAGCATCGCGTCCGGGTTGCGCACCACGCTGTCGGTGAGCTGCGTCACCGACTCCTTGACGTCCTTCGCCTCGAGCACGCCGCCGGGCTTGGACACCGGCTTCAACAGCTCGTCGACCTTCGCCACGCTGCGGCTGTAGAGCTGGGTCGCGGCGTGGTACTCGACCTCGACCCTGACCGTTTCCTGGTATTTGGTCTGGCCGCGGATCTTGAACTCGGCCTTCGGCGGACGCGGGTCGGGCTTCTCGGTGCGCTCGATGTCGATGAAGACGTGCTTGCAGTGCTTCTTCAGCGCCTCGAGCTGCTTGTCGGTGCGCAGGTGGAAGCCCTGGAACATGAACGGCGTCTCGGTCCACGGCCGGTCCAGCTCCGCGACGAACATGCCGAATTGCAGCTCCCCCACGGTGACCTGTTTGCGCTGCATCTGGGGGGCAATTTTAAGTCCTTATCCAGCCCTCCTGAACGCCGTGGCACGCGACATTGTCCACGCTGGCGGGTTGCTCGACGCGGCAGCGCGCTTGCGCGTGCGGGCAGCGCGAGTCACAGTCGCACCCCGGCGGCGGCGCGAGGGGGTTGGGGACCTCGCCGGCCACCGGCACGCGGGGCTTGCCGGTCATGCTCAGGTCGGGCACGGCGTCGAGCAGCATGCGGGTATAGGGGTGGCGGGGGCGGGAGAAGATCTCCCGCGCCGGGGCCAACTCGACGATGCGCCCCAGGTACATGACCCCGACCCGGTCGGCGACCTGCGACACCACCGCCAGGTTGTGCGAG
>Ga0137436_1000170_pt1 | contig 21324 bp, 22 predicted proteins | sample EasRivERMGT119_2_FD_102328 | JGI IMG/M metagenome (GOLD analysis project Ga0137436, IMG submission 102328) | Soil microbial communities from meander-bound floodplain in the East River, Colorado, USA - East River MetaG ERMGT119_2 | ecosystem: Environmental > Terrestrial > Soil > Floodplain ...
CCCCGTAGGCCCCGGCGACGCGCATCGCTTCTTGCATCATCTTGCGGATCAGCGCGAGCAGCGCTTCGCTGCCGTGGATGTCGTCCATGTGCGCGAGCGCGAGCGCCGCCACCGGGTTGTAGGAGAGGTTGCCGATCAGCTTGGTCCAGATCTCGACCCGGATGTCCGCGGCGAGCCTCGCCTCGAAGCCTGCCGCGTTCATCGCCGCAGCGAGGCGCCCGGCGCGCTCGGACACCGATCGATCGAGCTCGCCGAGGATGAAGAGCCGCCCTGCCGTGTGGCTCACCACGCCGGGCGCGGTCACCTGCGCCGCGGCATGCACGACGCAGCCGAGGATGTGCCTCGGATCGAGCGCTGAGAACATGCTTCCGTCGGGATCGAGGCAGGCGACGCTCTGGCCGTCGAAGCGCCCGCCTTCCTTGTAGAAATACCACCACGGCAGCCCGTTGATCGCCGGGATCACCATTGTGTCGGGACCGACCAGGGATTTCAGCCGCGGAAGCATCGCGGCGATCGAGTAGGTCTTGAGGCAGATGAAGACCGCGTCCTGGATCCCAAAATCGGCGGGTTCCGACGACGCGCGCACCGGATGGAGTTCCGGCTTGCCCCCGGAAATCAACGTCAGTCCACGCCTGCGGATCGCCTCGAGATGAGCGCCGCGGGCGACGAGCGACACTTCGTGCCCGGCCCGTGCGAACCACGCAGCGACCAGCCCGCCTATCGCGCCGGCGCCGACGACGCAGATTCTCATTCAGCCCCTTTGCGGGGTTCCGCCGCGAGGATGAAGTCGCGAACCGGAGCGATCTGCTCTTCGCTCATCAGCCACGGCGCGTGTCCCACCCCGGGGAATTCCACGAATTCGACGCGCGGACCGCCCACCTGCATCCGCCTCACGGTCGATTCGAGCAGGAGATCCGACTGCGCTCCCCGCAGCACCAGCGTCGGACATTCGACCTGGTCCCAGGTCGGCCACAGGTCGATGCCGAAGAGAAAATCGCTGCCGAATTCAACGCCGTCGCTCCCGCCGCGGCGCATGCTGTTGACGACCGCAGGGTCCAGAGTGAGCGTATAGTCGCCCTTCTCTTTGCGCCGGGAGTCGTGCTCGGCGAGGCGGCGCCACTGCCGGTCTTCGAGGGGTCCGAACTCCTTGCAGGTATCGCGCAGATGACGCTCGACCTCATCCAGGCTCGCGAATCGCCTGCCGGCGCCCATGGCGGCGAGCTTCAGGCGCACGAGCGCGTTCCAGGGCACCATGGGCCCGACGTCGTTCAGCACCAGGCGCCGGATCGGAGAATCGCGCCGGGCGGCGAGCATCATCCCGATCAGGCCCCCCATCGAGGTTCCGACCCAGTCGATTCTCGCTCCGTCGCTCGCTCCCTGGAGCCGGCGCAGGAGAGAGACGCGCTTGGGCGGAGCGGTGAGCCTGGCAAGCAGCGCCGCCGCATCCGAAAGATATTGCGAAAACCCGTAATCCTGCTTGTGCTCGAGCCAGTCGCTCTCGCCGCGGCCGACGACGTCCATGCACGCGACGCGGCAGCCGCGGTCCGCGAGACTCGCCGCGAGCTCGTCGAAGTCCCGGCTGTTGCGCGTGAGGCCGTGCACGCACACGACCAGGTGCAGCCCGTCCGGGTTGCCCCATTCGGTATAGGCGACGCGGTGGAACCCGTGGGGTCCGAGCGCGAGCAAGTGATTCAGGCGCGGTTCCGACGACATTCGATTTCGACGTGCCCCGAGGCGTGAGCTGAAGTCCGTGGTGCCGGGAGAGAGAATCGAACTCTCATGGCCTCGCGGCCGCGGGATTTTGAGTCCCGTGCGTCTACCAGTTCCACCATCCCGGCTGGCTGCTGCGCGATAGCGCGTGCATTATAACGGCGCGGCCATGAATCTTTCCATCGACGAGTTCGACTACGAGCTGCCTTCCGGGCTGATCGCGCAGGATCCAGGCGCGGAGCGATCGGGAAGCCGCCTGCTCTGCGTCGGCGCGGCGTCCATCGCGGATCGCCGCTTCTCGGAGCTGCCGCAGCTGCTCGCGCCCGGCGACCTGCTGGTATTCAACGACACCCGGGTGATCAAGGCGCGGCTCGCCGGGGAAAAGGCGAGCGGCGGGCGCGTCGAAGTGCTGATCGAGCGGGTGCTCTCGGAACACGAAGCGCTCGCGCAAATTCGATCGAGCAAGCCGCCGCGCGCGGGAAGCACAATGCGACTGGCAGGTTCATTCGAGGCCCGAGTGCTCGGACGCGAGGGAGAGTTCTATCGCCTGCGTTTTCCGGACGGCGCCGTGGTGTTCGAGCTGCTCGAGCGCCACGGCAGCGTTCCGCTCCCGCCTTATATCACGCACGCGCCGCGAGCCGAGGATGAGCGCCGCTACCAGACCGTGTATGCGCGCGCCTCGGGCGCCGTTGCGGCCCCGACTGCCGGTCTGCACTTCGACGAACCGCTGCTCGCGTCCCTCGCGCAGCGCGGCGTCCAATTCGCTTACGTGACTCTGCACGTTGGCGCGGGGACGTTCCAGCCGGTCCGCGAGAAAAATCTCGCCCAGCATCGCATGCACGGCGAGCGCTACGAGATTCCGCCCGCGACCGTCGCCGCGATCGAGGCGGCGAGGAAGCGCGGCGGCAAGGTCGTCGCCGTCGGAACGACCACGGTGCGCTGTCTGGAAGCCTCGGCCGCCGCCCACGGCGCTCCGGTCGCCGGCGCCGCCGAGACCGATTTATTCATCACCCCTGGATTCGAGTTCCGGGTGGTCGACCGCCTCGTCACCAACTTCCACCTGCCGAGGTCGACCCTGCTGGTGCTGGTCTCCGCGTTCGCCGGAATCGAGCCGATCCGGCGCGCCTACCGGCACGCGATCGAGCAGCGTTACCGCTTCTATTCCTACGGCGACGCGATGCTGGTTGATAAGATACCCGGATGAGATTCGCCGTTCACGCGACCGACGGCGCCGCGCGCGCCGGGACGCTGGAGCTCGAGCACGGCAACGTCGAGACGCCGGTGTTCATGCCGGTGGGCACCTACGGCGCGGTCAAGGCCATGAGCCCCGCGGAGCTCGCCGAAAACGGCACGCGCATCGTGCTGGGCAACACCTTTCACCTGTGGCTGCGTCCCGGGCTCGAGGTGATCGCGGCGCACGGCGGATTGCACCGCTTCATCGGGTGGACGGGACCCATCCTCACCGACTCCGGCGGTTACCAGGTGTTCAGCCTCGGCGCTCTTCGCAAGATCACCGAAGAAGGCGTGCGCTTCGCCTCGCCGGTGAACGGCGATCGCCTCCTGCTCACCCCCGAGGAGTCGATGCGCATCCAGCGGGTGCTGGATGCGGATATCGTCATGGTGTTCGACGAGTGCACGCCCCACCCCGCGAGCGAGCGCGACACCGCGGAGTCGATGCGCCTCTCCCTGCGCTGGGCCGAGCGCTCCAGGCGCGCGTTTGACGCCGGCGCTCGCGCCGCGCAGGGGAACCCCAACGCGCTGTTCGGCATCGCGCAGGGTGGGATGTACGAAAACCTGCGCGACGAATCCCTCGCGGGGCTCGCGGGCATCGGATTCGACGGCTACGCGATCGGCGGGCTTTCGGTGGGCGAGTCCAAGCGCGAAATGCGCAGGGTCATCGCCCACACCGCGCCGCGGCTCCCCGCGGACAAGCCGCGCTATCTCATGGGCGTGGGCACGCCCGAGGACATCGTCGAGGCGGTCGCCGCCGGAATCGACATGTTCGACTGCGTGCTTCCCACGCGAAACGCCCGCAACGGCTGGCTTTTCACGCGCTTTGGCGACGTCAAGATCCGCAACGCCCGCTACCGCGACGACACGCAAGCGCTGGACGGCACTTGCCCCTGCTACACCTGCGCCCATTTCTCGCGCGCCTACCTGCATCACCTGCAGAAGGTGAACGAGATCCTCGGGGCGCGGCTCAATACCCTGCACAACCTGCACTACTACCAGACGCTCATGCGCGAGCTGCGCGGCGCCATCGCGGAGCGAAAACTTGCCGACACCATCGGCGCCCTTCGCGAGGCGCGCCGCAAATCCGGGAAAATCGGATGAAAGGCGAGTTTCCGATGGTATACTTCCCCGCTTCCCGAAACCCGCATTGGAGACGATCGTGTTGATTTCCCCCGCATGGGCGCAGGGCGCCCCGGCCGGCGCGTCCGGCCCCGGTTACGAGCAGTTCTTCATCATCATCGGGATGTTCGCCCTGCTCTATTTCCTGATGATCCGTCCGCAGATGAAGCGGGCCAAGGAGCACAAGCAGATGACCGAGGCGCTGCAGAAAGGCGACGAAGTCGTCACGACGGGCGGGGTGCTCGGGAAGATCACCCAGATCGGCGAATCCTACGTGTCGATCGAGATCGCGCCCAACACCGAGGTGCAGATGCAAAGGAGCGCGATCCAGACGCTTCTGCCCAAGGGCACGATCAAGTCGATCTAGGGAAATGCCCGAAGAATCCCACAGCGCCGGCAGTCCGACTTCTTCAGAGCCTCACGGATGAATCGCTATCCCCTCTGGGTCTACATCACCATCGCGGTGGCCTTGGTGCTCGGGCTCCTCTATACCTTGCCCAATTTTTTTGGCGAGGCGCCCGCCGTGCAGGTTTCTTCCGCGCGCGCGACGCTGAAAGTGGACAATGCGGTTCTCGGGCGCGTCGAGGAAGCGCTCAAGAAGGACGGGATCCAGCCCACGGGGGTCTTCCTCGATGCTGCCGGCATCAAGGTGCGGCTTGCCGACACGGACACCCAGCTCAGGGCGAAAGACCTCGTCGAGCGCACGCTCAATCCCGACGCGGCCAATCCCTCCTATACCGTCGCCCTCAATCTCCTGCCGAATTCCCCCCGCTGGCTCGCCGCCGTCAACGCGCTGCCGATGTACCTCGGCCTGGATCTGCGCGGAGGCGTGCATTTCCTGTTGCAGGTCGATCTGCCCGCGGCGATCGCCAAGCGCGCGGAGAGTCTCACCGGCGACGTGCGCTCGCAGCTGCGCGACAAGAACGTGCGCCACACCGGAGTCGCGCGCGAAGGCAACGGCATCGTGATCCGGTTCCGCGACGCCGAGACCCGCGACAAGGCGCGCACGATCATCGGCGAGCAGCTTCCGGACCTGCAGCTCACCGATGCCGGCACGGGCAGCGAACTGCGCCTCCTCGCCTCGATCCGCCCCGAAGCGCAGAAGCGCACCCAGGAGCTCGCGCTCAAGCAGAACATCCAGACGCTGCACAACCGCATCAACGAGCTGGGCGTCGCCGAGCCCGTGATTCAGCAGCAGGGGTCCGACCGCGTGGTCGTGCAGCTGCCGGGTATCCAGGACCCGACCCGGGCCAAGGAGATCCTCGGCCGCACCGCGACCCTCGAAGTGCGGATGGTGGACGAGGACAACATGAATGCCGGGGCGCTCGCGGCGGCTCAAGGGGGGCAGGTTCCTTTCGGCGACGAGTTCTACGTCGAGAGGAACGGCCAGCCGCTTCTCGTGCGCAAACAGGTCGTGCTGACGGGCGACCGGCTCACCGACGCGCAACCGGGCTTCGACAACCAGACCCAGGAGCCCGCCGTCCACCTCACGCTGGATGCCACCGGCGCGCGCATTTTCAAGGAATACACGCGCGAGAACGTCAACAAGCGCATGGCGATCCTGCTCATCGAGAAAGGCAAGGGCGAGGTCGTGACCGCGCCCGTGATCCGCAGCGAGATCGGCGGCGGGCGCGTGCAGATCAGCGGCAGGATGACGACCGTCGAGGCGAACGACGTGGCGCTGCTCCTGCGCGCGGGCGCGCTCGCCGCGCCCATGGAGATCGTCGAGGAACGCACGGTGGGGCCGTCGCTGGGCGCCGAGAACATCAAGAAGGGCTTCGACTCGACGATCTACGGATTCGCCGCGCTGTCGCTTTTCATCATCGTCTACTACTCGCTGTTCGGGGTGTTCTCGGCCCTCGCGCTGTGCGCCAACCTGCTGTTCCTGATAGCGCTCCTGTCGATGCTGCAGGCGACGCTCACCCTGCCGGGCATCGCGGCGATCGCGCTCACGCTCGGCATGGCGATCGACGCGAACGTCCTCATCAACGAGCGCGTGCGCGAGGAGTTGAGGGGCGGCGCCACGCCGCAGGCGGCGATCCACGCGGGCTACGAGCGCGCCTTCGGCACCATCCTCGACTCCAACGTCACCACGCTGATCGCGGGCCTCGCGCTCCTCATCTTCGGCTCGGGGCCGGTGCGCGGCTTCGCCGTGGTGCACTGCCTGGGCATCCTCACCTCGATTTTCTCCTCGGTCGTGGTGAGCCGGAGCATGGTCAACCTCACCTACGGCACGCGCAGGAAGCTCGAGCGCGTGTCGATCGGCAACACGGACTGGAAATAAGCCATTCGAAAAAGGGGGCACACCCCCTTTTAAAATCCCCCAAATCAGACGACAAGCAAACTTAGCATGGAATTCTTCAAGATCCGCAACGACATCCCGTTCATGCGCCATGCGCTGGCGTTCAACGTGGTGTCGCTCCTCACTTTCCTTCTGGCGGTCTTTTTCCTCGCCACCAAGGGCCTGAATTTCTCGATCGAGTTCACCGGCGGCACGGTGATGGAAGTGAGTTACGAGCACGCCGCGGAAGTCGAGAAGATCCGCAGGGCTCTCGACGCGCGCGGCTATCACGATTACTCGGTGCAGAATTTCGGCTCCTCGCGCGACGTGCTGATCCGCATGCCCTTGAAGCCCGGCCAGAACAGCGCCGATCTCTCCAAGGCCGTCCTGGAAGGACTGACCGCGGAGGACAGGACCGCGACGCTGCGGCGGGTGGAGTTCGTCGGGCCGCAGGTGGGGCGCGAGCTCGCCGAGAACGGCGCCCTCGCCCTGCTCATCACCTCCCTCGGCATCGTCGGCTATCTCGCGCTGCGTTTCGAATGGAAATTCGGCGTCGCGGCGATCATCGCCAACCTGCACGACGTGGTGATCATCCTGGGTTGTTTCGCGCTGTTCCAGTGGGAGTTTTCGCTGCCCGTGCTCGCGGCCGTGCTCGCGGTGCTCGGCTACTCGGTGAACGAGTCGGTGGTGATCGCCGACCGGATCCGCGAGAACTTCAGGAAGATGAGAAAGGCGAGCGTCACCGAGATCATCGACAACGCCATCACCCGGACGATTTCCCGCACCATCATCACTCACGGCTGCACCCAGACGATGGTGACCTCGATGCTCGTGTTCGGGGGACCGGCCCTGCACTACTTCGCGCTCGCCCTCACGATCGGCATCTGTTTCGGGATCTATTCCTCGGTGCTGGTCATGGCCCCGCTCGTGCGCTGGCTCGGAATCCAGCGCGAGGACCTGGTGAAGCCGCTCAAGGAAAAGAAGCAGGAAGCGGTCGTCTGAAAGGGCCCGATACCCGGTGGGCGTCCCCCGGGGGGATGCGGCTGGAATAAACCGCCGCCTGAAACTGTTATGGCACCCATGCGGCGAACGCCGTTACAATGGCGTCCGCATGTTCCCACAACTGAGGAGAAATCGAATGAATAAGAGGCTTATGCTGGCCGGATTTGCCCTGGCGCTCGGGGCGGGATACTCCCTTACCGCTTTCTCGCAGGTCAAGCCCGAGGTACTGGTCAAACAGCGCCAGGCGGCGATGACCCTGCAGGGCAAGTACTTCGGCCCGATGGCCGGCATGGCGCAGGGCAAGGTTCCTTACAACGCGGACACCGTGGCGTTCAACACGGCCATGCTCGACGCCCTGAGCAGGATGCCCTGGGACGGCTTTGCCGAGAGCACCAAGGGTGAAAAAAGCGCCGCGCTGCCGGCGGTCTGGAGCGAACCGGCCAAGGTAAAGCAGGCGATCGACAACTTCCAGAGCGCGGTCCAGGCGCTGGTAAAGGTGAGCAGAGGCGGCGATGAAGCCTCTCAAAAGGCGGCGATCGCCGCCGTCGGCAAGACCTGCGGAGGCTGCCACCAGGACTTCCGCCAGAAACAGAACTAAGGTTGTTGCAGTCCGAAAAGCCCCGCTGCGGCGGGGCTTTCGTTTTCCGAGCGGTGCGTTATGCTAGCTGACATGGTCGGATCGGCTCGATCGCTGAATCGCGCGCTTCAGGCGGCAGTGTTTGCCCTGCTCCTTGGGATTGGACTCGGCAACGCCTCGGCGCAGGGCGACGCAAAGCGCGGCGAATATCTGGCCAAAGCCGGCGGCTGCGTCGGTTGCCACACCGAAGAAAAGAAGGACGCCGTGGCCTTTGCGGGCGGGCGCGCCCTCAAGACACCCTTCGGGACCTTCTTCGGCCCCAACATTACCCCGCACCCGCAGGCGGGGATCGGGCGCTGGACCGAGGCCGATTTCGTCCGCGCGATGCGCCTGGGCGATGGCCCCGACGGCAAGAACTATTTCCCGGCCTTTCCTTACCCCTCCTTCACGAAAACCTCCGACGCCGATCTGCGCGACCTGTGGGCCTTCCTGCGGATCCTGCCGCCGAGCGCGCGCGCAAACCAGGAGCACGATCTGCGTTTTCCTTTCGGCTGGCGCTTCCTGGTCACGTTCTGGAAATGGTTCTTCTTCACCCCCGGACCGTTCGTGAACATCCAGGGACTCGCCGACATCGCCAACCGCGGCGCCTACCTGGTGCAGGCGCTCGGCCACTGCGGCGAGTGCCATACGCCGCGCAACTTCTTCGGCGGGCCGAAGATGAGCCGCTTCCTCGCCGGGGGCAAGGGACCCGACGGCAAAGACACCGCAAACCTCACGCCCACGGGCCTCAAGAAGCAGACCGACAAGGACCTGCAGGATTTTCTCACCACCGGCCTCACCCCCGACGGCGACGTCCCCGCCGAAACGATGGGCGAAGTGATCCGCAACACCACCAGCCAGCTCACGCCTGCGGACCTCAACGCGGTGATCGCCTACCTGCGCACACTCCCGCCGGTTCCCAGCGAGAAGAAGTAAAACCGGGGACAGACCACGGTTTCCACTGCCCATTTCGCGGCGGGTGCCTGACTAGAACAATGCTTCTTCCCCTCCGGTATACCGGTTGGGGATCTCGATCGGTCGCCCCGGCTTGCCCGGCCCGGCGCGGCGGCCGAGGGCAACCGCAATCTCCTTCCTGAAGTGTTCGCTGCCCAGCGCGTAGCCAGCGTTGGTCGATGTGCGGATTTCCTCCAGCTCCGTGGGATCGAGCTCGCTGCGGAACAATTCGAGATAGGCGGCTCTCCGGCTCGACTCGTGCGTGCCGAGGGCAAGAAATCTGGAGTGCGGAGTGACAAGCGCGCTGCGATACCCCAGCGCATTCGCGGCGAAGCTCGACCAGCGGTAGGCGCCGGGCGTATCGACCATCCCGGCGCGCACGGGATTGAGCTCGATGCAGCGCTGGCAGCGCAGCAGATAGGTGTCGGCCTGCACGATGCTGGACCGGAAACGTCCTTCCCACAGCGTGCCGCTGCGATCGTAGACGCGGTTGACGTATTGCACGTAGCGCTGTCCCAGGTGCTTCATCAACAGCGAGGCTCCATCGGGCCGGCCCGGCGTGAGCAGCAGGTGCACGTGGTTGGTCATGAGGACATAGGCGTGGATCGCGCAGGCATAGCGCGCCGCCAGCTCGCCCAGATGGTTGAGGTAGCATCCGTAGTCATGATCGGCGAAGAAGCAGGTGCCACGGTTATTGCCGCGCTGGATGACATGCAGCGGGGCACCGGCGATTCGCAGGCGAGCGCGGCGGGGCATGGTTGGTGGGTCGGGTCCTCTTATTGCACCCTGTAACGCATTGGCGGCAATCACGCCGACAAACCGTGGTCTGTCCCCGGTTTTCTAGCTCTCGCGCCGGATGCTGTAGTACGTCCCGGCGAAGATCACCGCCGCCCCCAGCATGATCGAGAATTCCAGCGGCTCGCCGTAGAAGATCATTCCCACCACCGCGATCAGCGGCAGCCGCAGGAAATCGATCGGGACGACCAGCGTCGCATCCGCAAGGCGGAAGGCGCGCGTCATGCAGTAGTGGGCGAACAGGCCCGCCGCGCCGACCGCGATGACCCAGTGCAGATCGGCGAGCCGCGGCGTCACCCACTGCGGCAGTGCCGGGATCAACCCGAGCGGCAGCTGGATCACCGCCATGTAAAAGAGGATGGCGAAGGCCGAATCGCGCCCGACGAGCCGCTTGGTGGTGATCATGGTCGTGGCGTAGGCGAAGGCTCCGGCGAGCATCACCAGCGCCGCCGGATGGATGAACCCGAAGCCGGGCTTGAGGATGACGAGAATACCCGCGAGACCGAGGACCAGCATGACGATCCGGCCGCGGTTCAGGCGTTCGCCGAGGATCATGACTGCGAGCACCGCGGTCCATACCGGCATGGTGAATTCGATCGCGAAGACAGTCGCGAGCGGCAGCATCGCGATCGCGTACACCCAGGCGTACTGGCCGCCGAAGTGAAACAAATTGCGAACCACGTGCAGGCCGAAGTGGCGCGTGCGCAGCGCCGCAAGGCCGAAGCGCGGCAGGACGAAAAGCAGCAGGACGATCGACACCAGGCTGCGCAGGAACAGGATCTCGAAGGCCCCCATGGTGCGCAGCAGCTCGCGCACCGCAACCGCCATCAGCGAGAACGACAGCAGCGCGCCGCCCATCCACAGGGCGCCGCGCACCGCGACGGGCAAGCTGGACAAACCGGGGACAGACCACGGTTTTGCTATTTCCTTGTTCACAAGGCTTCTAAAACCGGGGACAGACCACGGTTCTATTCCAGTCGCGCTCGTCGTTCACACATCGATATCGTCAGGCCCTAGAAACCGTGGTCTGTCCCCGGTTTTCTCAGCCGCGCGCCGGGAAGTCGCTGCGCTCCAGCAGCCGCGACGCGCCGTAGCCGAAGACGAGCCCCCAGAACGGCGCCCCGATATTGAAGATCGGGATATCGGCGACGGTCACGAGAAATGTCACCAGCGCCCCCAGCGCGAAGCGGTCACGAAAGCTCACGGTGAACGCGGTCTGCAGCACGCGCAGCATCGCAAGGCCCGCGAGCGCAGCGATGAAGGCCTTGGGCGTCGCCAGCATGAGGCGCGTGAAGTAGGGGGCGAACAGGCCGAAGGCGAGCGCGAGCAGGCCGACGAAAATCCCCGCGGTGTAATGCCGGCGCTTGTCGCCTGATGAGGAGATGATCGCATTCACCGGACCTGTGAGGCAGGTGGAAACGGTCCCGACGAACGCCGTGACGATCGATCCCGCGCCGCAAGCGGCGGCCACCGCGTCGACGGGCGGCGAGTGTCCCGCGGCGCGCAGCACCGTGACGCCCTGGCCGTTCTGCACCACGAGCACGGTGATCGCGAGCGGCACGACCAGCTCGACCATCGCGCGCCAGGAGAAAACCGGCGCATAGAGGTTCGGCCGGGCGAGGCCCTGGGCTTCAGGGCCGGCCTCGAACCGGCCCAGCACGACGATCATGAGCGCGCCGATTGCGAGCGCGCCGATGAGCGGCGGCACCAGCCGCGCGAGCCGCTGCGATGCGCCGAGCGCAAGGAACGCCGCCGCCATCGGCGCCGCGATCCAGACGTCGTCGCGGATCGCGTATACGAGGTCCAGACCGAAGCGCAGGAACACGCCCGCCACCATGCCCATCACGATCGGCATGGGCACCGCCTCCATCGCGCGGCGCACCCAGCCGGAGAGGCCGAGAGCGAGCATGAGGATCCCGGTCGCGATGAACGCGCCGATCACCTCCGCGTAGCTCAAGTGGCCGAGCGCCGGCCCGACCAGCACCGCCCCGGGGATCGTCCAGAAGAAGACGAGCGGCTGCCGGTAAAACCAGCAAAAAGCGATGCTGATCAGCCCATTCACGAAAAAGGCGCCGAAAATCCACGAGGACAAATCGGACGGCGTAAGCCCGCCGCGCGTGCCCACCGCGAGGATGATCGCCACCGGCCCCGAGGCCGCGAAGATGAACGCGACGACCGCGTTGACGAAGTAGATGCCGCCAAAATCGGCAAGCGCCCGGCGCAGGCCGGGAGGAGTCAAAGTCGGTTTTTCCAAAGGCATCGAGTCGCCGTTCGCACCGCGGTCGCGCGCCATTCTATTTGGAAAACCGGGGACAGACCACGGATTGTCGGCCTGCCGGATCCGGTGGGGATCGGCAAGGCGGGTGGGGACCCGTCCATCAAGACCGACGAAACCGCGATCCGGCCCCGTTTTCAAGCCCGGGTTTCATCCGGCAAACCTCCCAAGACCTGGTTCTTCGCGCTCCTGCCGGATTCCGTCGCGGCCCGGGATGGGTTGGAATACAAGCTCACTATCCAGGAAGGTAATCGTGAGCACAGGCTCAGGCAGAGCAGCGACAGCGAGGCCGCCCATGGAAGAGAGATTCCACGAGGCCTCGGCCACCCCGCACCGGGTCAAGGTGTGGGACGCCTTCGTCCGCATTTTTCACTGGAGCGCCGTCGCGCTGGTCCTCACGCTGATCCTGGCCGCGCACTTGGGAATGCAGGAGATTCACATGGCGCTTGGCATCGATCTGCTTGCCCTGGTGGCTGCACGTCTTGCCTGGGGCGTGATCGGGACGACGCATGCCCGCTTTTCGGGATTTGTGGTCGGGCCGAAGACGGGCCTGCGCTACCTCGGGGGCGTGCTGCGCGGACGCCCGCGGCGCCACCTCGGCCACAATCCGGCCGGCGGATTGATGGTGGTTGCGCTGCTTGCCGTGATCGCGGTTGCCCTCGTGACCGGACTGCTTCTCCAGGCCGCGCTGGAATTCGAGGGCCCGCTGGTCGAGCTGCTGCCTCCCGCAAGCGACGCTTTTGTCGATTCGCTGCGAGAGGTGCACAGGGGATCGGTCCATGCTCTCTATGGTCTGGTGCCCGTGCACGTGATCGGGGTCCTGGTGGCGTGCGCGCAGCATCGGGAGAATCTCATCTGGTCGATGGTGACCGGATACAAGTCCACCCATGGCGAGAGGTGACAAAGTGCACCTCCTGACTCGAATGATCTTCGCAGCGTGCGCCGGCGTCGCGGTCGCCCAGCCGGTGCTCGCCGGGCCCGAGGCCTTTGGAGTTCCCTCTGGACCGTGGGCCCCGGGCTATCGGGAGATGCTCAACGCTTCGCGTCCGCTCTGGGCGCAGGCTCCCAGCGGGTCGGCCGGCGAAGCGCGCGGCCCGGCGCCGGCAAGCGGCGCATCGGGAGGCGCCGGTCTCGAACCGTTTCCGTGGTATGAGAGAAACAATCTGCACAAGTACCTCGGCCTGGGCACGATCGCGCTCGCCGGTCTCACGGCTATCTCGCCGAAGACGGAAAACGGTCCGCACGAGTACTTCGCGCGCGGCGCCGCCGCGCTCGGCGTCGCGGCGGTTGCAACCGGCGTCTTCGCGCACTGGGACGACATCGACGCCCACTGGCGCGACCCGGATACGCAGCATGCGGTGCTCGGGGCGCTGGGAGCCCTGGCGTTCCTCGGCGCGGTCGCGAAGGGAGGAAAGGAAGGCCACGCAGGACTCGGGGAGCTCGGGGCCTTGAGCATGATAGTGGCGATCAAACTGACATGGTGAGATTCATGAGCAATCGGCGTTTCGCGCGCATTGCGCTTCTCCTCCTCCTCGCCTGCCTGGCGAGCGCCGCACAGGCCGAGACCGACTTCGGAAATCTGTACCGGCTTTACTCTCAGGCGGGGGGACGCGAGTTCAACCCCGGCCGCGGAAAGGACCTCTGGCTGAAGGAGCGGGCCGGCGAAGGCGGCGAGCCGATGAACTGCGCGAGCTGCCACGGCGCCGACCTGCGCAAACAAGGCAGGCACAACAAGAGCGGCAAGCCGATCGAGCCCATGGCGCCTTCGGTCAACAAGGATCGCTATACCGACGTCGAAAAAGTCGAGAAGTGGTTTCTGCGCAACTGCAAGCAGGTGCTGAGGCGCGAATGCACGGCGCAGGAAAAGGGCGACGTGCTGCGCTATCTCTCCCAGTCCTGAATCGAGGAGCCGTTTGCCATGAAAAAAATTCGAACCCTTGCGATCGCGCTCGCCGCGGCGCTCGCCGTGCCGGCCTGGGCGGACGACAGCATCTGGAAATGGGCCATTTCGCTGGAGCGGAGCAAGGAAGCGCGCCCCGTGAGCCTTCCGCGCTACGCCGACGAGTGCGGCTCGTGCCACTACGCGTACCCGCCCGGCCTGCTCCCGGAGGCGTCATGGCGCAAGCTGCTCGCCCTGCAGGCGCTACCGGATCATTTCGGGGAAAACATCGAAATGAAGGAGGCGGAGCGCACCGAGTTGCTCGACTACGCAGCTCGCAATGCCGCGGATCACTCGCTGACCAAGCGCTCGCGCAAGATCGTCGCCTCCCTCGGCGAGCAGCCGGCGCCGCTACGCATCAGCGAGATCGCCTACATACGGCGCAAGCACCAGAAGATTCCCGAAGCCCAGATCAAGGGCAATCCGAAGGTGAAATCGCTGGCCATGTGCGACGCCTGCCACACCCGGGCGAGCGCGGGCGACCTCGACGACCACACCGTCGTCATTCCGGGATACGGCCGCTGGCGCTGGTAGGCTCGACCGGGACGGCGGCGTGTTCCGCGGTCAGCAGGTCCTGGATGAAATGAGCGATGAATTCGTTCCTGCCGCCGCAGCTCGACTTGGCGTAAATCGATGTGGCCTGCTGGCGAACGGTTTTCTCCTGCACCGTCCGCAATGTGGCGATCTCGGTGAAGGAGAACCCCTTCAGCACCAGCCACGCGATCTCCTGCTCGCTTCGCGACAGGTTCCAGCCGGTGAAGCGGGTCCGCACGTAATCCGCAAACTCCCCGGAAAGCCTCTGGTTTCGGGCATCCGCCGTCCGAAGCCGTCCGCTCAAGAGCAGGTTGCGCCGCAGTTCCACGAAAAGAACGACGGTGCAGGCGGCAAAAATGGCCGCTTCGACGAACAGATGAGCGTCGATTTCGCCCAGCCACAGGTCGCGCGCGATGTCATACACGAAAAACAGTGAGATAGCGCCCAGCCACCATGCCGTGCGCCCCCGAAGCCATCCCACCCATCGTTCCAGCGGGCTCGTCAAGCCGCTCCTCGCTCCGGGGTCATTTGAGCTTTCCGTCAGAGGGCGAAACCGTGGTCTGTCCCCGGTTTCAGATCTTGCGCGCGAGCTCGGCGGCCTTGCCGATGTAGCCGGCAGGTGTGAGCTCGAGGAGGCGCGCCTTCTCGGCCTCGGGAAGTGCAAGGCCGCGGATGAAAGTGCGCATCGCCTCGCCGTCCACGCGCTTGCCGCGCGTCAGAGCCTTGAGCTGCTCGTAGGGATCGGGAAGGCCGTAGCGGCGCATCACCGTCTGCACCGCTTCGCCTAGCACTTCCCAGTTCGACTCGAGGTCCTCGAGCATGCGCGCGGGATCCGCCTCGAGCCTGCCGAGGCCTTTGAGGCAGGACTCGCAGGCGAGCAGGCTGTGGCCGAGCGCAACGCCGATGTTCCGCAGCACCGTCGAATCCGACAGGTCGCGCTGCCAGCGCGACACCGGCAGCTTTTCCGAGAGGTGGCGCAGGAGCGCGTTCGCGATGCCGACGTTGCCCTCGGAATTCTCGAAGTCGATGGGATTCACCTTGTGCGGCATGGTCGAGGAGCCCACCTCGCCCGCTTTCGTTTTCTGCTTGAAGTAGCCGAGCGAGATGTAGCCCCACAGATCGCGGTCGAGATCGAGAAGCACGGTGTTGGCGCGCGCGAACGCGTCGAACTGCTCGGCGAAGCTGTCGTGCGGCTCGATCTGGATGGTGTAGGGATTGAATTCCAGTCCGAGCGATTCGACGAATCCCTTTGTGAAACGCTCCCAATCGAAGTTCGGATACGCTGCGAGGTGTGCGTTGTAGTTGCCCACTGCGCCGTTCATCTTCCCGGTGAGCGAGACCGAGGCGATCGAGCGGCGCGCGCGCCGCAGCCGGTGCACCACGTTCGCCAGCTCTTTGCCGAGCGTGGTCGGCGAGGCCGGCTGACCGTGCGTGCGCGAGAGCATGGCCGCGTCGGCGAGCGACTTCGCCATGGCAACGAGCGTCTCGATCACGCGATCGAGCGAAGGCAGGAGCACGCGGTCCCGCCCCTCCTTCAGCATCAGACCATAGGCGAGGTTGTTGATGTCTTCCGAAGTGCAGGCGAAATGCACGAACCCGGCGACGCGCGCCGCCTCGGAATTGCCCGCCAGGCGTTTTTTCAGCCAGTACTCGATCGCCTTGACGTCGTGGTTGGTCTCGGCCTCGATCGCCTTCGCCTGCGCGGCGTCCTCCTCGGAGAAAGTTTCGATGATCCGCTGGAGTTCGGCGGTCGTGTCCTTGGAGAAAGGCTTGATCTCGGCGATCGCCGGTTCGGCGGCGAGCGCGAGCAACCAGCGGATTTCTATCGTGATGCGGAAACGGAAGAGCGCCGATTCGCTGAAGCAGGCCCGCAGCGGATCGAGTTGCTTGTGGTAGCGTCCGTCCAGAGGGGATAATGCGTTGAGCGGTGACAGCGGCGAATGCGGCGGCATCGACGGAGCCTGTATGGCGGACAGCGCCGATTTTATCATGCGGGTGAAGCCCGCCCAATTCGAGCGCCTGCTCGCCGAAGTCCGCGCCTGCCGGATCTGCGAGGCCCATCTTCCCAACCCGCCCAGGCCGGTGCTGCGCGCGTCGCCCACGGCGAGCGTCCTCATCGTCGGGCAGGCGCCGGGCCGGCGCGTGCACGAGAGCGGCATTCCCTGGAACGACCCTTCGGGGGAACTCCTGCGCGAGTGGCTGCGCATCGAGCGCGAGGATTTCTACGACGAGCGCCGCATCGCCATCGTTCCGGCGGGCCTGTGCTATCCGGGAACGGGCCAATCGGGCGATCTTCCGCCGCGCCCCGAATGCGCGCCGCACTGGCATCCGAAACTGCGCGCGCACCTGCCCGCCATCCGGCTGACGCTCCTCATCGGCAGCTACGCCGTGGCCTATTACCTCGGCTCGCGCAGGAAAAAAACCCTCGCCGAAACCGTGCGTGCACGCGACGAGTACCTGCCCGAATTCTTCCCTCTGCCCCACCCCAGCCCGCGCAACCGGCTCTGGATGAAGAAGAACGCCTGGTTCGAGCGCGAAGTGCTGCCGCAGCTTCGCCGGCGATTCAGGGCGTGCCTGCGCGGCGCGCCGTAGACCGAGGGGGTGCTAGAATGCCTTCCCGCAGCGGGTCCGGAGGGCCCCGCTGAATTCATTTCTTCTTCGCATGAAAATTTCCTGAAATGAAACTGATCGGCTCGCTCGCCAGTCCCTATACGCGCAAAGTGCGCATCGTGCTGGCGGAAAAGAAAATCGACTTCGAGTTTGAAATCGACAACCCGTGGAAAGCCGACGCCAAGGCGGCGAAGCTCAACCCGCTCGGCAAAGTGCCCGTGCTGCTGCTCGACGACGGCAGGACGCTGTTCGATTCGCGCGTGATCGTCGGGTTTCTGGACAACGCTTCGCCGATCTCGAGGCTGGTGCCCGCGGAAAACCGCGAGCGCGTCGAGGCGCAGCGCTGGGAAGCGCTCGCCGACGGCGTGCTCGACGCGGGAGTGCTCGCGCGGCTGGAAAACCAGCGCGAAGCGAAGCTGCGCAACGCCCCGTGGACCGAGCGCCAGACGGGCAAGGTCGCGGCGGGGCTCGCCGCGATGGATGCCGAGCTCGGCGACAAGCCCTGGTGCGTGGGCAACGGCTACACCCTCGCAGACATCGCCCTGGGCGTCTGCCTGGGCTGGATCGAGTTCCGCTACCCGAAGATGGACTGGAAGAAGGATCACGCCAACCTCGCGCGGGCGTTCGCGAAGCTCTCGGAGCGCCAGTCGTTCGCCGATACGGTTCCGCAGGAATGACCGGGTTGGCCTGAACTGCTCCGTTCCGAATACGACCCGTTCGACAGCGCCGAGAACCCATGCAGGAAATGTTCGCCAATCCCGCCGTGCAGGGCGCTGTCGCGCCTTTCATCGCCGGATTGGCCGTCGCCGCGCTCCTCGAGCGCTTCCGTCTCGGCGGACTCGCCGTCGTCGCCGCGTTCGCCACCGCGGTGTATTTCATCGCCGGATTCACTTTTGCGCCGCTGACCGCGACGCGCAAGATCATTCTTCTCGGACTCGCCGCACCGGTGGCGGGCATCGTCATCGACTTCGCATTCAGGCCGACGCGCTTCGGCGCGACCCTGCTCGCGCTGGCCGGGGCTGCGGCCGCGGCGTGGATTTTCTGGCCGGTGCTCGCGCAGAAGGATTGGGCCCGAGGCCTGCTGCTCGGCGGTACCGCGGCACTCGCCGCGGCCTGGACCGTAGGGTTTTCCCAGACCCGCCTCGCGGGGGACGGCGTGCGCGCGGGCGCGGCCGGACTCGCCCTCGGTGCGGGCTCGGGAGCCGCGGCGATCCTTGGCGCTTCGCTGACCTACGGCTTGTACGGCATCGCGGTCGCGGCCGGGTCGGGCGCGTTCCTGCTGCTGCAGATGATCACCGGAAAAAGACGTCACGCGGGGGCGACCTTCATGCTCGCCGCCGCGGTCATCACCATCCTGTTCGCCGCCGCCGCGATGATCCTCGCGCAGCTGCCGTGGTACGCCGTCCTCGCGCTCGCGCTGGTGCCGGTCGCGGCAAGCCTTCCCGTGCCCGCGGGTGCGCCGGTCTGGCTGCAAGCGGTGCTGTTGTCGATCTACGGGTTCGTCGTGGCCGGAATCGCCTGCGCGCTCGCCTGGCAAGCGGGCTGACGATTTTCAATATTAAAAGGAGGAAAGCAATGTCAAGAAAACTCGCTGTAGGCCTGATTGCCGCCGCGCTGCCGTTCACCGCCGCCGCGGCGCCGGAGTCCTTTACCATCGATACGTATCACACTTTCCCGTACTTCGAGGTGGTGCACCTCGGCACTTCGGTGATCCGGGGACACTTCCAGAAGATCACGGGAAAGATGGTGCTCGACACCGCGGCGAAGAGCGGCACGATCGAGCTCGCGGTGCCGACCGGCACCCTGACCACCGGGGACAACGACAAGGGCAGCCGCCCGCGCGCTCGCGACGAGCACATGCGCTCGCCCGACTTCTTCAACGTCGCCGAATTTCCGACCATGAGCTACAAGGGCAAGGCGACGAAGTTCAACGGCGACGCCCCCGCGGCGGTGGAAGGCGAGCTGACGCTGCTCGGCGTGACCAAGCCGCTCACCCTGACCATGGAGCGCTGGAAATGCGGACCCGATCCCCGCACCCAGGGCAAGCGCTATTTCTGCGGCGGCAACGCCACCGGCGCGTTCAATCGCTCCGACTTCGGCATGAAATTCATCGTCGGGCCGGTGAGCGACGAAGTGAAGCTGTGGATCTCGATCGAGGCGTTTCGCGACTAGGGAAACCGGGGACAGACCACGTTTTTCTTGAGCTAGCGAGATCCTCGACCTGGGATTCAAAAACGTGGTCTGTCCCCGGTTTTATTGGATCACGCCGCCGCCGAGGCACACTTCGTCGCGGTACAGCACCATCGACTGCCCGGGCGCGACCGCCCATTGCGGCGAGTCGAACTCGACCGAGCACGCTTCTGCGTCGAGCGCGGCGATGCGACAGGCGGCGTCGGCCTGGCGGTAACGCGTTTTTCCGCCGTAGGCGACTTTCGAATCCGGCGGCAGGCCGCTGACCCAGGCGAGATCGAGCGCCGAAAGCCGCTCGCGCAACAGAAGGGGGTGATCGTGCCCCTGCACCACGATCAGCTCGTTCTTGTCCAGGTCCTTGCCCGCCACGTACCAGGGCGCGCCTTCGGAGCCCTTCCGCCCGCCGATGCCCATGCCCTTGCGCTGGCCGATGGTATAGAACGAAAGCCCGACGTGTTCGCCGACGATCTTTCCTTCCGAGGTGCGCATGGGGCCTGGCGCTCTGGGGAGATAACGGCCCAGGAACTCACGAAACGGCCGCTCGCCGATGAAGCAGATGCCGGTCGAGCCGCGCTTGGCGAAGTTGTGCAGTCCGGCCTCCTCGGCGATTCTGCGCACCTCTGTCTTCTTCATTTCGCCCAGAGGAAACATTACGCGCGCGAGCTGCGCCTGGTTCAGGCGATGCAGGAAATAGCTCTGGTCCTTGGCAGAATCGACCGCCCTGAGCAGTTCGACCCTCCCCGCCGCTTCCCTGACGCGCGCATAGTGGCCGGTGGCGATGTGTTTCGCGCCCAGCGCCACCGCATGGTCCAGGAAAGCCTTGAACTTGATTTCGGCATTGCACAGGACGTCCGGGTTGGGCGTGCGGCCGGCCGAATATTCCGCGAGGAAAGCGCCGAAAACGCGCTCCTTGTATTCCGCCGAGAAATTCACCGCCTCGAGCTCGATGCCGATGACCTCGGCGACCGAGGCGCAATCGATGAGATCCTGCCGCGTCGAGCAGTATTCGTCGTCGTCGTCCTCTTCCCAGTTCTTCATGAACAGGCCGACCACGTCGAAGCCCCGGCGCTTCAAGAGCAGCGCGGCGACAGACGAATCCACGCCGCCCGACATGCCTACGACTATGCGCTCGCCTGCCATTTCAATGTCTCGTCACCCCCGCGAAAGCGGGGGTCCAGCGACTCTTCCAACGTCCCTGGATTCCCGCGTTCGCGGGAATGACAGCTATTACGCTACCCTCCGCTCGTTCTTCCGGATGAACTCCGCCATGCGCGCGACGCCCTGCTCGATCGCGGTTTTCGAGGCGGCGTAGGAGAAGCGGATGTGCTGGCCTTCGCCCGGCACGCGCGCGCCGAAGTGGATGTCGGCGAGCACCGCGACGCCGGCCTCGTTCAGGAGGCGCTTCCTGAACTCCTCCGAATCCGCGGCGCCGACCATGCGGCAGGCTTCGGTCACGTTGGGCCAGGCGTAGAAGGCGCCGCCCGGCGTCTTGCAGGAGACGCCCGGGACCTTGTCGAGCAGACCCACGATCAGGTCGCGCCGTTCCAGGAACGAGTCGCGCATTTTTTTCGCGTCGTCCTGCGGACCGTTGATCGCCTCGACCGCCGCCCACTGGCTGACGTGCGAAGCGCAGGAGTCGGTGTTCGTCACCCAGCGCACGAACTGCGGCGCGAGGACGGGGTTCGAGGCGAAACCGATGCGCCAGCCGGTCATCGCCCAGGTCTTGGAGGCGCCGTCGGAGATGATCGTGCGTTTATACATTCCGGGAAGCGACGCGATCGAGCAGAACTCGCCCTCGTAACACAGCCGCGAATAGATCTCGTCGGCGTAGATCCAGACGTCCGGATGGCGCCTCAGGATGGCCGCGATGGCCTCGAGGTCTTTTCTGGTCAGGATGCCGCCGGTCGGATTCTGCGGCGAGTTGAGGATCACGAGCTTCGTCTTTGCCGTGATCTTCGCCTCGAGCTCCGCCGGGTCGAAGGCGAAGTTGCGCGCCTCGCGCAGGTGCAGCGGCACGGGCGCGGCGCCGTTGGCGACGATCTGCGACTCGTAGATGGGAAACCCCG
>Ga0137436_1000172_pt1 | contig 21059 bp, 20 predicted proteins | sample EasRivERMGT119_2_FD_102328 | JGI IMG/M metagenome (GOLD analysis project Ga0137436, IMG submission 102328) | Soil microbial communities from meander-bound floodplain in the East River, Colorado, USA - East River MetaG ERMGT119_2 | ecosystem: Environmental > Terrestrial > Soil > Floodplain ...
ACGGAGTCCGCCGTCCAACCGGTTTTTTCCCAGAGCATCCGGACGGCCTTCTCGGGGGCCATCATGACCAGCTCGGGGGCGAGGCCCGACGAGGCGTACGCCACGATCTCGGCGCGCGGGGTCAGGGACAGGCGCTTCGCCGCGGCCTTCGAGGTCACGACGACGGCCGCCGCGCCGTCGTTGACCCCGGGCGCGTTGCCCGCGGTCACGGTGCCGTCCTTCTTGAACGCCGGCTTGAGCGCGCGCAGGGCGTCGATCGTCGTGTCGCGACGCGGTCCTTCGTCGGTGTCGAACCGGACCGGGTCGCCCTTCTTGGACGGGATCTCGACGGCGACGATCTCGCGCTTGAACGCGCCCGCGTCGATCGCCGCGACCGCCTTGCGGTGGGAATCGAGCGCCCAGCGGTCCTGCTCCTCGCGCGTCACCTTCCACCGCTCGGCGACGACCTCGCCGGTCATCCCCATGTGGTAGTCGTTGTAGGCGTCCCACAGCCCGTCGTGGATCATCGAGTCGAGCAGCGGCTGGTTCCCCATCCGGAATCCGCCGCGCGCGTTCTTGACGAGATAGGGCGCGTTCGACATCGACTCCATGCCGCCCGCGACGACGACCTCCGCATCGCCGCACTTGATCGCCTGTGCCGCGAGCACGACGGCCTTGAGGCCGCTCCCGCACACCTTGTTGACCGTGAGGGCGGGCACCGAGTCGGGGACGCCGGAGAAGATCGACGCCTGGCGGGCCGGGTTCTGGCCGAGGCCGGCTCCGACGACGTTTCCGAGGATGACCTCGTCGACCTGCTCGGGTTTCACCCCCGCGCGCCGGATCGCTTCCGCGACCGCGATCGCGCCGAGCCTTGGCGCCGGGATCGATTGCAGCGCGCCCAAGAACCGGCCGATCGGCGTGCGCACCGCGCTGACGATGACGGGATTGTCCATGGAATCCTCCGTGCGCGTGGGATTCTATCAGCCGGCCAAGGGACGCCCGCAGGCGGGGCACGCGGCGGGCGAGGGCGAGGGCGCCGCCTTCCGGCGCGCGCGCAGGTTGAGCAGCTCGACGAAGACCGCGAACGCCATCGCCGTATAGATGTACCCCTTCGGGACGTGGACACCGCAGCCGTCGGCGATGAGCGCGGTGCCGATGAGGAGCAGGAACCCCAGCGCCAGCATCTTGACCGTCGGGTGCCGCTCGACGAACTCCCCGATCGCGTTGGCGAAGACCATCATCACGGCGACCGCGGCGATCACGGCGGCGACCATGACCACGAGGTGCTCCGCCATGCCGACCGCGGTGATGATCGAATCCAGCGAGAAGACGACGTCGATCACCATGATCTGCGCGATGACGGAGGCGAAGCTCGCCGCCGCTCTCGTCACGCGCGCGGCCTCGCCCCCCTCGAGCTTCTCGTGGATCTCGTGGGTCGCCTTGTAGATGAGGAAGAGACCTCCGAACAGGAGCACCAGGTCCCGGCCGGAGAAGCCGTGGCCGATGAAGGTGAACAGCGGGGTCGTCAGGCGCACGATCCACGCGAGGGTCAGCAGGAGCAGCAGGCGGGAGATCAGCGCCGCGGCGAGACCGACCCGGCGCGCGCGGCGGCGCTGCTCCACGGGGAGCTTCCCCGCGAGGATCGAGATGAAGATCACGTTGTCCACGCCGAGGACGATCTCGAGCGCGGTCAGCGTGGCGAAGGCGGCCCACGCGTTCGGGTCGGTCAGGAGATTCAGCACGTCGACCTCGTTCGGCCCGTGGCCTCGACGACCCGCGAGACCGCGCGGGCGAGATCCGGATCGAGCTCGCCGGGAGCCATCCTCCACCCCCAGTTCCCGGACGGCTCGCCCGGAACGTTCATCCTCGCACGGCCGTCTTTCCCCAGGACGTCCTGCATCGGGACGATGGCCAACTCCGCGACCGAGCCCATCGCCAGGCGGATCACGCTCCACGCGATCTCGGCCGCCGTGCCGCCGGCCAGCGCGAGCACGCGCTCGCGCCCGCCGGGGTCGAGACTCTCGAACCAGCCCCGCGTCGTGTCGTTGTCGTGGGTCCCCGTGTAGACAACCACGTCGCGCTCCAGCCGGTGGGGGGCGTGGTCGCTCCCCGGATCGAGCAGCCCGAACTGGAGGACGCGCATGCCGGGAAGACCGAGCGACCGGCGTAGGAGGACGACGTCCTCGGTGATCACGCCGAGATCCTCCGCCACGAACGGAAGGCCGCCCAACGCCTCGCGGGCGGCGTCGAACAACGCGCGCCCCGGGCCGGGCTCCCACGTGCCGGCCACCGCGGTCGTCGCACCGGCGTCGACCGCCCAATAGCCCGCGAACCCGCGGAAGTGGTCGAGGCGCAGCACGTCGTGGAGCGCGAGCTGGCGCCTCAAGCGACGCGTCCACCACGCGAATCCCCGCTCGGCCATCCGGTCCCACCGGTAGATCGGGTTCCCCCAGAGCTGGCCGCTCTCCGAGAAGTAGTCCGGCGGGACGCCCGCGACCTTGAGGGGCGCCCCCTCCGCGTCGAGGAGGAAGAGGTCTTGGTGCGCCCACACGTCGGCGGAGTCGAGCGCCGGGTAGATCGGCACGTCACCGAGGATGCGAATGCCCCGCCCCGCGGCCTCCCTACGCACGGCGCTCCACCCGGCGTCGGCGCGCGCTTGCGCGTCGCGATGCCTTCCGATCGCGGGCTCCAGATCGCGCGCCGCGGACCGGAGCGTTTCGGGCTCGCGGGCCCGGAGCGCAGGCTCCCAGCTCCGCCACGGGGACCCGCCGTGGGCCTCGCTCGCCGCCGCGTACAGGCACCAGTCGTCGAGCCAATCCCGGTTCTCGTCGAGGAAGCGCTCTCGGGCCCGGGGATCGTCGTGCACCGCCTCGGGGAACCACGAGGGCGCGATCGCGAACGCCGAGGACGCGGAGTACGGCGAGCCGCCCGGGCCCGCGGGCGCGAGCGGCAGGACCTGCCACACCGAGAGCCCCGCGTCTTTCATCCAGGACACCAGCTCGCGCGCCGACGCGGCGAGACCGCCGGGCCGATCGGGGAGCGAGGTCGGATGGAGCAGCAGGCCGGCCGCGCGTGTCGCCATGCGGGCCGCTAGCCGGGCGGCCAGGTCATCGGCCGCCCGCCGAGCAGGTGGAGGTGGAGGTGGAACACCGTCTGCCCCCCGGACGCCCCGACGTTGGTGACGACCCTGTATCCCGCGGCCGCGATCCCCTCGCGCTCGGCGATCGACCTCGCGGCCAGGAGGAGCCGGCCCAGAAGGAGCGCATCCTCGGCCGCGCCCAGAGAGTCGACGTGGCGCTTCGGGATCAAGAGGACGTGGACCGGCGCCTGGGGATGCAGATCGCGGAACGCGACGATCTCGTCGTCCTCGTGGACCTTGGCCGCCGGGATCTCCCCCGCCGCGATCTTGCAGAAGATGCAGCTCGCGCTCATCGGACCCTCTCGATCGAAGCACCCAGCGCCGCGAGCTTGCTCTCCATCGCCTCGTACCCGCGGTCGAGGTGATAGACGCGATCGATCAGCGTGACCCCGTCCGCGACGAGACCCGCGAGCACGAGCGAGGCCGAGGCCCTCAGGTCGGTCGCCATCACCTGCGCCCCGGTGAGCGGCGTCGGCCCGACGACGACCGCCGACCTCCCGTCGATGTGGATGTCCGCCCCCATCCGCTGCAGCTCGCCGACGTGCATGAAGCGGCGCTCGAAGATCGTCTCCGCGATCAGGGCCGTGCCGCGGGCCTGCGTCATCAGCGCCATGTACTGGGCCTGCATGTCGGTCGGGAACCCGGGGTGCGGGCCCGTGCGCAGGTCGGCGGCGGCCAGACGGTCGGACCGGGACACGGTGAGGCCGCCCGGGCGGGTCCGCACGTCCACCCCGCAACGGGCGAGGTGTCCGAGGAGCGCGTCGAGGTGATCGAGGCGGATGCCCTCGATCTCCAGGGGCTCGCCGCAGAGCGCGCCGGCGAGGATGTACGTCCCCGCCTCGATGCGGTCCGGGATCACGGTGTGCGACGCCGCCCCGAGCGGTGCGCCCCCCTCGACGACGATCTCCTCGGTTCCCGCGCCCGTGATCTTCGCCCCCATCGCGACGAGCAGCTCCGCGAGGTCCACGATCTCGGGCTCGCGCGCGCAGTTCGAGAGGTGCGTGGTCCCCTCGGCGAGCACGGCGGCCATCATCAGGTTTTCGGTCGCCCCGACGCTGCGGAACGGAAAGGCGATCGCGGCGCCGCGCAGCTTGCCTTGGACCTCCGCCTCGACGTAGCCGTGCTCGAGCCGGATCGTCGCTCCCATCTTCTGGAGGCCCTCGATGTGGAGGTTGATCGGGCGCTCCCCGATCGCGCAGCCTCCCGGGAGGGACACGCGCGCCTTTCCCCAGCGCGCGAGCAGCGGTCCCAAGACCAGAACCGACGCGCGCATCGTCTTGACGAGGTCGTAGGGCGCCTCGTGCGAGCGCAGGCGCCCGACCTGGACGCTCGCACGGCCGCGCCCGTGGTCGTGCACCTCGGCGCCGAGCTGCTCGAGCACCCGCAGCATCGTCCGCACGTCGCGCACGAGCGGGAGGTTCGCGATCTCCACGCGCTCTTCGGTCAGGAGCGTCGCCGCGAGAACCGGCAAGGCCGCGTTCTTGCTGCCTCCGATCGCGACGCGGCCGGAGAGAGGCCGTCCACCGACGAGGCGCAGCTTGTCCATGGCGAGGCCGTATCCTAGCACCGGCGCTTGCTAGAATCGGCCGCTCCCGCGAGGTTCTCCATGCTCGATCCGCACCTGCTCCGCGAGCGTCCCGACGACGTGGCCCGCGCGCTAAGGAAGCGCGGCGTCACGGCCGGCCTCGACGACTTCGCGGCGCTCGACGCGCGCCGCCGCGCGGCGCTCACGGAGGTCGAGGCGCTCAAGCGCCGGCGCAACGAGAGCTCGAAGCAGATCGGTGCGCTGATGAAGTCCGGAGGCGACGCTTCCGCGCTGCGCGAGGAGACCAAGGCTGTCGGCGAGAAGATCGCCGCGATGGAGGCCGATCTCACCGGCATCGATGCCGAGGTCCAGCGTTACCTCGAGCGCCTGCCGAATCTCCCCCACGAGAGCGTCCCGGAGGGCGCGGGCTCGGAGGACAACGCCGTCGTCCGCACGTGGGGGACCCCGCGAGCCTTCGACTTTTCCCCCCAGGCGCACTGGGACCTGGGCGCCGCGCTCGGCATCCTGGACTTCGAGCGCGCGGCGCGGATGACCGGCGCGCGCTTCTCGCTGCTGTCGGGGGCGGGCGCCAGGCTCGAGCGGGCGCTGATCAACTTCATGCTCGACCTGCATACGAAGGAGCACGGCTACACGGAGGTGCTGCCGCCGTTCATGGTGAATGCCGGGGCCCTCTACGGGACCGGACAGCTCCCGAAGTTCGAGGAGGACCTCTTCAAGGTCGAGCCGGGCGGGTACTACCTGGTGCCGACCGCCGAGGTCCCGGTGACGAACATCCACGCGACCGAGATCCTGGAGAACGACCAGCTCCCGATCGCCTACTGCGCCTACACCCCCTGCTTTCGCAGCGAGGCCGGCTCCTACGGCAAGGACGTAAGGGGGCTGATCCGCCAGCACCAGTTCGACAAGGTGGAGCTCGTCCGCTTCGCGCGGCCGTCGGAGTCCTACGCGCAGCTCGAGCAGCTGACGCGGGACGCCGAGGAGGTCCTCAAGCGCCTCGAGCTCCCCTACCGGGTCGTCGCGCTCTGCGGCGGCGATCTCGGAAACGCCTCCGCCAAGACCTACGATCTCGAGGTATGGCTTCCGTCCCAGAACGTCTACCGCGAGATCTCGTCGTGCTCGAACTTCGAGGCGTACCAGGCGCGCCGCGCGGGCATCCGTTACCGCCCGAAGGAAGGGGCGAAGCCGGAGCCGGTCCACACGTTGAACGGGTCGGGGCTCGCCGTCGGCCGCACGCTCGTCGCGATCCTGGAGAACTTCCAGGAGAAGGACGGGTCGGTCACGCTCCCCCCGGCGATCCGCCCGTACATGGACGGCCGGGAACGCATCGAGGCCGAAGGCTCAGCGAGCCGCTAGACTCTTCCCCGGAGGGGTGGCCGAGCGGTTGAAGGCAGTCGCCTTGAAAGCGACCGCGCCCGAAAGGGTGCCGCGGGTTCGAATCCCGCCCCCTCCGCCAGTCAGTCCACGATGTAGGCGAGCGTCGCGACGCCCAGGATCGCCAGCGCCAGCGCGCACTTCGCCACGATGCCGATCGCGAAGCCGACCATGACACCCGCTCCGGACTTCGACGCCGCCTTGAAGTCGGGGTTCTTCCAGTACTCGAACGCGACCGAGCCGATGGCCGGTCCCAGGATGATGCCGGCAAGCCCGAAGAACATCCCGGGAACGATGCCGAGGATCGCGCCGAGCACGCCCCATTTCGTGGCGCCGAACTTCTTCGCCCCGAGCGCGCCGGCGAGGTAGTCCACCGCGACGGCGAGGAGGGTGAGAACGCCGCACACCCCCACGGCCCAGCCCCCGATCTTCTCGAAGCCGTCGGCCCAGGCGACCGCGAGGACCCCCAGGAACACGAGCGGCACGCCGGGAATCGCGGGGAGCACGATTCCGGCCAGGCCGAGCCCGATCAGGGCGGCTCCGACGATCCAGAGGGCGACGGTCACGGGCGGAGACTACCCGCCGGACCCCATGCGATACAATCCCGCGCTTTCCGGTCGGGATCTTGCGCGCACAGCTCGGTGAGGTGCCGGAGTGGCTGAACGGGACGGTTTGCTAAACCGTTGAACGGGCCTAAACCCGTTCCGAGGGTTCGAATCCCTCCCTCACCGCCACCCGAGCCGCGCGATTCCGATCGGTCGAGGAGTCCCGTGCGGACCGACGAGAACCGGGACTTCATCCGTCAGATCGTCGACGACGACAACCGCACGGGGAAGCACGGCGGGAAGGTCGTCACACGCTTCCCGCCCGAGCCCAACGGCTACCTCCACATCGGACACGCGAAGTCGATCTGCCTGAACTTCGGCCTGGCCGCCGAGTTCGGCGGGCTGTGCAACCTGCGCTTCGACGACACGAACCCCGCCAAGGAGGAGGTCGAGTACGTCGACTCGATCATCGAGGACGTGCGCTGGCTCGGCTTCGACTGGGACGACCGCCTCTACTACGCGTCGGACTACTTCGAGGCGATGTACGAGCAGGCGGCCGGCCTGATCCGGCGTGGCCTCGCGTACGTGGACGACCTCTCCCCCGAGGAGATCCGCGCCTACCGCGGCACGCTGACCGAGCCCGGCCGCAACAGCCCGTGGCGCGACCGGCCCGTCGAGGAGAGCCTCGACCTGTTCGGCAGGATGCGGCGCGGGGAGTTCGAGGAGGGCACGCACGTCGTGCGGGCGAAGATCGACATGGCCTCGCCCAACATCAACATGCGCGACCCGGCGCTGTACCGGATCAAGAAGGCGCCGCATCACCGCACCGGCGATGCGTGGTGCATCTACCCGATGTACGACTACGCGCACCCGCTGTCGGACGTGCTCGAGAAGATCACGCACTCGATCTGCACCCTCGAGTTCGAGGACCACCGGCCGTTCTACGACTGGGTCGTCGCGAACTGCCCGACCGGCGGGGCGCCGCAGCAGATCGAGTTCGCGCGCCTGAACCTGACGCACACGGTGCTCAGCAAGCGCAAGCTGCTGCAGCTCGTGCAGGAGGGACACGTCTCCGGGTGGGACGATCCCCGCATGCCGACGCTGTCGGGGCTCAGGCGCCGCGGCTACACGCCCGAGGCGATCCGCGCCTTCTGCGATCGCATCGGAGTCGCCAAGCGCGACAGCACGGTGGACCTGGCGCTGCTCGAGCACGCCGTGCGCGATGACCTCAACCGGCGCGCACCGCGGACGATGGGTGTGCTCGACCCCGTGCGCGTCGTCATCGAGAACTATCCCGAGGGGACCAGCGAGCCGATGGCCGTTCAGGTCAACCCCGAGGACCCCGCCGCGGGGGAAAGGACGGTGCCGTTCGCGCGCGAGATCTTCGTCGAGCGCGACGACGTCCGCGAGGTCCCCCCACCCAAGTACTGGCGCCTGTTCCCCGGCAACGAGGTCCGCCTGCGCGGTGCCTACCTGGTCACCTGCCGAGGCGTCGAGCGAGACGCGTCCGGCGCGATCACCTTGGTCCGCTGTACCTACGACGCCGCGACCCGCGGCGGCAACGCCCCCGACGGCCGGCGCGTCAAGAGCACGATCCACTGGATCGCCGCGGCGCACGCGATCCCCGCCGAGGCTCGCCTGTACGACACGCTGTTCGCGAAGGAGGAAGGCAGCGGCGACGAGCTCAACCCGCGCTCGCTCACCGTCGTGTCCGGAGCGCGCGTCGATCCTTCGATCGACGCGCTGCCGGCGGGGTCCACCGTCCAGTTCGAGAGGCTCGGTTACTTCTGCAAGGACCCCGACTCGAGGCCGGGGGCACCGGTGCTCAACCGGACGGTCACGCTCAAGGACACCTGGGTCAAGATCGAGAAGAAGGGCGCGTCCTCCTGATGCGCGTGCGGTTCGCGCCCTCCCCCACCGGCTATCTCCACGTCGGCGGCGCGCGCACGGCGATCTTCAACTGGCTGCTCGCGCGGCGGCACGGCGGCACGTTCGTACTGCGCATCGAGGACACCGACGAGCAGCGCAGCTCGGAGGAGCTCGTCCGCGCGATCCTCGACGGCATGGCGTGGCTCGGCCTGGACGCCGACGAGGGGCCGTTCTTCCAGACGGCGAACCGCGCCCAGCACGTCGCGGACGCGAGGCGGCTGCTCGAGGCGGGCAAGGCGTACCGCTGCTTCTGCGACGCCGCGATGCTTCGCGCGGAGCGCGAGGCGGCCGAGAAGGGCGGCGGCGCCTACGTCTACCCGCGCCGGTGCCTCGCGATCCCGCGCGAGGAATCTGAGCGGCGGGGTGCGGGCGGAGAGCCGTTCGTCGTGCGCCTCCAGATTCCCCCCGGAGCCACCGAGTGGGCGGACCTCGTGCACGGGACGACGTCGTTTCCCAACGAGGTCCTCGAGGACTTGATCCTGCTCCGCTCGGACGGCACGCCGACGTACAACCTCTCGGTCGTCTCCGACGACATCGCGATGCGCATCACCGACGTCATCCGCGGGGACGATCACATCTCGAACACGCCGAAGCAGATCCTGATCTACCAGGGCCTCGGCGTGGCGCCGCCGCGCTTCGGGCACCTTCCGCTGATCCTGGGGGCCGACAAGAAGCGTCTCTCCAAGCGCCACGGCGCCACCTCGATCCTCGAGTACCGGGACCTCGGCTACCTGCCGGAGGCGATGCTCAACTTCCTCGCGCTTCTCGGCTGGAACCCGGGCGACGAGCGGGTCGTGATGTCGCGGGAGGAGATCGTCGGCAGCTTCGACCTCGCGCAGGTAGGAAAGTCGGGGGCCGTCTTCGACCTCACCCGGCTGGAGTGGCTGAACGGGCGCTACATCGAGGCGATGAGCGACGAGGCGTTCGAGAGTGCCGCGCGGGAGCGGCTCGAGGCCGGCAAAGTGTGGCAGCCCGCCTGGGACGGCGCGGGGCGCTCCTGGTTGCGCTCCGTGCTCGCGCTGATCAAGCCGCGCGTGCGGACGCTGGCCGCGATCGCCGAGGAGGGACGCTACATCTTCGATCCCTCGAACGAGCTCGACTACGACTCGAAGCTTGCCGCCAAGCACGCCTCGGGCCCGGCCTTCCCCGGTCCGTTCCGCAAGCTCCTGGAGAGCTACGAAGCCCTCCCGGCCTGGGCCGCGGCTCCGCTGGAGCAAACGCTGCGCGCGATGGCCGAGGAGTACGATCTTCCTGCGGGGAAGCTGATCCACCCGGTTCGCTTCGCGGTCAGCGGTCGCGACGCCACTCCGGGGCTCTTCGAGGTTCTCGAGCTGCTCGGCCGCGAGCGCACGCTCGGGCGCATGCGGGGATTCCTGGAAAGGGCTTCGACGGGTTTGGTATAGTCCCGCGGCCTTCTGCGTTCCTGCTGGGGAGTCGTCCAATGGTAGGACATGCGGCTCTGGACCGTAGAATCGGGGTTCGAATCCCTGCTCCCCAGCCAAACTGATCGCCTGATCCCATGAACATTCTGATCTTCGGCGCCACCGGCATGGTCGGACAGGGCGTCCTCCGCGAGGCCCTGCGGGCCGATGACGTCAAGCTCGTCCAGACCATCGGCCGTTCGGCCACGGGCGTCACGCACGCCAAGTTGCGCGACGTCCTGCATGCCGACCTGATCGACTACACCCCCGTCGAGGGACAACTGACTGGATTCGATGCCTGCTTCTTCTGCCTTGGCGCTTCGACGGTGGGGATGGAAGAATCGGGGTACACGCGCATCAACTACGAGATCCCCCTCGCCGCTGGACGGGTCTTGTCCCGGCTGAACCCGGAGATGTCCTTCGCCTATGTCTCCGGCGCGGGCACGGGCAGTCAGTCGGCGATGTGGGCGCGGGTGAAGCGGCGCACCGAAGATGCCCTGCTGGCGTTGCCGTTCAAAGCCGCCTACATGTTCCGCCCGGGGGTGATCCAGCCGCTCCACGGCGCGCGATCGAAAACGCGCCTGTACCACGCCTTCTACGTGGCAACGTCCCCGTTGTTGTCGCTCGCACGCCGCCTGTTTCCCGCGTACGTGCTTTCCACCGAGGACATCGGCATCGCGATGCTCAACGCCGCCCGGCATGGAACGCCCAAGCCCAGACTCGAATCGGCCGATATCCGCGCGCTGCTATCCACCCGGTGATCGTCTGAGATCAGCCTCTCTCTCGGCGCGGTACTCCGAGATCCGGCTCCGGTCGGCTTCGGCGAGCGCGCGCCGGAGAGCCGCGGCGTCGAGATCCCGGCAGTAAGCCGGCGTTCCGGTCTGCTGTCGCCAGGAGTCGTCCAGCTCCCCAGCATCGACCGGGTCGAAGCCGAGATCGTCGACGAGGCGAAGCACGGCGGCCTTGGCGCCCGACGAATCGCCGGCGACCGGGAGGGCGATGCGCCCCGGCTTTCCCTTCGGAAGGGCCCTCTTGAGGAGACTCCGGGCGAGGATGCTGTTGAACGCCTTGATCACGGGACGCCCGATCTGCTGCGCGACCCACTGGCTGTCGAGCATGCCGGCGTCGATGGCCTCGATCCGGCCATCACGAAGCTCAGGGTGGTAGTTGCCGATGTCGATCACGACGACGCCGGCCGCCGCACGCGCGAAGAGGCCGCGCGGGAGATCGGCGACGGCCTTCGTCGGGATCGCCAGGATGACGATGTCTGACGCCTTCGCGGCCTCCGCGGCGGAAACGGGCGTCGCGCGGATCTCGGCCGCTAGCGTGGTCAAGCTCTCCGGTCCCCTCGCGTTGGCAATCGCGACGTGATGGCCGAGCCGGCCGAGCTGGCGCGCAAGTATCCTTCCCATGCTTCCCGCGCCGATGATTCCGATTCTCACCTCGTGGGCCTCAGCCGGCGGACGGCTCGCACCTTCCCGCTGCCTCCTCCGCCGCAATAGAAACGGTCGCCGCCGTCGGACTCGAGCCCCGAGACGTTCGCGCCGGGCGGCATGTCGAGACTTTGAAGGACCTCTCCCGTTCGAGGATCGACGCGCCTGAGCTCGCTCTCGTCGCCTTCCCAGGTCGCGTGCCACAGCTCCCCGTCGGTCCAGGTGACACCCGTGACGAAGCGGTTGGACTCGATCGTGCGAAGGATCGCGCCCGTCTCGGGATCGACCTGATGGATCTTCCGCTCCCGATACTGCCCCACCCAGAGCGTGCCTTCGGCCCACGTCAGACCCGAATCGGAGCCGCCGCCGGGTGCCGGGATCGTCGCGAGCACGCGGCCGGTTGTGGGATCGATCTTCTGGATACGATCCTCGGCGATCTGGAACAGGTGCTCTCCGTCGAAGGCCGTCCCCGCATGCGCGGCGACGTCGATCGAGCGCAGCGTCTTGCCGCTCGAAGGATCGAAGGCGATCAGCTTCTCTCCGGCGCCGAACCAGACGCTCTGGCCGTCGTACGTGACGCCATGAACGCGGTCGGCACCGGGGAAGGGCCCGTACTCACGAATGATCTCGGCGGTTGCTCGACTCATGCTTCCATCCTAGTCAACCGGCAGCGGTGCGGGGAGTAACAAGGTTGTCGTGAATCCGGGCAAGGGCGGCGTCATCCAGCGACGCGCTCGCCCGTGCCCGAGCGACTGCGCCGTGCCCGCCGCCGCCAGCGCGTCGAGGGCCCGCTGCACGGTGCGCTGGCTCGTTCCGAGCGCGAGCGACAGCGCCGAGCTCGACCAGGATTCTCCGTCGGCGAGCAGGGCAAGCACCGCCGCATGCTCCCCGTCCACCACCCGCGCCAGCACGACGACTTCCCGTGCGCGGCGCGGCGCCAGCGCGAACCCCCGTTTCGTCGCGCTCACTCCGGCGAGCGGCTGGAGCGCCCTGCGGAGCCGCCCCACCTCGACGCGCAGCCGCGCACGATGCGACGCATCGGTGAACCTCGATCCGAAGGCGTGCGCGATCAGGGTGTCCCTCGCGGCGTCTACCGGCCAGGCTTCGCCCAGCGTGCGTGCGAGCGCGAAGAGCACGGGACGTGTTGCGAGCGAGACGACCTTGCTTCCGGCACGCACGGCGTGACGGCACGCGTCCACGACGAGAGCGTTCGACGCCAGCAACGCTTCGACCTCCCCGAGCCTTAGGAGCCGCTCGCGGCCCCGCGCGATGAGGCGCGCGGCGGGTGCGGTCAGGACGCGGCCCGCGGCTTCCACCTCCGCCGTCAGCGCCGGGATGCGCGCGTCGCGCGCGGCCCGCTCGCCCCGAGCGAGCGCCGCCCGTGCCGCTTTCGTCCGCAAGCGCCGGATCGCGATCCCGGCGGCGATCAGCTCGTGGACCGTTCGCGAGGCGGGAGGGAGGTGCGCCGGATCGAGCCCCGCGAGCTGACCCTCGGCCTCGTCGAGCTGCCCGATGAGGAGCAGGCGCCGGATCTCGAGATACCGCGCGTGGCCGGCGTTGACCCGGTCGCCGTGCTCCTCGAGGGTCGCGCGCGCCGCATCGAGCGCTTCCGCGGGCCAGGTCAGCTCACGCGCGGCGAGCGCCACCTCGGCCTCGGCGACGACGCACCGCGCGCGGGCCACGGCTTCCTTGGCACCGAAGGCCCGCGCGGCACGGCGCAGGAGGGCCTTGGCCCGCGCGAGATCGCCGAGCTGGGCCATCGCGATTCCCCGAAGCGCCAGGGCCGGGGCATCCTCGCGCAGCGCGACCCGCTTCAGGGCGCCGAGGGGGTCGCCCGCCGCGAGGGCACGCGCCGCGGCCGTGATCAGGGAGTCCATCGGAATCCCGACACAGTTGTCACTCCCACCTCACCGAGCCCCGGCGCTAGAACTGTCTCGTGACCCACAACCATCGAAAGGAGAGATCAGCCATGGTGGACATTCTGCACAAGGTCGGAATCCAGTCGTCCTTGGACGACACCTTCAAGGCGTTGGCGACGCCCGACGGCCTCGCGGGGTGGTGGACGACCGACACGCAGGGGGAGAGCAAGGTCGGCGGCGTTCTCAAGTTCCGGTTCGGGACCAGCGGCGGCTTCGACATGAAGGTGCTCGAGCTCGACCCCGGAAAGCGGATTCTCTGGCAGGTCGTCGAGGGGCCCGAAGAGTGGCTCGGCACCAAGGTCAGCTTCGACCTCAAGCGCGACGGCGACTTCACGACCGTCCTCTTCAAGCATCAGGGCTGGAAGGAGCCGGTGGAGTTCATGCACCACTGCAGCACCAAGTGGGGCGTCTTCCTCATGAGCCTGAAGTCGCTGGTCGAAACCGGAGCGGGCGCCCCGTACCCGAACGACGTCAAGATCGATAACTGGAACTAGAGCCGAGCGTAAGCTGCTCCTCGATGAAAGCGATGGTGCTCGCGCGTCCGGGGCCGATCGCGACGCGCCCCCTCGCCCTGGTCGATCGTCCCGAGCCGGAGGCCGGACCGGGCGAGGTGCGCGTCACGATCGCGGCCTGTGCGGTCTGCCGGACCGACCTGCACGTCATCGAGGGCGATCTCCCCTCGCACCGGCTACCGATCGTGCCCGGCCACCAGGCCGTCGGACAAGTAGACGCCATGGGAGCGGGGGCTTCGCGGTTCAAGCTCGGCGATCGCGTCGGAATCGCTTGGCTCCGCGGAACCTGCGGGCGGTGCGACGCGTGCCGCCGCGGGGACGAGAACCTCTGCGTGTCGCCCCTGTTCACCGGCTGGGATGCCGACGGAGGGTACGCGGAGCGTGCGGTGGTTCCCGAGGCGTACGCCTACCCGATCCCCGACGCGTTCGGCGACGCGGAGGCGACGCCCCTCCTGTGCGCGGGAATCATCGGCTACCGCGCGCTGTCGCGGTCGCGGGTCCCCGCGGGCGGCCGGCTCGGCCTGTACGGGTTCGGGTCGTCCGCGCACGTCGTCATCCAGGTCGCGCGGGCGCGGGGATGCGAGGTCTACGTCGCGACCCGCGACGCCCTACATCGGAGCTTGGCCGAGGAGCTGGGGGCGCGCTGGGTGGGCGGGACGCTCGACGTGCCGCCGGTGCCCCTCGACGGCGCGATCGTCTTCGCCCCCGTCGGCGAGGTCGTTCCGCCGGCCCTGCGCGCGCTGAGGCCCGGGGGCACGGTCGCGATCGCCGGGATTCACCTGAGCGACGTCCCCGCGATGAGCTACGCCGATCACCTGTTCCAGGAGAGGACCCTGACGTCGGTCACCGCGAACACGCGCGCGGACGGCGAGGCGCTGCTCGTGGAGGCCGCGGCGGCCGGGGTGGCCCCGCGCGTGACGACGTTCCCGCTGGCCGAGGCGAACGAGGTGCTGCGCGCCCTGGCCGAGGACCGCGTGCGCGGCACGGCGGTCCTCCTCCCCTAGCCTGGTATTCTTCGGCGGATGCAGCCTCGCACCGCACTCGTGACCGGCGCCGGCGGAGAGATGGGGCACCTGCTGCTCCCCGCGCTGCGCGCCGCGGGGTACGAGGTCGTCGCCCTCGATCTTCGCGCGATGGACCCCGCCCTTTCGGTTTCGTGCCGCGAGGTCGTCGCCGGGAACATCACCGACCGGAAGCTCCTGGAGCGCCTGTTCGACGACCACCGCTTCGCCGCCGTGTTCCACCTTGCCGCGCTTTTGTCCTCGAAGGCGGAGCGCGATCCGGACCTCGCCCACGAGATCAACGTCTCGGCCACGCTCCACCTGTTCCGGCTCGGGCGCGAGCGCGCGCGGCTCTCCCGCGCCGACCTCACGTTCTTCTTCCCCAGCTCCATCGCGGTCTACGGCCTCCCGGACGCGGCGGCGAAAGCCTCGGCGGGGGCGGTGGGCGAGGACGAGTGGAACCGCCCCGCGGGGATCTACGGCTGCAACAAGCTCTACGGCGAGATGATCGGGTCGTACTTCGCGGCGCGGGCCGCGAAGGATCAGACGCCGGGGCTAGACTTTCGCGCCATCCGGTTTCCCGGGCTGATCTCGGCCGAAACGCTGCCCTCCGGGGGCACGAGCGACTACGCGCCGGAGATGATCCACGCGGCGGCGTCCGGCCGGCCGTATGCGTGCTTCGTGGGGCCTTCGACGCGCATGCCGTTCATGACGATGCCCGACGCGGTCGACGCGATCATGCGGCTCGTCGCGGCGCCGGCGAGCGCTCTGACCACGCGCGTGTACAACATCGGCGCGTTCGCCCCCTCGGCCTCCGAGATTCGCGACGCCGCGCTCGCGCACTTCCCCGAAGCGCAGATCAGCTTCTCGCCGGTGGCGTGGCGCCAGGCGATCGTCGACACGTGGCCGGAGAGCGTCGACGATGGGCGCGCCCGGCGGGATTGGGGGCACGCGCCGCGCCACGAGCTCGAGGAGGCGCTCTCCGATTATCTCGTTCCCGCGCTCGTGAAGAGGTACGGAAGCAAGGTGGCGCGTCTATAATCCTTCGCCGCAGAGGAGAACACGATGGCGAAGAAGAAGACCGCAAAGAAAAAGCCCGCGAGCAAGACGGCCGTGAAGCGCGCGTCGGCGAAGAAGAAGACCGCGAAGAAGGCCGCCCCCAAACGATCCGCGAAGAAGCCGGCGATGAAGCGCGCGACGAAGCGCGCCGCCAAGCGGCCGGCCAAGAAGGCGGCGCTGACCCCGTCCAAGCTCACCGTCGAGCGCGTGAACGTGCGCCCCGCCGCGCGGATCGCACGTGTCGACATCCGCCTGTCCGCGAAGAGCCCCATGGCCCCAGCCTCGTTCCGGCCCACGCCGACCGTCGGCGTGCTGCTGCCCCCTCCCAACCGCGAGGAGTAGAAACGGGGACAGTTACCTACATCCGCCAGAGCTCCATGTTCGACTCGATGCCGGCGATCTCGTCCTCGGGCTCGCCGCCGGCGATCTGGCGGCCGTACCACCACGTGCCGGCGAGTCCGGCGAGGAACAGCGCGTAGATCGCGATCACGAGCCCCGCAGGGAGGTGGCCGATCGCCGCGCGCACCCAGATGTCGCGCCAGTGGCTCGCGACCGTCGGGTGGATCATGAGCTTCACCATCCACCCGCCGAGGATCATCAGGAAGATGAACACGTAATTGCGCCCCAGGCGGAAGCCGAAGGCTTGGAGAAACGTCGTCTTGTACTTGGGGAGATCGAGGTCCCCCGCGAGCATCTCGCGCCAGCGGGACATCGGCGACTCGAGCGTCCGGGTCACGATCGGGATCAGGAAGTTCTCCTCGATGATGCGGACGCGTGCGCGGTAGACGGCGAAGTAGCGGAAGCGGCGCGCCTCGATCGTGAGGTAGGCGAGCACGATGAGGTTCGTCAGCAGGAGCAGGATCGGCGACGCCTCGGCGGAGCCGAACGTGAAGGACAGCATCCCGGCCGTCGTCAGCACCGCCCAGTTCGTGGTCGCGTCCAGGCGCTGGCGCCACTCGGTCGAGCGCGCGACCTCCGCGCGGTAGAAATGGACCATGACCGTGATGTACTCGACGCGGCTGAGCGGATAGTCCTCGAAGCGCTCGAAGGCGGGGGCGCTCCCGGGCGGCATCTTCTCCACGGCCGGATCTTATCGCGGCCCGGGGCGCCTCACGCGCGCGCCGGGCGCGAGGCCGCGACGGCCTGGACCAGGACGCGGCGGACGTTGTCCACGTCGAGGGGCTTGGCGAGGATGCGGTTGGGAAGCCCTTCCAGGAAGTCGAGGCTGTCGCGCCTCACCAGGTCGCCGGTAGCGAACACGAACCGCCGCACCATCGAGGGCATCTCCTCGGCGACCCGCTCGTAGAGCCCCCGACCGTCCAGGTTCGGCATCCTCAGGTCCGCGACGACCAGGTCGAAGTCGGTCTCGAGGATCTTCGTCCAGGCCTCCTCGCCGTCCCGCGCGAGGGTCACGGTCGCCCCGTCCTCCTCGAGCAGCCGCGAGAACAGGTCGAGCACGACGGGCTCGTCCTCTGCGACGAGCACCCGGCGCCCGGACAGCGGCTGGAAAGCCGCGATCGCCGGGCCGGCCTCGGGGGCCGCCTGGGCCCTCCCCGGGGAGCGCTTGAGGGTCACCGCGAACGAGGCCCCGCGCCCCGGGCGATCGGGCTTGAGCTCGATGCGCCCCCCGTGCTCGTGCACGATCCCGTAGGACACCGAGAGCCCGAGCCCCGTTCCCTGCCCGGCCTCCTTCGTCGTGAAGAACGGGTCGAAGACGCGGTGGCGGGCGCTTGCGGGGATCCCCGGTCCGTCGTCCTCCACCTCGAGGCCGACCTCCGTCTCGGTCGCGAACGTGCGCAGGAGGAGCCGTCCCGGTTGGCCGGTCGCCGCGAGCGCCTGCTCGGCGTTGTTGACGAGGTTGAGCAGCACCTGCTCGATCTGGTGGAAGTCGAACAGCGCGGCCGGCAGCGGGTCCGTGAGAGAGACCACGGTCTCGATCCGGGCCGCGCGAAGCTGGTAGGCCTTGAGGTCGAGCACCTTTCGCACGCAGGCGTTCAGGTCGTGCAGCTTCTTCTCGGCGGGATGCTTGCGGGCGAAGGAGAGGAGGTTGTGCACGATCTTCTGGCACCGCCGCGCCGACTCCACGATCCGCGACAGGTCACGCTCGAGCGCGGGATGCTCCCCGGAGCCCGCCAGCAGCTGCGCGTACCCCAGCACGGCGGAAAGCGGGTTGTTCAGCTCGTGCGCCACGCCGGCGACGACCTCCCCGAGGCTCGAGAGGCGCTCCGCCTGGGCGAGGCTCTTCTCCGCGCGGCGCAGATCGGTGACGTCGCGGCCCAGGTAGACACTGCCCACGACGGCGCCTTGCTCGTCGAGCAGCGGCGCCGAGACGAGGTGGATCTCGACCTCGCGCTCGTCGGGCCTCCTGAGAATGAGCTCGCGCCCCTTCCGTCCCGCGTCTCCTTGCGACGCGGCCTGCGGGAGCACCCCCGCGAGGGGGCGGCCGACGGCCTCCGGCGCGAAACAGCCGGTCAGGTCCTCGGCGGCGCGGTTGAACTCGGTGATCCGGCCCTGCGCGTCGGTCGCGACGATGACGTCCGGCGTGCCGTCGAGCACGCGACGGAGCTTCTCCCCGGTCGCGCGGTGCTTCGCCGCCTCCGACGCGACGTCGCGGTAGAGGAGCGCGTTCTTGACCGCGTTGGCCGAGGCGGCCGCGGCGACCCGGCAGAGTCGCATCTCGCGCTCGGTGAACGGCTCGGTGCGGCTGGCGCGCAGGAACAGCGTCCCGAGCACCTCCCGGCCGAACACGAGCGGCAGGACCAGGAGCGAGCGGTAGTTCTGCTGGAGGAGGATCTCCCGCACCGGCTCGAGCAGCGGGTCCTTCGCCACGTCCTCCACGTAGACCGGCTCCTTGGTCTCCACCGCACGCCGGATCTCGGGATACTTCGCGAGGTCGATCTCGAGCCTCTCGGCCTCGGGGTTATCGCTCGCGGCCAGCAGGACGCACCGCCCGGCGCCCTCGTCCACCAGGACGATCGAGCATCGATCCGCGCGCACCCGCTCTCCCACCCGTTGCACGATCAGCGCCATGACGCGGTTGAGGTCGAGCGTCCCGGTGACGGCCTCGGTGATCTCGAGGATGTCGCGGAGCTCCCGCTGCTCGAGACGCGTGGCGGCGCGGGCCTCGCGCACGCCGTGCTCGCGGCCGTAGAGATACGTCGCGAGGCCCAACGCCGCGACGAGGATCGACACTCCGAGCGAGATCTCTCCGAGACCCATGGCTCGGGCGAATATAGGTCGCCTTGACAGCCGGGGCACCCCCGCTAGAATCCGCGATGGCGCTATCGTCTAGGGGTTAGGACGGGTGGTTCTCAGCCATCAAACCGGGGTTCGAATCCCCGTAGCGCTACCAGCGCCGCTCAGTCCAGGAGCTCGCACGGGACGATGTCCAGGATCTGCGGGAACCGCGTGTCGGGGCTCAACCGCTGCAGGATGCTCAGGACGTTACGACGGATGTCGTCGATGCGATCGGTCGTGAGGCGCTCGTCGATCACCTTGCCGACGTACTCGTCCTCCCCCAGCTTGCAGATCGTCAGGAAGGTCGTGTCGTCCGGGGAGAAGTACTTCCGGTCCGTGCCCGTGATCGACTCCAGCCGTCGCCGCAGCTGTCCGTCCATCTTGGTACCGACGAACACGGGCTGTTTTTCGCGCAAGGACCGCAAATCCTTTTCCCCTGGAGGCGGCGAGACGCCACGGCCTCAAGTTTGCAGGTGGCAGGCCGAATGTCAAGGATGAGCCGAATCGTCTTCGTATCCCAAGACGTCCTCTTCTGGTCTCGGGTGTCGAGCCTCGCCACCGCCGCAGGCACGGAAGCGGTCCGCATCGGCGATGAGGCAGGGATGGAGAGAGCGTTCGAACAGGGCGGCGTGGCGCGGGTCATCGCCGACCTGTCGGTTCGCGGCATCGATCTCGCGGCGTGGGCGGGGCGATGGGCCTCGGCCGACCCGAGGCCCGAGCTGATCGCCTTCGGCTCGCACGTCGACGAGGCCGCGCTGTCCGCCGCGAGGGATGCAGGCTTCGACCGCGTGATGCCGAACTCCCGGTTCCACCGCGAGCTCGCCGAGCTCGTGCGCTAGGAGCCTGTCCGGCTGTCCGGCCGCCGTCCGCCGTCCTGTCGCGGTTCACGCCTTCACGCCGATCCTTGTGCTCCTCTGCTCCTCTCCGAAATTCTTGCGCCGGCTCGCTCTTCGTCGCGGGCGCGGCGAAGCCTCGGACGAGTGTTTCTGCACCGCGATCATGCGCCTGACAACGTGTCGGCGAAGCGTCGATCGAGGCGTCGTTCGACTCAATCGCGAGCCTCGAGGGTCCGAAGCGGTCAGTCCACCGCCTCAATTCCGGTCTGTTTTCGCGCCATGCTTTCGCTGGCGCAGTTCACGCAGCCTGATTCCAACGTCGATCAGCACCCGAAGGGCCTCAGATCGAGGTGTCGATCGCCTCGAATGAAGCGATTTACGAACCTCGAAAGCCCTTGTATTCCCCCATGAGCTTTCGGTGGCGCACTACAGCACACACTACAAGGGTGTGGGTCGACCTCCCCTCGTTAGCACGCCTTGGATTACGGAGGTGACGTATCGGCACCTTGCTGTTCCAACTTGGGAGCACTGATTCAACAGTTGGGCCGCCTCTGCCTCGGCCTCGGTACCGCCACTCGACGAAAACAGAACCAGGGCCGGCTCAAGGTATTCGGGCCTGAGCCGAAGCATGTTCCTGCAGTCTTGCACGTCAAGCGGCACCCCGAGATCTGCCCAAGCGATGTATTTCCTCCAAAACCACACTTGTGGATCCTCGGCGAAGCGTTCATTAGCGGACGCCAACAATTCCTGTAGTCTCTCACCGGCGCGCGCGACGAACGAGGTCGACAGGTCTCGCGTCGCCGATACTCCAAAATCGGTAGCTTGCCAATACAACACAATTAGGTTGACAATGGCGGTGACATTTCGAGGATCGTGGCTCAACAGCGCCTCGTAGGCAAGAGTTGCGTCTTCCATTCGTCCCTCTCGATCGAGCCTCAGCGCATCATCGAATGTCATCGCATCGCTCCGGCTGCATTGACTCCGGCATTCTGGATGGTGCCATTCATGAGCCGACGCCGCCGTGAAGGGGAAGATGGTCGACGACGCCAAGCGCGCGGAGTTGCGGGCCGCGCGCTGCAAGCCGATCGTCGATGAGTTCTTCGAGTGGCTGAAGATCACGCTCGAAACGAAG
>Ga0137436_1000173_pt1 | contig 20996 bp, 23 predicted proteins | sample EasRivERMGT119_2_FD_102328 | JGI IMG/M metagenome (GOLD analysis project Ga0137436, IMG submission 102328) | Soil microbial communities from meander-bound floodplain in the East River, Colorado, USA - East River MetaG ERMGT119_2 | ecosystem: Environmental > Terrestrial > Soil > Floodplain ...
CCAGCTCGATACGTCGCTTGGTCGTCCCGGTTTCGGCGGCGAGGATCTCTCCGTCGGACCGGCGCACCCAGAACAGGTCGCCGGCGACCTCGCCCTGCGAAATCCCCTCGCCGAGCCCCCACGCGGCGTTGACGAGGAGCGTCCCCGGGCGGCCGGCGGGATCGCGCGAGAACAGCACGCCCGCCGCTCGCGTCTCGATCATCTCCTGGACGATCACCGCCTGCGACGCCCGCAGCGGCGACGCCCCCGCCGCGAACAGCGCCGCCAGGGCCCGGCTGTTCCACAGCGACGCCCACGCCCACCGCAGCCGGTCGAGGAGATCGGGGAGACCCGCCACGCCGAGGTACGTGTCGAACAGCCCCGCGAGCGTTCCGATCGGCCCGTCCTCGATCGTCGCCGACGAGCGCACCGCCAGACGGCCGGCCGCCAACGGCGCGTACGCCTCGCGCACCGCGAGGACGACCTCCTCGGGAATCTCCCCGCCCAGAAGCGCCGCCCGCGCCTTGCGCGAGACCCCCGCGATGTCCTCGTCCTGCAGCGAGAGCCGGAGCTTCTCGCCCGTCTCCCCGAGAAGGTGCAGCCGGTACGCCGCGGAGGTGACGACGAACCCGCGCGGGACCCGCACGTCCGCGGGAAGCGCGGCGAGGATGTCCATCAGCGCCGCCGCCTTCCCGCCGACGAGCGCGCGGCCGCCGTGCGTGCCCGTGCGAAGCGGGAGCACGAGGTGCACGCCGGCGCGGGCGCGCTCGCGCGCGAGCTCGGCGGAGAGGCGCTGGTGGAGGCGCTGGACCGCGCCTGGGGACACCGCGGCGCCGCGGGCCCGCCGCAGGAGACGGAACAGCCCGCCGAGCCGGGTGCGCACGGACGGGTCGTCGAGCGCGAGCGCCGCGTCCACCTCCTCCCGCAGGCGCGCCTCGAGGATCTCGCGCCGGGAGGCGGCGGCCGCCAGCACCGGCTCGAGGCGGGGCTCCAGGCGGTCCGGGTCGGCGTCGAGGTCGTCGAGGAGCTTGAGCTCGGCGTCGAGCACCCCCTCGAGCCCCCGCATCGCGCGCTGCAGCTCGTCGAGGTCCTCCACCGCCTGAATCGTCTCGAGCGCCTCGTCGCAACGTGCCGCCGCCTGCGCCATCGCGCGCGCGGTCAGATCGGCCAGGTGCGTGGCGACGTCCTCGGCGCGCGCGGGATCGGACGCCAGCGCCGCGAGCAGGCGGCGGGCGGGGAGGCCTGCGGGCACGATCCGGTAGGCGAGCGCGGCCTCGAGGAGGAACGTCGCCGCCGCGCCGTCACCCGGCGGGCACGCCTCGAGGAGGGCCGAAAGGAGCGCTCCGTCCTCCGGGAGCTTCGCGTAGGCGGAGAGGGGCGCGAAGACCCGGCGCGCGGTCGCCCGGGACTCCGGGATCGTGACGCGCCCGCGCGTTCCGTCGAGGAAGACGACGTCCCCTTCCTCGAGGACCTGGGACGCGATCACGAGCAGCCCCGGCTCGCCCTCTCCGGTGAAACGCGCCGGCGTGAACCCGGCGAAAGAGACCGAGACCTTCCCGAACTCGCGGCACAAGAGGCTGACGTGCGACAGGACCGCTCCCGCGAAGGTCAGCGTGCCCGCGGCGGCGAGGATGCGGGGGACGTCATCCGGGACCGCGCGCTCGGCGAGGAGGATGGAGCCTTGCGCTTCGCGCGGGGTCAGCTCGGGGCGGTTCCTGCGGAGCGGCCCGCACGCGAGACCGGGCGCGATCCCCCGGCCCCGGTGCTCCAGAAACCCCTTCATCGCCCCCCAGTATGGATCACATGGCCGGAGGCGGGGCGGGCGCGGGTGCCGGCACGGGCGGCAGGACGACCGTCGACGGCTTCGTCCCGAGCCGCGTGATGATCAGGAGCCCAAAAGCCACGATCTCGACGAGGAACCAGACGCTCCAGCCGAAGCAGCACGTCGGGATGAGCCGGATCAGCCCGAAGGGCACGAGGCCCAGCAGAATCGCTCCGAGGAAGGACGTCTGCCGGCCGAAGCTGCGGGCCAGGCGGATGCCGACGTAATGGAAGATCCCGCACATCGCCATCCACTTGAGGATGACGAACACGAAGTACACGAGGATCGCGATCGGGATGCCGATGATCGTCACGCACAGGATGACCTGGGTCAGGATGAGCAGCATGTAGCCCAGCAATCCGAACAGGAAGGCGGTGAAGAGCTGGAGGGGTGTCTCCTCGCTGATGAGGCGGACCCGGTCCGGGACCACGGCGGCCAGCACGAGGGCGGCCACGAAGAACAGAAACAGCCCGAGGATCGTCCACCACGGAAACAGCCATGCCGCGCCCAGCCCGCCCCAGTTGCCCCACTTTCCCATCCCGGGGAGGTCGAGCGAGAGCGGCGAGACGTTGACGACGCTTCCGCGGATCTCCGAATCGCCGTGCCGGTCGAGCGACCCGCCGACGTTCGTGAATCCCCCCTCGATGACCGCATGGTCGCCGAGCCGGGTGTCGCCGGCGACCGCCACGACGTCCCCCCTGATCTTGCCGTTCACGCGAAGATCGCCCGTGACGACGACGACGTCCCCGTCCACCTCACCGTCGATCGTCACGTCCCCGCCCACGCAGACGATCCCCTCCATGGTCTCGCCTTCGGCCACCCGGACGTCGCCGAAGATCGCGACCTTCGGCTCGTCGGCGTCGTGGTGCCGCCGTGGCGTATCGAGAGGGTCGGGGGGATCCGGCGGATCGAGCGCCCGGGCGGTGCCGATGGCGAGCGGCACGGTCAGGGCGAGGAGCGCGATCGATCGTCGGAGCCTCATGAACTCTCTCCTGTCCGCAAGTCCCGGCCGACGACGTAGGTCGTCACGCCGATCATGATCAAGATGGTCGCGGTGGACACGATGCCGAGCGCCGCCTGCCGCGAGGTGACCGCCGCCTGTGCCGCCTCCAGCATCACGGCGGCCGCTCTCGCGAGCGCGGTGCCGAGGGTCGCCATCGTGCCGCCCGTCTTCACGGCGAGGCTCGTGCCCTCGACCGTCGTGCGGCCGACCCCCTCGACGATCTGAGGAAGGCTCGGCGCGCGGGACGCGACGGTCGCGACGAGTCCGATCCCCGCCGCCGCGGCCGCCGCCGCCCAGCGCGCCAGCTGGGGGAGCCCGACGTCGTTCTGCGCGACCGGGCCCGCGAAGGCGACGCGGGCCATGACGCGATCCGCCACGTCCACCGGGAAGGGTGCGTGTCCGCCCGTCGCGTCGCGCAGCTGCGAGAGCAGCGCCGTCAGCGCGGCATCGTCGGCGAGATCGAGCGGATCTCTCATGACCTGAAGTGCTCCGGGTTCTTCCTCACCAAGACCTTTTTCAACGCCTCGCGCCCGCGCATCAGGCGCGTCTTGACCGTCCCCTCGGGGACCCCCAGCAGGCGGGCCGCCTCCTCGACCTTGAGTCCTTCGACGTAGACGAGGTGGATCGACTCGCGGTACCGCTCGTCGATCTGGGCCAGCGCCTCGCGGACGAGCACGTGCCTCTCGTCGAGCTCCATCTCGTCGAGGGCTCCGGGGGCCCCGTCCTCGAGCTGCTCGGGCATCTCGGTCCGCCCGCGCTCTTTCTTGGCCCGGCGCGAGCGATCGACGAGGTGATTGGCGGTGAGCTTGTAGAGCCAGGTGGAGAACGGGTGGTCAGGACGGAACTGGTGGAGGTTCCTGTAGACCTTGAAGAAGACCTCGCTCACCACGTCCTCCACGTCCTCCCTCCGGCACCCGGACCGCCACGCGATCCCCGCGACCAGGTTCTGGTAGCGGACCACGAGGTCGCGAAACCGCTCGGAGCGCCCGGCCAGGACCTCCTCGACGAGCCGGAGGTCCTCGGCGGCCCTGAGGTCGGCGTCGCCGGGCGATGGGTTGAAACGCTCCATCCGGGTCGAGGTTCCCAAGATTTCAGACGGGCGGCCGGGAGGGTACACTAGCGAACTCGATGCCCGACGATCCCAAGGCCTTCAAGTTGAAGAACATCGCGGTGGCCGGCCGCGAGCTCGCCCTCGCCTGGGCCGACGGGCACGAGTCCTTCTTGGGCTTCGACGAGCTCCGGCGAGCCTGTCCCTGCGCCGTCTGCCGGGGGCATCACGGGATCACTCCGGCCCCCGACCCGCTCCGGGTCGTGACGGCCCCCTTGGCCGGCGAGGTGACGATCCGGCAGCTCAATCCCGTCGGGGCGTATGCCGTTCAGATCGTGTGGAGCGACGGCCACGACACGGGGATCTACTCGTTCGAGACCCTGCGGCAGGCCTGCGAATGCGCCGCGTGCCGGGCATGAGCACCCGCGTCGGCCTCATGGGGTTCGGCCGGATCGGCCGCAACGTCTTCCGGATCCTCCACGAGGGGAGCCACGACGTCGAGGTGGTCACGATCGTGGACGTCGTCGAGCCCGCCTCCCTCGAGTACCTCCTCCGGTTCGACACGGTCCACGGCCGGTTCGAGGAGCCGGTCGAGGTTAGGGGAGACGCCCTCCTCGTCCGCGATCGCTCGATCAAGCTGATCAACGCGAAGGCCCCGGGGGACGTCGACTGGAAGGCGGAGGGGGTCGAGGTCGTGGTCGAGGCGACCGGGCAGTACCGCACGCGGCAGATCCTCGAGCGCCACCTCGCGCGCGGAGCGAAGCGCGTCGTGCTCACGGTCCCGCCGCGCGACTCCGAGATCCCGATCGTCATCCGCGGCGTCAACGACGGCATCGTCACCGGGGACACGAAGATCGTCTCCGCGGCCTCGTGCACCGCGAACGCGCTCGCGCCGATCTGCAAGATCCTCGACGACACGTTCGGGATCGACCGCGCCTTCATGACGACCGTCCACGCCTACACGAACGACCAGCGCCTGGCCGACGTGCCGCACGCCGAGATGCGCCGCTCGCGCGCCGCCGCCGAGAACATCATTCCGACCGACACCTACGCTCCGCGCGTCGTCATGGGAATCCTTCCGCAGCTCGCCGGGAAGCTCGACGGCATGGCCCAGAACGTCCCCGTGCCGGACGGGAGCAACGTGGACCTCGTGGCTCTCCTCGAGCGCCCGGCCACGCCGGAGCAGGTGAACGAGGCCGTCAAGGCGGCCTCGAAAGGGGCCTTCCAGGGCGTCCTCGAGTACACCGAGCAGCCGATCGTCTCCTCGGACGTCATCGGGAACGACCACTCGGCCGTCTTCGACGCGCTGTCCACGTCGGTGCTCGGCGGCAACCTCGTCAAGACGATCACCTGGTACGACAACGGGTGGGGCTACGCGCGCCGGGTCGTCGAGCTGATCGAGCGCATGACCGAGGTCGCGTAGATGGCCGCCCCGCGCGTCGCGATCAACGGGTTCGGCCGCATCGGCCGCGCCGTCTTCCGCCTGCTCGCCCAGCGCGAGGACATCAAGGTCGTCGCGATCAACGACATCACCCCGAACGAGACCTTGGCCTATCTCACGCGCTTCGACACCGTGTTCGGCCGTTTCCCCGGGAAAGTCACGCTCACGGGCGACAGCATGACCGCCGGCACACAGACCGTCCGCATGCTCGAGCAGCGCGACCCGGCGAAGCTCCCGTGGCGAAGCCTCGACGTGGACGTCGTCGTCGAGGCGACCGGACGCTTCCGCAAGCGCGAGGAGTGCGCGTGGCACTTGGACGCCGGCGCCAAGCGGGTCATCCTCACCGTCCCCGCCAAAGACAAGATCGACGCGACGATCGTCGTCGGCGTGAACGACCGGACCTTGAAGCCGGAGCACCGGATCATCTCGAACGCGAGCTGCACGACGAATTGCCTCGCCCCGGTCGCGATGGTGCTCCACGAGCGCTTCGGGATCGTCAAGGGCGTCATCACGACCGTTCACGCCTACACGAACGACCAGCGCCTGGCCGACGTCCCGCACAAGGACCTCCGCCGCTCGCGCGCCGCCAACGAGAACGTCATCCCGACGACGACGGGCGCCGCCCGCGCGGTCGGCGAGGTCCTCCCCGAGCTGAAGGGGAAGCTCGACGGCATCGCGATGCGCGTGCCGGTGCCGGACGGCTCGACGGTGGATTTGGTCGCGGAGCTGAAGACGGCCACGACCGCAAGGGACATCAACCAAGCGATGAGGGAGGCGGCCGAGACCCCGCCCCTGGCCGGCATCCTCGCCTACACCGAGGAGCCGATCGTGTCGTCCGACATCATCCAAGATCCCCACTCCGCCACCTTCGACGCGTTGCTCACCAAGGTCCTAGGCGGCAACTTCGTCAAGGTCGTCGCCTGGTACGACAACGAGTGGGGCTACTCCTGCCGCGTCGTGGACCTCATCGGCAAGCTCGCGGCGCTATGACACTTCTCCCGCTTGCGGATCCTGCCGTCTCGCCGTAGCCTCTCCCTGTCATCCGGAGCGGCCCGCTCAAATACAGGAGCGGGTCCGGCAACCTGGGAGGGCAACCCAAGGTGCCTACCCGCAGCGACGACGCGGCGGGGATGAGGGTCCGACGGACCAATTAAATGCCCGGCGCGGAGGACCCGCGCTCTCCGGGTGTCTTCTTCGGTACGGAGGAGGCACCATGCAGCCGATCGATATCGACCCCGACCATCACCTCTGGAAGAACGGCCGCCTCTACTGGGTTGCGTTCACCGTCCACCTGCCGGGGTGGCGCAAGGAGCGCGTGCGCCGCTCGCTCGGCACGACCGACCTGGAAGAGGCGCGCCGTCGCCGCGACGCGCTGTTCGCGACGCTTACGCAGGAGCGGGAGATCACCCTCTCGCTGCGGTTCGCGCCCGCGGGGCAGGTCGCATGATCATCGCGGTGGACTTCGGCGAGGACGTCACGCCCCACGAGATCCAGCAGCGCGCCTTCGAGCTGATCGCGCTGTGGCGCCGGCCGATCAAGATCGTTTTCGGGTCGGGGGACGCGATCACCTTCGACGAGAATGGGGGGAGCGTGAAGCGGCGGGAGTAGGCCGGAAGCGTCGCAGTGGGTTTTCACTCCCCGAGAATCCTTCCCAAATCGGGAACGGGTTGACCGGGTGCCGGAAAGGCCACGTGTAGCGGCCCCACCCGCACCGCCGCTCGCCCGCGGCGACCGGCGGGTGTGTAATCAAAGCGATGGTCAAGATCTTCATCGCGTTGCTCCTGGCGGCCGCGCTCGCCGGCTGCACCGAGAGCGACGATGCGATTGGCGGCGGGGGCTCGAATGGGACCGACACTGCGCTCCGGTGCACGACACCCACCGACCCGACCGCGACGCTCGGCTCGACGTTCAACCTGCGATTCGGCGGTCGAACGATGGTCCTCGGCGAGGGCTTGTCGCTCACGTTCGGGCAGGTCGTCAGCGACAACCGCTGCGCGCAGGGCACGGTGTGTGTATCCGAAGGCGAGGCGGAGGTCGTCATCCAGGTCGTCGATCTCCAGCACAACCCCGCCAACCTCGACCTCAGCACGGCGACCCGCTTGACGGCGCTGGGGAGCTACCACGGTTTCGACGTCCAGCTCGTCCAGGTGTCGCCGTACCCCGAGTTCGGCCGAGCTCCCACGCACGAGGTGGACTACTGTGTCGAGCTGACGGTCACGCGACCTTGACTACGGAGGTGCCCGCCATGGCGAAGCCGCTCATCGCGCTGCTGCTGGCAATCGGAGTAGCAGGATGCGCGCACAGCGATCCGACCGCAGAAGGAACCTCGTCCGCGCTCCATTGCACGACCCCCACCGACCCCGCGCCGTCGCTCGGGACCCCGTTCAACGTACGCGCCGGCGGCCGGACGACGATCGCATCCGAGGGGCTCTCCGTGACCTTCTCCGAGCTCGTCGGGGAGTCTCGTTGCCCGCGCGGCGTGTTTTGCATTCGCGCCGGGCAGGTGGACGTCGTGATCCGCGCCGAGCATCCTTCGAGCGCCACGACCGATCTCGAGCTGAGCACCGCCAACCTCCCGGCGACGCATGCGACCTTCGGCGGCTACGACGTGAAGCTCGTCGACGCGCTCCCGCACCCGGAGGCCGGCCGCGAGCCGACGCCCGCGTCGGACTACTGCGTGCAGCTGATGGTCGTCCGCCCGTGAGGTCGTGACCACGGAGCGCAAGGTGGCGTTGCTGTTCGCCACCAACGCCGTGATCAACTGGGTCGTTTCCCTGCCGGGGATCATCGATCCGGTGCGCACCGCGATCGCGTTCGGCGGCGCGGCGCCGAGCTACCCCTCGATCATCCGCCTCTGGCAGGGCTTCGTCTTCATGTTCGGCTGCCTGTTCTGGGAGGCGAGCCGCGACGTGCGCGGCAAAGTCGCGCTTCTCAAGTACAACTGGATCGAGAAGTCGATCACCGCGGTCGTGATCACCGCCGGTTACTTCACCGGCGACATCCCGTTACGCTTGTTGGTCCTGATCGTCTTCACGAACTGGCTGTGGATTCCGTTCATCGTGTGGGGCGACTTCGCGGTTCGCCGCGAGTTAAGATCCTGAAGGAGGAATCCAATGGCCACCAGCACGATCAAGCTTCACCGTGTCCTCAAGGCGCCGCCGGAGCGCGTGTACAAAGCGTTCCTCGACGCGGACGCGATGGCGAAATGGCTCCCGCCGCACGGGTTCACGGGAAAGGTCCACCAGATGGACGCGAAGGTCGGGGGCAGCTACAAGATGTCGTTTACGAATTTCAGCACCGGCAAGAGCCATGGCTTCGGCGGCACGTACCTGGAGCTGTCGCCGTACGACAAGATCCGCTACACGGACGTGTTCGACGACCCGAACTTGCCGGGGGAGATGGTCACGGCGGTGACGCTGAAGAAGGTGTTCTGCGGGACCGAGCTGCACGTTGTGCAGGAAGGTGTTCCTTCCGTCATCCCCGTTGAGGCATGCTATCTCGGCTGGCAGGAATCGCTCGCGCTGCTCGCGAGCCTGGTGGAAGCCGAGATTCCGGATGAGGGGTGACGGATGCGATCGATCCCGGTGACGCTTGTCCTCGCTTTGACGCTCGTCGGCTGCGCGCAGGCACCGGCACCTCCGCCGGCGGCGCAGGCCGAAGCGAAGCCGGTGCTTCCGCCCGAGCCGGTCGTGAACCACACTTCGGCGGACGCGGGACCCGGCGAGAGGATCGAGCACGGCGAGGTGATCGCCACCCCGGACGACGCGGCGCGGAAGCTGAACGCGCAGCACCACCCCTACCAGGTCCTGGAGACGCGGCGCGTGCCGGGGAAGTTCGAGCGCCCCGCGATGAAGGACGTCAAGGACTTCGCCCTGTCCAAGAGCGATCTCGACGTGATCAACCCGGGCCCCGGGGAGTACGTCCACGTCATGGAGGGGCAGCGGCACGGCTACCAGAACCTGACGATCGGGATCACCTACACGGCGCCCGGCGGCGCGCCGCCGATGCACACGCACAAGGGCGAGGAGTCCCACGTCCTGGTCTCCGGCCAGAAGATCCTCTACGCGCTCGGCGACAAGATCTTCGTCAAGGAAGGGCCGTACATCGTCAACATCCCTCCCGGCGTGCCGCACTCGTTCCAGAACCTGGACGACGAGGTGGCGGAGCTCGTCGTGATCTTCCCCACGAACGTGTGGGAGTACGACGTGCTGGACTATTTTCCGTTCAACACGCCCGAAGCCAAGGCGATGGCGGAGGAAGCGAAGAAGGCCCAGCAGCCCAAGTGACACTCCAGTCGGGATCGCCTCGCATCGCGCTGATCGGCGATTTCGACGCGTCGGTCAAGGCGCATCAAGCGATACCGCGCTCTCTCGCCCTCGCGGCCGAAAACGCCGGCCCCTGCGAGGCGACGTGGTGGCACACCTCGGAGCTGAGCGGCGATCCCGAGGAACAGCTCGCCGGATTCCACGGGATCTGGGTCGTGCCGGCAAGCCCGTACGCGAATGCGCGCGGCGCCCTGGCCGCGATCCGCTTCGCGCGCGAGTCGGGGCGGGCGTACCTGGGAACGTGCGGAGGCTTCCAGCACGCGCTGCTCGAATACGCCGAGGCGGTGTGGGGCGTATCGCGGCCGGCCCATGCCGAGACGGACCCGGAGGCGGCGGAGCCGGTCATCGCGCCCCTCGCGTGCCGCCTCGTCGAGGTCTCCGACGCGGTGGTCTTCGAGCCGGGCTCGCGGCTGGCTTCGATCTACGGATCGCCGGCGGCGTCCGAGGGCTATCACTGCAGCTACGGTTTGGGCGCCGCCTACGCCGCGAAGCTCGCGTCCGGGCCGCTTCGCGTCGCGGCGCGGGACCGCGGCGGCGAGGTGCGCGCGGTCGAGCTCCAAGGGCACCCCTTCTTCTTCGCGACCCTGTACCAGCCCGAGCGCTCCGGGCTCGAGAATCGCCGCCATCCGCTCATCGAGGCGTTCGTCGCCGCGGCCGGGGCGGAGCGATCGTGAGCGTGCCGCCCGAGGTGGCCGCGTTTTACGCAAGTTTTCTCGAGGAGAGCCGCCTGACCGTCGGTCCCGCGCGCCTGGAGTTCGAGCGCACGAAGGATCTGCTCGCGCGCCTCCTGCCGCCGCCACCGGCGAAGATCGTGGACGTCGGCGGGGCGGGCGGCGCGTACTCCCTCTGGCTCGCCGCACAGGGGTACGACGTCGATCTCGTGGACGCGTCGCGCCGGCTGGTGGACGTGGCGCGGGCGCAAAGCGCGCGAGCGGAGAAGCCGATCGCCTCGCTTCACGTCGCGGATGCGCGGAGCTTGCCGCAGAGCGATGCGTCGGCGGCGGCCGTGCTCGTCATGGGGCCGCTCTACCACCTCCAGGACGCCGCCGATCGCGCGAGAGCGCTGGCCGAAACGTTTCGCGTCCTCGCTCCGGGGGGCGTGGCGGTCGTCGCCGCCATCTCGCGCTACGCCTCGACGCTGGATGGGATGGCGCGGAAGCTGTCTCTCGACCCGCGCTTCGTCGCGATCCGGGACCGGGACCTCGCCGACGGCGCGCACAGCAACACGACGGACAATCCGGATTACTTCACGACCGCGTACCTCCACCGGCCGGAAGACTTGCGGCGCGAGCTCACCGAAGCCGGGCTCGAGGACGTCGCCGTCTTCGGGATCGAGGGGCCTGGCTGGATCCTCCCCGACTTCGGCGCGCGCTGGGGCGATCCGGCGCTGCGAAAGGACTTGCTCGACGTCGCGAGAGCGCTCGAGGATCAGCCTTCGATCGTGGGGATCAGCGCGCACCTGCTGGGGACCGGCCGGAAGCCGTAAGATTGGCGCATCGAGCCTGCGCCGCGGCCGAGCGTTGCCGCGTGGTGGCGGGCTCGATGAGGAGGAGTCGGATGCGCAGAAACTTGGGACCCATCGTGGCGCTCGTCGTGCTGTGCGGGATTGCCGTGGCGCAGGAGCCGACGACGCCGTCGCACGTTCTCTTTTCCCCCGCGGACACGAAGTGGGGCGAGCCGCCTCCCGTCTTCGAGAAGGGCATGCAGTTCGCGGTCGTCTCGGGCGACCCCGGCAAGCCCGGCCTGTACGTCGTCCGCGCGAAGGTGCCCGCCGGCTACAAGATCGCGCCGCACTGGCATCCCACCGACGAGCACGTGACGGTCCTGTCGGGGTCGTTCGCGCTGGGCATGGGAGAGACGTTCGACAAGGCGAAGATGACGACGCTCCCGGCCGGCGGCTACGCGCTCCTCCCGGCCAACATGCGGCACTTCGCGATGGCGACGACGGAAGCGACGATCCAGGTCCACGGCGAAGGCCCGTTCACGCTCATCTACGTGAACCCGGCGGACGATCCGAGCAAGCGGACGAAGCCGAACTAGCCGGCGCTACTCGACCCGGAAATGCGCGCAGCGTAGGAGCTTCTCGAAGCGCGGGTCGTCCCGGAGCGGATCGAAGATCGGATCGACCTTGAGCGTGTTCAGGAACGGCGAGCGCTCGCGGCACGCCTTCTCGAGCCACGTGAGCGCTTCGTCGTTGGCGCCCATGCCCACGAGCGCGGTCGCGTAAAGCGCCGACTCCTCGCGCTTCTCGACGCGATTGGCGGCCTCCATGGCGCCGAAGGCGCGGCGCGCCTCCGGAGCCTTTCCGGCCCGGCCCAGGACGTACGCCTCCCACGCCCACCACCACGCGACCTGTTCGTGGCGACGCCACGCTTCGAGCTGGGCTCGCGCCTCCTCGAGACGGCCTTGCTGGGCGTACGCCGCGATCACCATGCGCGCGCGGCCGAGGCCGGGCTCCGCCGCGAGCACCGCGAGGAACTGCTCGACGGCGGCGTCGTAGCGGCGCGCGAAGTAGAGGATGGCCCCACGATCGGTCGCGACGATCGGCGAGAGCGGGTCGAGCTTCCGCGCGCGCTCGATCTCGGCCAGCGCGTCGTCGAAGCGCCCCTGGAACGCGAGCAGCTCCGCATACCAGTGCCGCGCGGTGACGTAGTTGGGGTCGAGCTCGATCGCGCGGCGGAAGTGCGACTCGGCGGTCGCCCAATCGTGGTCGTACGCCTCGGTGATCAAGGCGAGCGAAGTGTGCGCCTGCGCCCCCCGCCCGTCGAGACGGATCGACTCCAGCGCGGCGGCGCGCGCCTTCGGGATGACCTCGGCGGCCGGCTCCAGCCCCCAGATGCCGATGAGCGCGTAGCAGTCGGCGAGTCCGGCGTACGCGTGGGCGTACCCGGGCTTGTTCGCGATCGCGCGCTCGAAGGAGGCGATCGCGCGGCGGAAGCCGGCGGGACTGCGCTCGTTCCACGCGTGGCGGCCCGCGAGGTAGTCGTCGTACGCCTGGACCTCCTCGGGCGTCAGCGGCGACGGTCGCGCGGTGCGCTCCCCGTCCGCCAGGGTGATCTGGATCTCGCTCGCGATCGCGTCGGCGATCTCGGCCTGCACGCGCAGGAGCTCCTGGGGATCGCGGTCGTACTGGCGCGCCCAGACGTGCGTCTGGTCGGCGACACGGACGAGCTGTGCCGTGATCCGGACTTGCCGCGAATCGCGGCGGACGCTTCCCTCGAGGACGTACTGGACCCCAAGTTCTTCTCCGACCCTGGACAGCGGCTGCGGGTCGCGCTTGTACCGCATGACCGAGGTGCGGGCGATGACGCCGAGCTTTTCGGGGGCGAGGTTCCCGAGGCGGCCGATCATCTCCTCGGTCAGGCCGTCGCTCAGGTACTCCTGCGCGGGGTCCCCGGTGAAGTTCTCGAAGGGGAGGACGGCGAGCATGACGCGCCCGGACGGGGCCCGAGAGGCGGCGGCGGGCTTGACGCGGAGCAGGTAGGCCCCGGCGGCGACGAGAATCGCAACGGCGGTCGCCGCGGCCACCCAGCGGGCCGCACGGGACCGAGCGGGTGAAGGCGGGGGTGGGGCCGGCACGGGCACGGGCACGGCCGCCGGCGCCTCGATCTCCCCGACGAACCGGTATCCCTTCGCGGTCACGGTCCGGATGAAGCGCGGGTTCTCGGGGTCGTCCCTCAGCGCGGCGCGGAGCTTCCGGATCGCGACGTTGATGCTGTTGTCGGTCTCGACGTGGACCCCGGGGCCCCACAATCGCTCGACGATCTGCTCGCGCGTGACGAGATCGCCGTGCCGCTCGACGAGCAGCAGCAGGATCTCCATCGGGATCCGCTCCAGGCGGACGGCGCGGCCGGCCCGGCGGAGCTCGTACGCCGCGGCGTCGAGCTCGAGCTCGTCTCCGAACCGGATCGCGCTCAAAGAAGACCCCCGATGCGTTTGAAGCATGGTAACTCAGCCGACGGGAAGTCGCGTGTTTTCACCGGCATGCGTCGACATGAATGCTTCACGCCCCCGACAGCGGAAAGCCACGGGTAACGCGACCCTAAACCGCGGATGGTTGCGTTCGGCCAGTCGAAGGAGGATTCGATGAGAACCCAGCTTGCGCTCTCGATCGTAGTGACCCTGGCCGGGACGTCGGTGGGGTCGGCCGTGGCGGCCGGCCCGATGTCGACGACGGCGACGTGGACGGCGGAATCGAATCAGAACAACGCGGCGTTCGGAACGGCGCTCCAGACCGCCGGGGACGTCAACGGCGACGGCTACTCCGACGTCGTCGTCGCGGCCGTGAACTTCAGCAACGGCAACTTCCTGGAGGGGCGCGTCTCGCTGTTTCTCGGCTCCGCGTCGGGGCTTGCGGCCGCGGCGGCCTGGACGGCGGAGGGAGAGCAGGACATCGCCAGCTTCGGGCTGGCGGTCGCCGCCGCCGGGGACGTCAACGGGGACGGCTTCGACGACGTGCTGATCGGTGCCCCCGGGCGCGACAACGGCCAGTCCGACGAAGGCCAGGTCTTCCTCTACTTCGGGTCCGCGTCGGGGCTCGCGGCAACCCCCGGGTGGACGCTCGACGGCAACGTGGCGTTCGCGGGGCTCGGGGGCTCCCTGGCCGGGGCCGGCGACGTCAACGCGGACGGATACGCGGACGTGCTCGTCGGGCAGAGCGGCTATACGAACGGTCAGTCGAATGAGGGACGGGCGCTTCTGTATCTGGGCTCCGCGTCGGGGCCGTCGCTCTCTCCGAGCTGGACTGTCGAGGGGAATCAAGCCGACGGGGCCTTCGGGCTCTCGGTTGCGGGAGCAGGGGACGTCAACGGCGACGGCTATGCGGACCTCGTCGTCGGAGCGTACGCGTACAACAACGGACAGGCCGAAGAGGGTGCGGCATTCGTCTATCACGGCTCGGCGTCCGGTCCCTCGACGACAGCGGCGCGGGTGCTGGACATCAATCAGTCCGTCTCGCAGTTTGGGGCGTCGGTCGCGGGGGCCGGCGACGTCAACGGCGATGGGTACGCCGACGTCATCGTCGGAGCCCCCGGCTACACCAACGGTGAGGCGGCCGAGGGGGCGGCGTTCGTCTTTCACGGTTCGGCGACGGGCGTCGTCGCATCCCCGGCCTGGACCGCAGAGGGGAACCAGGCGCCGACCCCCGGCTTCAACGACGGCACCAACATGGGCGGATGTGTCGCGACGGCGGGCGACGTCAACGGCGACGGGTACGCGGACGTCATCGTTGGCGCGCCGAAGTACGACGTGACCGGCCAGGACGAAGGGGTGGCGTTCTTGTTCCTCGGAGGGCCCACGGGGCTCTCGACGACGAACAGCCTCCGGCCGCGAGGAAACCAGCTCAACGCGTATTTCGGAGCGCAGGTCGCCGGGGGCGGCGACGTCAACGGCGACGGCTACTCGGACCTGCTTGCGGCGGCGAACGCGTTCGACGCGGGCCAGACGAACGAAGGGCGGGCGTTCCTGTTCGCCGGCGCGGCGGCGATTCCCGGTGCGGCTCCCTCCTGGACGGGGGAGGGCGGGCAGCCCGACGCACGTTACGGCGAGACCGTGCGGTCGGCGGGGGACATCAACGGCGACGGCTACTCCGACATCCTCGTCGGAGCACCGAGCGCCAGCGGTCCGCTCGGCGGAGAGGGACGCGCCTACCTGTACCTCGGATCGCCGACAGGTCCGGCGCTCGCGCCGGCGTGGACCGCGACCGGGGAGCAATTCGTGGAGCTGCTGGGAACCGCGATCGCCTCGGCCGGAGACGTCAACGGCGACGGCTACTCCGACGTGATCGTGGGCTCGGACCGGTACGCCAACGGACACCCCTTCGCCGGCCGCGCGCGCCTCTACCTGGGATCGGCCGCCGGCCTGTCCGCGAGCCCGGCGTGGACCAGCGAGGGCATCGTCGATCAGGAGGGCGTGGGCCGTGAAGTGGCGTCGGCGGGCGACGTCAACGCCGATGGCTACTCCGACGTGATCGTGCTCGCGGCTCAACAGCTTCGTCTCTACCTCGGCTCGGCGTCGGGGCTTGCGGCCTCGCCCGCGTGGACGGGCCCGCCCGCGAACCCGACCGGCATCCACCGCGCCTCGATCGCGTCGGCCGGGGACGTCAACGGCGACGGCCGTTCGGATGTTGTTGTCGGCTCTCCGGGATACTCCGGCGGCCAGTCGCAGGAGGGCCGGGCGCTGCTCTATCTCGGGACCGGCACAGGGCTCACGTCCTCACCCGTGTGGAGTTTCGAGTCCGACAATCCGGGGCAAGGCCTCGGCGCCTCCGTCGCGTCGGCGGGCGACGTCGACGGCGACGGGTACGCCGACGTGATCGTGGGCCAGCCGTTCTACTCGGGAGATCAGGCGAGCGAGGGCGCCGCGTTCCTGTTCCTCGGAGGGGCCGGCGGATTGGAAGTGGTACCGGCCTGGCTTGCGGAGGGGAACTCCTCGACGTCGTACTTCGGCACGGCGGTATCTGGCCTCGGCGACATCAACCTCGACGGCTACGGCGACGTCGTCGTGGGGATGCCGAATCCCAGCTTCAAGGGCCGTGCGCTCGTCTACCTCGGCTCGGCCGCGGGGCTCGCCACGACCGCCTCCGCGACAATCACCGTGGGCGGCGGCAACGCCGACCGCAACGGGTGGTCGGTCGCCAACGCGGGAGACGTCAACGGCGACGGCTTCCCCGATCTGATCTCGGGCTCCCCGTATTACACCGCGCCGGATCTGCGCGAAGGCGGTGCGTTCGTGTACTACGGGAACCAGACGGACGGCTTCGACCGTCGGCCGCGGCAGTACCGGATCGACGGAACCGCTCCGATCCACTTCCTCGGGAAGTCGGGGGACAACGGCGGGTTCCGCCTGGCGGAGCGCGGAATCTCTCCGGCCGGGCGCTCGCGGATCAAGCTCGAGTGGGAGATCAAGCCGCTCGGCACGCCGTTCAACGGGACGGGGATCGGCTCGACGCCGATGGCCGACACCGGCGCTCCCGGTCCGTCGGGGAGCCTCGGCCTGTACAGCCAGATCGTCTCCGGGCTCGGCGCGGGAACGCAGTACCACTGGCGCACGCGGATCATCACCAACAGCGTGTTCTCTCCGCGCTCGCCTTGGAAGTCGCTTCCGAACAACGCGCCGACCGAGACCAAGCTGCGCACGTCGGGGTGCGGCGACCAGGACGGCGATGGACGCGGGCGCTACGCGGATCCGGCGTGTCCGTCAGCCGGCGAGGACTGCCTCGACAGCGACGGGACCGTGTGGGCGCTCCCCGGACAGACGACCGCGATGCTCTTCTCGAACAAGACGACGCTGTCGTGGAGCGCCCCCGCGAATGCCGGAGGCTCGGCGGCGCTGGCCTACGGCGTCGCGCGCCTCGACACCGGCGCCGGATTCACCGGGCCGGCGTGCCTCGCCGACCCGAACAACTTGGACACGACGATCGCGATCTCGGGCAACCCGACGATCGGCAACGGCTACTACTTTCTCTCGCGGGCCGGAAACGCCTGCGGCCGCGGATCGTGGGGGCAGGCGAGCTCAGGCGCGGAGCGCGTGTACCCGCTGGCGTGCCCCTGACCGGTAACCGGATAGCGGGGTGGCGTTTCGCTGTATAACAAGGAACGCCACCCCGCGCCGAACGGTCGATCGTTAGCCCGGAGAGCGACATGCAACGATCCCCAAGTTCAATCGTCCCAGATACCAGGGCGGGCTCTCGCAGTGTCTCCGGATACCGAGACCTTGCCATTTCTTGTTAGGCATCACGAGGAGCACTGCGAGATGATCCTCAACGCAAGTGGAGTTGGTGCCGCGATGCTGGCAGGGTCACTCGCGCTCGCTCAAGCCCCGCCAGCCGCCTCGAGCAACATCGACGAACTCACGAGCTACCAATTCAACGGGCAGCTCGCGTATCGGACTCCGACCGGGTCGCTCGCCTCGTTACTTCCGGATGCCGTCTTCGTTGGCTGGGGCGAGGGTGGGAGTCAATCTGAGAACCAGGAACCGGAACGCATCGCGGTCTATCCTGATGGTTCCTTTTCGCTAGCAATCGCCCCGAGAGTCACAACCACCTTCCAGTTGGACTCGAACGGCGTGGCCGGGCCTACTTCGCCGCCAGTCGTTCGTTGGCCATGTTATCGATTCCAAGTCGAGGGCTGCGAAGCTGGCGTAATCCCGTTTGGGCCACAACCTCCCGGTGCGTACATCGAACTCAAGTGTCCCGGCCGCGGACTGAAGCCGAGCCGTGATGCCTAACTACGAGCTCATCCCGTCGGCTTCTCGCGTCACGGCCCTTGCAGAGCAACGGCCGCGCCGCTCAAGCCGCGGGATAGCCGTGCGTTGGGCCGGCAAGACGGATCACGCCGGATATGGATCCAGGATGAGCAACGGAGGATTGGCACTTGCTGCAGTTCTTTGCGCCCTGGCCAGCGTCGGCTGCCAAGGATCGAACGCTTCAGTTCGCCCTCCGAGCCTCAGTGCCTATGACGTGGGTGACCGCCCGCGGTCGGTTGCGGCTGCCGATCTGAATAATGATGGCAGGCGTGATGTCGTGGTGACCAACGCTGGGGACAATACTGTGACGCTGCTGGTCGGAGTGGCAGGTGGGCGGCTCGAGCCCTTGGGGTCTGCCATCCCGAGTGGCAATGAGCCTTCCGACGTCGACGCCATCGATCTCGACCACGACGGTGATGTCGACCTCGTCGTCGCGAACCATGAGACGTCGAAGATCAGCGTGTTGCTCAACGACGGGAACGCACGGTTCAGGCCAGCCCCAGGCTCTCCCTTCGAGTCGGGAGCGCGCCCGCACGTGCACGGGCTGGCGACTGGGGACTTCAACGGCGACGGCTGGAGCGATGTGGCCGTGGAGAGTGCAGACACGAGCGAGATCCGTCTCTTGCCGGGCGGTCCGCGAGGCTTCACCGAACCCATCTCCGTTGCGGTCGGCACAATGCCGTACTTTCGACTCGGGGCCGCAGATGTGACGGGGGACGGGATCCCCGATGTGCTTGTACCTGGCCACGGTGACAACACCGTGCGCATTGTTCATCGCGGCAAGAGCGGGTTGGCGATGTCATCGCGGAAGGTAAGACTCTCCGACAAGCCGTGGATGGTTGTTGGTGACGACGTGAGCGCTGATAGACGGAACGATCTCATCGTTGTGCATTCCGATGCCGTCAGTGTCTGGCTCGCGACGTCACGAGGCTTTTCACCGTCGCCCGGATCGCCGTTTCGGATCGCGACTGCAACGGAAGCCGCGACGGGTGACCTCAACGGAGATGGGATCGCCGACGTCGCGATCGGCCCCTGGGATGGTAACGAGGTGACCATCATCGAAGGGGGGACGCTGACCGTCCGAAAAATCCGTGCCTGTGGACGGCCCATCGGTCTGGCGATCGCAGATCTCGATGGCGATCAGCGAGGTGAGCTGCTTGTTGCCTGTGCGACAGAGAACAAGCTGGTTGTGCTGAAGTGGCCCGAGACCAAGTGAAAATGAACGGGAGGGGCTTTGACGCGCGCGGCAAGATCGTCGTGGTGCCCTGACGGCTACAGCCGATCAGTCGCGCAGCTTCTCGCCTTCGCCCTTCTTGTAGTGGATCGTAGCGTCGCGATTGAGATTCCGCGCCTGCTGGATCGCCGGCGATGTGCCCGGGATCGGCTTTCCCAACGCGGCACGCAGGCCACGCCACTTGGTCTTGAGATCGGCCCACAGATGAGGCGGTGGGCGGTAACCGTAGGCGCGATAGCGGCCCGGCTCAACCTTCCCCTTGGCGGCGACGTGGGCCCCGAAGGCGCCGCTCCACTTATCGAACGCGTCCAGGAACTCAGGCTCGCCCTCCATGTCTTCGGCCTGGTTCTCGCTGTACTTCTTGTCTCGACCGCACTCGGCATAGCGCCACAGTCTGTCCGGCACTTGGATGCCGCTGTAGCGGCACTGCCAGACCAGCGGGGCGAACGCCTGCCGCATCTCGTCGAACGGCTCACGCTCGGGATCGAGCCAGGAGCGATGCTTCAGGATCTTGGGACGACCGGAGTCGTCCAGCTCGTCGCCGCCGGCGTCGCCGTAACAGAAGAACGCGGCCGAGCGCCCCTCGAGATGGTTCTGGCTCAGCGTCTCCCACTCCGCCGAACGCTCCAGCCGGATGGCGAGATTGGGATCTTTGTGGCCGATCAGGTCTTCGCGGGGGTTGCCGCCGTTCATGCAGACCAGCCGGTCGAACATCGCCTTGAGGTTGCTGCTGGGGCCGTACCAGTTGACGGGCCCGATGATGGCCCAAGCATCCGCCAGATCCAGGCGGGCATAGAGATCGAGATTCCACATGAGGTCGGGCTGGCCATGGTTGTCGCGCGCGTAGCAGTTGCAGGGCCAGCAACAAAGCGCCATCGAGGTCGAGACGCATCCGTTGCACGTGCGGATCTGCTCCCTGTTCCAGACGTTGCCCAGATCCTCGTAGTCGATCTCCCATTCCTGCGGAAGGCTATCGGCCATCCGCAGCATGAGGGCGCGGGCCTTGGAATCGATGCCGGGACAGTCGTACTGGCGGCGGTTGGAGCCGGCAATGAGGAAAACGCGGAAGGGCCGGTCAGCAGTCGGTTTCCGGCCGTTGTCGTCGTTGGGTCGCACTCGGGAGAGCTTAGGAGGGGCGCCATGTCTTCGCTAGGCGGCCCGCTGTAACATCCGCGGAGGCAGTGACCTAGCGTGCGGATCGCGGCGCTCTATGACATCCATGCGAACCTTACGGCTCTCGCTCGTCTCCTACGCGGCGCTCCGGAAGGCTGGGGTTCCCGCTGAGATGCACGTGTACGTGAAAGGCGGACATGCCTTCGGGCTGCGCCGCGCGGAATCTCCCATCACGCGATGGCCGGAGCTGGTCGAAACGTGGCTCGGGGCCATCGGGATCATCACGAGGTAACCCATGCCCCAGCCGACCTGTCCGACGTGTCGCGTTCCGATGGAGGAAGGCTTCATGATCGATCGGGGGCACCACAACGTGACCATGACGGCCGAGTGGGTGAAGGGCATCCCCGAGCGCACCTGGTGGTCGGGTGTCCGGCTCAAGGGAAAAGAACGTCTCCCGGCGGTGACGTATCACTGCACGCGCTGCGGTCTCCTGCAATCCTACGCGCGGGCCAACGTAACCTGAGTTTGACCATGAAGACATTGCTCGTACGGACACTGGAGCGGTGGCGCGACTGGCTGACGGAGCACCATGCGTCGGAGTCGGAGGTCTGGCTGATCTTCTACAAGCGACATACCGGTGCAGCGTCGATCGTCTACAAGGACGCGCGTGACGAAGCGCTGTGCTTCGGTTGGGTGGACAGTCTCGTCAAGCGCCTGGATGACCGGCGGTACGCGCAGAAGTTCACCCCGCGGAGAGCGGACAGCCGATGGTCGGACGTGAATCGGA
>Ga0137436_1000174_pt1 | contig 20937 bp, 27 predicted proteins | sample EasRivERMGT119_2_FD_102328 | JGI IMG/M metagenome (GOLD analysis project Ga0137436, IMG submission 102328) | Soil microbial communities from meander-bound floodplain in the East River, Colorado, USA - East River MetaG ERMGT119_2 | ecosystem: Environmental > Terrestrial > Soil > Floodplain ...
CCGGCGACCGTTCAGCGACGATTGGCCCGCCTAAGACGGCTAGGAGCGGTGCGTCAGGTGCGGTCTGCCTTGGACAAGCGAGTGCTGAATCTCGCCATCGACCCCAAGGTATGGAAGCTCTACGAGCACCTTGGGAAGCTGATGCGGAAGGCCTGGGCCTAGCTCTTTTCGCTCAGCAGGGTCTTCAGGTCGTCCGGCAGGTCGGATGAGATCCGGTCGTGCCGCACGAACAGACGCAACCGCCCCTGCGGGTCGATGACGTAGCTCTGCGCGCTGTGGTCGACCTGGTAGGAATCGCCGTTTTTGCGCTTCTCGAAGTAGATCTTGAATTCCTTGGCGACGCGGCGCGTCGCTTCCATGTCGCCGTACAGGCCCAGGAAGCGCGGGTCGAAGGCCGGCACGTACTTGGCGAGCGCATCCCTGGTGTCGCGCTCCGGGTCGACGCTGACGAACAGCACCTGGACGCGCTCGGCATCGGGGCCGAGGGTCTTGATGGCCTGCGCCAGCTCGGCGAGCGTGGTCGGGCAGAAATCGGGGCAGTGCGTGAAGCCGAAGAACACGATGACGACCTTGCCGCGGAAATCCTCCAGCTTGCGCGGCTTGCCATTGTGGTCGGTGAGGTCGAGCGACTTGCCGTAGTCGGCGCCGGTGATGTCGGTGCTCTTGAACTTCGGGCCGCTGTCGCAGCCGCCCGCGAGCAGCGCCAGGCTACAGGTAATGATCGACCAGAAGCGCGGCGAATAGAGCGGCAAGGTAGAGGATCGAGTAGCGGAAGGTTTTCTGGGCGAGCGCATCGGTGTAGCTGAGATAGATGCGCACGGCATAGCCGATGAACGCGCCTCCCAGCGCGAGCGCGGCGACAGCGTAAAGCACCCCGCTCATGCGGATGACGTAGGGCATCAGGCTCACGCCGAACAGAATCAGCGTGTAGAGCAGCACCTGCAGGCGGGTGTACGCCTTGCCATGGGTGACGGGCAGCATGGGCACCCCGGCCTTCGCGTAGTCCTCGGTGCGGTAGAGGGCGAGCGACCAGAAATGCGGCGGCGTCCAGGCGAAGATGATCAGGAACAGCACCATCGCCTCGAGCGTCACGTCGCCGGTGACCGCGGCCCAGCCGAGTACCGGAGGCATCGCGCCCGAGGCGCCACCGATGACGATGTTCTGCGGCGTCGCCGGCTTGAGGAGCACGGTGTAGACCACCGCGTAGCCGATGAAGGTCGCCACCGTCAGCCACATGGTGAGCGCGTTGACGAACTGGACCAGCAGCCACAGCCCCGCGCCGCCGAGCACGGCGGCGAAGGCGAGCGTCTGCGCGGCGGAGAGCTCGCCGCGCGGCAGCGGGCGCCAGCTCGTCCGGCTCATCTTGGCGTCGATCTTCTGCTCGACCAGGCAGTTGATCGCCGCGGCGGCGCCGGCTACCAAAGCGATGCCGACGGTTCCCGCCAGCAGCACCTGCAGCGGCACCATGCCCGGCGTGGCGAGGAACATGCCGATCACCGCAGTGAACACAATGAGCGACACGACGCGCGGCTTGGTGAGCGCGTAGAACGCGCGCAACCGGTGCGGAAAGCCTTGAGCGAGAACCTGAGTGTTCAAGAGGACGGACGCAAGCCGCGGAAAGAGAAGAAGTTTAGCACCACGAGGGCGAGCAGCAGGAGCGCGGCGCCCGCGGTGTGCGCGGCCGCGAGCGGCAGCGGCAGGCCGAAAGCGACATTGGCGATGCCGAGGGACACCTGCAGCGCGAGGAGCAGCAGGATTTCGATCGCCACTGTCGGCAGGATCGAACGGGCGCGCAAGGCGGCCCACCCCGCGACTGCAAGCACGACCAGCGCAAACACGCGGTGCAGCCAGTGGATCGCCGTCAGCGCCTCGTTGGACAGCAGCGCTCCGTCGGCGGTCTGGCCCAGCTCGCGCACGACGTGGAACGCGTTGGCGAAGTCCATCGGCGGGAACGCCTGGCCGCGGCACAGCGGCAGGTCGGGGCAGGCGAGTGCGGCGTAGTTCGCGCTCACCCAGCCGCCCAGCGCAATCTGGAGTACGAGCGCCGCCAGCGCGGCCGCGGCCGGGCCGCGCAGCGCGCGCGCCTCGGGCGCGGCGGCATGCGGCTTCTGCTGCAGGATGTACCAGGCAAGCAGCGCGAAGATCGTCATGCCGCCAAGAAGGTGCGCGGTGACGATGGCCGGCCGCAGGAGCATTGTCACGGTCCACATGCCGAGCGCCGCCTGGAACACCACCAGGACCAGAAGGCCGCCTGCCAGCCGGGGCGAGCGGCGCAGTCTCCAGGAAAGGATCCCCAGCAGGAGGATCAGCACGCCAAGCGAGCCGGCGAGGTAGCGATGCCCCATCTCCTTCCACTGCTTCGCCACCGGGTGGCCGTCGGCGACCTCCGCCGGGATCGGCTTGCCGTAGCACAGCGGCCAGTCGGGGCAGCCGAGCCCGGCGTCCGACAGCCGCACGTAGGCGCCCGCCACCACCACCACGAAGGTGAGGCAGAGCGCGGCGATCGCCGTGACGCGCAGCAGCCTCATCCGACCTGCGACAACCTGAGCAGGCGCTTCAGGTCCTTCAGGATCTTCGACGGATCCGGATCGCGCGGGAAGCGCATCATCAGGTTGCCGAGCGGATCGACGACATAGATATGGTCGGCGAGGTTGCCGGGAAAGCCTTGCAGCGCCGCGGCATCCTTGAGCGCTGCGATGCGCGTGCCCTCGATGGCGCCGAGCAGCTCGGCGCGCGGCGCGCCCGCATCGGTCAGCACCCACAGCCGCTCGACCCGGCCCGCGTCCTTGTGCTGCGCGGTGCGCACCTGGCGCATGAAGTAGAGCTTCTTCTCGCAATAGGCGTCGCACGCAGCGGCGTCGAAGCTGACCAGCACCCATTTCCCGCGCAGCGCGTCGAGCGGCGGCCCGGCGAGGGGACGCGGCGCAATCAGCTCGCCGTAGTTCGCCTGCCCGCCGGGCGCCCAGCCGAAGAGGTAGGCCGCGGTGCCCAGCACGAAAGGCGCGGCGCAGGCGGCGACGACGAGGGCGAGCTTAATCCGGGGCGACACGGCGGAAGGAAAGCACGATGAAGAGCACCGCGGCGAGCACCGCGAAGGAATACCACTGCAGCGAGTAGCTCTCGTGCATCGCCACGCCGGCGCCGGGCCGCGGCCAGTCGCGCGCGAGGCCGTCATCGGCCGGCGAATGCTGCTCGAGGAAGAAAGGTCGCAGCCGCAGGCCGGTCTGCGCAGCGAACTCGCCGAGGTCGAGGCTTTGCCGCACTTTTCCGGCGGCCTTGCTTTCGAGATTCAGCAGCCGGGGCAGGCGCTCGAGCGCCATGCCCTCGACGTGCACCTGGCCGGCGGGCGTTCTCACCTGCGGCAGGACGTCGCGCGTTGGGCCGGCCTCGATCCAGCCGCGGTTGACGAGGACGTTCCCGCCGTCGACGCGCAGCGGCGTCACGACTTCGTATCCTGCGCGATGGTTGCGGATCTTGTTGTCCAGGAACACGGTGTAGTCGGGGAGAAACGTGCCGTCCAGCGCGACGCGGTTCTTCTCGAGTTGCGCTCCGAGCGCGCGCTTCTCGTCGGCGCGGCGCGCCTGCCAGTTACCCAGCGCGATGAACGCGACGCATGCCGCCGCCGCGGCGGCGAGCGCCCAGGCGCGGGGACGGAAAGAGTATCCTGCGGCCATGCGCTATCTGGTGATCGGCGTGCTGATCCTGATCGTGGCGAGCCTCGGCTCGGCGGCGGTCTTCATGCTGCGCGGACGCGGCGACTCCAGCCGCATGGCGAAGGCGCTCGCCTGGCGCGTCGGACTGTCCGTCGCGCTATTCCTCTTCCTGATGGCCGGCTATTACTTCGGCCTGTTCAAGCCGGGACAGTTATAGCCAGTAGACGAAGATAAACAGGCCCAGCCACACCACGTCGACGAAGTGCCAGTACCAGGCCACGCCCTCGAAGGCGAAGTGGTGGTCGGGCGTGAAGTGGCCCTTCAGGCAGCGGAACCAGATCACCGTCAGCATGATCGCGCCGATGGTGACGTGAAAGCCGTGGAAGCCGGTCAGCATGAAGAACGTCGAGCCGTACACCCCGGTGGTCAGCTTCAGATTGAGGTCGCTGTAGGCGTGGCCGTACTCGTAGGCCTGCACGCCGAGGAACGTGACGCCGAGCGCGATGGTGGCCGCGAGCCAGAGCAGCAGCTTCGGCCGGTCGTTGCGCAGGAGGGCGAAGTGCGCGAACGTCACCGTCACGCCCGAGGTGAGGAGCAGCGCGGTGTTGATCGCCGGCAGGCCCCAGGCGCCCATGGTCTGGAACGCTTCCTGGAAAGCCGGGCCGGCCGACGGCCAGTGCGCGGTGAAGCCGGGCCACACCAAGGCATTGCTCTCGATGGTGGCGAGGTCGGGCACCGAGATCACGCGCGCCCAGAACAGCGCGCCGAAGAACGCGGCGAAGAACATCACCTCGGAGAAGATGAAGAAGCTCATTCCCCAGCGGAACGAGAGATCCTCCCAGCGGCCGTACTTGCCGCCCTCGGACTCGCCGATGACGTCGCCGAACCAGCGCACCATCATGTACAGCAGCAGCATGAAGCCGGCGGCGATCGACACCCAGCCGCCCGTGGCGCCGTTCATCACGAAGACGCCGCCGAGCGCCATCAGGAACAGCGCCGCCGCGCCCATGATCGGCCAGGGCATCGGCTGCGGCACCGCGTAGTGCTGCTGGCGGCCTTGGGTTGAGGTGGATGCGCCGTGCGCCATTTTCTGGTTCTCCCTGGATTTCAGCTCGTCACCAGCTTCACGATGGTGACGAGGGTCAAGACGAACAGGATCACCAGCGTGATCCCGGCGAATACGACGTGCAGCGGGTCAAGAGGCGCCTGTTCGTGATCCGACTTGCGCCGCACGCCCATGAAGCCGAACAGCACCGTCTTGATGGCATGCATCACGACTTGCCCCCGCGCCCCGCTACCTCGAAGAAGGTGTAGGAGACGGCGATGGTGCTGACGTCCTTCGGCAGCCGGGGATCGACGATGAACACCACCGGCAGCCGGCGTGTCTCGCCCGCGGCGAGGGTCTGCTGGGTGAAGCAGAAGCATTCGATCTTCTTGAAGTACTCGCCCGCGATCTGCGGCCCGTAGCTCGGCACCGCCTGGCCGGTGACCGGCGCGCCGCGCACGTTGACGATCTCGTATTCGACCGTGGTCAGCTCGCCGGGGTGCACCGTCACGCGGTTCACCACCGGCTTGAAGCGCCACGGCAGGTTGTGCGCGTTGGAGTCGAGCTCGATGGTGACGGTTCGGCTCCTGTCGATTTGCGAGTTCGCCGGCGCCTCGGCCCGCTCCTCGATCGAGTTGACGCCGAGCGCAGCGCAGATCTGGTTGTAGAACGGCACCAGCGCGAAGCCAAAGCCGAACATGCCGATCGCGATGACGGCGAGCTTGCGAGACAGCAGCAGATTTTGCTTTTCCAGATTCACCGGAGCCAATATTTCACGATGATGCCGATGTACGTCGTCAGCGCGATCGACGCGAGGACCAATGCCGTTTTGACGTTCTGGCTCACGGGCTCGCCTATTTGAGAACCGGCGGCGTCTCAAAGGTATGGTAGGGCGCCGGTGTTGGCAGATGAGTCCAGTCGATGGAATCGGCACCCTCCCAGGGCATCTGCGCGGCCGGCTCGCCGCTTCTCAGCGTCTTGAACAGGTTGTACACGAAGATGAGTTGCGCCAGCCCAAAGCCGAACGCGCCGAGCGAGGAGATCTGGTTCCAGGTCTCGAACATCAGCGCGTAGTCGGGGATGCGCCGCGGCATGCCCGCCATGCCGAGGAAGTGCTGCACGAAGAAGATCATGTTGAAGAAGACCAGTGTCAGCCAGAAATGCCACTGGCCGAGCACCTCGTTGTACATCTTGCCGGTCCACTTCGGCAGCCAGAAGTAGATGCCGGCAAACGCCGAGAACATCGCCCCGGCGACCATTACATAGTGGAAGTGCGCCACCACGTAGTAGGTGTCGTGCAGCTGGATGTCGACCGGCACGAGCGCGAGCACGAGGCCGGTGAAGCCGCCCAGCGTGAAGAGGATCAGGAAGCCGATCGCGAACAGCATCGGCGTCTCGAAGGTGAGCGAGCCCTTCCACATCGTCGCCACCCAGTTGAACACCTTCACCCCCGTCGGCACGGCGATCAGGATTGTGGCGTACATGAAGAAGAGCTGGCCGGTCACCGGCATGCCCACCGTATACATATGGTGCGCCCAGACGATGAACGACAGGATGGCGATCGCCGAGGTGGCATAGACCATCGAGGCGTAGCCGAAGAGGGGCTTGCGCGAGAACGCCGGGATCACCTGCGAGATCACGCCGAAGGCGGGCAGCGCGATGATGTACACCTCCGGGTGGCCGAAGAACCAGAAGATGTGCTGGTAGAGCACCGGGTCGCCGCCGCCGGCGGCGTTGAAGAACGTGGTGCCGAAGTGCCGGTCGGTGAGCGACATGGTGACCGCGCCGGCGAGCACCGGCATCGCCGCCACCAGCAGGTAGGCGGTGATCAGCCAGGTCCAGCAGAACAGCGGTATCCGCATCAGCGTCATGCCCGGCGCGCGCAGGTTGAGGATGGTGGTGATGATGTTGATCGACCCGAGGATCGAGCTCATGCCGAGGATGTGCACGGCGAAGATCGTCAGGTCCATGCCGATGCCCATCTGCACGGTGAGCGGCGGGTACAGCGTCCAGCCCGTGCCGGGCGCGCCGCCGGGGACGAAATACGCGCCGATGAGCAGCGTCGCCGCGAAGGGCAGCAGCCAGAACGACCAGTTGTTCAGCCGCGCGAACGCCATGTCGGGCGCCCCGATCATCATCGGGATCTGCCAGTTGGCGAAGCCGACGAACGCCGGCATGATGGCGCCGAAGATCATGATCAGCCCGTGCGAAGTGACGAGCTGGTTGTAGAAGTCGGGGTTGATGTACTGCAGGCCCGGGTGGAACAGTTCGAGGCGGATCAGCAGCGCCATCATGCCGCCGACGAAGAACATGACCCCGGCGAACCACAGGTACAGCGTGCCGATGTCCTTATGGTTGGTGGTGGTGATCCAGCGCATGATGCCGCCGTAGCCGCCGGCGTGGTGGCCGTGGCCATGGTCATCGTGCGCGTGTGCGTGGTCGTGTGCGTGTGGGACGGAACTCATTGCTGTCTCCTTGCCTTACTTCCTGCGCGCCTTGACTTCGGCCGGCGTCACGTCGCTCGCCTTGTTGCCCCAGGAATTGCGCGCGTAGGTGATGACCGCCGCGATCTCGGTGTCCGACAGCTGCTTGCCGAACGGCTGCATGGCGGTATTCGGGCGCCCGTTGAGCACCGTGTCGATCGGCCCCTGCTCGGTGCCGGTGACGAACTTCGAGCCGGCGAGCGCCGGCGCCTTCATGGCCGGGGTGCCCTGGCCGGCCGCCGCGTGGCAGGCGACGCAGTTCGCGGCGTACACCTTCTCGCCGCGCGTCACCAGCTCCGCAACGGTCCAGGTCTTGTTCGGGTCATCGGCGGAGGCGGCCATCGCCTTCTTCTTCTCGCCAACCCACTTCGTATAGTCCTCGGCGGAAACCACCTTCACCACGATCGGCATGAAGCCGTGCTCCTTGCCGCACAGCTCGACGCACTGCCCGCGGTAGACGCCGAGCTTGTCGGCCTTGAACCAGATGTCGCGCAGGAAGCCGGGGATCGCGTCCTGCTTGGCGCCGAAGGCCGGGATCCACCAGGCGTGCACCACGTCGGCGGCGGTCAGTACGACGCGCACCTTCTTGCCGATCGGCACCACCACCTCGTTGTCGACTTCCAGCAGGTAATGCTCGCCCTTCTCGGCGCGGTTCTCGATCTGCTCGCGCGGCGTGGACAGCATGGAGACGAAGCTGATGCCTTCGCCCTCGCCGTTGATGTAGTCGTAGCCCCACTTCCACTGGTAGCCGGTTACCTTCAACGTGAGGTCGGCGGCGGAGGTGTCCTTTTGCGCGATCACCGTCTTGGTCACCGGCCAGGCGATCGCCACCAGGATGATCGCGGGGATCACCGTCCACAGGATCTCCACGGTGGTGTTCTCGTGGAACTGCGCGGCGGGGTGGCCCTTCGACTTGCGGTGCGCATAGCAGGCGTAGAACATGAAGCCGAACACGCCGACGAAGATGACGATGATCAGCCACATCACGTACTGGTGCAGCGTGTCGATGTCCTGCGCCATCTTCGACGCCGGGGCCTGGAAGTACCACTCGAGCGCGTGCGCCGCGCCGCTGGCGGCGAGGCCCAGGAATGCCGCCAGGACGGCGCTGATGCTGCGAATCGGCTTGCTCCCCATCATTTCCCCTTAGACCTTCCGTTCAGCGTTCTTCGCGACTTGGCGCGCATGCCAGAAAAACGCGGCAGCGAGCATCAGCACCTCCAACCCCGCAAACGGCAACACCAGCCACGCTCCAGCCAGCGCGAAGCCGACGCCGATCAGGAGCGTCACGCCCGCGAGGGCTGCAAAAACCGCCGCCAGCGCTCTTGGCGAGATCGAACAGTTGCGCGAGTGGTTGTGCCTGACAATCAGGGGGCAAAAGTAACACAGATCACAGCGCTGCCTCAAGGCATGCGCTTGAAAACACGCACTGTTTTCGCAGCTTGCGGCGCATTTTCCGCGACCGCGGCGCGCTTCCAGGCATGGCCGTACACCACTTCGAACGAAGCGCGCTCGGGCAGCGCGCCGCGCAGCCGCGCGGAGAAGCCTTTTCCCAGCAGGCCGCGCGCCCGGTCTGCGCGCGCGTTGGTCTGCCCGCTGTCGCGCAGGTCCTTCAGCAGCCCGTCAGCCGCCGGATAGGCGAGCGTCAGCATTTCCATGTCCATCACCGGCGCGGCGAAGCCTGCGGCCACCAGCATGTCGCCCAGATCGTGCATGTCGTGGAACACGTGGACGCGGCTCGCGCCGGCGGCCGCGCGCAGCTCCTTGAGCGTGTCGGGCCCGAGGGTGCTGAACATCAGCAAGCCTTCCGGCGCCAGCACGCGCTCGCATTCGCGCAGCGCGGCGAGCGGCTCGGCGAGCCAGTGCAGCGCCATGTTCGACCAGACCAGCTGCACGCTGCCCCCCGCCAGCGGCAGCCGCTCTAGGTCCCCGCAGACGGAGAGCTTTTTCCTGAATACGTCACGCCAGGAGCGGGCGGAGCGCAGCATCTGCAGCGAGAAATCGAGCGCCAGCACGTCCGCGCCCGGGTAGCGCTTCGCCAGTGCGCGCTGCGGCGGGCCGCTGCCGGCGTCGAGGATGCGGCGCGGCGCGAGCTTCACGTAGTCGAGCCGTTCGAGCATGCGGCCCGCCACTTCCGCCTCCAGGCGCGACGCTCCGGCGTAGGTGCGCGCGGCGCGCTCGAAACGGCGGCGCGCGGCGCGCCGGTCAAGCCCTGGCGAGGGCGCGCTCAATGGCGGCGGCGACGGCAAGCGTGCGCCGGTCGGTGCCGGCGGTGCCGCTGACCATCAGGCCCACCGGCGCCGCGCCGCGCTCGTGGATCGGCAGCGTGGCCGCGCAGCCGTCGAGGAAGTTGATCAGCCCGGTGTTGCGCATGATGCGGAAGTTCCAGCGGAAGTAGTCGTCGTCGCTCCTGCTCGCCTCGGCGATCGTGGGCGCGATGCAGGGCGTGGTCGGCATGAGGATGGCGTCGAAGGGCGCCGCGGCGACGGCGACGCCGCGCATGAACTCTTCCCTCAGGAAGCCGAGGCCGACATAGTCGGCGGCGCTCATGTCCTTGCTCATCAGCACGCGCTTCGCGATCCACGGATCGTATTCGGCCAGGCGCTCGATGTTGGGCCGGTGCAGGTAGTACGCCTCGGCTCCGGCGAAGCCGCCGCCCTTGAAATATTCGTTCTGCCGGTCGAAGGCGGGCATGGCGACTTCGGCAACCTGCGCGCCGGCCCCGCTCAGTTTGCTGACGCAGGACTGGAAAGCAGTCTCGACCTCCTTGTCCAGGTCCTGCAGCGCGGAGGACTTGGGCAGCATCAGCCGCAGGCCCTTCACCGGCAGCTCGTCGAGCGCCGCCGATGGCTCGCCGGCGAGGATCGCATCGTAGGCCGCGCAGCAGGCGACCGAGCTCGCCAGCGGCCCGACCGAATCCAGCGTCCACGACAGCGGATAGGCGCCCTCGCGCGGCACGCGGCGCAGGGTCGGCTTGAAGCCCGCGACGCCGCACAACGCCGCCGGCTGGCGGATCGAGCCGCGCGTGTCGGAGCCGAGCGCCATCACGCACATGCCGTCGGCCTGCGCCACTGCCGCGCCGGAGGAGGAGCCGCCCGGCACGCGGCCGCCAGCCGCGCTGCCTTTCGGGCGGTCCCACGGGTTCCTCGGCGTGCCGTAGTGCGAATTGAGCCCGACGCCGCCGAATGCGAACTCCACCATGTTGGTGCGCCCGATGAAGATCGCGCCCGCGGCGCGCAGGCGCGCAACCGCGGCGGCATCGGCCTTCGCCGGCGGCGATTTCTCGAGGATGCGCGAGCCTGCGCGCGTCACCTCCCCGGCGATGTCGAACAGGTCCTTGAGCGACACCGGCAGGCCGTCTACCGCCGAGCGGCGCACGCCGGCCTTGCGCAACCGGTCGGCGTGGTCGGCGTCGGCGCGGGCGCTCTCGGCATGCACCTTGAGGAAGGCGCGGCCGCCTTCACCGGCGGGCTCGGCGATGCGCGCGAGGGCCTGCTCGACCAGCTCGCGGCTCGAAGTCCTGCCCTTCTGCAGATCGGAACTCAGCTGCGCTACAGTCCACATGAGGAGGACGATAGCACGCTGAAAAAGCTCTCGAGCCTGCTGTTCGGCGGCAGCTGCTTCCTGTGCCGCGGCGCGGCGCAGGGCGTGCTCTGCGCCGCCTGCGACGCCGACCTGCCGCGGCTCGCCCCTGCGGGTGAAATGCGGCTCTGCCCGCGCTGCGCGCTCGCCTCGCCCGGCGGCGCGCTGTGCGGGCGCTGTCTCGCCTCGCCGCCGCACTACGACGCCACCGTAGCCGCCCTCGCCTACGCGTTCCCCGCCGACGCGCTGATCCACGCGCTCAAGTTCCGCGGCGAGCTCGCCCTTGCGCCATTGCTTGCCGAGATACTTCTTCAAAAAATCCATCAAAGTGGACGCATCGATGTGGTGGTGCCGGTGCCGCTTTCGGTGCAGCGCCTGCGCAGCCGCGGCTACAACCAGTCGGCCGAGATCGCGCGCGGCCTCGCCTGCGGCGCGCCGCTCGAGCTGTTTCTTTGCGAGCGTAGTCGCGACACCGCTGCGCAAACCGACCTGCCCTGGTCCGAGCGCCAGCGCAACGTGCGTGGCGCCTTCCGCTGCGCGCGCCGCGTCAGCGGCACGGTCGCGGTGGTCGACGATGTGATGACCACCGGGGCAACGCTCAACGAGGTCGCATCGGTATTGAAGGAAGCGGGCGCCGCGCGGGTCGTAAACTGGGTAGTGGCCCGCACCTACATGGAAAATGCCGCGGGCGCCTGATGTTCGACATCGTCCTGGTGAATCCCGAGATCCCGCCCAACGCCGGCAACGTGATCCGTCTGGCGGCGAACGCCGGCTGCCGCCTGCACCTGGTCGAGCCCCTCGGTTTCTCGATGGACGACAAGCAGCTCAAGCGGGCCGGGCTCGATTACCATGAGCTGGCCAGCGTGAAAACCCACAAGAACTGGGAAAGCTGCCGCAACGCGCTCGTCGGGAGGCGCCTGTTCGCTCTCACCACGCGCGGCACCCGTTCTTACACGGAGGTTCCGTTTCAGCCGGATGACGCCTTCGTGTTCGGGTCGGAGACCGCCGGCCTGCCGGCGGAGCTGCTTGATTCGTTCTCGCCGGCAGAGCGGCTGAAGCTGCCGATGCGGCCCGGCAATCGCAGCCTCAACCTTTCGAACGCCGTCGCCGTGGTGGTCTATGAAGCCTGGCGCCAGCTCGGCTTCAGGGGCGGCAGCTGAGCCGCATCCCTCCCCTGCCGCCGAGCTTCCCGCGCCGCGGCAACGCCTTCTCGCGCGCGCTCGGCTACTCGGTGTTCGCCCTCGCCGGCTGGCGCTTCGAGGGCCGGTTCCCGGACCGCGCCAAGCTGGTGGTGATCGTCGAGCCGCACACCTCGAACTGGGATTTCGTCATCGGCATCGCGGCGGTGCTCGGGCTAGGCCTGCGCGTGCGCTTCCTCGGCAAGGACTCGCTGTTCAAGCCGCCGCTCGGCTGGTTGATGCGCTGGTTCGGCGGCACCCCGGTGATCCGCGAGTCGCCGCAGGGCGCGGTGGCGCAGGCCGTGGCGGTGATCGAGCGCGAGCCCGCGGTATTCCTCGCCGTCACTCCAAAAGGCACACGCACGCCCGGCGTCCCCTGGCGCAGCGGCTTCTATCACATCGCGCACGACGCCCGCGTGCCGATCCTGCCGATCGCGTTCGACGGCGGGCACCGCGTGATCCGGCTGTTCGCGCCGTTCCAGACCAGCGGCAACTACGATTCCGACCTGCCGCGCCTGCAAGCGCTTTACGAGGGCATCCGCGGCATCAAGAATTGATGCTCTAGGCGAATACGATTTGAGCGCGGCCTCTAGCGCTCCTTCTTCGGGTCGCGCGAGAGCAACAGCTCGACTGCCTTGGCAGGCGTGAGCTTCCCCTCGAGGACTGAGTTGACCGCGTCGGTCACCGGCATGTCGACGCCGCGGACGGCGGCGATGCGCGCCACTTCCTTCGCCGAGCGCACGCCCTCGGCGACATGGCCCAGGCCGGCGAGGATTTCCCCCAGCGCGCGGCCGCGCGCGAGCTCGAGGCCGACGCGGCGGTTGCGCGACAGGTCACCGGTCGCGGTGAGGATCAGGTCGCCGGCGCCGGCCAGGCCGAAGAAGGTCTCGGTCGAGCCGCCGAACGAGGCGCCGAGGCGCGCGATCTCGGCCAGGCCGCGTGTAATGAGCGCCGCGCGCGCGTTGAGCCCCAGGCCGAGCCCATCGGAGATGCCCGCGGCAATGGCCATCACGTTCTTCACCGCGCCGCCGATCTCGACGCCGACCAGGTCGGCGCTGTAGTAGACGCGGATGCGGCCGCCATGCAGCAGCGCCGCGCTGTCGCGCGCGAACGCCGCGTCGCGCGCGGCCAGCGTCAGCGCGCACGGCAGGCCGCGCGCCACCTCGGCGGCGAAGGACGGCCCCGACAGCGCGCCGCAGCGCGCCTCGCCGCCCAGCACCTCCTCGACGATCTGGTGCGGCAGCAGGCCGCTGCCCTCCTCGAACCCCTTGCACAGCCAGATCAGCGGGATCTGCGTGCCGAGCCTGCGCGCGACGTCGCGCAGCCCGGCCACCGGGGTGGCGACCAGCGCGAGCTGCGCGCGCGCGGTGGCGCGGCCCAGATCGGACACCACCTCGACCGCTTTCGGTATCTCGATGCCGGGGAGATAGCGCTCGTTGCGCCGGCTTGCGGCGATCGCCTCGGCCTGCGCCGGGTCGCGCGCCCACAGCGCCACCTCGAGCCGGCTGGAGAGGACGGCGGCCAGCGCGCTGCCCCAGGCGCCGGCGCCGAGCACCGCCACCCGGGCCATCCTTACCTCGCGATCTCGATCTGCGGCCCGGCGCCCTGCTGCTGGGCCTGCTGCGCGCGCTGCATGTACAGCGCCTCGAAGGAAACCGGGCTGAGCAGCACCGGCGGGAAGCCGGCGCGCACCACGAGGTCGGAAATCACCTCGCGCAGGTACGGAAACAGGATCTGCGGGCAGGCGATGCCGAGCAGCGGCTCGAGCTGATCCGCCGGCACGTTGCGCAGCGAGAAGATGCCGCCCTGCACCGCCTCGACGAGGAACAGCGTGTGCTCGCCGGCGCGCGCGGTGACCGTGGCCGCCACCGCGACGTCGAAGTAGCCCTCGGCGAACTGCCGCGCCGTGGTGTTGATCTGCACCTCCACCTCGGGCTGCACCTGCTGGGTGAACACCTGCGGCGCGTTCGGCACCTCGAGCGAGAGATCCTTCACGTACAGCTTCTCGATCTGCAGGCTGGGCTGTTGCGCGGCATCCGGCGTGGCGCCGGGTAGAGCTTGGTCGGTCATGAGGTCGCCTTGAGCAGGGGGTCCAGCGCGCCCTCGCGATCGAGGGCGTACAGATCGTCGCAGCCGCCGACATGGCGCTCGCCGATCCAGATCTGCGGCACCGTGCGCCGGCCGCTCCTTTGCATCATCTCGCCGCGGCGCTCGGGCTCGAGGTCGACGCGGATCTTCTCGACGCGCGCGCCCTTCTGCTCCAGCAGCCGCTCGGCCGACTGGCAGAAGGGGCAGGCGGCGGTGGTATACATGAGGACGCTGGCCATGCGGCTAGCGCTCCACCGGCAGGCCGGCCTGCTTCCAGGCGCCCAGCCCGCCCGACAGGTTGACGACCTTGGTGTAGCCCTGCTTGCGCAACTCGCCGGCGACCTTGCCGGAGCGATCGCCGCTCCCGCAATAGAGGATCAGCGTGGCGTCCTTCTTCTTCGCTACCTCGCCGGCGGAGGCGACGCGCGCCGGCGGCAGGTTCTTCGCGCCGAGGATGTGGCCGGCGCCGTACTCGCCCGGGTCGCGCACGTCGAGCACCACCGCGTCCTCCCGGTTGATGAGCTGCGTCGCCTGCGCCGCGCTGACCCAGGGGCCGCCGGAGCTGCGGCGCACGAGCGGCCACAGCAGCATCGCGCCGGAAGCGAAGGCGACGACGAACAGCAGCAGGTTGTTCTTGATGAAGTCCATTAAGGAAGGATTCAAGGATGGATTCGCGGGAGCCGGACATTATAATTCACGTCGATGCCCAAGCTCGTTCTCCTGCGCCACGGCGAGTCGGACTGGAACCGCGAGAACCGCTTTACCGGCTGGACCGACGTCGATCTGTCGGTGAAAGGCGTCGAGGAAGCGCGCGCCGCCGGCCGCGCGCTCAAGGCCGGCGGCTACCATTTCGACCTCGCCTTCACCTCGGTGCTGAAGCGCGCCATCCGCACGCTGTGGATCGGCCTCGAGGAGCTCGACCAGATGTGGGTGCCGGTGGAGAAGAGCTGGCGGCTGAACGAGCGCCATTACGGCAACCTGCAGGGGCTCAACAAGGCCGAAATGGCGGCCAAGTTCGGCGAGGAGAAAGTGCTCATCTGGCGGCGCAGCTACGACATCCCGCCGCCGCCGCTTGCGCGCGACGACCCGAGGAGCGAGGCGAATGATCCGCGCTACGCCGGCGTGGCAGTGCCGTCCGCGGAATGCCTGAAGGACACGGTGGCGCGCGTGGTGCCCTACTGGGAGGCGGCGATCGCGCCCGCGGTGCGCGCCGGGCGCCGGGTGCTGGTCGCGGCGCACGGCAACTCGCTGCGCGCGCTGGTCAAGCACCTCGACGGCACCTCCGACGAGGCGATCGTGAAGGAAAACATCCCGACCGGCGTGCCGCTGGTGTACCAGCTCGACGATCGCCTGAAGCCGCTCAGGCGCGACTACCTCGGCGACGCCGACGAGATAGCGCGGCGTATCGCGGCGGTCGCCGCGCAGGGGAAGGCCAAGGCCTGATCCGCCTCCTGCTCGCGGCGGCGTGCTGCGCGACGCTGGGCGCACAGGCGCAGCCGTCGCGGCAGGCGGACCTCGACGCGCTGCGCGGGCGCATCGAGAAGCTGCAGGCGGACCTCGAGCGCAAGGAAGGCAGCCAGCGCGAGGCGCGCGATTCGCTGCGCCAGTCCGAGCGCGCCATCTCCGAAGCCAATCGCACGCTCGCCTCGCTCGATGCCGAGGGCCGGCGGCTGCGCGCCGAGAGCGCCAGGATCGCCGAGCGGCGCAAGGCGCTCGAGCGTTCCGCCGGCGAGCGCGAGGCGGCGATCGGCCGCATGCTGGCCGCGCGCCAGGCGGCGGGCGCGCCGGACACCCTGCGCGTCGCGCTTTCCGGCGAGGACCCGGCGGCGCTCGCGCGCAACCTGTACTACCTGGGCTACGTCTCGCGCGCCGCCGCGGCGCTGCTCGAGCAGTACCGCGCGGGCATCGCCGAGGCCGCGCGCCTCGGGCGAGAAGCCGAGGCGCGCCGCACGCGGCTGCTGGCGATCGAGCAGGCGGGCCGCGCCGACCGCGAGCGCGTGGTGAGGGAGCGGCGCGAGCGGCGAAAAGTGTTCGACAGCCTGGCCGGCGATATCCGCAAGGGCCGCAAGGACATCAAGCAGCTGCAGGCCGACGAGACGCGCCTGTCGCGGCTTTTGCAGGAAATCGGCCGCGTGGTGTACGGCCGGGTCGAGCGCACGCCCGAGGCCGGCGCGCGGCGCGAGCCCTTCGCCTCGTTGCGCGGCAAGCTCAGCCTGCCGGTGCGTGGGGAACTGACCGGGCGGTTCGGTGCTCCAAGGGGGGCTGCGGGCGTGGAAGCGAAGGGTGTTTTCATCCGCGCCCCGCAGGGCCAGCCGGTCAAGGCGGTGGCCGATGGCCAGGTGGTTTACGCCGACTGGATGAGGGGCTTCGGCAACCTGCTGATCGTCGACCACGGCCAAGCGTACCTGTCGATCTATGCCAACAACGACTCCCTGCTCAAGCAGGTTGGGGAAAATGTCACGACCGGAGAAGCACTTGCAACCACCGGAGCAAGCGGTGGCAACGAGGAAACGGGCTTATACTTTGAATTGCGGCACTCGGGCCGCGCCTTTGACCCCCTGCGCTGGGTCAAACTGAAATAAGCGGACGGAAAGAAGCGACCCCTATGCAAAGCAAGCTCCGTAACGTCGGACTCATGGCCGTCGGCGCTGTCGCCGGCGTGCTGATCAGCCTCAACTTCCAGGCCATCGCCGACCGCGCCACGCGCACGTCGCTGCCGATCGAGGAGCTGCGCGCCTTCACCGAGGTGTTCGGCGCCATCAAGGCCAACTACGTCGAGCCGGTCGAGGACAAGAAGCTGATCACCGAAGCGATCAACGGCATGCTCACCGGCCTGGACCCGCACTCCGCCTATCTCGACCAGGAAGCGTTCCGCGACCTGCAGGTCGGCACGCAGGGCCAGTTCGGCGGCCTCGGCATCGAGGTCGGCATGGAGGACGGCTTCGTCAAGGTGATCTCGCCGATCGAGGACACGCCGGCGTTCCGCGCCGGCATCAAGCCCGGCGACCTGATCATCAAGCTCGACGACACGCCGGTGAAGGGCATGGCGCTGAACGACGCCGTGAAGAAGATGCGCGGCAAGCCCAATACCAGCATCACCCTCACCATCTCGCGCAAGGGCGAGAGCGCCCCGATCGTGGTGCAGCTGACGCGCGCCGTCATCAAGGTGCAGAGCGTGAAGTCGAAGCTGATCGAGCCCGGCTATGCCTGGGTGCGCGTGTCGCAGTTCCAGGAATCGACGCCCGACAGCATGGTCAAGCACATCGACGGCCTGTTCAAGCAGGGCCCGGTGAAGGGCCTGGTGCTCGATCTGCGCAACGACCCGGGCGGCCTGCTGCACGGCGCGGTGGCGATCTCGTCGGCGTTCCTGCCGGCGAAGACGCTGATCGTCTCCACCGACGGTCGCGCCGAGGACGCGCGCAAGAAATTCTTCGCCAGCCCCGAGGACTACGCGCGCGGCAGCCGCTCCGAGGACGTGCTGAAGAGCCTGCCCGCCGCAGTGAAAACGGTGCCGATGGTGGTGCTGGTTAACGGCGGCTCGGCCTCCGCTTCGGAAATCGTCGCCGGCGCGCTGCAGGACCACAAGCGCGCCACCGTGATCGGCACGCAGACCTTCGGCAAGGGCTCGGTGCAGACCATCATGCCGCTGGGCAACAACACCGCGATCAAGCTGACCACCGCGCGCTACTACACGCCGGGCGGGCGCTCGATCCAGGCCAAAGGCATCACGCCCGACATCGTGGTCGAGGACCCGAGCGACGTTTCCGCGCGTGTGCGCGAAGCGGATCTGACGCGCCACCTCGAGAACAGCAGGGACGCCAAGAGCGACAAGCCCGCCGCCGCGCCGGCCACGCCGCGCGCGAAGCCAGCGCCGAGCACCCCGGGCGCAACGCCGGCCGACATGAAACCGACCGAGCTCGGCTCGAAGGACGACTTCCAGCTGCAGCAGGCGCTCGCCTATCTCAAGGGCGAGCCGGTGAAGCAGCCGCCGACCGTCGCCGCGACCAAGCCGGCAGCCTCCAAAGAGTAAGTAGAGCTCGGCTGCCGAGCGGCCTCTGCGCGCACTGAACGACCAGCAGCTCCTCCGCTACAGCCGCCACATCCTCCTTCCCGAGATCGGGATCGAGGGCCAGGAGCGGCTGCGCGGGGCAAGCGCGCTGATCGTCGGCGCCGGCGGCCTCGGTTGCCCTGCGGCTCTCTACCTCGCCGCCAGCGGCGTCGGCAAGCTGACTCTCGCCGATCCCGACAAGGTCGACCTCACCAACCTGCAGCGCCAGATCCTCTATCGCACCTCGAGCGTCGGCCGCCCGAAAGTCGACGAAGCCGCGGCCGCGCTCAACCAGTTCAATCCCGAAGTCTCCATCGAGAAACTGCCGCGGCGACTCGAGCAGAAGGACCTGGACGCGCTGGCGCAAAAAGTCGACCTCGTGCTCGACTGCTCGGACAACTTCGCCACGCGGCACGCGGTGAACCGCGCCTGCGTAAAGCACCGCAAGCCGCTCGTATCAGGCGCCGCGATCCGCTTCGACGCGCAGCTGATGGTGTTCGACCTGCGCAAAGCCGAGTCGCCCTGCTACGCCTGCCTCTTCCCGGAGGACGGCGAGGTTGAGGAAGTGCAGTGCTCGATCATGGGCGTCTTCGCGCCGCTCACCGGGGTAATTGGTGCGATGCAGGCGATGGAAGCGATCAAGCTCCTCGCCAGCATCGGCGAGTCGAGCAGCAGGCTTCAAGTATTCGACGCAAAGAGCGCGGAGTGGCGCTCGGTAAAGGTTAAGAAAGACGCAGCCTGCAAGATTTGTGGATAGACGTTCTCGCGAACACTCGGCATGACTCGCCCATTCACCTGCAGCAATTGCGGCATCACGACGACGAAGCGTTCTCATTTCTGGTGGCTGCTCGCTGTCGTGGGTTTTTTCAATGGCCAGATTTGGGTGAGCGACGAAGGCGCGATTTGTGCTCGCTGCACGCCAAGTTGGGCCACAGCGCTCGGCCGCGTGATCTACGTTCTGATGGCGATCTGCATCCTTCTGCTTGTGTGGCAGTTCACGCATCGACCCTCTAGCGACACAATGCAGATCCCTAAAGTAACGGAGAATTCGCGCTGCCTCGCCTGAGGTCCAAGCTGACAGTCAGGGTTGTTGCTGAACGGTCGAAGTCGCGCGCGGTCTCGCGCGAGCTGTGGAAAGGCCTCGTGGCGTTCAACCGCACGCAGGCGGGACGGCTCAACTACAAGCGCGTGGTGCTAAGCGCCCGCGATGCCAAGCGACGACTGCTGGGCGGGCTGATCCTGCAGTCGTACTGGCGCGAGAGCTACATAGAGCTGCTCTGGCTCTCGGCGCGGGCGCGCAAGGCGAGAGTCGGCAGCAAGCTCATCCGGGAAGCGGAGCGCCGCGCGCGGCGGCGCGGCAGCCGGCTGATCCACCTCAACACGTACTCGTTCCAGGCTCCCGGCTTCTACGAGAAGCAGGGCTACCGACGCTTCGGCACGATCTCCGGCTCGCCCCGCGGCAAGCGCCGCTATTTCTACGTGAAGCGCTTGCGTTAGCTTCTAGCGGGCAGGGTCGTCGAGGAACAACTGCACCTCGCGGAACAGGCTCATGCGGTTCTTCTCCATCATCACCGTATGCGTGCCTTCGCCGATCTCGACGTAGCGCTTGTAGGGCGCATTCACCAGTAGCGGGAACAGAGTCGCCGCCATATAGGTAGGTGTGTCGGCATCCCATTCCGCCTTGATCAGCAGAGTCGGCACGCGGATATCAGCGGCGGAGTACGGCATCTTGCCCTGCCCTTGCGGCGCGCCCCAGTAGCGGGCGCCATCGAAGAGGATGCCGTTGGGCGCGCGCAGCACGGGCGGGTTCTGCGCCATTCCCTTCGGATCGGTTTTCCACGTCGCGTCTGCCCAGGCCTCGAACCAGCCAGCGGGGATCAGGTCTTTCTGCTTTTCCGGCGCGACGCCGGTGAGCCAGCGACCGCGCGCCTGGCTCTGCTGCACCGTTCGATACGCGGGCAGCGGGCCGGGGCCGGCTTGCACGAGCGAGGCGGTCTGGCGCACCCAGACCGGGGCGTAGAGCGCGAGCTTGTTTACCTTCGCGGGGTTCTGCGCCGTGTACCACGCCATCGTCACCGTGCCCCACGACCAGCCGAGCAGGTTGAGCTTGGCGATGCCGCGGCGCTTCAGGATGTACTCGACCGCGACGCTGACGTCGCGCACCGCTTCCTCGGTGGTGGCGAACGGCGGGTTGGCGCTCGCCGGCTGATCCATGACCGCCGGCCGCGTCGAGCGGCCGTAGCCGCGCACGTCGACCAGATAGACGTCGTAGCCGGCGCGCGCGATGTAGTCCATCCACGAAGTGCCGTCGAGCTGCAGGTCGAACGCGGTCTCCGACGGATACGTGGCGCCGTGCACGAACAGCACCGTCTTCTCCGCGCTGAAGCTGGTCATCGCGGCCGGGCGCTTGTTGCGCACGTAGACCGAGATGCCCGGATCCGAGGGCACCATGGTTTCTTCCATCACGATGCCGCCGCTATCCATGCCGCCCGAGCCCGCGCAACCGGCGAGCAGCAGCATCGCCGCGAGGAAAAGTTTTTTCATTGCGAACCTCCCTTGTCGTCAGGCGAGCAGGTAGCGCCGCTGCGCCGAGAAGCCCTCGCCGGGCTTCCTGGAAAATCCCGACTTCGCGAACATGTGCAGCGAGCCCATGGCGTAGCGCACCAGCGCCGCCGAGCGGCCGGCGGCGTCGCCGTCGGAGCCGACGCGCAGCGCCTGCTTGAGGGTGGACTCGAAGCGATCGAAGAACTGGTTCATGCGCGCCTGCAGGCGCTCGTGCTCGCCGACCAGCGCGTCGCCGGTCATGACGCGCACCATGCCGGGGTTCTTCTCGGCGAAGGCGAGCAGCATCTCGAGCAGCTTC
>Ga0137436_1000175_pt1 | contig 20857 bp, 22 predicted proteins | sample EasRivERMGT119_2_FD_102328 | JGI IMG/M metagenome (GOLD analysis project Ga0137436, IMG submission 102328) | Soil microbial communities from meander-bound floodplain in the East River, Colorado, USA - East River MetaG ERMGT119_2 | ecosystem: Environmental > Terrestrial > Soil > Floodplain ...
ATGAGCCCGACCGAGCTGCAGGCCTATGTCGCGCGGGAGATCAAGGACTGGGCCGAGGTTGTGCGCGCCACCGGACTCAAGGTCGACTAGCCCGAGAATAGGCTTGCTGAACGTGCCGAAGGCCGGACGCGTGCCCGACCGACCTGCAGGCCATCGGCCTGGCGATGGGCCGGCTTGGGAAATCCGCCGAAAAGGTGCAGCCGCTTTTCGTCACCCTGGACCCGGAGCGTGACACGCCGCAGCGCCTGGCCGGCTATGTGACCTTCTTTCACCCGCGCCTGATCGGATTGACCGGCGATGCGGGCTCCATCCGGCAGGCCGCCAGCGCATACAAGGTCTACTACGCCAAGGTCCCGACCAGCCGGGACGGCTACACGATCGACCACTCAGGCTACGTCTACCTGATGGACCGGGCCGGGAAATACCTCGGCTTCTTTCCGCCCGGCACACCGCCTGAGCGCATGGTCGACGTCATCCGCCCGTACCTCGACTAGTCGGCGAGCGCCTCGCGCAGCTTTTCCGGCGGCACGTGCACGTCGACGCCGCCGGCACGCTCGGTCTGCAATGTCATGGTGACGCGGCAATCGCGCTCGCTCCAGCCGCGCTTCATGCCTTCGCTCAGCTCCTCGTGCGCGATTGCGCCAATCCTCATCGGCACTCCGCACTCCTTCGCCAGCTCCATCGCCAGGGTGACGTCCTTGTGCGCGAGGCGCAGCGAGAACGCCGCGGGATCGTATTTTCCGGGCAGGAAGTACTCGGCCAGGCGGTCGAAGGTGCGCTTGCGCCCCGAGGCGCCCTGGCGCAGCGCCTTGAACAGCGCCAGCGGCTCGACGCCGCCCTTCACCCCCAGCGTGAAGATCTCCGCCAGCGCCGCCTGCAGCGCAAAGCTGGCAGCGTTGTGCGCGAGCTTCGCTACCGTGCCCGCGCCGATCGCGCCGACGTAGAGCGGCTGGTCGCCGATAGCCTTCAGCAGCGGCCGGTACTTCTGGAAGACGGCCTCATCGCCGCCCACCCAGATCGCGAGCTTTCCGCTCTCCGCTCCTTTCGGCCCTCCGCTCACCGGCGCATCCAGGAATTGAATCTTCCTTTTGGACAACCCTGAATGCATCCGGCGGATGACCGTTGGCGAGTTCGTGCTGGTATCGAACCAGACGAGAGGTCCCTCAACCTGCTGCCCTACGGTCTCTACTTCGGATGGGCCAGGGAGTGAAGTGAATAGAACTTCGCAGCCCTGTGCAGCGTCCTTTACCGACTTCGAGTTCGAAAAGCCTTCCACGGGCTTCAGGTCGTAAACACGAAGTTCGTGCCCGGCGCGCTGCAGGTTCGCCGCCATGTGCCGGCCCATCGCGCCCAGGCCGATGAAGCCGATCTTCATACCTTGCGCTCGGTGAAGACCTGCTTGGCGATCAGCGCGGCGCTGCCGGCGCGCGGCCAGCCGACGTAGAAGGCGAGGTGGGTGATCAGCTCGATGATCTCTTCCTTGGTGACGCCGTTGTCGAGCGCGCGCATCAGGTGGCCGCGCAGCTGCTCGGGCGCATCCTGCGTGACCAGGCTCGAAACGACGACCAGGCTGCGGTCGCGCTTGGCGAGGCCCTTGCGTTCCCAGACGTCGCCGAACACGACTTTGTCGGTGAGCTCGCCGAGTTTCGGGAACACGTCGCGTACCTGTCCGATGGTAGAGGGAACAGCCATGGTGCTTTTCTCCTGGAAAGTGTTTTTCGGAAAAACCCTATTATGGCGACATGGCACAACGCGGCGAAGCCGAATCTCCCTACGCCTGGGCCAGGCTGGTCGTTGCGCTGCTGATGATGACGATCGGCAGCGCCGGCATGTACGTGATGGCGGTCGCGCTGCCTCAGGTGCAGGCTGAATTCGGCAGCGACCGCGGCGGCGCGTCCCTGCCCTACACGCTGACCATGCTCGGCTTCGGCATCGGCGGCATCATCATGGGCCGCCTGGCCGACCGCTTCGGCGTCGCGGTGCCGCTGATGATCGGCGCCGTCGGCCTGGGCACCGGCTACGTCGCCGCGGGCCTGTCCGGGAGCCTGCTGCAATTCGCCCTCGCCCACGGCTTCCTGCTCGGCCTGCTCGGCTGCTCGGCCACGTTCGCGCCGCTGGTGGCCGACGCCTCGCTCTGGTTCGACCGGCACCGCGGCATCGCGGTGGCGATCTGCGCGAGCGGCAACTACCTCTCGGGAACGGTGTGGCCGCCGATTTTCCAGCACCTGTTCGACACCGTGGGCTGGCGGCAGACCTATATCGGCGTCGGCATTTTCTCCACCGCGGTGCTGCTGCCCCTCGCCTTCTTCATGCGCCGCCGCCCGCCGGTGCTCGCGGCGCAGGCGCAGGCCGCGGGTCCGGCCCGACCGAAGGAGGATCTGCTCGGCGTCCGCTCGGGCACCCTGATGGTCCTGCTGTGCGCGGCTGGCATCGGCTGCTGCGTCGCCATGTCGATGCCGCAAGTCCACATCGTCGCCTACTGCAGCGACCTCGGCTACGGCGCGGCGCGCGGCGCGGAGATGCTCTCGGTCATGCTCGCCGCGGGCATCGTCAGCCGCCTCGTCTCGGGCTGGATCTCGGACCACATCGGCGGACTGCGCACCCTGATGCTCGGCTCGGTGCTGCAGGGCGTGGCGCTGCTGATGTTCCTGCCGTTCGACGGCCTGGTTTCGCTCTACATCGTCGCGGCCATGTTCGGCCTGTTCCAGGGCGGCATCGTGCCGTCCTATGCGCTCATCGTGCGCGAGTACTTCGACCCGCGGGAAGCCGGGGTGCGCGTGGCGATCGTGCTGATGGCGACCATGCTCGGCATGGCGCTCGGCGGCTGGATCTCCGGGGTCATCTTCGACGTCACCGGCTCGTACCGAGCGGCGTTCCTGAACGGCATCGCCTTCAACCTGTTCAACCTGGCGATCGCCGGCTGGCTGCTGCGGCGCGCCTGGCGGCGCGGAGCGCTATTTCCGGCCGCGGCCTAGGACGCTCTTCTTCCACAGCTCCCACGGCCGCTCGAGCGTGCCGCGGTTGGCCGCAGTAGAGCGGCGCCCTTCCTCATCGGTGAGGAACTCGATCGGCCCCTCGAGCTGGCCGGCCTGCAGCTGCAGGCGGGCGTTCATCTCGGTATAGATCGCGCGGTAGACAGCCTCGGGCACGCCGTCGCCGACCACCGTCATGCCGTGGCCGCGCATCAGCACGCAGGCGCAGCCGCCGAGCGTCTTCGCCAGCGCCTCGCCGAGTGGCCGGTCGCGGACCAGCAGATCGTTCTCGGGTTTTGTTTTCCTGATATCAAAAACGGGGGTCCCCGACCAGAGAAAGGCCCCCATGTGGTAGATCGGCCGCAGCTTGGTGCGCGTGGCGCCAAAAGGAATCGACGACGGCGAATGGCTGTGCACCACCGCCATCACCTCGGGCCGCACGCGGTAGATCTCGCCGTGGATGTAGCGCTCGATGAAGCCCTTGCGCTTGTCGCCGGCGAGCGCCTCGCTGTCGGCGTCGAGCTCCATCAGGTCGGCCGCGGTAACCAGCGCCGGCGCCACCGCGCGCGACATGATGAAGCGGTCGGGCCGCTTGTCGCTGCGCGCGCTGACGTGGCCGTAGGCGTCGAGCACCTCGTGCGCGGCGAGGATGCGGCTGGCGGCGACCAGGTCCTCGATCAGCCCTTTGCTGGCGGAAAGTTTCTTCATTTCCTGACGGACGACGCGGAGCCGCTCATGTTGGTGTCGTAGCCCGGTACGACGCGCACGTCGACTACGCAGACTTTTCCATCCCTCACGGCCTGAATGGCTTTCTCCATCGAACCCTTCAAATCAGAAAGCGACTTGACCGGCCCGATGCCTTCGGCGCCCTGCGCGCGCGCCATCGCCGCGATGTCGATGTCGGGCTCATCGATGCGCTGGCCGATCCACTTGTTCTCCACCGGCCGCGCGCGCTCCTTCGCGACGCGCTCCTGGTGCAGCTCGTCGTTGTAGAACGAGCGGTTGTTCGCCACCACCAGCAGGCAGGGGATCTTGTAGTGCGCCGCCGTCCACACCGCCGTCACGCCCATGAGGAAATCGCCGTCGCCGACGATGCCGGCGGAGATGCGCCTGGTTCCTTTCAACGCCAGCCCCGCTCCCACCACCAGCCCCGGTCCCGCCCCGACTCCACCGCCGCCGTCGCCGCCGAGGTAGTCCATCGGATGGCGGAAGTGGCGGTAGCCGCCGTGCCAGCCTAGCGGCAGCCGCGAAAGGCAGACGTCGAGCTTTGCGGTTGCTTCATTGAACGCGTCGGCCAGTGCGCGGATCGACAGAGCCTGATGTTGCCCTGCGGTCGCTTCGGTGCGCGCTGGAACGGAGGCAGTGCGCGGGCGAACTGCCTCCAGCAGGAGCGGAAGCACCGGGTCAGGCTCGCACATCATGTACACATCGGCGGGTGGAAGCCCCTGGTAGTCCATGCTCCAGCCGCGGTGCGAGTGCGCGTCGGGCGAGACCAGGATCACTTTCGCGCCGATCGGATCCGAGCCCCACGCCTGCTTGAGAGCGCCTGCCGTGTCGACCCAGTCGAGCGACAGCACAACGTCGGCCTCGCGCAGCAGCTTCTTGCCCTCCTCGGTGAGGAACACTGCGGGGGGCACGGGATGCAGCGGATGATCCGTCGGGAACGCGGCTCCTGCCTTCAAATCCGTCATTACCCTCGCCTGCAACTTCTCTGCTACCGCTACGCGGTTCTTCCAGTCGCTCTCCTGGCGGCTTCCCCTGCCAGCCAATATCAATGGATTCTTGGCACCTGACAGAAGCTTGGCCGCCTGTTCGATTACTTCCTTTGAAGGCAACACGGCGGGCGGAGACTTGAAGCGGCCGACATCGGGCAGCGGCGGAAGCGTGCCGATCTTGGCCTCCTGCAGGGCGGCGTCGAGGTTGACGTAGGTCGGGCCGCGCGGTGCGGTGTCCGCAATCTGCGCGGCGCGCAGCAGCGCTTCGTAGGCGGCAGGCACCGAGGCGGGCTGGTTGTCCCACTTGGTGTAGTCGCGCACCAGCGCGCCCTGGTCGGAAGTGGTGTGCAGCCAGTCGATCCACGGCCGGCGCTTGGCGGCGTCCCAGGGGCCGGTGGCGCCGAGGATCAGCATCGGCACGCGGTCGCACCAGGCGTTGAAGATCGCCATCGTGCCGTGCATCAGCCCGACGTTGGAGTGCAGCACCACGCCCATCATGCGTTCCGCGGCGCGGGCGTAGCCGTGCGCGATCGCCACCGCCGACTCCTCATGCAGGCACAGCAGCATCTGCGGCCGCTCGTTGCCCAGGTAGTTGACGATGCTGTCGTGCAGGCCGCGATAGCTCGCGCCGGGGTTGAGCGCGAGGTACGGGATGTCGAGCGCGCGCAGCATCGCCGCGATCGCGTCGCTGCCCCAGAGATTCTCCTGCTGCGGCGAAGGTACCGGGACGTCGCGCAAGCTATTCCCCCTTGATTCCGGCTTCTTTGATCACTTTGCCCCAGCGCGCGTTCTCTTCCCGGATGCTGCGCGCGAAGTCGGCCGGCGAGTTGGTCTCGATCATGATGCCCTGCGACGCCAGGCGCGACTTGAGCTCGGCGCCGTTTACGATCTTGGTCACCTCTGCGTGGATGCGGGCGACTGTCTCCGGCGGGGTCTTGGCCGGCACGAACAGGCCGAGCCAGGGATCGAGCGCGTAGCCCGGGATGCCGGCCTCGGCGACCGTCGGAACGTCGCCGAGATTGGGGAAGCGCGTCGCCGCGGTGCTCGCCAGCAGCCGCAGCTTCGAGTCCTTGATGTGCGGCAGCAGGGTGTTGGCGGCACCGAACCAGACCTGGATGCGGCCGGGCAGCAGGTCGGCCACCGCCGGCGCCGCGCCTTTGTAGGGCACGTGGTTCATCTTCGTGCCGGTCATGATCTGCATCAGCACTCCGCCGAGGTGCTGCGGGCTGCCGGTCCCCGACGAGCCGAAGTTGAGCTCGTCGGGCTTCGCCCTGGCATAGGCCACCAGCTCCTGCACCGAATTGGCCGGCACGCCGGGATAGACCACCAGCAGCCACTGAATGCGCGCCAGCTGGGTAACCGGGACCAGGTCGGCGAGCGGGTCGAAGGGCTGCTTGCCCAGGTGCGGATTGATGACAAAGACGTTGTCAGGCGCGAGCAGCCAGGTGAGGCCGTCGGGCGGGCTCTTGGCCACCAGGTCGGAGCCGATGTTCTGGCTGCCGCCCGGACGGTTTTCCACCACCACCGGCTGGCTCCAGACTCCCTGCAGCCCCTGGGCGATCGCCCGGGCGATGGTGTCGGGCGAGCCGCCGGGGGTGAGCGGGACGATGATTTTCACCGGGCGGTCGGGAAATCCCTGCGCCGGGGCGAGCGAACTGAACAAGATCAGGAATGCGGTTACCAGCCAGCGGGACATGTTCCCTCCTCTCAATGCTGCAAGGCAGCAGCCGTAGTGTTCCACGAACCGCTATTTGCAAGCTTGCCCGGTAAGACTACGATGGGCAACGCCCTACACAGAGGAGGAGCGAAACCGTGTTGACCCCCGAAGAGCTGGCAAAACTCGAAGGCGCCGAGACGCTGTTCCCGTCGCCGATTCCCGTGCAGTTCGTGTCGAGCGACGAGTACATGCCCGCGCCGCAGACGGCGCAGCAGAAGGAGTTCGAAGCCCGCATCAAGGACCTCGGCACCGACCTGGCCAAGGACCACAAGATGACGCGGCGCAAGTTCTTCAAGACCGCCAGCGGCATGGCCGCGGCGTTCGGCGTGATGAACGAGGTGCACGCCAAGGGCGGCGCGCCGATCTACCGCGTCGAGAAGAACGAGGCCACCGACCTCGAGGTCGCGCAGGCGCGCGCCGACGGCCTGAAGGGCCAGTTCGTGATGGACATGCACACGCACTTCCTGCGCGAGGGCACGCCGGTCCGCGCCTTCGTCGCGCAGCGCGAGGCCGTCGGCAAGGCGGGCTGGAACCCGGCCCTGGTCGGCAAGCCACAGACCATCGACGACCTGATGTTCCCGAACTACGTGAAGGAGATCTACCTCGACAGCGACACCAAGGTGGCCTGCATCAGCGGCTCCTACTCCGAGGACGAGAAGTTCTCCTTCCTCACCAACCAGATGAAGTACGACGCGCGCGAGAAGATCAACAAGGAATCGGGCACCAGGCGCAGCTTCTCGCACGCCATCTTCACGCCCGGCCGCGACGGCTGGATGGAGAAGGTCGAAGAGGAGAACGAGAAGCTCAAGCCCGACTCCTGGAAGGGCTACACCATCGGCGATAACACCAACAAGCACCTCGCCAAGCGCCCGTTCCGCTTGGACGACGAGAAGCTGATGTATCCGTTCTACGAGAAGCTGGTGAAGTGGACCAAGCAGTACCCGGACCGCCCCGGCCTGAAGAACGTCTGCATCCACAAGGGCCTGTTCCCGCCCTCGGTCGAGGCGCAGTTCCCGCATCTCGTCGGCTACTGCCACGTCGGCGATGTCGGCAAGGCGGCGAAAGACTGGCCGCAGCTCAACTTCGTCATCTATCACTCGGCTTACCGCTGGGTCGCCGGCCCGGGCGGCACGGCTTCGGCGGCGTGGGACCAGCTGCAGCGCAGCGGGCGCGTCGACTGGGTCACCGACCTGGCCGAGATCCCGCAGCAGTACGGGGTCAACAACGTCTACGCCGACCTCGGCCAGATCTTCGCCCACAGCAACATGGCGAAGCCGGAAGTCGCCGCGTTCATGCTCGGCTACATGATCAAGAACATGGGCGCCGACCACGTCGTCTGGGGCACCGACTCGCTGTGGACCGGCGCGCCGCAATGGCAGATCGAGGCGCTGCGCCGCATGGAGATCCCGGAGGACATCCAGAAGAAGTACGCCCTCGCGCCGATGGGCGCCGCCAATGGGCCCGTGAAGAGCGCGATCCTGGGCGGCAACAACGCCCGCCTCTACGGCTACACGCCGAAGATGCAGTCTTCGCTCGCGACCGACAAGCTGGCCTACTACAAGAGCATCTACGAGAAGCACGGCAGCGAGCGCACCAACCTCGCTTACGGCTACGTCAACAAAGGGTAATTGTCTGACCACCGAAAGGGGCCCGCGACGAACTCGCGGGCTTTTTTTATGACCGAACGCAGAGAATTCCTCGCCGCAGGCCTTGCCTCCACACTCTTGCTCTCGAGCACGAGCGCAAAGGCGCAGAGCAACCCCGGCGGCACCGAGCACTGGACCGTCAAGAAAACGCCGGCGGGCGACGTCAAGCTGTTCATGTGGCGCAAGCGGCTCGCCGACGCGCCGCGCGGCCCCCTGCTCTTCGTGCACGGCTCCTCGGTGCAGTCGCAGCCGGCGTTCGACCTGCAGATCCCCGGCGAGGCGCACTCGTCGGTGATGGACTGGTTCGCTCGCCTGGGCTACGACACCTGGACCTTCGACTGCGAGGGCTACGGCCGCTCCGACAAGTCGCGCCCGGTAAACGCCGACATCTCGTGCGGGGCGGACGACATCGACGCCGTTACCCAATACATGAAGAAGCATGTTTCGACAAAAATCATGCTGTATGGGCCCTCTTCCGGCGCACTGCGCGTGGGCCTGTTCGCCCAGCGCCATCCCGAGAACATCCGGCGCATCGTGCTCGACGCCCTGGTCTATACCGGCGAAGGCAGCCCGACGCTGGCCGAGCGCAGGAAGCGCCTGCCGCAATACCGCGCCTCGAACCGGCGCCCGATCAACCGCGACTTCGTGCGCAGCATCTTCACGCGCGACGGCAATCCGGACGCCTACGATCCGAAAGTAGTGGAAAGCTTCGCCGACCAGGTGCTGGCGCTGGACGACTCGATGCCCACTGGCACGTACGTCGACATGTCGGCCAACCTGCCGGTGCTGGACCCCTCGAAGATCACGGTGCCGACCGCGATCCTGCGCGGCCAGTGGGACGGCATCGCCACCGACAAGGACGTGCTCAATTTCTTCGAGCGCCTGCCCAACCCCGACAAGCAGCTCACCGTGATGCCGGGCATCGCGCACACCAGCCTGCGCTCGCGCAACTGGCGCATGGTGTACGACCTGGTCGACGCCTGCTGCAGCCGGAGCGGCCCGGTCTACACCGGCAAGGCCCACGGCTAGCCGCGATGAAAACCGCGGCGCCCCTGAGCCGCGGGGTCCACCACCTCGCGCTCAACACCGACGACATGAAGATGACGCTCGACTTCTACACGCGCGTCCTCGCCATGCCGCTGGTGCACGCGCTCAAGGTGCCGCCGGGCCTGGGAACCGGGCCGGGCAACCGCGGCAACCCGCCGTTCGAGAACCTGCGCCACTACTTCCTCGACGCCGGCGGCGACTCCCTGCTCGCCTTCTTCGAGATGCCCAAAGGGAAGAAGCCGCGGGGGGATCGCGACGCCATCGGCGGCATGCAGCATGTGTCCTTCACCGTCTCGGAGGAAAGGTTCGCCCAGGTGAAGGCCAACCTGGAGAAGGCGAAGATCTCCTACCTCGGCCCGATCAACGTCGGCGTCGAGACCTATTCGATCTATTTCTACGACCCCAACGGCATCCGCCTCGAGTTCTCGCACCAGAAGGAAAGCGACCCGAAGGTGGTGCAGCGCTGGACGCAGACCAAGGCCGAGGCGCTGGAGGAGCTGCGCACCCTGTCCAGCGACGAGGACTGGCTGCGCGGCATCACCTCTCACCTGCCCGAACGGCGCTAGCGTCGAGGCGGCGGAACGCCGCGAGCAGCGCCAGGTCGTAGGCGATCTTCAGCACCCCGCACATCACCAGCGGCGCGGCCATCGCGCCGGCCGCGAACATGGCTCCCGTCAGCGACGGGCTGGCCGCCGCCGCCAGGCTGCGGGGCACCGCCGTGAAGCTCGCCGCGGCCGGCCGCTCTTCCGGGGTAACCACGTTCATGACGAAGGCGCTGCGCGTCGGCACGTCCATCTGCGAGAGCAGGCTGCGCGCGAGCAGGAACGCGAGGGCGGTTTCCAGGCTGGAGGCGAAAGCCGCGGCGATGAGGAACACGCTGGACGGGATGTGGGTGAATACCATCGTGTTGACCAGCCCGATCCGCTTCGCCAGGAGCGGCGCGGCCAGCTGCGACAACGCGGCGAGCAGCCCGGTCCAGAAGAAGAACGCGCCGGCTCCCGCGAGGCTCATGCCGAAGCGCTCGAACAGCCAGAGCGCGAGCAATGAGTTGAGCACCAGGCCGCCGGCGAAGGAATCGACGCTGAACAGGCCCGCCAGGCGCAATACGATGCCGCGCGAAGGCCCCAGGGCGGCTGGCGGCCCTTGCTGCTCGACACGCGGCTCGGGCAGCCCGCGGTAGAGAAGCCACACTCCGGCGCCGATGGCGCCGTAGAGCAGGAACATCGCGCGCAGAGCGTCCAGCATGCTCCAGCCGGCCGCGGCCAGCCACTCCGGCGCGCCGGCCGCGAGCGCGCCCAGGGCGCCGAATACCGAGCCGATGAAGCTGTAGCGCGCAAACAGCGCGGTGCGCTGCTCGGCCGGCGCCGTGGCGAGCATCGTGTGGTCCAGCGGCATGAAGACGCTCGCATCGCCGCTGCTGGGGTTCAGCGTGCCGGCGAACCCCACCACCAGCAGGGGCCAGAGCGACGAGAACCCGGCGAACGCGGCTCCGGTCGCGGCCATCAGCAAGGCGGCCGCCAGCATCAGCCGTCGCACCGGGAACCGGTTCCCCCAGCGGCCGATGGCGAGCGTGGTGAAGGCCGAGCCGAACAGCGTCGCCGTGCTGATGAACCCCACCTCCAGCTCGCCATGGCCGAGCGCGAGCAGGTACGCGGGTAGCACCACAGAGATGCAGCCATCGGCGAAACCGCGCAGGGCGCGCGCTGCGAGGACCAGGCGGATCATGTCGACATGGCGACCCGCAGCACGCCGAGGAGCGCCCCGGCCAGCATCAGCTTGAAGATGCCCACCTGCCATGCGAACAGCGCCGCCAGCGTCAGGGCGAAGATCAGGATCGCCGCAACATCGGGCAGCACATGCTGCGCCATCTGCAGCAGGGACAGGGCGAGGAGCCCTATCACCGCCGGCCCGATGCCTTTCATCGCCGCCTTGGTCCACTGCAGCGCGGCGACCTTCTCGAATACCGGGAGGATGGACAGCATGAGGATGAACGAAGGCAGGAAGATCGCCGCCGCGGCGACCGCCGCTCCGGCTGCGCCGGCCAGCTTGTACCCGACGTAGGCCGCGACCATGATGATCGGCCCGGGCGTGAACTGGCCCAGGGCCAGGCCGGCGACGAACTCCTCCTGCGTCAGCCAGTGATAGTGGTTGACGACCTGGGCCTGAATGAACGCAATCAGCGACAGCCCGCCACCGAAGGTGAAGGCCCCGACCATGAAGAAGAACGATCCTATGTCGGCCAGGCTGCTCGAGCGCGCTTCGCCTCCGCCGGGAGACCAGCTCCAGAAGTGGAGCAGGACCGCCAGCGCCGCGACGACGCAGAAGACGATCGCCCCGAGCCTGCGCGAATGGAACAGAGCAATCCCGGTCGCGGCACCGAAAGCAAGGATTGCCGCTACCCCGACAGGCGCCAGCGCGCCTGCCAGGGCCGCCGCGATCGCGATCGCGAGCTGCAGCCGCGTCGCCACGACCGCCTTCCCGAGCCGGTGCATCGCGGCGAGGAATATGCCGAGCACGACCGGCCCCAGCCCATAGAGCGCCCCCTTCATGAACGGCAGCGCGCCATAGGCGACGTAACCCGCGGCGAGCGCGAGCATGATGAAGAACGCCGGCAGCACGAAGCACAGCCCGGCGAGCAGCCCGCCCCACCAGCCGCCGCGGTTGTAGCCCAGGAAGATGCCGAGCTGCAGCGCGGTGGCGCCGGGCAAGGCGGCCACCAGCGACATGCCTTCGACCAGGCGCGCCTTCGATACCCACTGGCGCCGTTCCTGGATCTCCGCCTGCATGACCGCCATGATCGCCGGCCCGGCCCACGTCAGGCCGAGCTTGAGGAATGCGGCAGCGATCTCCTTCATTGCTGCATCCGCACGGGGCCCCCGATCGCCTTCCAGCCGGAGTGCCCGCCCATCATGTACCTGGCGTCGAAGCCTGCGTCGCGCAGGGCGATGGTGGTCTTGCAGCCGACGTGGAAGCCGTAGACGCAGAACACCACCACCGGTTCCGACTTGGACAGCTCGCCGGCCCACTCCTGCACGCGCTCCGGATCGCGCCAGGTCGCGCCCTCGATGATGTCCTGCGTGCGCGAGACATAGTGCCGCGGGCGCGCGTCGATGAATTGCACCGGCTTGCCGGCGTCGAGCATCGCCTTCACTTCCTCGGGCGCGACGCCGGGCAGGTCGCCGAACTCCTTCTGCACCAGCGGCCGCGGCGGCGCGACCTTCAGCGCATCCTCGTAGCGGCCTTCCACGGCCTGCCAGTCGATGTTGCGCATGAAGGTGTCCACGTACGCCTTCGCGTTGGCGCCGAAGTCGATGTGGTAGGAGTGCTCGTACATGTCGAGCGCGAGGATCGGAACGCCCCCGGCGACTGCCTGGCTATGGTCCGACGCGTACTGGTTGAGCAGCCGGCCGTCGCGCGGCACATAGGTGAGGAGCACCCAGCCGGAGCCGCCGCCAAGGCCGTTCGCCATGGCCACGAACTCGGCGCGCCAGCGCTCGAGCGAGCCGAAATCGCGCGCCAGCGCGCTGACCAGCGCCGCGGTCGGCTTGGTGCCGTCGCCGCCCAGGCTGGCGAAGTAGATCTCGTGCAGCAGCGTGGAGTTGAGCGCGATGAGCTGGTCGCGCTTGAGGCCGTTGAGGACATGGCCGGGGATCTTCGCCGGATCCATTGCCTCGAGCTGCTCGGTGATCGCGTTGAGGCGCCTGAGCGCCCCGCCATAGTTGTTCTCGTAGTGGCTCTCGATGAGCCGCGCCGAGAAGCCGTTCAGGGTCCAGGGACGGCAGAAGATGGGAGCAAGCTGGTAGCGCATGGGATGCCTCCTTGGGTCTATTTGGCTGAGCCGAAGCTGAAGTCGTCGAACGCCGTGACGCTGTCGGCCTTGGTCCACAGGCCGACCGCGCCGGCGCCCTTGATGTGGTCGTCCTGCAGGTCGATGTAGGTCTTGCCGTTCAGCGCCACGCTGATGCGCGTGGCCGCGAACTCCACCCGCAGGGTGTGCCAGGCCTTTGGCGGCACCGGCGCGTCCACGTACTTTAGCGTGATGCGGCGGCCGCCCTGCGTGTAGTAGAGCGACACGTTGTTCTCGAGAGCGTTGGCGCGCGCCACGTAGTAGTTGTCGCCGTCCTTCCAGCGCCACACCACGCCGCCGGCCTGATCCTCCTTGCCGGCGAGCGCCTTGAAGCGGACCTCGACGAAGCCGTCCTCGATCGAGCTGCCGCGCCGCACGGCCCACGGGAAGGCGCCGACGCCGCCCTGCCGGAAGACGTTGGGCGGGCTGGGGGCGGACTCATCCTGCGCGACCGCCCATTTCGCTGCGCCGCGGCCGGTAACGCCCTGCTCCCAGGCGAGCGGCAGCGAGCCGGGCGAATCGCGATCGAAGCTGACGGTTTCGGCGTGCGCCGCTGTCGCGGCGAATATGGTCGCCACTGCCATGCTGGATTGCTTCATGTGCGCTCCTTTTCCGGACGCGGCCGGATTCAGAGCAGAACTTGGAGGCGGAACCGCCTCTCGGATACGGGGAGTCTGCCGGCACCCCCGTTTGCTGAACCTGCAGTCTAGGACGGCGCTCGCGCCATTGCAATAGGCTTAAACTCGCGCCTTTCCGGATCAGGGACCTACATGAAGATACTTGGCATCAGCGGCAGCCTGCGCAAGGCTTCCTACAACACCGCCCTCCTGCGCGCCTGCGGCGAGCTCATGCCGCAGGGCATGACGCTCAGCATCGCGCGCATCGACGACCTGCCGATGTTCAACCAGGACGTGTTCGACGCCGGCATGCCGGAGCCGGCCAAGCGCCTGCGCGCCGAGATCGCGGCCGCCGACGGCGTGCTGCTCGCCAGCCCGGAATACAACTTCTCGCTCACGGCGCCGCTGAAGAACGCGATCGACTGGGCCTCGCGTCCGCCGAACCAGTCCTGGCAGGACAAGCCGGTGGCGATGTTCTCGGCTTCGGCCGGGCCGCTTGGCGGCGCCCGTGTTCAGTACGACGTGCGCCGCATCCTGGTCCAGCTCTGGGCGCACGTGCTGCCGCGCCCCGAGGTGTTCATCGGCGGCGTGCAAGGCAAGGTCGATGCTCAGGGCAAGATCACCGACGAGGCAACGCGTAAATTCCTCACCGACCTGCTGGCCGGGTTCGGGCCCTGGATTACGCGGCTGCAGAAGAAGTAGGAGATGCCGACGTAGCCAGTGCGAAGTAGAGGTCCGAGAGATCGGCACGCTTCGCCAGCTGTGAAGTTGATTGCTCTAAGGCAATTTGTCCTTTGATCAGCACGTAGGCGCGCTGCGCAAACGCCAGCGCGATGTCTAGCTTCTGCTCGACCATCAGCATGGTCAGCCCGCTCGAGCGCAGCTTCTCGAGCGCGGCCCTGATGTCGGCCACCACCAGCGGGGCGAGGCCGAGGAAGGGCTCGTCGAGCAGGAGCAGCCGCGGGGCGCTCATCAGCGCGCGACCGATGGCGAGCATCTGCTGCTCGCCGCCCGAGAGCGTGCCCGCCGCCTGCGCGCGCCGCTCCGCCAGCCTCGGAAACAGGCCGAAGACCAGGTCGTAGCGCTCCTTGACGTTGCCTTCGAGCCGGATCGCGCCGAGGCGCAGGTTGTCGGTGACGCTGAAGGGCGCGAACACCAGGCGGCCCTCCGGCACCAGCGCCACGCCTTGCGCGACGATGTCGTGGCTCTTCAGTTCCTGAAGATCCTTGTCCTCCAGGAGAATCTGTCCGGCGCGTCGCGGCACCGTGCCGGTGATCGCTGCGAGCAGCGTCGACTTGCCGGCGCCGTTCGGCCCGAGCAGCGCCACGGTCTCGCTCTTCTCCACGCTCAGGCTCACACCCTGCAGCACCGGCGCGCCGCCGTAGCTGGCCGAGAGGTCAGCGAGCCGGAGCATGGCTTCCCAGGTACGCGTTGGTGACCGCCGGATTGGCGCGGATCTCGTCGGGCAGGCCGTCGGCGATCTTGGCGCCGAAGTTGAGCACCACCACGCGGTGCGCGAGCGGCAGCAGGAAGTGCATGTCGTGCTCGATCAGCAGCACCGCGATGCCGCGCGCGGCGATGCCGCGGAGCACGCCAGCGACGCGCTCTAGCTCGGCCGGGGCCAGCCCGGCGGCGGGCTCGTCGAACAGCATCAGCTTCGGCTCACCGGCGAGGGCCCGGGCGATCTCCAGGAGCCGGCCCTGGCCGAAGGAAAGCGTCGCCACGTCGGCGTCACGGCAGTCGCCCAGCCCGACGAATTCGATCAACTCGTCCGCCCTGCGGCGGCGCTGCGCCTCCTCGTTGCGGGCCTTGCTGAAAAACACGCCCATATGGAAACGCGTGTGCGCGCCCACCAGGATATTTTCGAGGACCGTCATTCCGACAAACGGCCGGTTGTGCTGGAAGGTGCGCATGACCCCGCGCGCGGCGATCTTGTGCGGCGGCAGGCCGAGGATCGGCTCGCCGGCGAAGCGCACCTCGCCGCCGCTCGCGGCATGCGCCCCGGCGATCAGGTTGAAGGTGGTGCTCTTGCCGGCGCCGTTCGGCCCGATCACGCCGAGGATCTCGCCTTCGAAGACATCGAAGTCGAGGTTGGTCACGGCGGTCAGGCCGCCGAAGCGCTTGCTCAGGCTCCTGACCTCCAGGATTCTCGTTTTCACGAGCTCTTTCTCATGAAGTCGAAAAGGCCTATCAACCCTTTGGGCTGCAGAAGAATCGCCGCGACTACCAGCACGCCGAAGACCAGCACGTGGTGGTGGCCGACGATCGGCGACAGGAAGAACGGCAGCAGGAACAGCAGCGCCGCGCCGATCACCGCGCCGGCGTGCCGGCCGGCGCCGCCGACGATCACCATGAACAGCAGCAGGAAGGCGTTGTCGAGGCCGAAGATCGGCGGGTTGACGGTGTTGTCGACGAATGCGTAGACCATGCCGGCGACGCCGGCGAGCGCGCTGGTCAGCGTGAAGGCGATCACCTTGGTGCGCGCGACGTCGACGCCCATCGCCGCGGCGGCTTCCGGGTTGTCGCGCACCGCGCGGCAGGCGCGGCCGAACCAGGAGCGGTCGAGGCGCCAGAGCAGCGCATACGTGCCGACCAGCAGCGCGCAGATCACCGCTGTGTACCACGGACCGCGGATGCGCACTCCGAAGATGTCCGGCAGCCGGTAGTTGGCGATACCGCCGTTGCCGCCGGTCACCGAGCCGCCCTCGTTCAGCAGCACGACGAAGAGCTGCGCCAGGGCGAGCGTGGCGAGCGCGAGGTAGAAGCCCTCCAGCCGGGTCGACGGGATCGCCACCGCCAGCGCCACCACGATGCATACCGCCACGCCGAGCACGATGGCGAGCGGCAGCGGCACGTTGAGCTGGAACAGCAGGATCACCACCGAGTAGGCGCCGATGCCGTAGAAGGCGAAGTGCGAGAACGCCACCTGGCCGCAGATGCCGAACAGGAAGTTGTAGCCGAGCGCGAGCGTCACCCACAGCAGCATCTTGCGGTAGACGTCGTTGTGGTAGTCGCCGAGGAAGAACGGCAGCGCGGCGAGCAGGACGAAAGCGCCCAGCCACCTCATGTCTTGGCCCGCAGCAGCCCGGTGGGGCGCAGCAGAAGAAATACCATCATCAACAGGAGCGGCACGCCCTGCGCGAAGCCCGACGGAATCGGCGCATAGCGTGCGGTGAGCTGCTCGGCGAAGGCGAGCAGCAGCCCGCCAAGCAGGGCCCCCTCAACCCGCCCCACCCCGCCGATGACCAGCGCGGTGAAGCCCTGGATGGCGAGCGGCACGCCCATCAGGTAGTGCGCCGAAATATTGGGCGACACCACCAGCCCGGCGAGGCCCGCCACGCCGGCGCCGCCGGCGAAGGACAGCGCGGTGACGCGCGACAGGTTGATGCCCATCAGCGCCGCCGCGCGGCGGTTGAGCGCCACCGCCTCGAAGCTCCTGCCCCAGAGGGTCTTCTCGAAGAAGTACCAGAAGCCGGCGAACACGATCAGGGTCACGGCGATGATGAAGAAGCTCTGGTAGGAGCCGCCGAGGGGCCCGAGCTCCAGGCGGCCGAGGCCGAAGGGATAGGGCACCGGGTGCGGGTCGGGCGGGAAGCTGACCGAGACCACCTCGCGGAACACCATCAGCATGCCGAGCAGCGCGAGGATCGGGGCGAGGACCGGCGCGCCCCGCTCCACCAGCGGCCGCACCGCAATGCGCTCAGTCGCCCATCCGACCAGGAACATGAACGCGAGGACCACCGCCATGCCGGCCGCGTAGTTCCATTCGTATTTCGACAGCAGGAGGAAGCCGCCAAAGGCGCCGACCATCGCCCACTCGCCGACCGCAAAGTTGATGATCCCGGTCGGGCGGATCATCAGCAGGTAGGCGAGCGCAAGCAGGCCGTAGACGCAGCCCGAGGCCGTCGCGCTGACGGTCAGCTCGAGGAAATCCTGCAAGAGCCGGCTGCTACTTCTGGCCGGTGTAGATCACCCGCCCCTGCTGGTCGTTCTCGTAGACGCGCACCACCATGCCGTCGGGGTCGAACCCGGCGCGCTTGCCATCGGGGAACTTGTACTGCATGCCCTTCTTGCCCATCACGCCGGCGTAGGTCAGGCTCTGCATCGCCTCGCGGATCTTCTCCTTGTCGGTCGAGCCGGCCTTCTTGATCGCCTCGGCCACCAGCATGATGCCGTCGTAGCCGTAGCCGTGCATGTTGAACGGCGCCTTGCCGGTTGCCTTGGTGTACGCAGCGACGAATTCCTTCACCTCGGGCTTCTCCGGGTCGTAGGCGTCGACGAAGGTCACGCCGTCGATCAGGCCCTTGGCCACCGTCATGTAGACCGGAACCGAGAGGTTGTACGAGGAGTGGATCGGGAACTTGAGCCCGAACTCGCGGTAGGCCTTGAAGATCAGCACGTTCTCGGCGGTCAGCACGCCCGCCATGAACATCGCGTCCGGGCTGCTGGCGCGGATCTTCTGCATCTGCGGCGAGGCGGTGGTGGCGCCGCGCGGCACCACTTCTTCCGCCACCACCTGGATGCCGGATTTCTCCAGCCCGGCCTTGAAGAACCTGCCGAGCAGCTGCCCGAGGTCGGTGTTGTCGGTGATCAGCGCCACTTTCCTGAGGTTCTTCGAGCGAGCGTGCGCAAGAAGCGTGGCGATCTGGATCGAGCCGAGCGGCCCGGTCTGCCAGAAGTACGGATTGGGCAGCTGCGTCGTCAGGGTGTCGCCGGAGTTCATCGGCGTCATCTGCGGCGTCTTCGCCTCCATGGTCACGGTCTGCTGCTGTTGCGTGGCCGGGGTGAGCGACATGCTCATGATGAACACCGCGCCCTGGTCGATGAGCTTGCGCGCCATGGCGGCCGAGATGTCGGGCCGCGACTGGTCGTCCTCGATCAGCAGCTCGATCTTCTTGCCGAGCACGCCGCCGCGGGCGTTGATCACCTGCGCGCCGAACACCAGGCCCTCAGTGCTGGGCTCCGAGTACGGCTTGGAGACGCCGACGCGATCGGTGACCACGCCGATCCTGATGGTGTCTTGTGCAGTTGCAGGATTGACCAAAAATAGAAATGCAAGAAGCCAAAACCGGTTCATCTTCCCTCCTCCTCAATCGATCAAACGCTGCTTATCCATCCATCCTACACAAAGTTCGACCGCCTGCTTCAGCAACTCGGGCTGGCCCTGGTAGTAGTGGGTGGCCCCCTTGATGACCTTCATCTGCTTGTCCCTGCTTGCCGCGGCCGCGTGGATGATGCCGGTGTGCGGCTGCGGCACCGCGTCATCCGCCGAGTTCTCGACCGCGAGCATGGGCACCGACACCTGGCGAGCGCAGCGCGGCCCGTCGGCATTGGAGTCGTCGGGCGACCACTGCGAGAGCCAGGCCCGCAAGGTGGAGAAGCGCGCCAGGCCGACCGGGCCGGTATTCGCGGTCTCCGGCGCTCCCATGAAGGTCCAGCGCGGCTTGCGGTCGTTCGGCTCGATGGCCGGGTCCATGAAGCGGACGTCGCACAGCGTGCGATAGGTGACGAACCCTCGCTCCATCTCGTCGGTATTGCGCTTCTTCAGCGCCTCGAGGCTCTCCTTCACCCAGGCGGTCCGGCGCCGCACCCGTTCCGCCTGCTTCTTGCGGAAGAACGCGACGAAGTCGGCCGTATAGGGCGGCTGGTTGGGGCACTTCGGGTTGTAGATGTCGAGCTCGAGGTTGCGCCGGTCAGGATCGGCCTCGTCGATGACGCTGGGATCGATCCACTCGGAGAAGGTGTGCGCGCGCGACAGGTGCGCGGCCTGGAAGATGAACGCGTCGGCCGGGATCAGCCCGGCGTCCTTCAGGTTGACTTCATCACCGGCGGGGGTGTGCGTGAGGCTCGGCTTCTCGGCCTGCGACTGGTAGAAGAGCGACAGCGACCCGCCGCCGGACCAGCCGCACAGCAGGATCTTCTCGTAGCCCCACTTTTCCTTGGCGTGCCGGATGTGGGCGCCGAGGTCGAGTACTACTTTTTCCATGATCAGCGGGGTGTCGTTCTTGGCAAAGCGCGAGGCGGCGCACAGCACATGCACGCCGGCCTTCGCCATCGCCTGCGGCATCGGCAGGAGCTGCAGCGTGGTCGCCGGGTGCATGTACACCGCGAGCGTCTTGGAGGGCTTGCCCTTCGGGACGAAACGGATGGCTTCGAGGTTTACGCTGCCCTGCGAGCCGGCGAAGCCGTAGACCTCCCGGAATTTGGAGTTCTCGGGGTACTGAACGTGCACCCATTCGGGTGCCAGCTCGTAGGTCATGCCTGTTCTGAAAGTCGCTTCATCTACTCGTTTTTCTTGTGGACCCAGTCGGCGTGGTGCGGCGCCTTCTTGGTCTTGGTCCACTCTTCGAGCATGGCCTGGCTCACTTCCGATAATTCTTTTTTCATGGAAGGAGTCGTTGTATCCACCGCCAGCTCCAGCCGGTGGCCGTTCGGATCGAAGAAGTAGATCGACTTGCAGATGGTGTGGTCGACCGGGCCGAGCACCTCGACGCCCATCGACTCGATGTGCTTCTTGCGGCGCATCAGGGTCTCTTCGTCGGCGACGCGCAGCGCGAGGTGCTGCACCCAGACCGGGGTCTTCTCGTCGCGGCCCATCTCAGGCGACTCGGGCAGCTCGAAGAAGGCGACGTAGCTGCCGTCGTCCATGCGGAAGAAGATGTGCATGTACGGGCTCTGCTCGCCGGTGCTCGGCACGCGGTCCTCCGCGACCGCCATGGCGTATTCGAGGCCGAGCACCTTGGTATAGAAGTCGGCGGTGGTTTTCGCGTCCTTGCAGCGGTACGCGACGTGATGCAGCGATTTGACGTCCATACGGATATAGTAGGTGAGTTCCCTCGAAGGGTCTGTCCCCTTATAGTAGGACAATGAGAATCGCAACGGCCTTGCCCCAGGATGGTACCCCCAAGGCGACGCCCGAGGGGCTTTGCCACCTGATCGACACCCTGGGCACGCCCGAATTCCCGCGTCAGATGTTCGCCTCGGTCGAGCGCATGCTGGACGGCGCCGGGGCGGCGGTCTACTCGTTCGGTGGTCCGCGCGGTACCCGCATGCTGATCGGCGATTGGCAGGGCCGCAGCAATACCCTCTCCCGCCATACGGGCGAGTACGTGGTGCGCTACGCCGCGAACGACCCGGCGCGGCGGGCGCTACGGGAGGGCTGCGTGGTTACCACCTGCTTGCATCGCGAGGAGCTGCCCAGCCCCGGCCACCGGGCCCTGCTCGAGGAGGCGGGATGCAGCTGGCGCGTCGCCACCCTGTTTCCCGCCGGCAGCGGCGGCTGGTACGGTCTGCACG
>Ga0137436_1000177_pt1 | contig 20771 bp, 22 predicted proteins | sample EasRivERMGT119_2_FD_102328 | JGI IMG/M metagenome (GOLD analysis project Ga0137436, IMG submission 102328) | Soil microbial communities from meander-bound floodplain in the East River, Colorado, USA - East River MetaG ERMGT119_2 | ecosystem: Environmental > Terrestrial > Soil > Floodplain ...
GAACCTGCAGGGCGGCCCGGGGAACGACTCGCTCTCCGGCGGCTTCGGCAACGACACCATTCGCGGCGGCGCGGGCAACGACACGCTGAACGGCGGCCCGGGCAACGACTCGCTGGTGGGCGAGGCGGGCGCCGACTCGATGGGCGGCGGCGACGGCAGCGATACGCTCGACGGCTGGGACGGCGCCGGCGGCGACACGCTAGCCGGCGGCTTCGACCCGGACACCTATTACGTGGATGCGGGCGATGTGGCCGTGGACGCGGGCGGCGAGGACGATATCGTCTACTCCAGCGGAACGTGGACCCTGGGCGACGGCTTCGAGGTGCTGCTGCTCGACCGGACCCCAGGAAACCCCGACATCGACGGCACCGGGAACGGGCTCGACAACGACATATGGGGTGGCAGCGGCAACAACCGCCTCGCCGGGATGGGAGGAAACGACTTCATCACTGGGGGCCTTGGCAGCGACACGATCAGCGGAGGGGAAGGCAACGATTCCCTGCAGAGCTTCGACAGCACGACCGACTATTTCCTCTTCGACGTCGCGCCTGGCGCGGCAAACGCGGATGACATCGTCGCCTTCGAGGCCGGCATCGACAAGATCATGCTCGATGCGACATTTCACCTGAACCTCGGTGCGTCGGGGAACTTCACCGTCAACGACGCCCGCTTCTGGGCTTCGTCCACCGGGCTGGCGCACGACTCGAGCGACCGGGTGGTCTACAACACCAGCAACGGCGACCTCTGGTACGACGCCGACGGCAACGGCGCCGGCGCCGCGCAGCTGGTGGCGAACATGGACTGGGGAACGATCCCGACCCTCCAGGCGACCGACTTCGTCGTAGTGAACGGCACGTCGCAGGGACAGACGATCAACGGCACCGCCGGCAACGACACGCTCACGGGCGGAGACGGCAACGACACCATCGAAGGCCTGGCCGGGAACGACTCGCTGTCAGGCGCGGACGGGCAGGACATCGTGCGCGGCGGCGACGGCAACGACACGCTGTGGGGCGTCAGCCAGAACGGCGACATGCACTTCGACGAGGGCGAGCCGCTTGACACGCTGGACGGCGGGCTTGGCAACGACGAGTATCACGTGCGCGGGGACTTCTTCCTCGGCGCCGCCGATACGATCCTCGCCGACCCCGGCGGCATCGACACCGTCTACGCCCACGATACCTACTGGACGCTCGGCGAGGGACTCGACAACCTGACCTTCATCGACACCCGCGGCAGCTTCTTCCGCGGCATCGGCAACGACCTCGACAACATCATCAATGGCGGCGGCGCAGAGGGAGTCGACTTCCAGGGCCTGGGCGGCGACGACCTGATGATCTCCGGGGCGTTCGGCAGCAGCGGAATGAGCGGCGGCGAAGGCAACGACACGCTCATAGGCAACTGGCACGGCGACGGGTTCGACGGCGGCGCCGGAGACGATGTGCTCGACGGTGATGTCGGCGCCGACGATGTGCTGACCGGCGGCACCGGCGCGGACGCTTTCGTCAGGCGGGGCGGCGAGGGCCTCGCCTCGGAGATCACGGACTTCCTGCCCGGCACCGACAAGATCCGCCTGGACGGGCTGGACCTCGGCGGCTTCGGCTTCAAGAACATGGGTGCCAACGGCAACTTCGCGGCGGGCGATGCGCGCTTCTGGTCCTCCGCGAGCGGGACGGCGCACGATGCCGACGACCGGGTCATCTACAACACCAGCACCGGCGATCTCTGGTACGACGACGACGGCAATGGCGCCGGCGCGGCGCGGCACATTTTCGTGCTGCAGGGCGCGCCTGCGCTGATCGCCACCGACATCGAGGTCGTCAACGGCGATGGGGCCGGGCGCACGATCAACGGCACGGCAGGCGCGGATTCGCTGACCGGCGTCGAAGGCGGCGACACCCTCAACGGCCTCGCTGGAAACGACACCCTGCGCGGGCTGGGCGGCGACGACCGGCTCGACGGCGGAACGGGGGTCGACTCGGTGGATGGCGGCGCGGGCAACGACACCTACATCGTCACCGCTGGCGATGTCCTCGTCGATTCCGGCGGCAACGACAGCGTGTCGAGCGACGGCAACTGGACGCTGGCCAACGGCTTCGAGAACCTGGCGCTCCTCGGTACCGGCAACTGGCAGGCTAACGGCAACAACGGCAACAACGTCCTCACCGGGAACTCGGGCAACAACTACTTCAATGGGCGCGCGGGCAGCGACGCGATCTACGGCGGCGGCGGCAACGACACCATCGACATGTCGACCGGCGGCACGTCGCAGCAGGGTAACGACACCATCGACGGCGAGGCCGGCATCGATACGGTCGACTACGACAGCTACGCGGTGAGCGCGCTGAATGTCAACCTCGCGACCGGCTCTGTGACTGGAGGCGGCGCAGGCGGCACAGGTAGCGCCACGCTCGCCAGCATTGAGCGACTCATCGGCGGCGCCTTCAACGACAGCATCAAGGGTAGCGCGGCGGCGGACTATCTCGACGGCCGCGGCGGCAACGACACGGTGGGCGGCGGCGCGGGCAACGACACGCTGATCGGCGGGACCGGAAACGATGCCTTCGTCTTCGACGCGCTGGGCAGCTCCAACAGCGATCTGGTGACCGGCTTCGCCTCCGGCGCCGACAAGGTGCACCTGGAGAACGCGGTGATGACGGCGATCGGGGCCACCGGCTTCGTCGCGGGCGACGTGCGCTACTGGGAGGCGGCGGGGGCGACGTCGGGGCACGACGCCAACGACCGGGTCGTTTACAACACCACCAACGGCAACCTGTACTACGACGCCGATGGCAGCGGAGCGGGCGCCGCGCAGCTCATCGCAACGCTGCAGGGCGCGCCCGGGTTCACGGATACCGATGTGTTCGTGATCTAGAGGAGCTATTCGATCCACGGTCTGCCTTGCGCAGGCCGCGGGTTGAATAGGCGCTGCGATGCGCCTGCTCTTCGTCCACCAGAACTTCCCCGGCCAATACCGGCACCTCGCCGCGCACTACGCACGGCGGGGCCACCAGGTGGTGGCGATCGGCGAGAAGCCCAACCTGCTTAAGCAGCGGCAGCCGCCCGGGGTGCGGGTGCTGGCCTATGAGCTGAAGAGCGTCGACATCAAGGGATTCGAGGCGCCCATGCTGCGGGCCGTGCATCGCGGCCGGGCCGCGGCGGCCGCCGCGCTCGCCCTGCAGCGCGCCGGCTTCCGCCCCGACGTCATCTTTGCCCACATCGGCTGGGGAGAGGCGCTGTTCCTGAAGGATGTCTTTCCGGAGGCGAAGGTGCTGCTGTACTGCGAGTTCTTCTACCGCTCGCAGGGCGGCGACATGGGCTTCGACCCCGAATTCCCGCCCAGCCGCGAAAGCCTGCTCCGCCTGCGGGTCATGAACGCGCCGCTGCTCATGTCGCTCGACGCTTCGGACTGGGGCATGGCGCCCACCGCCTGGCAGCAGCGGCAGTTCGCCGAGGCGCATCGCACGCGCATGAGCGTCGTACACGACGGCATCGATACCGATCATGTGTGTCCTCAAAAGCAACCACGCAGCGAGGAGATCGTCACGTATGTCGCGCGCAACCTGGAGCCGTACCGCGGTTTCCACATCTTCATGCGCGCCATCCCGGAGATCCAGAAGCGCCGGCCGAAGGCGCGCATCGTGATCGTCGGTGGCGACGACGTCAGCTATTCGGCCAAGCTGCCGGAAGGCGAAACCTACCGCGCACGCGCGCTGCGCGAGATGGATGGAAAGATCGACCTGTCGCGCGTGCAGTTCACTGGGCGAATTCCGCACAGCGCGTACCTCGACCTGCTGCGGCGCTCGTCAGCGCACGTCTACCTGACCTATCCGTTCGTGCTGTCGTGGTCGCTGCTGGAGGCGATGTCGGCGGGCTGCCTGGTGGTCGGCTCGCGCACGCCGCCGGTGGAGGAGGTAATCCGCGACGGCGATAACGGCCTGCTGGTGGATTTCTTCTCTCCGGAGGCCATCGCCGCCAGGGTTGACGACGCCCTCTCGTTGCCCGACGGGGAAGCTGTAAGGCAACGGGCACGGCAAACGGTCGTTGAGAGATTCGATCTCAGACGCGTCTGCCTGCCGGCGCAGCTCGCGACGGTGCAGGCGCTACAGGGTCAGCGTGCCGACGCTCGTCCCGCCGCAGACGTAGAGCACCTGGCCGGTGACGAAGCCCGCGTCGCGGTCGGCAAAGAACAGCACCGCCCGGGCGACGTCGTCGGGCCGCCCTAGGCGCTTCACCGGGATCGCCGCCTCGACCTTCGCCACCTGCGCGGGGTCCTCGGGGATGATGCTGTGGAAGTTCGCAGTCTTGACCGGGCCGGGCGCGACCACGTTCACCGTGATGCCCTGCGGCGCGAGCTCGAGCGCCCAGGTGCGCGCCATGCCGAGCATGCCGGCCTTGGTCGCCGAGTAGGAGGTGCGCGTCGGCAGGCCGAGCACCGCGCGCGAGGAGACCAGCACCACGCGGCCGAACTTCGCCGCCTTCATCGCCGGCAGCGCCGCCTGCACCAGGAGCACCGCGGCGGCGAGGTGCAGGTTTACCAGGGCGCCCAGGTCCTCGATCTTCACGTCAGGCAGCAGGGCGGGGCGGATGACGCCGGCGTTGTGGATCACCGTGGTGATGCCCTGGCCCTTCAGCTTCTGCGCGACGCGCTCCGTCGCGAGGGCGTTGGTCAGGTCGATCTCGATGTGCTCGAGCTTCGGGTGCTTCATGCCCGGCGGCTGGACGTCGAGCGACACGACCTCGTAGTCGTCCTCGAGCAGCCGCTTCACCACCGCCAGCCCGATCCCCGCGCTGCCTCCGGTGACGACGGCCTTCACAGGAAGAGCTGGATCGAGGGCAGGGCGGCGTCGCTGTTCAGAATGTCGACGCGCTTCATTTTTATTCGCAGTTCCCCATCCACTCGCACCAGGCTATGCCACGCCGTGGCCGCGTAGCGTTGCGACTCGTCGCCGCGCGTCTCGGTGTAGATCATCTGGGTGCGGGTCAGGTACTCGCCTTTCGCATCATCCGCTTTTTCGATCTCGGGCGTCTGCAGCAGGTGGTGGCAGCGGCTCGCCGGCTTCTGCGAGAACGCGTTCGGCCGCTTCAGGCGCTCGATACGCAGCTGAAGAAGGAGCCGGTCCTCATAGGCGAGCGAATTATGCTGCTGCGCATCGGGCTGCCCCGGCGCCAGCGGCACCCAGTAGAAGGCGTCGTCGGTGAAAAGCTCATACCACTCGTCGAAGCGCTTCTCATCCAGCAGCCGGGCTTCCTGGATGACGAATTTCAGGATGCTTTCATGGTTCATGCGGGAGCCATCAACTCCTTCCACGCGCGGAACTGGTTACGCATGGAAAGCTCGCTGGTGCCGTTATGGGTGATCTCGCCGCCTTTCGCCTCCGCGGGATCCAGGTTGCGCTGCAGGTTGACCCATTCGTTGCCGCCCGCCGCGAGCCCCTCCTGGATGGAGCGGTAGACGTGCAGGTCGTCGTGCCCGACTACCGACATCGGCGAGTTGATGAGGCGGTTGTAGATCACCGTGCGGGCCAGCAGGCTGTCGGGCGCGCCCTTGAGGCGGAAGGTCCACGACTCGATCAGCGTGCTGTCGGCGGCGAGCGGCCGCGCCACGCGGATCGACTGGATCGCGCCCTTGATGGTCAGGCTCGGGTAGTAGACGGTGTTGTGGCGCACCGTGCCGAGGATCTTCTTCGCGCGCTCGGCGCCGTAGGCCTTCTGCATCGCCTCCTCGTAGCCGGTCAGGCTCGAGTAGGAGGAGTGGATCGAGAAGTTGACGCCCGAGAAGCCGTGGCCGTGGTCGTACGCCCGCACGCCCATGTCGTCGAAGAACTTGTAGTCGCTGGCGAACGGCGCGATCTGCTCGATCGCCATCGGCCTGGGCATGTCGGCTGGCTTGCCTTCCCACAGTTTTTTCGCGGTGCCGGCCGAGGACGCGTGCGCGATCATGGGATGCATGGTGTCGTTCAGGTTCTCGACGAACATCTTCCAGTTGCAGTTGTGCAGGTAGCGCAGGCAGCCGCCGGCAATCTCCAGCTCGCCCTCGGGCGCGCGGTCGGCGAGGTTGTCGATCGAGGACAGCGAGTCGCCGAAATAATCCCGAAAACTCAATCCATCCTTCGCCAGTCTGGCAAAAACAAACCCGCGGTAAGTCTCGCTCTTCACCTGGGCGAGGCCCGACTGCTGCACCGTGGTCGCGTAACCCTCCTGCAGCGGAATGTGGAGGAGGGTACCGTCCGTACGGTAAGTCCACGCGTGATAGGGACAGCGGAAGGTCTTGCCGGTGTTGCCGGACTGGTCGTAGACGACCTTGGTGCCCTTGTGCGCGCAGCGGTTCATCAGCACGCGCACGCTCTTGTCGGTGTGGCGCACCATGATCACCGGCTGCGCGCCGATGTCGACGGTGAAGTAGTCGCCCGGGTTCGGCACCTGGCTGTCGTGGCCGACGTAGATCCAGGCGCGCCCCCAGAGTCGCTCCATCTCGAGCTGGAACACCTCGGGGTCGCAGTACACGTCGCGGTGCACCCGGTCGGCCTCGACCAGGGCGGCCAGGGCTTTCGCGTCTTCGCGGTATCGACCCATGCGCCGCGACTATAGCTTGCGCCGGCGCAGGAACCCTTCCAGCACCTTGCTGAACTCTTCGGGCTGGTCGATCGGCCCGAGGTGGCCGCAGCCGCGCAGCACCACGAACTCGGCGCCGGGGATCTTCTGCGCCATGTGTCCCATCATCTGCGCCGGCGCGGTGAGGTCATCGCTGCCGGCAACCAGGAGGGCGGGCACGGCGATCTTCGCCAGGTCCGCGCGGCGGTCGAACGTAGTGACGAGCTGCACCGCCTTGCGGTAGGTCTCCGGCGGCACCGCACCCATGATGCGCTCCGCGAGCGCCAGGCCCTCCGGGTCCGTGATGCGCCCGCGCTGCGCCGGCATCACATCCTTGGCTATGTCGTACATGCTGCTGCCGGCATCGAGCGGGCCGATGCGCGCATCGACGAACTGGCGCGCGAAGTCGGTACCGACCGAGAACGCGGCGCTGGTGAAGCAGAGGGCGAGGGCGGCGACCTTCTCGGGATAGCGCGCGTAGAACTCCTGCGCCACCAGCCCGCCCATGCTGTGGCCGACCAGCACCGCTTTCTCGCCGATCAGGCCGGCGAGGGCGTCGGCCAGCTTCTCGAAAGTGTAGGGATCGACCAGCGGGCTGTGGCCGTAGCCGGGCTGGTCCCAGGCGGTGCAGCGATAGCCGAGGGCGCGGAAATGCGCCGTCTGGCGATCCCAGACCGCCTTTCCGCCGCCCACGCCGTGGAGAAAGACCAGGGGAAACACCGTCGCATTGTAGAATGTGCCAAATGATTGTTTTCGATCTACTTTGCGCTTCAGGACACCGCTTCGAGGGCTGGTTCGGCTCGGCCGACGAATTCGGCAAGCAGAAAAAGCGCCGCCTGGTGCAGTGCCCGACCTGCGGCTCCGCCGAGGTGCAGCGCGTTCCCTCGGCCGTGCGCGCCAACCTGGGCGCCCAGCCCCCCGCACAGCCCAAGGCACCCCCTCAGGGCCCCGCCAGGACCCCTGAGATGGAAGGCAAGGACCCCTTCGCCATCGCCCAGATGCTGTACTCCAAGATGCTGGACGAGCTCCTCACCAAGTCCGAGGACGTCGGCAAGGCGTTCCCCGAGGAAGCCCGCAAGATCTTCTACGAGCAGGCCCCCAACCGCGCCATCCGCGGCCAAGCGACCAACGAGGAGCACGACGAGCTCCTCGACGAAGGCATCCCGGTCGCGCGCTTTCCCATCCCGCCGAGCGACAAGCTCAACTAGCGGTCCGCCGCTTCCTCCGGGAAGTGCTTTTTCGCGTCCGTGATGTCGGTGATCATCCCGATGCGGCCCTTGAACTTGCCGCCGTCCATCAGCGCGGTCGAGAAGGCCGCCACCCAGATCGTTCCCCTGGACGTTTGCAGCCGATAGTCGATGTGGAAGACGGGGACCGGAGACCTCGCGTAAGGCCGCGCCGCCTCGACGCGCTCCCGGTCGGCCGGATGCACGCGGTCGATCCAACCAAGACCGAGGGCGTCCTTCTCGGAGATCTCGAACAGCTCGCAAAGAACCGAGTTGACGTAGATACAGCGGCCCTCGGCATCCGACTGGTAGATGGCGACCCGGCCGGGCCTGTTGCTTGGTGGTGCGGTGATCATTGGGAACGCTAGTTTGGGCGGTGGCTGGAGAATCTCAATCGTGCACAATGTGTATTATGTCAACTCCAACACATAGCCCCACAAGGCGCGCCTAGTAGGAAACGACCATCCGATGGATTGAGTACCGACCTTCCGTTCATGCCCAGTAACTTACCCGCACTAACCTAAGAATCTACTTTAGGTCTTGGGGAGCTTTGACAGAAGGTCGGCGGAGAACAGCTTTGGACTGAGCGGGTGGCTGGCGAGGAGGCGCTCGGTGCCCATCAGGCGGGCGTAGGCGAGCCAAGCCCTGGCGGTAGCGGGGCTCACCTTCCCTGCCGCGGCCTGGTACTTGGAGGGGAGGCCGAAGGCGGAGAAGGCGCGGTCGAGGGCGATCTTCTGCAGGGCCTCGGCGAGCTGCTCTACCCCCTCGCGGTCGTCTGCGAGCCCCGGTGACTTGAGGAGGGCTTCAAGGGTGTCGGCCTGGGCGGCGTAGTCGAAGGCGCGGAGCGGGGCGCCGCCGGCATAGGCAAGCCACCGCTCTGCCCCTTTGATCCCCTGCCCTGACAACCACTCCAGCGCCGCCTTGCGCGGCGGAACGGGGACGGGAACGGCAACGCAGCGGCTGCGGATCGTCGGCAGCAGGCTGGCCGGGCGATGCGAGACCAGCAGGAACATGGCCCCGGCGGGCGGCTCTTCCAGCCCTTTGAGAAGCGCGTTGGCGGCGTTGAGGTTCATGTCCTCGGCCGGGTGAACCAGCGCCACGCGCAGCTTCCCTCGGTGCGAGCGCAGGTTGAGGAAGTCGGCGAGGCCGCGCACCTGCTCGATCTTGATCTCGGTGCTGGGCTTGGCGGTTTTCTTCGCCGGCGCGGCTTCGCCTTCCTCGGGCTCGATCTCCCTGGCCATCGATTCGGGCTGGATGCGCCGGAAGTCGGGATGGCTGCCGGCGAGGTACCAGCGGCAGCCGTCGCAGCGGCCGCAGGGCTTCGCGCCGGACTCGGCTTCGCAAAGCAGGAGCTGGGCGATGCGCTCGGCTAGCGCGAGCTTGCCGATGCCCTGCGCGCCGTGGATCAGGAGGGCATGCGGCAGCTTGCCCGCGCGGTCGGCGAGCGATTGCAGGATCGGCTCGTTCCAGGGGTACATCAGAAGGCCAGGTGCTTCTCGAGGGCTTTGCGGATGCGCGCCAGATCCTCGGTAGCGTCGATGACGCGCACCCGGCCCGGCTCGGCCCTGGCACGCTCGAGGTAAGCGTTGCGCACGCGATCGAAGAAAGCGCGGTCCTCGCGCTCAAAACGGTCGAGCACCTTGCCGGAACTAATGAGCCGCTGCGTCGACACCTGGTAGGGACAATCGAACAGCAGCGTGCGATCGGGGACCAGGCCGCCATGCGCGTCGATGCCCAGCCGCTCGATCAGCTCGAGCGGCACGCCCTGCCCCGCTCCCTGGTACGCCACGGTCGCGTCGGTGAAGCGGTCGCAGACCACCCAGCTGCCTGCCTCCAGCGCCGGCCGGATCACGCGCGTGACGTGATCGGCGCGGCCTTCAAAGATCAGCCGCGTCGCCGCCACCGGGTCCATCGGCTCCTCGAGGATCCTTTTGCGCAGCCGCTCGGCCAGTTCGGTGCCGCCGGGCTCGCGGGTTACCACCACCTTGCGGCCGCCGCTGGCGAGCGTATCCGCGATGAACTGGACATGCGTCGACTTCCCGGCGCCGTCGACGCCCTCCAGCGTGACGAACTTTCCGCGGGCGCTCATCGCTTGAGCTGGTACTTGCGCACGGCGCCGTTGTGCTCGGTGAGGGTGCGGGAGAACTGGCTCGAGCCGTTGCCGCGCGAGACGTAGTACATGGCGTCGGTTTTTGCCGGGCGCAGCGCCGCGCGCAGCGACGCCAGCCCGGGCATGGCGATCGGCGTCGGCGGCAGGCCGGCGCGCGTGTAGGTGTTGTACGGCGCGTCTTCCAGCAGGTGCTTCTTCCTCAGATTGCCGTCAAATGTCTCGCCCAGGCCGTAGATGATGGTCGGGTCGACCTGCAGGCGCATGCCGATGCGCAGCCGGTTCACCAGCACGCCGCCGATCTGGTCGCGCTCGGCGGCGACGCCGGTTTCCTTCTCGATGATCGAGGCCATGATCAGGGCATCGTAGGGCGTGCGGTAAGGCACCGTCGCCCTCGCCTCCCACTCGGCGGCCAGGTGGCGCTGCATCGCCCGGTAGGCGCGGCGCAGGACGGCCAGGTCGCTCGAGCCCTTGGCGAAGAGGTAGGTGTCGGGAAAGAACAGCCCTTCCGGGTGCGGCTCCTTCGCCTGGATGCGCGTCAGCAGTTCGGCGTCGTCGAGCCCCTTGCTGTCGTGCCTCAGGTCGGCGTGCGCGTCGAGCGCGGCGCGGAACTGGACGAAGGTCCAGCCTTCGATCAGGCGCACCTCGGCCTGCGTGACGTCGCCCCGCGTCAGCTTGTCCAGCAGCTCGAGCGGCGTCGGCGCGCGGGCGAACTGGTAGTTGCCGGCCTTGATGTCGCGCTCACGCCCGAAGCCGCGCGCCAGCAGCTCGAAGTCGCGCCCGGGCACGCTCATGCCGGCCTTCTGCAGCTCGCTCACCGCCGCGCGCAAGCCGGCGCCCCGCGGAATCTCGACTTCCAGCGGCGTCTGCTTCATCGCCAGCGGCGTCCTCGCGTACCAGAACCCGTACACCAGCACGGCCGGCACGGCGAGAAACAGCAGCGCGAACAGGGTTTTGAGAAGAGCTTTCAGGATTGCCAGGGGGCGTAAAATGGCCATTCTACGATGGAGTGCGCGCTGCTAAATCGATACGGGTTGCTCGCTGTGACGGGCGCCGACGCGCGCGCTTTCCTGCACGCACAGCTCACCAACGACATCGAGCATCTGCCGCCTGAGCGCGCTGCTCTCGCGGGCTGGTGCTCCGCCAAGGGCCGACTTCTAGCCAGCTTTCTCGTCATTCCCGCCGGCGACGGCTTCCTCCTGCAGCTGTCCAAGGACCTCGTTCCAACGGTTCAGAAGCGCCTCTCGATGTTTGTCCTGCGCTCCAAGGTGAAGATCGAGGACGCGAGCAGCCGGCTGTTCCAGTTCGGGGTCTGGGCGGACACGGCGGAGATAAGCGCGCCGGCCCGGGCGATGGAGGTGAAGGTGCATGCTGAAGGCACCTGGGTACGGCTCGATGCCAAGCGCGTGTTGGTGATCTCCGGCAACCCGAAGTTGCTGGAGGGGCAGGCCGAGCAAGTGGATGAGGCGCAATGGAGCCATGCGGAGATCCAGGCGGAGCGGCCTTTGATTACCGCCGCCACGCAGGATCTGTTCGTGCCGCAGATGGTGAACTACGAGAAGATCGGCGGCATCGACTTCCAGAAGGGTTGTTACCCGGGCCAGGAGATCGTTGCCAGGGCGCAGTACCGAGGCGAGGTGAAGCGTCGCATGGTGCGCTTGCCGGCGCCGGCAGGCGAGCAGCTTAAAGCCGGGCAGGAATTCAACGGCGGCGTGGTGGTCGACAGCGCCGGCGGCGAGGTTCTCGCCGTGCTGCCGGTTTGAATTACTACGTCTATTACAAGATAGAGCCGAAGCAGCTTGCGGCCCTGCGGGCCCTTGTAGACGAAGTTTTCAGGGAAATCGAAAAGCAGACAGGTGTCCGCGGGCGCTGGATGCGCCGGCGCGACGACCCGTCTACCTACATGGAAGTCTACGAGGGCGTGAAGGACGCGAAGGCGTTCGAGGCGCTGCTCGAGAGCGAGGGCGCGAAGCTCGGCCGCATTTTGACCGGCGGGCGCAAGCTCGAGTGCTTCATTTCCGCGGAAACACCTGCTTGAAGGCGCGCACCGCGACGCTTTCGTAGACGCCCGCCTGGCGGAACGGGTCGGCGGCGATGAAGGCCTCGGCCTCCTCGCGCGTGGCGCAGTCGACGACCATCAGCGCGCCGGTGCTGGCGCCGTCCGCCCTGCCCTTCAAGGGGCCGCCGTAGACGATTTTCGCCGAGTTCTTTTCCAGGAAATCCGTGTGCGCCGCGCGATGAGCGTCGCGCAGCGCGGCGGACTCGGGACGGTCGAAACAAACGATCGCGTACATGGTATGTTTGAAATTATGGCCGACAAAGACGACATTCGCGAAGGCAAGGATTTCGGCATCGGGATCCCGCAGGCACACAAGCCTTTCCACGTGAAGGGCGCCGGCTCGCTCGACTGGGGCATGCAGAACCGCCTGGCGCGCATCTTCAACCCCGCTTCCGGCAAGACCGTGATGCTCGCCTTCGACCACGGCTACTTCCAGGGGCCGACCACCGGGCTGGAGCGCATGGACCTGAGCATCGTGCCGCTGATCCCGTACGCCGACGTGCTGATGTGCACCCGCGGCGCGCTGCGCACGGTCGTCCCCGCCGGCTCCACCAACGCGCTGGTGCTGCGCTGCTCGGGCGGCCAGAGCATCCTCACCGAGCTGTCGCGCGAGCTGATAGCGGTCGACATCGAGGACGCCATCCGCGTCAACGCCGCCGCCATCACCACGCAGATCTACATCGGCGCGCAATACGAGCACCAGTCGATCAAGAACCTGGTGCAGCTGATCGACAGCGGCAACCGCTACGGCATCCCGACCATGGCGGTGACCGGCGTCGGCGCGCAGATGAAGCGCGACGAGCGCTACTTCGGCCTGGCGACGCGCATCGCCGCCGAGCTCGGCGCGCACTACGTGAAGAGCTATTTCGTGGAAGAGGGCTTCGAGCGCGTCTGCGCCGGCTGCCCGGTGCCGATCGTCATCGCCGGCGGCAAGAAGCTGCCCGAGCTCGACGCCCTCACCATGGCCTACCAGGCGATCGACCAGGGCGCCGCCGGGGTCGACATGGGCCGCAACATCTTCCAGTCCGAGGATCCGATCGCCATGATCCAGGCGGTCGGCGCGGTCGTGCACCGCGGCGAGAGGCCCGAGAAGGCGTTCCAGCTCTATACGCAGTTAAAGACGGAAAAGCGGGCCAGCAATGTGCCTGATCGTGCTCGCCTGGCACGCACTTCCTGACCATCCCCTGATCGTCGCGGCCAACCGCGACGAGTTCCACGCCCGGCCGGCAGCCGCGGCCGCCTTCTGGCAGGACAAGCCTGCCATCCTGGCCGGCCGCGACCTCGAGGCGAAGGGCACGTGGATGGGCGTCTCGCGCAGCGGGCGTTTCGCCGCGGTTACCAACTTCCGCGGCGCCACCGAGCCGGGCGCCGCTCATTCCCGGGGAGCGCTTGTCGCTGGATTCCTGGGGGAGGACGTCGACCCAGGCAAGTATCTGAAGGGCCTGCAGGGCAACCTGTATAGCGGCTTCAATCTGCTCGTCTGCGATGGCAAGGAGCTCTGGTCGATGTCAAACCGCGACGGCCCGCCGCGGCGCCTGGAGCCGGGAATCTACGGGCTGGGCAACACGCTGCTGGATGCACCCGAGGTCGACAAGCCGAAGGAGCGCTTCAAGGCGGCGCCCGGGCCGGCGGTCGAGCCGCTGTTCTCGCTCCTCGCGGAATCGAAGATCGTGAATCCTCTTTACGGGACACGCTGTTCCACGGTTCTCCTGATGGGCCGCAGAACCCGTTACGCGGAGCGCAGCTTTTCTGCCGACGGCGCCGGCCAGGAAACCCTGCACTACGAGTTCTAGAGCGTGCAGCGCATGTCCTGGTGCGGGATGCCGGCTTCGTCGTAGACCCCGCCGTACACCTCGAAGCCGTGCTCGCGGTAGAACGCTACTGCATGCACCTGCGCGGAGAGCACGATCTCGCGGTCGCCGCGCTCGCGTGCGGCGCGCATCAGCTGGCGCAGGATCGCGCCACCGACGCCCTGCCCGCGGAACTCCTTCAGCACCGCCATGCGCCCGATATGGGCGTCGGGCAGGAGGCGCCCGGTGCCGACTGCCCGGTCGTCAAGGAAGGCGACAGCGTGCACGCAGCTCGCGTCCTTCTCGTCCATCTCCAGCTCGGCCGGCACGCGCTGCTCTTCGACGAACACCACCAGCCGGACCGGCGTCGCGTGCGCGCGCGCCTGCTCCCACTGCATCAGTTCAATTCGCAGCATCGCGCGAAAGTATAATCGCCGCATGAAAAGCCTCTGGAGCGACGCCCAAGAAGGAGAAATGCGCGCCCGCTTGGGCGGCCCGCTTGGCCCGCGCGTCTACACATCGCGCCTGCTCGGGCGCGACAAGTCGCTGGTGCTGCACGGCGGCGGCAACACCTCGGTCAAGCTGCGCGAGAAGGACCTGTTCGGCGAGGAGCTCGAGGTGCTCTACGTCAAGGGCAGCGGCGCCGACCTCGAGACCATCGACGCCGGCGGCTTCTCGCCGCTGCGCCTCGCGCCGGTGCGCAGGCTCGCCGGGCTGGCAAAGCTCAGCGACGCGCAGATGATGAACGAGCTCGGCGCCCAGGTGCTGCGCGCCGACGCGCCCTTCCCTTCGGTCGAGACCCTGCTGCACGCCATCCTGCCCCACCCCTATGTCGATCACACGCACGCCGACGCGGTGCTCGCGGCATGCAACGCGCCCGACGGCGAGAAACGCATGCGCGAAATCTACGGCGAGCGCGTCGCGGTGATCCCGTACATCAAAGCCGGCTTCGACCTCGCCGCCTTCTGCGCGCGAGAATTCCCCAAAGCGCTCGGCAAGGGCAGCCTCGGCGTGGTGCTGGTATCGCACGGCATCGTCTCCTTCGGCGCGAGCGCGCGCGAATCCTACGAGCGCATGATCGAGCTGGTGACGCTGGCCGAAGACTATCTGGCGAGGAAGAAGGCCTGGCAGATCGCGCTGCCCGACGCGCAGCCTGCCCGCCGCGAGCGCGCCGAGATCGCGCAGCTGAGGAAGTCCGTCTCGGAGCAGGCCGGCGCGCCGATGGTGCTGAAGGCGAGCGACAGCGCGAAAGGGCTCGCCTTCGCGCGCCACCCCAAGGTCGCCACGCTGTCGCAGCAGGGCCCGGCGACGCCCGACCACCTGATCTTCACCAAGGCGCGGCCGCTGCTGGGCCGCGATGTGTCCGCCTTCGCCTCGTCCTACCGCAGCTACTTCGAGCGCAATTCCAGGAAGGCCGGCGACGCGAAGACCATGCTCGACCCCGCGCCGCGCGTGGTGCTCGACCCGCAGCTCGGCCTGCTCGCCGCCGGGCGCAGCGCGCGCGAGGCGGCGGTCGCCGAGGAAATCTACGACCACACCATCGACGTCATCCTGCGCGCCGAAGCGCTCGGCGGCTGGCGCGCGGTGAGCGAAGGCGACCTGTTCGCGGTCGAGTACTGGGAGCTCGAGCAGGCCAAGCTGCACAAGGCAGGCCCGCGTCCGATGTTCGGCGGCGAGGTCGTCCTGGTCACCGGCGCGGCGTCCGGCATCGGCAGGGCCTGCGTCGACGCGTTCCTCAGGCGTGGCGCCGCCGTCGTCGGCCTGGATCGCAATCCCGCCGTTGCGGGAATGTGGCGCAAACCGGATTTCTTCGGTGTGGCTTGCGACCTGACCGATGCCGACTCTGTGGAAGCGAGCCTTGAAGAAGCCGTAGGGCAATACGGCGGTATCGACATGCTTGTCCTGAACGCAGGCATCTTCCCCTCCTCCCAGCCGCTGCAGGACATATCTCCCGATACTTGGCATCGCACCATGTCGGTGAACGTCGAAGCGCAGTTGCGCCTGCTGCAGCTTTGCCACCCGCTGCTCAAGCTCGCGCCGCGCAGCGGCCGCATCGTGGTGATCGGCTCGCGCAACGTGCCGGCGCCCGGACCCGGCGCCGGCGCCTACTCGGCCTCCAAGGCGGCGCTCAACCAGCTCGCGCGCGTCGCCGCGCTGGAATGGGCGAAGGACGGCATCCGCATCAACTCCCTGCATCCGGACGCGGTGTACGACACCGGCCTGTGGACCGAGGAGCTGCTCGCCGCGCGCGCCAAGGCCTACAACCTGACCGTCGAGCAGTACCGCAGGAAGAACCTGCTCAAGACCGAGGTGGCGTCGAGCGACGTCGCCGAGCTCGCCGCCGAGATGTGCGGGCCGCTGTTCTCCAAGACCACCGCGGCCCAGGTGCCGGTAGACGGCGGCAACGAGCGCGTCGTCTGAAAACCCCCCGCTCGCAAAAGCCGCTCGCGGCCCCCTTGTCAGGGGGCCGGGTCGAGCCGATTCGCTGGCTTGGGGACAGCCTCGACCTGCTCGATCAACGCCTTCTGCCTGAACAGATTTCCTATTTGAAATGCAGAAATGCAATGGAGGTCGCACAGGCGATCCGCGACATGGTAGTGCGCGGCGCCCCAGCCATCGGCTGCTCTGCTGCCTTTGGGGTTGTTTTGGGTAAAGGAAGCAAGGACGCATACGACGTGCTCGCAAAGAGCCGGCCGACCGCGGTCAATCTCTTCTGGGCATTGGAGCGGATGAAGAGAGCCAGCGACCTCGAGGCCGAAGCGAAGGCGATCTTCGCCGAGGACCTGGCCGCCAACCGCGCCATGGGGAAGCACGGCGCGGCGCTGATTCCGAAGCGCGCCCGCGTTCTCACCTATTGCAACACCGGCGCGCTGGCGACCGCCGGGCACGGCACCGCGCTCGGGGTGATCCGCTCCGCCAGGGACAAGGGCATTTCCGTGGTCGCGTGCGAAACCCGGCCTTACCTGCAGGGCGCGCGGCTTACCGCCTGGGAGTGCATGCAGGAAGGCATCCCCTGCACCCTGATCGCCGACAACATGGCCGGCCATCTGATGAGCAAGGGCGAGATCGACGTGATCGTGGTCGGCGCCGACCGCATCGCCGCTAACGGCGACGTGGCGAACAAGATCGGCACCTATACCCTCGCCGTGCTGGCGAAGCGCCACGGCATCCCGTTCTACGTCGCGGCGCCGCTCTCCACCTTCGACCAGAAGATCCCGGACGGCTCGCACATCCCGATCGAGGAGCGCCCGGCCGAGGAAGTCACCGGCTACCGCGGCGTCCGCTGGGCGCCGGAAGGGGTTTCAGTGCGCAATCCTGCGTTCGACGTCACCCCCGCCGAGCTGATCACCGGCATCGTGTGCGAGAAAGGCGTGATCCTCGCCCCCGACCGCGAAAAGGTCCGCCGCCTCGCCGGCTAGAACGGGACGTCCAGCTCGATCAGCAGGATCGAGCCGTAGTCGCCGAGCAGCCCGTTCTGGCCGAAGGCGACGATCTTGTTGCCCTGCGCGTTGACGCTGCTGTCGGCTACGATCACGCCGCCCTCCATGTAGTCCGCGGCGCAAGCCTGATCGTTGATGAAGGTCAGCCGCTGCTCGCCGCCGTTAGGCGGCACGGTGCCGCCGGGATTCATGACCCACAGCTCGGTACCCGAACCGCGCACGTCGCGGTCGGTCATCCACAGGATCTTCCGCCCGCTCGGGAAGTAGCTGGCATGCTCGTTGTATTTCACGCTGGTGAGGGCCGTCACTACGTTTGTCTCCGGATCGAGCGTGAAGATGTCGTTGTTGATCCTGGCGAGGTAGCCGCTGCGCCCGGCGTTGCTCGAGAAGATGAGCAGCTTGCCGTCGGGCGAGAAGCCATGGTTCTCGTAGAACCCCTCCACCATGGGCACGAAGCCCTTCACGTTCGAGAGCTGCGGCCGGCCGTTGACGATATCGAAGTCGGCGCTCATCAGGCGCCAGGACCCGGCCAGCTTGCCCTCCTCGCCCGGCTCCCACTTGGAGTACTGCTCCGTCCAGGACAGTTTCCTGCCGTCTTCCGAGAAGTGCGGGTGCAAGACTCCGGTGGCCAGTGGCTCGACCGAGGTCGGCGTGAGCTGCACGAACCAGCTGCCGCCTGCGTCGGTCAGCCACAGCACGTTGTTGACGCCGCGCCCGGGGTTGGCGAACTTGGCTGAGGAGCGCGCGTCCGTCTCGGCCTGGAACACGATGTAGTCACCGGAGGGGTGCCAGGCGGGGTTGCCCTTGTGCTTCTTCAAGCCGGGCGCGCTTTTCTGGCCGCAGGTCAGGCACGTAGGCTTGTGCGGGTTGTCGAGCGACATGACGTAGACATCGAAATAGGGGCTTGCCTTTGGCTCGGCACGGTCGAAGGCGATCAGACCATGCTGCGACCGCGACCAATCGACGCGCGCGCCGTCCCTCAGCACGCTGACCCTGTGCGGAATCTCGCCGCACGACTGGGCGAGCGCCGCGTTGGCAGTACCGAGAAGCAGAAACGCAATCAGGATCCGTGTCATGGCAGCCTCCTTGACACGATCCTAGGCGCCTTGCGACCAGGCACAACCGGTTTTACCTGGCCGCAATCGAGCTTTACAAGCCGGAAACGTCAGGCCGTGATTTTTACCTCGGTGTAGGGCGGCACGCGCTCGAACAGCTCGACGATGTCCTGGTTGCGCATGCGGATGCAGCCGATCGAGCCCGGCTTGCCCATCTCCGCGGTATCGGGCGAGCCGTGGATGTAGATGTAGCGGCGCATGGTGTCGACATCGCCCAGCCGGTTGAAGCCCGGCTGGCAGCCGGACAGCCAGAGTAATCGCGTCAGCATCCAGTCGCGCCCGGGGTGCTTGGCGTGCAGCTCGGGGGACCACAGCTCCCCCGTCGGCCGGCGCCGCACGAACACCGTGTTGACCGGCTGCCCGGCGCCGATCTTCGCGCGCACGATGTGGCTGCCGCGCGGCGTGCAGAAGCTGCCGTTCTTCTCGCCCGGGCCGTTCTTCGCCGTGGAGACCGAATAGGTCTTGCCGTCGAAGGTCAGCGATTGCTTCTTGATGTCAATGAGGATCATCGCCTGGAGGCGAAGAAGGTGCTCAGAATGCTGCCGCATTCTTGCGCGAGTACCCCGCCTTCGAGTTTGACGTTGTTCTTCAAGACTTGTTTCTTGGGATCGCTGGCGCCGTAAACGGCGCGCGAGACGCGGGCGTGGAACATGGCCCCGACGCACATGTCGCACGGCTCGAGCGTAACGTACAGGGTGGCCCCGGTCAGCCTGTAGTTGTTCATCTTCTGCGCCGCCGAGCGCAGGGCCTGGATCTCGGCGTGCGCCGTCGGGTCGCGGGTCGAGATCGGCCGGTTCCAGCCTTCTCCAATTATTTTTTCTTCAAAAACAACAACGCTGCCGATCGGAACCTCGCCTTGCTCCTGTGCGTGCCGCGCCAGCTCCAGCGCCCGGCGCATGAAATCTTCGTCGCCCATTCCGCGCGCATTCTACCGGGCGTAGACTTTCCACACCCCTAATGCGACTGGAGGCGCTGATGGCCGCGTTCACCCTGAATGGAAAGCCGGTCTCGGTCAACACCGAGCCGGGCACCCCGCTGCTCTGGGTGCTGCGCGACGAGCTCAAGCTCACCGGGACCAAGTACGGCTGCGGCGCCGCGCTGTGCGGCGCGTGCACCGTGCACCTCGACGGCACCGCGGTGCGCGCCTGCGTCACGCCGGTGTCGGCGGTCGAAGGCAAGCGCGTGACGACGATAGAGGGCCTCTCCCCCACGTCCTCCCATCCCCTGCAGAAGGCCTGGATCGACCAGGCGGTGCCGCAGTGCGGCTACTGCCAGTCGGGCCAGATCATGAAGGCGGCCGAGCTCCTGGCGGCCAACAAGAACCCGAGCCGCGCCGAGATCGTGCGCCACATGGACGGCAACCTGTGCCGCTGCGGCACCTACCACCGCATCATCGCGGCGATCCAGCAAGCCGCCAAGGAGGCCTAGCCATGGATCGCAGAGACTTCCTGAAGACGACTGGCGCGGGCCTGGTTTTCTGCATGGGGCTTGCCGCTGAAGAGTCCGTAGGGCAGCAGGGAACAAAGGTTATCAATGCTTGGGTACGCATCGCGCCCGACGGCACGGTGACGATCTACAGCGCCGGCGCGGAGATGGGCCAGGGCTCGATGACCTCGCTGCCGGTCATCGTCGCCGAGGAGATGGACGCCGACTGGAGCAAGGTGAAGATCGAGTTCGCCCCGGCGGACGCGCGCGTCTACGGCTATACCTTCCCGCCGACCAAGCAGCAGATGATGTCGATCGTGGGCAGCCGCGCGGTGCAGCTCTACTACACGCAGCTCAGGATCGCCGGCGCGCAGGTGCGCAAGGTTCTCATTGCCAATGCCGCGCAGAAATGGGGCGTCGATCCCGCGTCGCTTCGCACGGAGCCGGGATTTGTGGTGAACGGCAGCCAGCGGCTCGCCTACGGCGAGATTGCCGCCTTTGGCACGGTGCCCTCCCCGCTGCCGGCGGTCGATGCCAAGGAATTGAAGGATCCGAAGACCTTCCGGCTGATCGGCAAGCAGGTGGCGCGGCACGACCTGCCGGGCAAGGTGAACGGCACGGCGCGCTACGCGATCGACGTCAACCTGCCCGGGATGGTGTACGCCTCCACGCTGCACTCGCCGGTGCACGACGCCACGACCAAGGTCTGGAACAGCATGCAGCCGAACGCCCCGATGGGCGCGCCCGAGTCGTGGAACGACGCCGCGATCAAGCGCATGAAAGGCGTGATCGCGGTGGTCAAGCTGCCGAACGGCGTGGCCGTGGTGGCCGACAGCTTCGACCACGCCCGCGCGGCGCGCAACGCGCTCAAGGTGACCTGGAACAAGGCGAAAGCCGACGGCTTCGACTCGGAGCGCGCGCTGGAGGACTACGCGCGCGTGCACGCGGACCCGGCTGCCAAGAGCGATACCCTGGACGCGAAAGGCGACGTCAAGGCCGCCTTCTCTTCGGCGGC
>Ga0137436_1000178_pt1 | contig 20769 bp, 20 predicted proteins | sample EasRivERMGT119_2_FD_102328 | JGI IMG/M metagenome (GOLD analysis project Ga0137436, IMG submission 102328) | Soil microbial communities from meander-bound floodplain in the East River, Colorado, USA - East River MetaG ERMGT119_2 | ecosystem: Environmental > Terrestrial > Soil > Floodplain ...
ATTTCCTCAAAGTAACCAACGCCCCAAGCTGCGGAAATCAACACGTCAGCTGGTGGCCGTGCATGGTATATGTGCGATTGGCCCGCTTGCCTTACTGCCCCATTTCCCCATCCACCTGACTGCCGGCAAGAGCGGTGAGATACTGACTGGTCGCTTGCAGAAGCAGGTGGTATGATACTGACCGGTAACTCTCTTGTCAACCAAGTTGGCACATGACCAGCCCACCCAAAACAAACGGACAATCGCATCTCCGGTCTCTCAGGAAGCGGGACGCGAACCGCCCGAGCGCCCGGAAACGCATCTTCGATACGGCCTCCGAGCTCTTCTACCTCAAGGGAATCCGTGCGGTCGGGGTGGAAACGATTGCCGCAGAAGCCGATACGACCAAGATGAGCCTGTATCGCAACTTCCCTTCCAAGGACGAGTTGGTGGCCGAATGGCTGCGCGAGCACGACGCCAACTTCTGGCAGACATGGGACGGGATGGCGAGCCGGCATCCCCAGGAACCCCGCAGGCAGATCAAGGCCGCCTTCGCTCTGCTGGCCAAGCACGTTGCCGATCCCAAGACCCGAGGCTGCCCTATGGCGAATGCGGCGGTGGAACTCGCCGAGAAAGATCACCCCGCGAGAAAAGTGATCGAGGCGCACAAGGCGAAATTGCGCGCCCGGCTCGTCCAAATTTGCACCCAGATGGAAGCTCGGGAGCCCAGGCTCTTGGCCGACCAGCTGTTTCTCCTGATGGAAGGTGCTCAGGTCACTGCTCAGACTCTGGGGGCGCGCGGTCCTGCAAGGAACGTTGCTCGCGCCGCGAAGATGTTGATCGACGCGCACTTGGGAGCGTCTTGATGTCCGGGTTCGAAGGCACCGATCCGACTCACCGGACCGCGCCCGGCTCTCTCCACGGGTTTCTCCGCTGAACCGCTCATCGCCGACCAGAGCCCGCCCGATATGCCTCCGAAGGAGGGTCAAATGAAGGCAGAACTTGCTACAGCCGAAATGATCGACGCCCTTGCGAGCATTGAGATCCAGCGTCAGGAAAGGGAAAAGGAGTCCGGTGTCCCGGTGTCATGCAGCTGGGCGCTTGGTAAACTGTACGAAGTGCTCCCGCGTAAGAAGAAATTGCCGGGGACGAACGCGGAAAGCGCGGCGCTCCAGGCGAACATCGAAGCCGCGACTCTGGCGATCGGGCGGCTCAGGAAATTGGCCCAGATCACGGGACAACACGCCAAACTGAAGAGCGACCGGCCGTGGCATCAGCAAAAATCCTGGCGGGATGCGCAAAAAACATTCGCCGGAACCCGGCCCCGAAGGACGATGAACCACCAAGGGTCCTAAGGATTTCCCGCTGCCGGCGGCCTCCGTCACGCTCGGCAAGAATCGACTATCCCCTGGCAGGCTTCAATTCCGCAGCGCAGGACTTGCTGAGATCCGACTCCCGGCCTTTGAGGCAGGACAAAATGCGCCCGTCGCCGGGCGGAATGCCCTTGCAGTATTTCTCCGAGTCGGCCTTGCAAGCCTTCGCCAACCTCTCAAGTTTCTCATTGGCTGCCTTCATCACATCACGGCACGCGGGTGAGAGTTCCGCTTGGTGGCTCATCATGCATCGATAAATTCTGCCTCCCCCCGCTTGCATCCCGGGGCAGAATTTCTTGAAATCGGCGGCGCAGGGGCCTTCTTGTTTCGGGGGAGCATCGGCGGCGACGGCGGCGCTGACGCTGGACAATGTGAACAGCATTACTGCCAATGCATTTCTGATCGACATGGTTCCTCCGACTTGGGTACAAATGCAGAAACGGCTGAACGCGCGAACTTTCGGGCATGGTAGCGCAGATAGGCGGCGACGATCCAGGGAACTACTCCGCTGGCCGCCGCGGCACCGAACGTCTGCCCCACCGCGAAGTCTTCGAGATATCGTCCGGTCATTGCCGCTGTCTCCTTGCAAAGGACCCGCCCGCTGCCGCGCACCGTCGTATAGAGTGTACCCGGAGCGACCTTGAAGTAAGGAGTGAACGATGCGCACGCAAGCCGAGCGCGCACGGATGTTCCGTGCATTGCATGAACGGCCGGGGATTTTCGTCATGCCCAACCCCTGGGACGCGGGCACCGCGAAACTCTTTGCCTCCCTCGGATTCGAGGCCCTGGCGACGACGAGCCTTGGCCTCGCGAACGCGCTCGGCCGCGTCGACGGCGCGCTCGCCATCAGCCGCGAGGAGCTGGTCGCCAACTGCCGGGCGATCGCAGCGGCGACGGAGCTTCCCGTGAATGCCGATCTGGAGAACGGATACGCGGACGATCCCGTGGAAGCGGCGGCGATCATCCGGCTCGCGGCCGATGCCGGCATCGTGGGCGGCTCGATCGAAGACGCCTCGGGCGATCCCGCCAAGCCCATTTACGACTTCAATCTCGCCGTCGAGCGCGTCGCCGCGGCAGCCGAGGTGGCGCACGCCCTGCCCTTTCCCTTCACGTTCACCGCGCGGGCCGAGAATTTCCTGCACGGACGCCGCGATCTGGACGACACCGTGCGCCGCCTGCAGGCGTTCGCGGCCGCGGGGGCAGACGTGCTCTACGCGCCGGGCCTGCGCGATCTCGAGACCATCCGGCAAGTGGCTGCGGCCGTGGGGAAACCCCTCAACGTCGTGATGAGCGCGGCGGACCCTGAGCTCACGGCGCTGCAACTGGCAGGCGTGGGCGTCAAGCGCATCAGCGTGGGAGGTGCGCTGTCGCGGTTGGCTTTCGCGGCGGTGCGCGATGCCGCGATCGCGATGCGCGAGGGCGGCAGGTTCCACTGGGTGCGCGATACGATGCCGACCAAGGATCTCAAGGCGATATTCTCGCGGTAGATCAGCCCCCTACCGCTCCTCCGGCGCTTTGAGCTTGCGGAACGACACGTACAGCAGGGCGTCGTAGAGGATCTTCAGTCCCGCTGCGGCCATGATCGGGGCGCCAAGGGTGAACGCCTGCATGGCGCTGCCCGCGAATACGGGGGCGATGGCGCGCGCGCACATGCGCGCGAGGTTGGTCACGCCGCCCGCGAAGGTGCGCTCCTCGGGCCGCACCACCGCCATGAGGTAGGACTGCCGCGTCGGCACGTCCATCTCCGAGAGCCCCTCGCGCAGGAGAAACAACACCGCCGCGATTTCGAAGCTCCCCGTGAACGGGATGGTGAAGGTGAGCAGGCTCGAGGGCGTGTGCGTGAACACCATGGTGTTGACGAGGCCGATGCGCGCGGCGAGCCAGGCTGCGCCCAGATGCGAGAACGCGTTCATGATGCGCGCGCCGACGAAAAGCATGCCGATCGCGGCTTCGGACGCGCCGAACTGCGCGTGAAAGAAATACGCGAAGAGCGCGCTGCCCTGGAAGCCGCCGGCGAAGCTGTCAAGGGCGAAGAGAAAGGACATTTTCGTCAGGATGGAGCGGCTTTGCGGGCTCACCTCGGCGCGCAGCGCCGCCGTCGGTGACTCCGCCTGCGACGACAGGCCGAGGTAGAGAACCGCCGTCACGGCGTAGAGCGCCGCATAGAGGATCACCGCGGCGCGCAGCGAATCGAGAGGATCCACCCCCGCGAAATCGCGCAAGGAAGTTGGCAGCACCGCGAGCGCGGCGCCGAGGGCGTGCCCCACGTCCTGGATCACGTTGTACCAGGCGAAGGCGCGCGTGCGGCCGGCGTCGTCGCCGGTGGAGGGCAGGATCGCCTGTTCGATCGCAAGCGCAGCGGCGCGGTCCTTGCCGAGCGAATTGAGCATGCCGAGGAACGCGGCGACGCCGAGCACCACGATCTGGGAGGAAAAGGCAAAGACGATGCCGCCCGCTGCTGCGAGCACCCCGAGCCCGACCAGCCAGCGCTTGCGGCCGATGCGGTCGCCCCAGAACATGACCCCTGCTGCGCCCACCGCCGTGCCGGCGATTCCGGCGCCCAGCACCGCGCCCCAGACCGCCGGGTCAAGCCCGAGCTGCGCGAGATAGATGCCGGCGAGAACGCCGATCAGGCCGTTGGCGACGGCGCGCAGGAAGCTCGCAGCGAAAATGATCCGGCGGTCGCGGAGCACGCTAGCGCTCGAAGAGCTTCACCGAGCCGCGCCCGCGGGACTGTGCAAACTCGAGCGCCGTAAGGCCCGCGTTGTTGCGGAGGTCGGTGCGGACGCTCTTGGAGATCAGGTAGTGAATCAGCACGATATCGTTGTGGGAGACCGCCGAGTGCAGCGCCGTGTTGGCCATGCGCACGTCCTGGACGTCGAGATCCGCACCCGCGTCGGCGAGCGCCTTCACCGCGAGAAACGTGCCGGTCATCGCCGCCCAGTGGAGCGGCGTCTCGCCGTCGTTGTTCGCGAGATTCTTGTCCGCGCCCGCCTCGATCAGCGCGGTCATGAGCGCCGTGCTCTCTATCATGGCAGCCGCGTGCAGCACGCCCTCGCCGTTGGGTGTCCGCACCTTGGCGTCCGCCCCCCTGGCGATGAGCAGCTTCGCCATTTCGACCTGGCCCTTTTCGGCGGCGACGTAGAGCGGCGTCTCGCCCAGCTTGTTCTTCGCCGAGAGGAGACCGGTATCGATCAGGCGGGAGAACTCGTCGAAATCGCCGTTCTCGATCGAGCGGAACAGCGCCTCCGCCGGAGTCTGCGCCTGGGCGCAGGCGCAAGCGAGGGCGAGCGCTGCAATGAATGGGCGCATAGCGTTTTTCATTCGAACTCGGGTCGGGTCGGGGCGGGCCGGACGGGCTGAGAGACTAGCAGAACCGCCGACGCAACGGGTAACATCTTTCGCCGCCGGGTGGCCTGCGGCTTCTATTTGAAGCAAAAAACTGTCAAGATCGCGCCTCGCACACCGGCACTTCAGAGAGATCATGAACACGCGTCTCAAGAAAAAAATGGCGGAGATCGGCGCCGCGACCCAGGTCTGCTTTCGCGTCGTCTTTTCCGACGGATCCTCCTGGCAGAATCATGAGCGCACACCCGAGGCGACGATCGTCATCCGCAATGCCCGCGCTGCGTGGCGCGTACTGCTTTTCGGCCATGTCGGCTTTCTGGAGGCGTATTTCGACGGCGACATCGACGTGGAAGGCAGCCTCGCGCTCGCCTTTCGCGCCGGCCTGGACGCCGGGTTCGACGGCCGCCCGACTTTCCTCGTCAGAGTGCGCAACTGGTGGCATGAGTTCCGCTTCAGCAACCAGTCGATCGCGCAGGCGAAGAAGAACGCGCGCTTCCATTACGGGCCCGGCCAGGATTTCTACCGGGAGTGGCTCGATGAAGTCGGCATGGCGTACACCTGCTCCTGGTTCATGGATGGCACGAAGACGCTGGAACAGGCACAGGTGGCCAAAATGGACCATGTCTGCCGCAAGGTGCTGCTCAAAGCGGGCGACACCTTCGCCGACATCGGCAGCGGCTGGGGCAACCTGCTGTTCTACGCCTGGGAAAAATACGGCGCGCGCGGCACGGGCATCAACACCACCACCGAGCAGGTGCGCGAAACGCGCGAGGAGATCAAGCGCCGCGGCCTGGAGGGCAAGGTGGAAGTCCTGGAGCGCGACTTCCGCGAGGTGCCGCGCCAGTTCGACAAGCTGCTCTCGATCGGCACCCTCGAGCACGCGGGGCGCGACCAGCTTCCGGAGGTGATCCGGGCCCACGCGGGCTATCTCAAGCCGGGCGGGCTCGGGGTGATCCACTTCATCGGCCACGTCGGCGTGCGCGACACCGAGTTCTGGATACGCAAGTACATCTTTCCCGGCGGCTGGATCCCGAGCCTCGCCGAGGCGATCGACTGGTGCGAGCGCTGCGGACTGGAGGTGGTGGACATCGAGAACCTGCGCCGCAACTACGCGCTCACGCTCGACGACTGGGCCGAGCGCTTCGACCGCAACTGGGACAGGGTGCACGAGCTCGACCCGAAACGGTTCGATGAGAAATTCCGGCGCGTCTGGCGCAGCTATCTCTGGTCATGCGCGGAGATGTTCCGCTCGCCGAGCGGCAAGACGCATCTGTTCCAGATCGTGGTGAGCAAGGGCAACATCGGCGACAACTATCCGATGAGCCGCGCCTTCCTGTATCAGTGAGCGGCTACGCGGACAAGCTCGAGCACCTGCGCGCCGGCTTGAACGCGGGCGGCGCGGGCGGGATCGGTCTCGCAAAGAGCACGTCCAACCTGTTCCGCGACCGCGAGCGGCAGGCGCGCCCGCGCGTCGATCTCTCTGGCTTCAACGAAGTGGTGGAGGTCGACGCCGCGCGCGCGCGCGTCTCGGCCGAGGGCATGACGACCTACGCCGATCTGGTGGACGCGACGCTTGCGCACGGCCTCATGCCCTGCGTGGTGCCGCAGCTGAGATCCATCACGCTGGGCGGCGCTGCGGCAGGCGTCGGCATCGAGGCGTCTTCGTTTCGCTACGGGCTCGTGCATGACACGCTGCTCGCGCTCGACGTCCTGCTCGCGGACGGCTCGATCGTCACCTGCACGCCGGAGAACGAGCACCGCGACCTCTTCTTCGGCTTTCCGAACTCCTACGGCACGCTCGGATACGCGCTCAAGGTCACCGCGCGCACGGTGCCTGTGAAACCCTACGTGGCCATCGAGCACGTCCGCCACACGGATCCCCGGCGCTATTTCGAGGACATCGAGGCCCGCTGCCGGGCGAAGGAGGCCGATTTCATCGACGGGACGGTGTTCTCGGGTGAAGAAATGTTCATTACGCTCGGCCGTTTCGCCGACAAGGCGCCCACCGCGAGCGACTACAGCTTCGAGCACATCTACTACCGCTCGATCCGCGAGAAGAAGACCGACTGGCTCGCCACAAGAGATTTCATCTGGCGCTGGGACACCGACTGGTTCTGGTGCTCGAAGAACCTGTTCGTGCAGAACCCCTTGATCCGCAGGCTCGTGGGGCGCAAGCGGCTCAACTCGACCACCTACGCGAAAGTGATGCGCTGGAACAGCAAGTGGGGTTTCACGCGCGCCTTCTCGCGGCTGAGCGGGAAATACCCGGAGTCGGTCATCCAGGACGTGGACGTTCCCATCGGGCGGGCGCCGGAGTTCCTCGCGTTCTTCCTCGAGGAGATCGGCATCCTGCCGGTGTGGATCTGCCCCATCGGCGGCTACGACCCGCAGGCGAGATTTCCCCTCTACGCGGTCGATCCCCGGACCCTGTACGTGAATTTCGGATTCTGGGACGTGGTGCAGGACCCGGTGCGGCGCGAGCCGGGCCACACCAACCGCAAGATCGAACGCAAGGTCGCGGAGCTCGGGGGAGTGAAATCGCTCTACTCCGATTCCTACTATCCCGAGGAGGAGTTCTGGCGGCTCTACAACAAGCCCGCGTACGACGCGCTCAAAGCACGCTACGACCCGCAGGGAAAGTTCAGGAACCTCTACCAGAAGTGCGTGCTGCGGCACTGAGCGTGGCCTGATCGAAGGGGCATGCCGGTGTGCACCACATCTCCCCCCACGCGTTAATGAAGGTTCATGACCCGCTCAAGTGCTCCAAATGCAAGGGGGCCGATGCGGACCATGGCGCTGTCCAACCTCCGCGAGAGATCGCCGCCGTCACACCCCACCGATAACAAAGCATGACCCAGGCTCTCTCAATTCTCGAATCGGTCTTCGGCTTCCCGTCGTTTCTCGGCAAGCAGCGCGAGATCATCGAGCACGTCGCGAACGGCGGCGATGCGCTGGTGCTGATGCCGACCGGCGGCGGCAAGTCGCTGTGCTTTCAGATCCCGGCGCTGATGCGCGAGGGTTGCGGCATCGTCGTCTCGCCCCTGATCGCGCTGATGCACGACCAGGTGGCGGCGCTGCGCGAAGCGGGCGTAAAAGCGGCCTGCCTCAATTCGACGCTCGACGCGGAGGCGGCGTCGAAGGTCGAGCGCGAGCTGCTTGCGGGCCGGCTCGACCTGCTCTACGTCGCGCCGGAGCGGCTGGTGACGCCGCGCTTCCTGGGTCTGCTCGAGCGGGCGCGGCTCGCACTCTTCGCCATCGACGAGGCGCACTGCGTGTCGCAATGGGGGCACGATTTCCGGCCGGAGTACCTCGAGCTCGCGCTGCTCGCCGAGCGCCACCCGGCGGTTCCGCGCATCGCGCTCACCGCGACCGCAGACGAATCCACGCGGCGCGAAATCGTCTCGCGCCTGAAGCTCGACGACCCGCGCGTTTTCCTCTCCAGTTTCGATCGCCCGAACATCCGCTATGAGGTCGTCGAAAAGGAGAGCGCGCGCTCGCAGCTGCTCGATTTCATCCGCGCGCGGCACCCGGGCGAATCGGGCATCGTCTATTGCCTGTCGCGGGCGAAGACGGAGGAGACCGCGGCTTCGCTCGCCGCCCACGGCATCGACGCACTCCCCTACCATGCCGGCATGGAGACCGGCACGCGCGCAGCGCACCAGGACCGCTTCATCAACGAAGACGGGGTGGTGATGGTGGCGACGATCGCATTCGGCATGGGCATCGACAAGCCGGACGTGCGCTTCGTGGCGCATCTCGATCTTCCGAAAAGCATCGAGGCCTACTATCAGGAAACCGGCCGCGCCGGACGCGACGGCAAACCGGCCGAGGCATGGATGAGCTACGGCCTCGCCGACATCGTGCAGCAGCGGCGTATGATCGACGAATCCGCGGCCGACGACGCCTTCAAGCGCGTGTCGGTGCGCAGGCTCGATGCGCTGGTGGGGCTGGCCGAAACGGCCGGCTGCCGCCGGGTCCGGCTGCTCGCCTACTTCGGCGAGGCGAGCGGGCCTTGCGGCAACTGCGACAACTGCCTGAATCCGCCGCGGGTGTGGGACGGCACGGTGCCCGCGCAACAGGCGCTGTCCTGCGTCTATCGCACCGGCCAGCGCTTCGGCGCCGGGCACGTGATCGACGTGCTGCTCGGCCGGGCTGCCGGGCGCGTTTCGCAACTCGGCCACGACCGGCTTTCCACTTTCGGCATCGGCGGCGACCGCGACGAAAGACAATGGCGCGCCGTGTTCCGGCAACTGGTCGCGCTCGGCCACCTGCGGGCGGACGGCGAAGCGTTCGGCGCGCTGAAACTCACGCAGACCGCGCGCCAGGTGCTGAAAGGCGAGACGAGCGTGATGCTGCGCGAGCAGACCGCCCGCCCTTCCCGCGTCAGGCGCGGCAGGCAAACCGTCGCTAAAGAGGCCACCGGCGGAACCGCTCCCGACTCGGCCTTGCTCCGGGCGCTGCGCGCCTGGCGCCTGGGCATCGCCCGCGAGCACGGCGTGCCGGCGTTCGTGGTGTTTCACGACAGCACGCTCGAGACCATCGCCGCGCTGCGGCCCGGAACGCGCGAAGCGCTGCGCGGCGTATCCGGCGTGGGGGAGACGAAACTCGAGCGCTACGGGGAGGCGTTGCTCGAAGTCGTGCGGTCGCATTCCGCCTGAGGGCGTGCACCTCTCCGTTGCTGGGAAACGAGCGGTGGCATTTCGAGCAAATGGAACTCCGGCGGCTGATGGGGGCGCCCGCTTGCGTTTCCTCATGACCACCTATACTTCAACATAAGCGTCGAGGAAGCCGCATGGGCCAAGTGACCATTTATCTGGATAGCGAAACGGAAGCGAAGGCGCGGGCGGCGGCGCGCGCCGAGGGGATGCCGCTCAGCAAGTGGGTGGCCGGGTGCATACGGCGGCGCGCGCGCGGCGAATGGCCCGAGGCGGTCCGGGCACTGGCGGGCGCATGGCCCGACCTGCCCTCGGCCGAGCGGATCCGCAAGTCGGAGGCGAAGCACATCGCCCGCGGCCGCAGGACGAGATCATCGAGCATTCCATCTGACGGCGTTTGCCGTCCGGTGCGGGTTTCGCTAAGATAGCTACCCAGATTACTATTTGAGGCCGACCGTGGAGAAGAAGTATTCAATCGCCGAAGCGCGGCAACAGTTGCCCGCGATCGTGCACGAAGCAGAGCGCACAGGCGCAGTGCGCATCACCCGCCGCGGGCAGGTAGTCGCGCGCCTGATCTCGGAGCACGAATTCCAGCGCCTCGCGCGCCGCAAGCGCCGTATCGATTGGGGCACGACGCTGGTCGATATGCGAGGCTTCAAGTTCGACCGCGACGAAGCGAATGCCCGCTGAGCGCGTTCCCGCGCCGGCTTTCTTTCTCGATACCAACGTCGTCGTCTATTCGTTCTCAGAGCGGGATAGCATCAAGCGCGAGGCCGCCCGCGCCCTCGTCGAAGCCGATGGCGCGTGGATAAGCACGCAGGTGCTCTCGGAACTCGCCAACGTGCTCACGCGCCGGCTTGGGGTCCCGGTGCCGGAAGCGAGGGAGCGCATCATGAGCATCGCAGCCGGCTGCGAAGTGGTGCTTGTATCGCCGCCGATCGTGTACGAAGCATTGCGCATCAAGGAAAGATTCGGCTACAACTTCTTCGATAGCCAGATCATCGCGGCTGCGCTCGCGTGCGGCGTGTCGGTTCTCTACTCCGAAGACATGCACCACGGCCAGATGGTGGATGGAAAGCTCTCGATCCGTTCGCCGTTTCGCCTGCGCGCCGAGCAGCGCGCAAAGCCTTACAGGGCCAAGAAGCGCCGCGCCGTCGCGCGGGCTTGAGATTCAGGCCGTGACGGCAGCCTTCGCCAGCCCCGGCATGTCGAAGCCGCGCGTTTCAAGCTCCGCCATCAGCGCCTTGTTCTGCGCGGGCGTCAGCTCGACGAGCGGAGGCCTTACCGTCGCCCAATCCGGGTCGCGCCCGAAATGCGCGATGACCGCTTTCAGCGCCGCCATCATCGGATATTTCTGCATGACTCCGCGCGTGGCCGTGATGTCCTTCTGAAGCGCGTCTGCGCTCGAACCGCGCCAGTTCTCGAAGACTTGGTTGATCGCACCGGGATTGATGTTGCCCGTAGCCGTGATGCAGCCCTTGCCGCCGCCTCGCATGTTATCGAGCAGGAACACTTCGCTTCCCGCAAACACGTCGAAGCCGGATTTCGCGAACGCGTCGAGCATCGCTTTCGTATTGTTCCAATCGCCGGAAGAATCTTTCACGCCCGCCACGGATCCGGGAAAATTCTTCAGCAACCGCTCGATGAGCGCGAGCGTGATCGGCACCTGCGACACCGGAGGAATGTGATAGAGATAGAGCTGCAGGCGCGCATCGCCGACCCGTTCGATCACTTCGGCGAAATTCCGGTACAGGCCTTCGTCGTCCACTCCCTTGTAGTAAAAAGGCGGCAGCATCAAGACGCCCGCGCAGCCGAGCGCGGTCGCGTGGGCCGTGAGCCGCACCGAGTCGGTGAGCGCGCAGCAGCCCGTGCCCGGCATGAGCGCAGCCGCAGGCACGCCTTCCTGAATCAGCGTTTCCAGCAGGACCATGCGTTCGTCGACGGAGAGCGAGTTCGCCTCGCTGTTGGTGCCGAACACCGCCAGCCCGCGGCAGCCGTTGGCAAGCAGCCATTTGCAGTGGCGGACGTAGCGCGCGCCATCAGGGGAAAGATCCCTCTTGAAGGGCGTCACCACGGGGGCGAGGACACCCGAGAGTCGTTTTGGAACAGCCATGGTCGGGATCCGGCGAAAAGACAGCCGGCATTATCGCACCGAAACGCGGCGCCGGCGCCGAGAGAGCTTCATTCGGCGTAGAGGTCTATCAGCACGCCGCGCAGCCACGCGATCCCGGGATCCTGGTCGAAGCGCTCGTGCCAGTGCACCTTGACGTCGAGCTGCGGGATCTCCACCGGCAGCCTGAGCGACTTGAAGCGGCCGAGCGGCGTCATGGCCTGGACGAAGCCCTTCGGGACGATGACCATGTAGTCGGTGCGCGCGAGGATCATCGGGATCACCATGAAATGCGGCACGCGCAACGCGATCCGGCGCCGCAATCCCCTCGCGCGCAGCGTCTGCTCCACGATCTGGTGCGGCGAGCCCTCGGCGGAGACCAGAACGTGCGAGGCGTCGAGAAACCGCGCGAGTGTCAGGCGCGCGCCGACGGCCGGGTGCTCGGCGCGCACGAGGCACACGTATTGATCGCGAAACAGCCTGCGTTGCACCACCCCCCCGGAAAGCTCCGGCAGAAATCCCACGGCGAGATCGATTTCGCCCGCGGAGAGCGCGTCGCCCACCTCCTTCTGGCGCCGCTGTTCGACCTCGATCCTCACGCCGGGCGCGTCGCGCTTCAACCGTTCGAGAAGACGCGGCAGGAACACCAGCTCGCCCACGTCGGTGAGCTGCAGCCGAAAAACCCGGTCGGACGTCTTCGGATCGAACCCCGACGGCTCCGAGAGGCCGGTCCGGATGAGGTCGAGCGCCTGCTGCACCGGTACGGCGAGCCGCTGCGCGAACGGCGTGGGACGCATGCCCCGCGGGGTGCGCATGAACAACGGATCGTCGAGCAGGCGCCGCAGGCGCGCGAGGGCGTTGCTCATTGCCGGTTGCGAAAGCCCCAGGCGCTCGCCCGCCGCGGTGACGCTGCCCTCGCGCAGCACCGCGTCGAAGGCGCGCAGCAGGTTCAGGTCGAGGTCCAGTACATTCACGACATGAATCTATAGCATATCTGACATCAATTTGACAGATGCAGCTGCCGCGCCTACTCTCGCTTTGCAAACAAGTCGTCAAGCCCAAACCACAACAGAGGAGACAACGATGGCCCGTTTTGCAGCCAGATTTGCATTCGCCGCGGCGTTCGCCGCGGCGGCCGGCGCCGCTTGCGCGCAGGAGATCACCCTGCGAGTGGTGAGCGCGTTCCCCGAGAACCTGTATTACGTGAAGCGCCTCACAGACTGGATCCAGAAGGTGAACGCGGAGGGCAAGGGTACCCTGCAGCTCAACTTCATCGGCGGGCCGAAGGCCATTCCCACGTTCGAAGTCGGCAATGCGGTGAAGACCGGCGTCGTGGACCTCGCGATGAGCACCGGGGCGTTCTACACCAACGTCATGCCCGAGGCCGACGCGCTCAAGCTCACCCAGCTTCCGGCCGCCGAACTGCGCAAGAACGGCGCCTACGACTACATCAACAAGGTGTGGAACGAGAAGGCGAACATGGTCTACCTCGCCCGCGTCGTCGACAGCACGCCGTTCCATCTTTACATCAATAAGAAGATCGACAAGCCGGACCTGAACGGGATGAAGCTGCGCATCACCCCGGTGTACCGCGACTTCTTCCAGGCGCTCGGCGGAACGGTGGTGCAGATCGCCCCGGGCGAGGTCTACACGGCCCTGGAGCGCGGCGTGGTGGACGGATACGGCTGGCCGATCCACGCGCTGTTCGACCTCAACTGGCAGGAGCACACGAAGTTCCGCGTCGACCCGGGCTTCTACAACGCCGAGGTGTCGCTGATCGTGAACCTCGACAAATGGAAGGCGCTCACGCAGGCGCAGCGCACTTATCTCACCAAGCAGGCGCTCGCCTTCGAGGCGCAGAACGAGGAATGGACGAAATACAACGCCGAAGAAGCGCAGCGCCAGGCGAAAGCCGGCATCCAGACGATCCGCTTCGACGCGGCCACCTCCAAGCAGTACGTCGACAAAGCCTACGAGGTGGGCTGGGCGAGCATCATCAAGGCGAGCCCGGAGCACGGGCCGAAGATGAAGGCCTTGTTCTCGAAGTGACAGCGCGCGGAATCGCGCGCTGTCATCCTGAGCCCTTCGCCTTCGCTCAGGATGAACTCCGCGAAGGATCTGCTTTTTCGGCGCGTCGAAAAGCAGATCCTTCGGCCTTCGGCCTCAGAATGACGCCCTAATCATGGAGGCGCTTTCACAGTGGTACGGAAAGCTCTTGAGCGCTCTCGCGCTCGTCGCCTGCGCGATGCTTTTTTTCATGACGCTCATGATCTGCGGCGACGTGCTGTTGCGCAACACCTCGATCATCCCGGGTTTGAGGAACATCGCCTGGAGCAACGAGGTCTCCGAGGCGACGCTTTACCTCGTCACCATGCTCACCGCTCCGTGGCTGCTGCGGCAGGGCCGGCACATCCGCGTGGATGTCTTGCTGCGCATCGTGCCGAAGAAGCTCGGCTGGTACTGCGAGTGGGCTTCCGATTTCCTTGGATTCGCCTGCTGCCTGGTGATGGCCGCCTACGGCGCCCGCGCCACCCTGGCGAGCTGGAAGGCGGGCTCGATGTCGGTCAAGACGCTGGTCATGCCGGAATGGTGGCTGCTTGCGCCGCTGCCCGTCGCGTTCCTGCTGCTCGCGATCGAGATGCTGTTCCGAATGCGCAGGCTCTATCTCGGCGAGCGCGCCCCGCGCGAGGACGCCGTTTCGGCGGGCTGAAGGCATCGCATGTCCTGGGAGGCAGCCGCATGGCTCATGCTGGGAGGCTCCACGTTCCTGCTCTTCCTTGGGCTGCCGGTGGCGTTCTCCTTCATCGTCATCAATCTGGTCGGCGCGGTGCTGTTCCTCGGCGGCGAGGCGGGCCTGGTGCAGCTCGCGCGGAACAGCGTGGGGTCGGTCGCGAGCTTCTCGCTCACGCCCATTCCGCTTTTCATCCTGATGGGCGAGGTGCTGTTCCACACCGGGCTCGCGGTGAAGGTGATCGACGGCGTGGAGCGGCTGATCCGGCAGGTGCCGGGCCGGCTTGCCGTGGTGGCGGTGGTCGCGGGAACCGTGTTCTCCGCTATTTCCGGTTCGACCATCGCGACCACCGCGATGCTCGGGACCCTGATGCTGCCGGTGATGCTCTCGCGCGGCTATCACCCCACCATGGCCACCGGGCCCCTCATGGCGATCGGCGCGGTGGACATGCTGATTCCGCCTTCGGCGTTGACCGTGCTGCTGGGGAGCCTCTCGGGAATCTCGATATCGAAGCTGCTGATAGGCGGGATCGTGCCGGGCCTCCTGCTCAGTTTCGCCTTCGTCGTCTACATCATCGTGCGGGCAAAGATGAATCCCTCGCTCGCGCCGCCCGCCGAATTCAAGGAATACCGCGGCTGGGAAAAGCTGCGGCCGTTCATCCAGTACGTCGTGCCGCTCGTCTCGATTTTCGTCGTGGTGGTCGCCTCGATGTCGGCGGGCTGGGCGACGCCGACGGAATCCGCCGCAATCGGCGCCCTCTTCACGATCGTACTGGCCGCCCTCTACCGGGCGATCACGCTCGAAAACCTCTTGCGGGCGCTGCGCGGCACCGCGGGCATTTCCGGGATGATCCTCTTCATCATCGTCGGCGCGATGACCTTCTCCCAGATCCTGTCGTTCTCCGGGGCGAGCAACGGCCTGGTCGAGATCATCGCCAAGCTCGGCCTGCCGCCTCTAGCGCTCATCGCGGCGATGATGCTCGTGCTGATCCTCCTCGGCCTGTTCGTCGAGCAGGTCAGCATGATGATGATCACGCTCCCCATCTTCATGCCGCTGGTTCAGAAATTCGGCGTGGACCCGGTGTGGTTCGGCGTGATGTTCCTCATCTGCATGCAGCTCGGTCTGCTGCTGCCGCCGCATGGGCTCCTCCTCATGACCATGAAGGGCGTATCGCCGCCGCAGGTCACGATGGGACACATCTTCCGGGCGGTGGTGCCCTACCTCTTCATGAGCCTGGTCGTGCTCGCGCTGGTGTTTTTCGTGCCAGGGGTCGCGGTGTGGCTCCCGAAGGCGCTGTTCTAGCCCGCGAATAGCCATGGAACGCTCCTTCACCAAAGAGGTCGAGCTGCTCAAGCTCGGCGCGGGGCAGACTTTCCACGGCGAAGGCATCCTCGCCGTGACCAAGGCCCTGCTGCAGTCGGGCATCTCCTACGTCGGCGGCTATCAGGGAGCGCCCGTGTCGCACGTCATGGACGTGCTGAACGACGCCCGGGACATCATGGACGAGCTCGGCATCCATATCGAGACCAACGCATCCGAGGCGGGCGCGGCGGCGATGCTCGGCGCCTCGATCAATTACCCCTTGCGCGGCGCCGTGGCGTGGAAGTCGACGGTCGGCACCAACGTCGCCTCCGACGCGCTTTCCAACCTCGCCTCGGTCGGCGTGCGCGGCGGCGCGCTGATCGTGATCGGCGAGGACTACGGCGAGGGCGCCTCGATCATCCAGGAGCGCAGCCACGCTTTTGCGATGAAGTCGCAGATCTGGCTGCTCGATCCGCGGCCGAATCTTCCGACCATCGTCAGGATGGTGGAGAAGGGCTTCGAGCTGTCGGAAGCTTCGAACACGCCGGTGATGCTGGAGCTGCGCATCCGCGCCTGCCACGTACACGGCGCCTTCGAGGCGAAAGACAACCGCGCGCCGCAGTTCTCGCGCAGGAACGCGATCGAGAATCCCGAATTCGACTTCGCCCGCGTCTCGCTTCCGCCGGCGACTTACGCGCAGGAGAAGCACAAGGTCGAGGTGCGCTGGCCCGCGGCGGTGAAATTCATCCGCGAGAACCGGCTGAACGAGGTCTTCGAGGGACCGATCGGCGAATTGGGCCTCATCTGCCAGGGCGGGATGTACAACGTCGCGGTGCGCGCGCTGCAGCAGCTCGGGCTTGCCGATACCTTCGGAATTTCGAAAATTCCGATCTACGTCCTGAACGTCACCTACCCGCTCATTCCGGAGGAAGTCAGCGCGTTCTGCGCCGGCAAGCGCGCGGTGCTGATGGTCGAGGAGGGCCAGCCCGCATATCTCGAGGACGCCTTGCACGCGACCCTGCGCCGTGCCGCCGAGCAGCCCGGTCTGCGTGAGTTGAGCCAGACCAAAGTTCACGGGAAGGATTTCCTCCCTGTTGCGGGCGAGTACACCGGCGAAGCCGTGCTGACGGGCGTGGCGAAGTGGATCGAAGCCATGGCGCCCCACATCGAAAAAGCGGGCGTCGATATCCACGCCGTCCGAGCGGCGCTCGAGTCGCTCGCCGCGACGAGGAAGCGCGCCGCAGATCTCCTCGGGGGAACCGTGCCCGCGCGCCCGCCGGGGTTCTGCACCGGCTGCCCGGAACGGCCGGTGTTCACGGCGATGAAGCTGATCGAGCGCGAGTCGGGCGCCTTTCACATCTCGGCCGACATCGGCTGCCATACCTTTTCCACCCTGCCCCCGTTCAATATCGGCAACACCGTGCTCGGCTACGGCCTGGGGCTCGCCTCGAACTCCGGCATCGCACCGATGTTCTCCGGGCGCACCGTCACTATCATGGGCGACGGCGGTTTCTGGCACAACGGTCTCACCTCGGGCATCGCCAACGCGGTGTTCAACAAGAGCGACGGCATCCTCGTCATCATGAAGAACGGCTACACCTCGGCGACCGGCACGCAGAACATCCCTTCCTCGCTGCACCAGACCGAGTGGAAATCCGGCGACATGAGCATCGAGCGCGCGCTGAAGGGCATCGGCGTCGAGTGGATCAAGCCGGTGTACACCTACCGCGTCGCCAAGATGGCGAAAGTGTTGAGGGAGGCGATGACGAGCGCCTACAAGGGGCTGAAGGTCATCATCGCCGACGCCGAGTGCCAGCTCGAGCGCCAGCGCAGGATCCGGCCGCAGATCGCGGCCGCGCTGAAAGCGGGCAAGCGCGTGGTGCGCACGCGCTTCGGCGTGGACGAAGACGTATGCTCGGGCGACCACTCCTGCATCCGGCTCTCGGGCTGCCCTTCGCTCACCATCAAGGCGTCGAGCGATCCGCTCAAGGTGGACCCGGTCGCGCACGTCAACAACGACTGCGTCGGCTGCGGGCTGTGCGGTGAAGTGGCGCACGCGGCGGTTCTGTGTCCTTCGTTCTTCCGCGCCGAGATCGTGCAGAACCCGAGCCTCTTGGACAGATTCGCCGCGCGACTGCGCAACACCGTCATCGGCTGGCTCCAGCCGATCGAAGGAGGAAGATCATGACGCTACCCGAACGTCCCATCACGATCCTGATCGCCGCTCTCGGCGGCGAAGGCGGCGGCGTGCTCGCCGACTGGATCATCGCCGCCGCGACCGCGCGCGACTATCCGGTGCAGAGCACCTCGATTCCCGGTGTGGCCCAGCGCACCGGCGCCACCACTTATTACGTCGAGATCTATCCGGCGAAGCTCTCGGAGCTCGGAACGAGGCGACCGGTGATGACCTTGACCCCCGCGCCCTCCTACGTTGACGTCATGGTCGCCTCCGAATTGCTCGAGGCCGGACGCGCGATGCAAAACGGCTTCGTCACGCGCGACCGCACCACGCTGATCGCCTCGACCCACCGTATCTACACCGTCGCGGAGAAGATGCAGATGGGCGACGGGCGATTCGACAGCGAGGTCGTGCTCAGGGCGGCACGCTCGCTCGCCAAGCGCGCCATCCTGTTCGACATGCAGGCGCAGGCAAATGCAGCGGGCACCGTGATCAGCGCGGTGATGTTCGGGGCGTTGGCCGGCTCCGGAACGCTGCCGCTCTCGCGCGGCGATTGCGAGGCGGCGATCCGCTCGGGCGGCAAGGGCGCCGAGGCGAGCCTGAAAGGATTCGCCGCGGGTTACGAGCACGCCGCAGGGCCAATGACCACGACGCAGGAGAAAAAGCGCCTGCGAAGCTCGCCGGCGGAGCCGCTCAGGCCGGCTTTCCCGGATGAAACCCACGCCATCCTCGGGGAAGGCCTGGCGCGCTGCGCTGACTTCCAGGATCGCAATTACGCCGATCTTTACCTCGATCGCGTCGAGCCGATCGCGAATCTCGACAGCGCGGCCCACGGATACAAGCTGACGATCGAGACCGGGCGCTTCCTCGCGCTATGGATGTGCTACGAAGACATAATCCGCGTCGCCGACCTGAAGACGCGTCGGAGCCGTTTCGAGCGCGTGCGCGAGGAGGTTCAGGCGAAGCCCCACGAGCCGGTGCACATTGTCGAGTTCCTGAAGCCCGGCGTGGACGAGCTTACCGGAGTGCTGCCGCGCTTTCTCGCCGGCCCGCTCAAGAACCTGGCCGAGGCAAGCGGTCTTTCGAAAAAGCTCAACGTCGGCATGCACATCAAGACCACCAGCATCAGCGGCTTCTTGCTGCTGCGCCTGCTCGCCTGGCTGCGTCCCTTCCGGCCCCTGACCTCGCGCTGGCACGAGGAGCAGGCGCTGATCGGCCGCTGGCTCGGCGCGATCGCCGCCGCGGCGAAGCGGGACGCAGGGCTCGCACTCGAAATTGCGCTGTGCGGCCGGCTGATCAAGGGCTACGGCGACACGCACCAGCGCGGCAAGGGCAACTTCCTGAGGATCCTCGACACGCTGGTCGAGGGCGACGCGGTACCGGACGACCGCGCCCGGATCGACGCGATCCGCAAGGCGCGCGAGGCGGCGCTTGCCGACCCGGAAGGGCGCAAGCTCGAGCACTCGCTGGAGACGCACGGCATCGCGCCGCTGCCGCCCAGGCCGAAGCCCATCGTGTTCTCGCGGCGCAAGCCGGGTGAGCATCGGAACGCCGCCTGATCGTGGAACGATCTTTCCACGAGGAAATCAAATCGCTGAAGCTCGGCGACGGCGAGATTTTCCATGGCGAGGGCATCCTCGCCGTCACCAAGGCCTTGTTGCAATCCGGCGTGTCCTATGTCGGCGGCTATCAGGGCGCGCCGGTGTCGCACCTGCTGGATGTCATGGTGCAGGCCAAGGACTACATGAACGAGCTGGGCGTGCACGTCGAGGCCTGCACCAGCGAAGCCGCCGCCGCCGCGATGCTCGGCGCCTCGATCAGCTACCCGGTGCGCGGCGCCGTCACCTGGAAGTCGATCGTGGGCACCAACGTCGCGGCCGACGCTCTCTCCTATCTCGCGAGCGCGGGCGTGATGGGCGGCACCCTCATCGTTCTCGGCGAGGACTACGGCGAGGGCGGCGTAGTCGCGCAGGAGCGCAGCCATGCGTATGCGCTCAAGTCGATGATGTGGCTGCTCGACCCGCGCCCGAACCTGACGACGATCGCGGACATGGTCGAAAAGGGCTTCGAGCTCTCTGAAGCCTCGAACACGCCGGTGATGATGGAGCTCAGGATCCGCGCCTGCCACGTGCAGGGAAGCTTCACCGCGAAGGACAACCGGGCGCCGGCGATGTCCACGCGCAGGCTGATGGAGGGGCCGGCGGATTTTCTCTACGAGCGGCTTGCTCACCCTCCGGCGATCTTTCCGCAGGAAAAGAAGAAATCCGCGGTGCGCTTGCCCGCGGCACGCAAGTTCATCGCAGAAAAAAAGCTCAACGAAGTGTTCGAAGGAAGCGAGTCGGCCGCAGGTCTCATCGTGCAGGGCGGCCTCTACAACAACCTCATGCGTGCGCTGCAGGTGCTCGAGCTTGCCGACAACTTCGGCGGCTGCAAGATTCCCATCTTCGCGCTGAACGTCGTCTATCCGCTCGTTCCTGAGGAGATCACCGCGTTCTGCGCCGGGAAATCGGCCGTGCTCGTGGTCGAGGAAGGCCAGCCGGAATTCATCGAGCAGGACATCGCGACGACGCTCAGGCGCGCGGACATTCAGACGAAGCTCCACGGCAAAGACGTGCTGCCGATGGCGGGTGATTACACGACCGAGGTGCTGGTGCGCGCTCTTGCGCGCTTCCTCGCCCGGCACGCCCCGCGCATCGAGACCTCCTCCGGCGCGCGCTGGCTGGAAGGCGTAGAGGCCTCGCGCGAGCGCGCGGCGCAACTGCTCGGCACGCTGCCCGCACGGCCGCCCACCTTCTGCATCGGCTGCCCCGAGCGGCCGGTATTCTCTGCGATGAAGCTCGTCGCCGAGGATGTCGGTCGACCGCACATCTCGGTCGATGTCGGCTGCCACGCGTTCGCGACCTTCGAACCTTTCTCACAGGGCAACACGCTGCTCGGCTACGGCATGAGCCTCGCGAGCAGTGCCGGCGTGGGGCCGATGTCCGCGCGCCGGCCGCTCGCGATCATGGGCGACGGGGGATTCTGGCACAACGGACTGCTCTCGGGTGTCGCCTCCAACCTGCTCAATCACGGCGACGCGGTTCTCCTGATCA
>Ga0137436_1000179_pt1 | contig 20758 bp, 16 predicted proteins | sample EasRivERMGT119_2_FD_102328 | JGI IMG/M metagenome (GOLD analysis project Ga0137436, IMG submission 102328) | Soil microbial communities from meander-bound floodplain in the East River, Colorado, USA - East River MetaG ERMGT119_2 | ecosystem: Environmental > Terrestrial > Soil > Floodplain ...
CGCATGATGTCAACCGCGGGCTTGGCGCGGCGATCCGTACGGGACTGAGCGCCGCGCATGGTGACATCCTGCTGTGGGTTCCCGGCGATGGCCAGTACGCGGTGAACGATCTGTTGCATGGCCTTTCACTGCTCGACAGCGGCGGTGTCGTAGTCGGTCTCCGCCGCGCGCGTGGCGACGTCGCTCGCGGCCTCGTCTCGCGCTGCTTTCATGGGCTCATCTTCCTGTTTTTCCGTTTCGACGCCTCACGGATGTCGGGACTCTTCATGATTCGCCGAGCTGTGTTCGAGCGCCTTCGGCCGCAATCCGGAGACGTCTTCCTCAACTACGAGATCCCTCTCCTCTGCGTACGTCATGGCTTGCGGGTGGAGCCGCTCGATGTGACCCTCCATCCAAGGCGGAGCGGTGTCTCGAAGGTCGTGAACGCGCGGACAATCGGGCGCATCCTGTGGGAAATGGCGCGCTTCCGCCTGCGCCTGTGGCATGGGTCAGACCGATGAATCGCGTGGTGCCGCACAGGGTGCTTGGGCTCGCCATTGTGGCGATCTACGCGGCCCTGGTCTTGTGGCCGTACGTGGCCGTGGGGCCGAACGACCTCGAGGAGTTCTTCACGGGCATCATCGGCACCAAGCTCGCCGTGCAGGCCATCATGGCGGGGCAGTGGCCGTTCTGGAGCGTCGACATCGGCCTCGGCGTACCGCTACCGCTGAAGTATCACTTCATCACCCATCCCGCGAGCGGGCTGTGCCTTATCGACGACTGCCAGCGCGCGATGCGAATCGCCGCGGCGCTCCAGATCGTGATCGGAGCGCTGTGCATGGCGCTGATCCTCCGCGCAAGCGGCATCGGTCGATCGCTCTCGACCGTCGGCGCGCTGGCGTTTCTCGTCACCTCGTCGACCATCGAAGATACGTACGTCAACGACTGGTCCAGCACTGCGCTCGCTGAGGCGTCCATTCCAATCCTGATCTATGCGGCGCTGAGACTGTTCGCCGCCGACGATCGCCGCGATCGTGTGCTCTGGACGCTGGTGTTCGGCGGCGTCATCGGATTTCTCCTCAGCATGGGATATCCGGCCCCGCAGTTCATGATCGTGGGGTTGTTCCTCCTCGCGCGTCCTTCAAAACTGTGGGAGCGTCGTGGCTGGTTCGCGCTTGGCGCGGCAGTGGCGTTGTGCATCGGAGGGGCTCATCTCTATCACCTCACGCAACAGATCCTGGCGACACCTCCAACTGCTCTCCGCAGCGTGCACGACGAGGCCAGCCCTCTCGTCGAGCTGTGGTCGACGTTTCTCCGTCCGTTCGGTGGTGACCTAGACAAGACCTGGCGGATCATTTTTCTTGGTCCTCCCTTCGCGATGCTCGCGACCCTTGCGCTGTTCCGCCGCACGCCCGCGTTGTGGCCTTACCAGTTCGGTCTTGTGGCGAGCGTGGCGCTCATGCTGCTGCCCGAGGGCGCGCTCTTCAACCTGGTCACGGCGCGCTGGTTCTTCCGCGCAGGCGTCAACATCTTCGGGATCGTGCTGGCGACGCACCTTCTGGCGTCGTTCCTGACGCGCTTCGATCGTCGTCGCACGGCCGTGGCAGCCGTCGCGGGCCTTGTGGTCCTGCAGCTCGCGTGGCAGTGGTGGGCGTTCCTGCCGTTGTGGCGTTCGGTCGCGCAGGTCGCGCTCGGCGGTTCAGAGCCGGACTCAAATGTGCGGCGGTTGTCCCTGGTACAACCTGCTGTCGCAAAGCTGCAGGCGTTGAACGCCGCGCGGCCGGGTCGGTTGATGTTCAGCGATCGTGCCGGCCGGGCGATTCGCTCGCTGAACTTCACGGCCGATGGCATTGCGCCCAACGTCTTTGCGATCGCCAACATCCCCACGGTGAGCGCGTTTGCGCATGGAATCGTGCTCGACCCTCTGTATCCGACGGAAGAGCTCACGGGTGGTCCGATATGGCCGCCGGCGAGCGCGCACACCGATCAGGCATTTCTGGATGTCCTTGGCATTCGTTACCTGCTGATGCTTCAGGGTGAGCAGGGCGCCCCGGGTCTGCGCGAGATCGGTTCGGTCCCGGGAGGGCTGACACTGTTTGAGAACCCGGGCGCGTGGCCAGAAGCTTTCACGGTCGACACGTACCCCTCGGCGAAGGAACCGCGCAAGGCCGGATGCGAGCACGATCGCTTTCTCTGCGCGGACTTCAGCGCCTACCAGATTCACCGGTTGACCACGGCTGTTGGCATCGATTGGCATCACGACGGGATGACGCTGCGCGTTCCGAAAATGGACCGGCCGCAGCGACTGGTCGTGACGCAGTGGTATCAGCCGGATTGGCACGTCTCGAGCGGTCGTGCCTCGCTGAGCAGAGTGATCGAGCAGTTCATCGGCGTCACGATTGCGCCCGGGGAGACATCGGTTCGGCTGACGTATTTTCCCGCGGTGCGAGGCGCGCTCTTTGTTTTCGGCTGTCTGTCAGAACTTGCGGTCGCTGGTGTGTGCGTGGCGATGGCGGTGCTTATCAAGCGTCGACCGCGCGAGCGCTGAGCCATCGCTGCATTGGATCGCGTGGCGGGACAGGCGGAGAGTGCCGGGCACCTGCGGTTGTCGCGACGTTTGCGGCGCGTTACGATAGGCGGCTGTTGCCAACCCAACAATCCAAATCGGTGCGCATCCCCGCGCAGGTACTTGCTGGATAATGGAAGACCCTTCGGAGGGTCAGACCCTCGTCGTCCTCCAACCCGGCTACCTGCCCTGGCTGGGGTTCTTCGATCAGTTCCGGCGTGCGGACATCTTCGTGTATTACGACGACGTCCAGTATGACAAGCATGGCTGGCGCAACCGGAACCGCATCAAGACGCGGCACGGGCCGCAATGGCTGACGGTGCCGGTGAAGCATGCAGGCCTTGGCCTGCCGCGGATCCTGGATGTCACGATCGACGGGCGCACGCCGTGGGCACGGAAACACGTGGCGAGTATCCGACAGGCGTACGCGCGCGCGCCATTCGCGCCGCGGTACCTGCCGCAATTGGAGGCCGTGCTGCAGCAGTCGTGGGAGCGGCTGATCGACCTCGACATCGCCGTCATCGATCTGATGTGCACCTGGTTCGGGCTGTCGCGGCGCGTGGAGCGCTCATCGGCGCTTGGCATCGAAGGCGAGAAGAGCGAGCGGCTGCTCAGGTTCTGCCAGCACTTTGGCGCCGGCCGGTACCTGAGTGGCAACGCAGCGCGGGACTATCTGGATACGGCGCTGTTCGTACGTGAAGGCATCCATGTCGAGTGGCAGAACTTTCAGCCGCCGACCTATCCACAGCTCCACGGCGAGTTCGTGCCGTACCTGTCCGCGCTCGACCTCGTGCTGAATTGCGGCGACAATGCGCGCGCGATTCTCGAAGGCGGCGAAATTTCACATTCTGGAACCACAACGTGAAGACATTTCTCATCACCGGCGGCGCAGGGTTCATCGGCAGCAACTTCGTACGGTACCTGTACGACAACTACCCTGAGTATCGGATCCGGGTGCTCGACCAGCTTACCTACGCGGGAAGCGTCGAGAACCTCCCGGTCGGGTTCAACGAGGCTTCTTCCGACGGCCGTCTTCAGTTCTGGTACGGCGACGTGCGGAACGCGTCGCTGGTCGATACGCTCGTGGAAGACGCGGACGTGGTGGTGCACTTCGCCGCCGAAACGCACGTCACGCGGTCGATTTACGACAACTACCACTTTTTCGAGACCGACGTGCTTGGCACACAGGTGGTGGCCAATGCGGTGCTCAAGCATGTCAAGGGCGTCAACCGGTTCATTCACATTTCGACGTCGGAAGTCTATGGCACGGCGGTGAGTGCCAAGATGGGCGAGGACCATCCGCTGATGCCGATGAGCCCGTACGCGAGCGCGAAGGCGGGCGCCGACCGACTCGTATATTCCTACTGGGCCACGTACCGGCTGCCTGCGATCATCGTCCGGCCGTTCAACCAGTACGGGCCGCATCAGCACCTCGAAAAAGTGATTCCGCGGTTCATCACGAGCTGCCTGCTCGACGAACCGCTGCGCGTGCATGGTGACGGTTCGGCCGCACGCGACTTTACCTACGTCGGCGACACATGCCGCGCGCTCGACGCGATTGCCCACTGTGAGCTCGAGAAGGTCGTTGGCGAGGTGATCAACCTCGGGTACGGCGAGAGCTACACCCTTTCGCAGATAGCGCCGATGATTGTGCGGAAGATGAACAAGCCGGCAAGCCTGATCACGTACGTCGGGGATCGGCCCGGGCAGGTCTTCCGCCATACGGCCGACGCAAGCAAGGCGCAGCGTTTGCTCGGCTGGACGCCGCAGGTCGGCTTCGAAGAGGGGCTGGATAAGACCATCGCGTGGTACCTGGCAAACAGGCCGTGGTGGGAAAAACAGCTGTGGATGCGCGAGATCCCGATCATCACCAAGTCGGGAAAGCGCGAGATGCACTGACCGCGCCGCGCCTCCGGCGCTCACGGGTCTATAATCGCTTCCGGGTGACTCGCCTGACCGCTCGCAATGGATAGCCTGATCGTTGAGGGTCTCGGCAAGCGGTACTTTCTTCCATCCAAGAGGCCCACGGAGGAGCCCCGGCCCGCGCTGCGTCTCGGCCGGTTGACGATACCGCGATTGCCGTGGAACCGGCGCCGCAAGGCGGACCGGGAGCTGTGGGCGTTACGAAACGTCTCGTTTGCCGTCCCGCACGGCACGATCCTGGGCATCATCGGCGCAAATGGGGCGGGCAAGTCGACGCTGCTGAAAATCATCGCACGCGTCACGCGGCCGACCGAGGGACGGGTCATCGGATTCGGGCGCGTCGTCTCGCTGCTGGAGCTCGGCGCGGGGTTCAATCCGGACTTTTCCGCGTACGACAACATCCTGATGAACGCGGCGATGCACGGGATCTCACGGCGCGAGGCGCTGAAGCGGATAGACGAGATCGTGTCGTTTGCCGAGCTCGACGAATTCCTCGACAACCCGCTGCGCCAGTACTCGAGCGGGATGTATCTCCGTCTCGCGTTTTCCGTCGCGATCAACATGCAGCCGGACATCCTTCTTGCCGACGAGATCCTGGCGGTCGGAGACATGGCGTTCCAGGACCGCTGTCTTGCCCGCGTCGCGCAGGAGGCCGAGCGAGGGCTCACGGTGCTGTTCGTGTCGCACGACATGTCGGCGTTGTCCCGGCTGTGCGACCGCATCGTCTGGATCGACAAGGGCGAACTTGTCCGCGATGGTGACCCCGAGCCGGTGATTGCGGAGTACGAGGAGACGGCGCTTCGGGGCAAGCACGGCGCTCGCGGCTTCGGCGACACGGCGGGGCGACACACCAACGTGGAGGCGGAGATCGCGAGCGTCCGCCTGTTGAACACGGCAGGTGAGGAGATCGGTGCGGCGCCGACAGGCGAAGACGTCTACATCAGGCTGCGGCTGAAGGTCCGAAAGCCGGGACGCGCGGTCAGGGGCGTGGTGGACGTGAACGCGAAAGGCGTCTTCCTGTTCCGCACGGTACAGTCCGAGGAATTCGTGTCGGACCGCCGCGGCGTGGTCGATCTGATCGTCCGCATTCCGCCGAATCTGCTCGCAGAAACGACCTACTCGGTGAACGTCACGGTGTACACGCGATGGGAGAAGGAATCCAAGATCGTGCTGGCGAATGCGTTGACGTTCATGGCGTACGGCGAGCAGCACGGCGCGGAGTTCAAGAGCCGGGTCAGAAGCGGTGTGATCGCGCCGCAGCTCGAGTGGCACGTTCGAACCCACGCGAACGATGGGAAGCGAAAGGTACGCGTATGAGGCGAACTGCGGCGGTGTCTCGTTGGCACCGACGCACGTGGCGGCGAGCGGCGCCGGCGAGTAGGCGATGAACCCGATGTCATCGAGCGCCAGCGAGGCGGCAGAACGTTCTGCATGGAGCATCAGCGCCGACGCGCGCGATGGTCTTGCAGCGCGCGTCCGCGAAGTGTGGCAGTACCGCCGCATCCTGTGGTTCTTCGCGTTGCGCGCAACCCAGGCGCTTTATCGTAAGACCTACCTGGGCGTCTGGTGGCTGGTCATCCGGACCCTCGTGCCCCTCATCGTTGGCGCGTTCGTGTTCGGCACGGTGATCAATGTCCCATCGGGCGGGGTCCCGTATTTGGTGTTCTTCCTGGCGGGCCAGCTCGCCTGGAACTTTTTCGATGGTCCGCTCATACGTGCCAGCCGTGGCATCGACGGCAACCGGCAGTTGCTGACGAAGCTGTACATCCCGCGAATCATCCTGCCGCTCGGTCAAATGGCAGCCGGCGTCGTCGAACCAGTCATCATCGCCGTGATTCTCGTCGTGACCGTGGTGTATTACCGACGCGTCGACGGCGTCTGGTACGTCCAGCCGGGCCTGCGACTGATGGCCGCGTCCGCGGCCGTCCTCGTGATCCTCTGGTTTGCGTTCGCGCTGTCGCTCTTCACCTCGGTGTGGCAGGGGCGTGCACGTGACACGCGGTTCGTGCTGCGGCACATCGTCGGGTTCTGGCTCTTTCTGACGCCGGTGGTCTATCCCGCCTCCCAGGTGCCGGCGCGGATTCGCTGGCTGATCTATGTCAATCCGCTCACGGCGCCGGTGGAAACGTTCAAATGGGCTGTGCTGCCAGGCATGGAGCACTCGTGGCCGTGGTTCATGTACAGCGTCGGTCTGACGGCAGCGCTCTTCGTCGCCGGCTTGTGGTATTTCGCGCGCTCCGAGGGCGCTACGATGGACAAGCTGTGAGCGCGCGATGGGAATTCGGGTCGCGTTCCCCCGGGGTTGGTGCGACGACGGTCGACGTGTGGCAACACAGGTGGCTGTTGCGAACCGTGGCGGTGCGGGCGTTTCAGCGTATGTACCGGCGCACGATCCTCGGCTGGCTGTGGCTGGTGATCAATCCGCTTCTGCCGTTGGTGATCCGCGTGATCATCTTTGGTGCGCTGCTCGGAGTCTCATCGGACGGGCTGCCGTATTTTCTCTTCCTGCTCGGCGGTTCTATTGCCTGGGATCTGTTTGCGGCGACGTTGATGCGCGGCACCCGCGCCCTCGAGATGCATGGCGAGATGTCGGATCTGATCTATTATCCGCGCGCGATCCTGCCGATCGGTAACATCGCGCCGGCACTGTTGGAGCTCGGAATCAAGCTTGGCGTCTTTGTCGTGGCGCTGGTCTACTACATGATTCACGACGGCCGGCTCTACGTGCGATCGGACGCCGCGCTGCTCTGGGGTCTCTGCGCGCTCGTGCTCGCCCTGATCTTTGCGCTCGCCATTTCGCTCTTTACCTCGGTGTGGGGCGAAACGACGCGCGACACCCGTTTTGCGCTGAACCAGCTCACCTCCGTCTGGTACTTGTTGACGCCGGTGCTCTACCCGATGTCGCAGGTGCCGGAGGCGTACCGCGGGTGGATCGTCTGGAACCCGATGGCGGTCATCGTCGAGACGTTCAAGTGGGGAGTCTTCGGCGTCGGGACGTTTCAGCCGGTGCTGTTCGCCTGGACCGCCACTGCGATCGGCGGTCTGTTTCTCGCCGGTTTGATCTACTTTACGCGCACCGAGGCACGGATTATCGATGCGCGCTGAGCAAACGAACGACCTTGCCCGCAGACTTCTGCGGCCGTTCGGCATCTCGCCGATCACGCCTCTCGCACTCGCGATCTTCCGCACAGTCCTGGGTCTTGGACTCCTGTACATCCTGCTGGTCTATCAGCCGATCGTGGCGAGGGCAGACGATGTCCGGCGACCGCACAGTCCGCTGGCTGACATGCAGTGGGTGTATGCGCTCGCCGTGAACAAGGGGGCGACGTCGGTTTTTCAGGGTGTGGCGTGCGTTGCCGCGGCGCTCTTTACAGTGGGCATCTTCGCGCGGCCGGCGTACGTCGTTGTCGTATCGCTGATGCTGGTCAACGTGCTGATGATCCTTGCCAGGGCGGGCGGGCACGACTGGGGTCTGCCGATCGTGACACTGCTGATCCTCACGGTCGTGCCGTGGAGTGACGCGCCAAGCCTGTTCCAGTTGCCCCGTTCATGGGCGAGATTCTCCGCACCCAGCCTGGCGAGCCGCGCCTACGGATTCGCGGTCTGGCTTCCCGGACTGACGGTCGGCCTGGCGCTTGCGGCGGCAGCCTACGCCAAGGTCGTCGGCACCGGCGTCCAGTGGATCACGAACGGGACCGTGCGGTACCACTTTGTCGAAGACGGCCGGAACGCACCGGTGACGCTGGGTTTGTGGATCGCGACGCATCCGTCGGTCGCCATCGCCGTCTCCCTTGCGGCGGTGCTGACTGAAGCAGGGTTCATCCTCGTCATCTTCGCGCGGGACTGGCGTACTCGACTGGCGTTTGGATTGATGGGCGCCTCGATGATGGCCGGCTTCACCTTGTTCCAGGGAGTGGCATGGTGGCCCTGGCGGATCCTGTTCCTGGCGTTCCTGCCGTGGACGTTGCTCACGACGTTGGACAAAGGGACGGCGATCGCATCCCCCGACGACGTTTCCGGTTCATCCTTCGTCGCCCGGCGCGATCTGACGTGGACGCATGCCCTGCTCGTCGTCGTGCTGATTGCCAGTCAGTTGTGGGTCTCGGCTCGTGCGATCGAAATCGAGCCGTTCGTGTCGAACTATCCGATGTATGCCTACACCTGGTCGTCAACGGAGGAATTCGAACGCCACCAGTCGCGAACACGGTTCGAGGCCGACGGCAAGGACATCTCAGACCGTATCGAAGCCGCCGGCGGTGAAGACGTTCTGAGGCAGATGGTCACGCGGAACGATGACAGCGAGTCCAACCGCGACGACATTGAGGAAGATCGCGCTGACTTCATCGCCCGCTACACCCGGATATATGGCGGCGTACCGCCCAGCATTGATGTCATTCTCCTCCAGCGACCGTTCGACTGGCAGCGGGGCAGATACCTGCCGCCAACGCGAGCGCGTATAGGAACGGTGCACCTGGCCCACTGACCCGCCAGACGGGATCTCAAGACACGTCTGCGGGCCGGCGGAGCACCTTGGCCGCCGCCTGTTGACGACGCCGCTCTTCGAGAGCCGCCTGTTTCTTCTCGCGGTGTTCCTTGATCCTCACAGCCTTCAGGCGTATTGCTTCTTCCTCGATCCGGATCGCGCGGCGCGCGGCCGCTCTGGCGAACGGGAACAAGATTGGCCGGATCACGTGCGTCCATACAGGTACCGGCAAGGGTGCCGGTGAGGGACCAGCGCCCAGCGCCTCGACGGCCTCCACGAACCTCGCAGTCGCGGCAATGCCGACGGGTCCGGGCCGGACAAACGTGCGGACGAAGCGCGCGCTGCGATCGGGATCCGGATCGCGATCCTCCAGCACGTCTGCGAGCTGGTGCACGTGATCGTCCAGCGATCGCGCGGTTCGGAGCAGAGGCGCGGCGGGGTCGAGCAGGTAATGGAAATGCAGCGTGCCTTCCTGGCTGTCACGGAACTCCGGCAGAAGCACGGTGTGCACCGGGCGGTTGAGGATAGCAGCTTCAATCATCGCGCTGGTGTTGAGGCCGACAATCGCCGAGGCGTGGTACATCGAGTCGAAATAGTCCGTTTTCGATCGCGCGTCGACCGGCGCATCGCCGAGCGGCGGCCAGCAGGCGACGTTATCGAAGCCGGAGAAGTCGACTCCCTCCCAGGATGCACCATGCTGATAGTGCGGGCGCACGAGCACACCGCATTCCTTCAGGATCGGATGGCTGCTGTCGCGCAGGTGTCGAATCCACTGCATGACGAACGGCGGCTCGGGGCGACTTCCCTCGAGAAGCGACGAACACACGTACAGGACGATCGGTCGCTCGGGCCGCAGGCCGACACGCGCGCAGAACGCCTCCTTCGTCGTCGAGGGTTGTTTTTCGAACCAGACGTCGAACAGCTGCGCGCCGGTGACGGTAATCCGATCCGGGTCCATGCCGTGGAGCTCGACCGCTTCGCGCTTCTGGACGTCGTTCCACACCGTGATCTGCTGTGGCTGGAAGGTGAGCTCGCCCTTACTGGAAAGATGATCCCAGCTCGCGACGGCGAAGATATTGCGGATGCCGAGCTCGCACGCCGCGCGCGCGATGTCCAGTTGTGTCGTCTTGAGCACGACGAGTGGCGTCAATATGACGACATCGGGGCGCCGTTCCCGCAGATAGGCGTGAAACAGGCTTGCGCTGCGCGTTGACCGGTCGAGGGCATCGATGGTCGCAGCGAGCAACCGGCGTCCTCGGGTGCCGACGCCAGGCACCTCCGCCAGGCGGACCGCCGGGGTGGGCGCCCGTTTGCGAGCGCGGGTAAGCAAGGCCTGACTCTCACGATAGTGAGGCTCGAAGAACCGGAGGTAGAAACGCGCTCGCCGCAGGCGGTTGGCCAGCTCCCACCACGGGTTTTTGGCCATCTTTGGTGTGACCGACAAGCCGATTCCACACGTTTCGGCGAGCGAGACGACGAAGGGAGGCCACGCTGTCCCGCCCAGATGCTCCTTGACGAGCTCGACTTCGTGACCGCGGGCCGCCAGCATGCGCAGCACCGAGTCGTAGTGCCGGACGTTCGATGGTTTTCGGACGGAGAAAAGAATGCGCACCTTGTGAGTCGGTGACCGGAACCTATATATTATCTACGAGTTACGGCGTCACGCTACTGTCGCAGCAGCAACTGAGCTCCCGATCCGGATGTTAGGCGTCACGGCGGTCGTGTGCCCTCGCGAATGAAAATCCTTTTTTCAGCGACGCATTTCGGCTTTCTTCGCAATTTCCAATCGACGATCCGCGTCCTTGCCGAACACGGCCACGAGCTTCACGTGTTGGCGGAGCGCAGCGATGCGATCGACGGTCAGAAAATGGCCGATATCCTCTTGGCTGAACATCCGTCGATGACGTTCGAGCGACTTCCGACCAGTCGCCATCGCCTGTGGTACGCGCTCGGGAACGCTCTTCGCGCCTCGATGGACTATTGGCGATATCTCGATCCGAAGTGGGACCATTCGGCGAAGCTCAGGCGCAGAGCTGCGGACCAGGCGCCGCCCTTGGCGCGCACGCTCGCGCGTCTCCCCCTTCTCGGCACGCGCTCCGGCCTGGCATTGCTTCACACCTGTTTCCACACGCTGGAACGCGCGCTGCCTCCGCCCCCCGAGGTCACGGAGGTGTTCCGACGTGTGAACCCTGACGTCCTGCTGCTGACGCCGCTCCTCTATTTCGGCTCTCAACAGGCGGCCCACGTCCGATGTGCGCGGCGCCTCGGTATAAAGTCGGTCCTGGGAGTGGGCAGCTGGGACCATCTCACGACGAAGGGGTTGATTCACGAGATACCGGACCGTGTGCTGGTCTGGAACGAGGCGCAGAAGCGCGAGGCGATTGCGTTGCACGGCGTTCCGGCCGATCGGGTCGTTGTCACCGGCTCTCAGGCGTACGACCACTGGTTTTCGACCAAACCCGCGCTCGATCGCGCCGGATTCTGCCGTAAGGTCGGCCTCGATCCGGAGCGGCCGATGGTGCTGTATCTCTGCTCGTCGCCGTTTATTGCGCCTCACGAAGTCGGGTTCGTGCGGTCGTGGATGACCGCCATCAGACGCAGCTCCGATGAGCGCTTGCGGGGCGTCAGCCTTCTCGTGCGTCCGCATCCGCAGAACGCCGCGCAGTGGGAGAACGTCGATCTGGCCGCTGAGTTCGAGCACGCAGCGCTCTGGCCGAAAACGGGCGTCAATCCAATCGGCGGAGTCGCGCGGTCCGACTATTTCGATTCGATGTATCACGCGGAGGCGGTCGTCGGCGTCAACACCAGCGGGATGATCGAGTCGGGGATTCTCGGCAAACCGGTGTACTCGGTCTTGACCGAGGAATTTGCCTCGACGCAGGAAGGCACGCTGCATTTTCAGCATCTCAAGAACGTCGAAGGGGGATTGCTGCACCTCGCGGGGAGTCTCGAGGAACACGCCTCGCAACTCTCGCGACTGCTCGCCGACGGGCGTTCCGAGCGGCAAGGCACGCGGCAATTCATCCAGGCATTTATCCGGCCGAACGGCCTCGATCAGGCTGCGACGCCGCTTGTCGTCGAAGCCGTCGAACACTTCGCGGAGGGACCGCGCCTCGAGGTGGAGCCGACCCCTGTGGGCGCGTCCGTCCTACGCGTCGTGCTGGCGCCGGTGGCCGTCGTCGCCACGATTGCAACCATGGAGCGCGCGAAGCTTCAGGCCATTGTGGTGCGGTGGACCAGGCCGGCGAGGCTGATTGTTCGAGCGATCGTGAGGCGGTCGATCTACGCCGCCCGGTTTGTCCTGCGGCTGCCTCGTCGATTCCTGCGGCTGGTCGGGATGGCGTTCCGGCGGCTGCTGATGGCGCCCGCCAGGTGGATGCTGCATCAAGGGAAGCTGCGGGTGCACGCCTTTCTCGTCTGGCGCAAGGGCGAGCCCGACCAGGCGCCCTGACTAACTGCATGCGCATTTACTGCTCCATGCATCACCTCGGCTCGTTCCTGGTATATGAGCCGGTGATCCGTGAGCTGGCCGGGCGTGGCCATGACATGCACTTGGCCGTCAGCCGGGCGGAGACACTGGGCTGGGAGCAAACGCTGCAGTCGGTGCTCGTCGATCATCCCAATATCACCTGGAGCTGGCTGTCGCCGTCACCGCTCTCGTCGAGCATCTGGTTCGAGCTCGCGAAAACCATTCGCATCTGGGCCGGCTATCTGCGCTACTTCGAGCCCGAGTACGCTGACGCTCCAAGGCTGAAGGAGCGCGCGGAGCAGGGAGTGCCGCCGGGACTGGTTCGCCTGAGCGCCCGGCCGATTTTTCGCAAGGCGCGAAATCGGCAACGGCTGCTGCGGCTGCTGCGGCTGGTCGAACGGACCGTCCCGCCCGTTCCGGAAGTGCAGCAGGCACTGCGCGAGTACAACCCGGACCTGGTGTTCATCACACCGCTCGTCTACCTTGGCTCCTGGCAGTTCGAAGTGCTCCGTACCGCGCTGGCCGAAGGATTGCGCACCGCATTCGGCGTCGGGAGCTGGGATCACCTCTCGAGCAAGGCACTCATTCGGGATATCCCGCAGCGCGTGCTTGTGTGGAACGAGACACAGAAAGACGAGGCGATGCGTCTGCACGGGGTGCCGGCGGATCGGATCGTGGTGACGGGCGCACAGTGCTACGATCGGTGGTTCGACCGTGCACCGGTGCGCTCGCGCGAAGAGTTCTGTCGGCGCGTCGGGTTGCCACACGATCGCCCCTTCATCCTGTACGTGTGCTCGGCGCTGTTCTGGGGCAGTCCTGTCGAAGCGGAGTTTGTCCGTCGTTGGATCCAGGAGCTCCGCGCGAGCGGACACCCGGTGCTGCGTTCGGCCGCCGTGCTGATCAGGCCCCACCCGGCGCGCCTGGAGGAGTGGAAGGCGATCGACCTGTCGTCGTTCGAGGGCGTGTCGTTGTACGGCTCGAACCCGAAGGACCCCGAGTCGAGGGAAGACTATTTCGAGTCCCTCTTCTACAGCAGTGCGGTAGCAGGTCTCAACACGAGCGCGTTCATCGAGGCGGCCGTGGTCGGACGCCCGGTGCACACGGTCCTTGCGCCGGAATACCACGACAATCAGGAAGGGACGCTGCATTTCCACTATCTGACTCGCGTGGGTGGAGGCGTGCTGCATGCGGCGCGGACGGTCGACGAACATCACGCGCTGCTCGCGGCATCGCTGCAGGGACCTGCCGGCGAGCCCGGCACGAACCCGCAGTTCGTGCGCGAGTTCGTCCGGCCGTTCGGGCTCGACAGGGCGGCGACGCCGATCCTCTGTGAGGCGCTCGAGGAGCTCGGCCGCATGCCGGCGCCGGCGCCGGTCACAATCCCGCGGTCGCTTGCCTGGCTGCGATCGGCGGTCTACCCGACGGCCGTCCTCCTGCAGCGGCTGTACGGAGGGGCAGTCTTTCGCGACGTCGAGCGCCTGCAGCGACAACGCGATCACGAGCGCGGTCGCGAGCTGGAGGCCGAGCGGCGAAGGACCGAGAAGATTGCCGCGCGGGCGGAAAAGATTCGACGGGTCGAAGCGGCACGCGAGGCGGAACGGCGCAGTCGTGAAGAGCGCCTCGCCGCGTCGGCGCGGGCCAAGAGCTCAGCGAAAGCCGCCCGCGAGCGCCACAAGGCGCGGCACCGGCGCTCGAAGCGTCGTGCGGCGTTTGTCGCGCAGATCAAGCGTCGGATGGGATTCGGACAATGACGATCTTGGGGTCGGTGCGGCGCCTGCTTACGGGACGACACCAGCTCGAGCGCTTGTCGGCGCTCGAGGAGAAGGTGGTCAAGTTCGGTCGGGCGCAGCGCGAGCAGCTCGCGAGCCAGGATGCGCGGCTCCATTCGCTGCAGAACGCTGTCGGGGAATGTGCGAGCGCGACCGCCGTCCGGGCGGTCGGGCGGCACGTTGAAGGCGTGCAGGCCTCACTGGCCCAGCTCGACCGAACCTTCGCCGAAGCGTTGGAGCGCGCCCGTCTCCTCGACGAACAGGGGCATGAAGATCGCCGTTTTGCCCGTCGCATCGAATCGATGCTTCGTCACCGGCATCCGATCATCGTCGGTCCCTGGACCGGCGAAATTGGATTCGAGCTGCTGTACTGGATTCCGTTCGTCCGCTGGGTGGCGCAGACCTACAGCGTGCCGCCCGAGCGGTTGCTCGTCGTGTCGCGAGGCGGGGTCAGGTGCTGGTACGGCGGCCTCGCCGCGAACTATGCGGACGTGTTCACGTTCTTCGCCCCGGACGAATTCAGGGCGGCGACGGAAGCGACAAAGAAACAGCGCCGCGTGCGGGCATTCGATGGCGAGGTTGTCGATCGGGTGATTGCCGCGCATCAAACCGGTCGCGCAAGCCTGCTTCATCCCGGGATGATGTACCGCCTGTTGATGCCCTTCTGGAAGGAGCTGGCGCCGGTGACGCGCGTCGATCGGTACGCGGCCTATGCCAGGATTGAACCGGAAAATGAGCCGGTGCTGCGCGAGCTTCCCTCCGAATACGCCGCGGCCAGGTTCTATTTCAGCGACTGTTTCCCCGATACGCCGTCAAACCGGGCGCTCGTGGCATCGATACTGGAGACGATCAGCCGGGACCGTCCCGTCGTGCTGCTCAATACACCCTTCGCGGTTGACGATCACTGCGACGCCGCGGTCGCCGGCGGCCGTGTGATGACGATAGGACCTGCGCACATGGTTCCGGAGCGCAACCTTGCGGTGCAGACGGCCGTCATCGCCGGCGCGCACAGCTTCGTCGGCACCTATGGCGGCTATTCGTATCTCGCGCCGTTCTGCGGTGTGCCGTCGCTGGCGTTCTATTCGCGCCGGACGTTCCAGTCGCCACATCTTGACGTCGCCCGACGCCTGTTCGAACGGCTCGGCAGCGCTCCGCTGCTTCCCGTTGACGTCAGCGACCTTCCGCTGCTGCGACTCGCGTTGTCCGGATCGCCTTCAACGATATGAAGATTCTGTTTCTGATGGACTCGCCGGAGTAGGCCGACCGTGCCGAAAATCGGCGGCACGGAATCGTCAACCTGCACACGAAACGACAAAATGAAATGCGCGTGCCAAAAAGGCCGGCACGAGCGCGGCAAGACGCCCCGGAACGTTGGAAACGAGCCCACAACGCAGACAAGAACCATATGGCGGTGGCAAGGCGCCCACCGCGACGGCAACACGAATACGGCGCCGACAACATTTGTACCGGTGCGACAGGAGAATCGCGGACTTGCTCAACACGTCTGCGGATGAAACAGACTGAAATACGGTTCGACAAACACGGCCACGGCGCGAAAAACATTTCGCGCGCCGCGCTCACGGATCTCCCGGCTCGCTGAACAGAAATACCGCTCGGTCAACACGTCCGCCAACTCGGTGGACTGGAATACGGCGCGCTGGACACGCCCACAGATCGCTGCCGCGGTATCCATCGCGGTGATACATTTGTTACGTATGCTCGCCTTCGTCACCACAAGCCCACTTCTCGCAGGATTGCAAGGTGCCTTTGTTGATCCGAGCCAGTGGGAAACGTTAGACACGTGTCCGATCTGCCGGCGGTCTGAATGTCTGCGAGATGTTGGCGTTGTCGAGGGTGGGACCATTGCCTCTGTGTGTCTCGATTGCGAGCACGGATTCTTGCGGCGTCGGCCGGTGAACGAATGGTATGACCGCTTCTATTCGAAGGAGTGGGATCAAAGCGGCCGGAGTTCGGTCGAGAACAGTCGCAACAGAGGGACTAAACCCAACGCGAGACCGCTGAAGTTTTGTGCCGGCCACTTGCCCCGCAACGCACATGTGCTCGACGTCGGAGCCGGCTTCGGGTCGATTCTCTTGGCCTTTCGCGGGCAAGGCTACAACGTGTATGGAATTGAGCGGTCAGAACACCGCGCCAAATACATTCAGGACGTGCTCGGCATTCCGTGCTCTCGTTCACCCATTCAATCGTTCAGGTCGTCCAGCGAAGTGGGACTGGTATGCATGAATCACGTGTTGGAGCATGTGTCAGATCCTGCCGAGATGATTTCCGTGATAGCTGCGATGCTGCCGGAAGGGGGGATGATCTACATTGCCGTGCCTGATTTCTGGCGAGGAGAATTTTCGCCACAGACGTTTCATTTTGTCCCGCATCTGTCCTCGTTTACTGTCAAGAGTTTGCGCCGTCTGTTGGCCAGGCACGGTTTGCACCTCGTGAAAGCGAAAGTAGACAAAGAAATTCAGGTCTTGGCTGTCAAAGGTCGCCATCCGGACGGTGATATTGGTGATACGAGCGATTCCGCTTCGCGTTCTGACTTCTGGGACAAGACGTCGACTTCTGTGCTTCAAGCGTTTGGCGCCCGAGCCGGGCACCACACCATCGTGTGGTTCGAAGACAAAAGCCAGAATGTCTGGTTTTATCAGAGGCACGTGTTCTCGGGGCCGCGACTGATATCGGCCTTACTCAAATTGGCCATCGTGAGCGCAACGAGTATTGAGCGTGCTCTACCGGAGGTGGTACGCCGCCGCGTTCATCGAGCCTTACCAGGTTTCTTGACAAGCGGCAGAACTCGCATGCTCACCGTAGGTCTGGAAGGTGATATGACCTTGCCCGTGCACATCAAACATCCACGGCGCCAGGCCCCAGTTTGGATTAAGTGAGAGACTGGCAAGGCGGCGCGATCACTTGAGATAAGCTTTTCCCGAGGCATAGCTAATCAATGACCGATCAGGATGCAACCGAAGTCGCGCGATGGGGCACCGACGACGCGAGACTCGAGTATCGTCGCGGGCGCGAAGCAGTGATCGGGTCGCAACTCGCAGCGAGGCGACGCGCCGCTGCCGAGCTCTCGGCTGGCTCAGTTGAGATCCTCCGCGACGCCGGTTTCGCATCGTGTGAGCCTGCCCTCTTTCCCGACGTCACCGCCGTCGTATCGCGCGCTCGAGAAGTGCTCGCCACAGCTGACCTCGAGAAGTCGAAGTCCAAGATGCACAAGCGGTTCATGATCAAGCTTCTCGGCAGTGATGCGAAAGCCGTGGCGGATTCGTCGCTTCTGCGTCTCGCACTGCATCCGGACGTCATCGGCGTTGCGTCCCGGTATCTCGGGCTCGTTCCCATTCTCCAGTTTGTCAATGTGTACTATTCCAGTTACGCGGGCGAAGACCTCACCAAGAGTCAGCTGTACCACTGCGATAGCGATGACGTCGAGCAGGTGAAAGTCTTCATCCTGTGCGACGAAGTCACGCAACAGACCGGACCTCTCACGTTCTTGCCTCCACCTGAATCAGCGGTCGTTCGACAGAAGGTCGGCTATCGATACGACATGCATCTACCCGACGAACAGGTTGGCGACATACTCGGCGGGCTGAGCGCGGCGCGCCAGGCGATCGGACCGAGAGGGACCGTCGCGTTCATCGACACCAGCAGATGCCTTCACTACGGCAGCCGCTTCGCTGATCGAACGCTGACGCGGTTGATCGTGATGTTCCAGTACATCACGCCACTTGCCTTCATCCTGCCAACGCAATACTGGGAAGGAGCCCGGTACCGGGAGCTCGGGAACGCGCCGGGCCTCGATGATCTGTCTCGAATGGTCCTCGGGAGCGCCTGACGCACCCGGGCATGATGTACCGGCTCCTCATGCCATTCTGGAAGGAGGTGGCGCCGATGTCGCGCGTCGATCGCTATGCCGTGCACGCGCGGATCGCCGTCGAAGACGATCCGGTGCTGCGACAGCTGCCCCCGACCTACGGGCCGTTCGCACGACTTCCACGGCGGCGGCGCGGTTCTACTTCAGCGACTGCTTTCCGGACACCCACTCCAATCGGGCGCTGGTCGCGTCGGTGCTCGAAACGATCGGCCGCGATCAGCCCGTCGTACTGCTCAATACGCCATTTGCCCTCGACGATCACCGGGACGCGGCGACGGCCGGCGGACGAGTGATCGCCCTGGATCCCGCGCATATGTCTGTGTTCGAACGCCTGGGCGGGGCTCGACTCGTGCCGATTGCCGCAGGTGACCTGGCGCTGTTGCGCGGCGCACTCGCGGGCGTGGCGGCGACGACATGAAGATCCTGCTGCTGATGGACTCGCCCGAGTACCTCCGGTTCTTCGACGTCGTGATCGAGGAACTTGCAGGGCGCGGGCACGAAGTTAGCCTGGCCGTCGGATGGGAGCGAGAACGTAAACACGTGGGACTCGAGGGACTCCGCTCGCATATACCTGGCGTACGTGTCGTCGGTGTGGCGCCACAGGCTGAAGGCATGTGGGCCGACGTGGCCTATCGATATCGCGGGGTGATGGACTTTGTGCGGTACCTCCACCCGGCATTCGCCCACGCGACGGCCTTGCGCGATCGGATGAAGCGGAAGGTGCTTCCGTCCCTCTATCGCTGGATTGATCTCATCCCGCAGGTATCGCCCGGCACGGTCGAGAGAGTGGAGCGGACGCTGATGGTGGGGGAGCGAGCGATTCCGCTGCAGCAGCCGATCGTGGAGTTCCTGCGGCGGGAAGCGCCGGACGTGCTGTTCCTCTCGCCACTCGTGGCCGCAGGGTCGCCGCAGGTGGATTGGATCAAGGCGGCGCGTACCTGCGGAATTCGCACGGCCGTCGGCATCGCGAGTTGGGACAATCTGACCAACAAGGGCCTGATACGCGTTGAGCCGGATCTCGTCATCGTCTGGAACGAGGCGCAGAAGCGCGAGGCCGTCGAGTATCACTACATCCCGCCGGACAGGGTGCTGGCGACCGGGGCACAACCCTTCGATCGTTGGTTCACCAAACGGATCACGCGAGACCGCGAGGCGTTTTGCGCACGCGTCGGCCTTCCGGATACGACCCCCTTCGTGCTGTTCACGGGATCGTCTGTTTTCATTTCACGCTCGAACGTCGAGGTCGGGTTCGTTCGTCGCTGGATCGCGGCCTTGCGCGGGAGCGGCAATCCGCTGCTGGAGCGCGTCAACATTCTCATGCGCCCGCATCCCTACAACTTTCACGCCTGGGCGGTCGACCAGCTCACCGACCTGCCCGGTGTGAGCGTGTTCCCGGCGCAGAGTTACAACATGATCGACGAAGCCAACCGCGCTGACTTCTTCGACAACCTCTACCATTGTGCCGCCGTCGTTGGTGTCAACACGAGCGCCATGGTGGAAGCCGCGATTCTGGGCAAGCCTGTGTTGTCGATGCTGTCGGCCGAGTTCTCCGGCACGCAGGAGGGCACGATCCATTTTCATCACCTGCTTCCGGAAAACGGCGGCTTCCTCCGCATTGCCTCGAACCTCGACGAGCACGTACAGCAGCTCGCCACGCAGCTGGCCGATCCCGAACGGGCCCGCGCCGAAACATCACGATTCGTACAGAACTTTCTGCGACCGCACGGGCTCGATCAGCCGGCCACCCCGCTCTTTGTCAAGGCGTTGGAAGACCTGGCGGCACAGCCGGCACCGAGCGCGAAGTCCGAGCCGACCTGGTTGATCGCCCTGCGGCCGGTCATCCTCGCCGCGTCCGTTCCGCAAGCCATCGCGACCTGGTGGAAGCAGTGGAGGAAGGAGGCCGGGTGGCCCGGGCGCCGTGTCGTGAAGCGCGTGCGTCGAGTGGCGAAGAGCGCCCGCCAAGCCAGAAAGGATCTGAGCAGGGCCGGTCGTGACGCCTCGTCCCGGCTGCGCCGACGAGCCAAACTGGCCGGCAAGCAGTGGCTGAACTTGGTCGTCAAGCCCCCGCGGCCACGGCGTGACTAGGTTAGAAGGCCCGTCGTCTGAAAGCCACGACAAGTCGCTAAGAAGAGAGATACCACGCTGGCTGACCTGTCCGGCGCCAGGGTGTTTCCGCCACGGGGGGTACAATCCTGTAGACGAAGAGAATCGGGCGGACTTCTTCGATTCGCTCCACCACTGCACGGCGGTCGTTCTGGCAGGGAAGCAGTGGCAGAGGGTGGTCGTCAAGCCGCTGCGGACGGGGCGCGAATAGCTGGTGTGTCACTGAAAGAGGTTTTCTGTCATGTTCCGGAATCTCGTTGCCTCGTTCGCCAATCTCCGGCGAGGTGCGCAGGCACAGACGGGTCAGGCAGTCCCCGTTCTGTCCGCTGACGCCCGCGAGCTGCAGCGCACCGTCGCGCAGCTCGTGGAGCAGCAGCAGCGCTTCGAAGCCAGTTCCGCACGCTGGGCCGGGGAGATTAGCGAACAGCTGTCGGCGCTCGCAGGCATGCGGGAAGCGCTGGATTCGCTGGTCCTGCGCGAATCGCAGCTGCGCGCGATCCTTCAGGCGGACGCCGCTCTCCAGGCGAAGTTCGACGAGCTCGAGACGAAGCCGATCCTCAAGGAGCCTCGCATCGCGAGA
>Ga0137436_1000180_pt1 | contig 20734 bp, 21 predicted proteins | sample EasRivERMGT119_2_FD_102328 | JGI IMG/M metagenome (GOLD analysis project Ga0137436, IMG submission 102328) | Soil microbial communities from meander-bound floodplain in the East River, Colorado, USA - East River MetaG ERMGT119_2 | ecosystem: Environmental > Terrestrial > Soil > Floodplain ...
GGAAGACGGCTCGAGTCCATCTTAGGCCGCGCCCACCTCATGGCCGTGTGGAAGAACTTCATCAAGTCGCGTTCGGAGCGGGCTCCGGATCGCTCCACCCCCGCGATGCGGCTCGGATTGGCGAGGGATCCTTGGACGTGGGATCGGATCCTCTCCCAACGGCTCTTCCCCACACGCGAGCCGGTGACGGAGGTCGCGCTCAAGCTTTACGGCAAGCGCTGGACCGCCGGACTCCCCGAGCTCGCCACCCGGCACGCCGGCTGATCCTCAAGACCGCTTCACTTGAATGGTGAATCGCACACCCGATCAAGACCCCACAAGCTCGCGGCCACCGTGGAGGAGCGATTCGATCTTCGACTCGAGGACCTTCCGGGGCACGGGGCCGAAATACGTGGCGACGATCCTCCCCTCGCGGTCGACGAGGAACTTCGTCGGCAGGCCGCGCAGCGGCCCGTACGCCGAGGCGACGTCCTCGTTGCCGAGGAGGTTGAGGTAGGGCATCGCGTTCTCGCGCACGAACGGCTCGACGACCGAGCTCCCCTCGTCGTCCATGGCGATCCCGATCAGGGTGAGCCCGCGCGAGCCGTAGCGGGCGTGGAGGTCCTTGAACATCGGGATCTCCTCGCGGCAGGGGCTGCACCAGGTCGCCCAGAAGTCGACGAGCCGCACGGTCCCGTTGGAATCCGACAGCTTGACGGTCTTTCCGCTCACGTCCTTGAGCTCGAAGTCCGGGGCGAGCTTGGCGTCGGCGGCCGGTGCTGCGGGCGTCTGGGACGAAGGCGCCCCGCCGCACGCGGCGAGGAGCACGAGGGAGATCGCGAGAAGCGGGAGGGTTCGCATCCGCGGGATTCTATAATCCGCGCGATGCTCCGTCACCTGGCGACCTGCGTCCTCCTCCTCGCGCTCGTGCTGCCCGTGCGGGCGGCCTCGGCGCCCCCCGCCGTCGGGGCGCGCGGCATGGTCGCCGCCCCGGAGGCCGCGGCCGCGGCGATCGGCTCCGCCGTGCTCCGGGACGGCGGCAACGCCATCGACGCCGCGGTGGCGATGGCGCTCGCGCTGGCGGTCACCTACCCGCGGGCGGGGAACCTCGCCGGCGGCGGATTCCTGCTCTACCGCTCGCCCGACGGGAGCCACCACGCGCTCGACTTCCGCGAGACCGCGCCGGCGGCGCTCACGCCGGCGCTGTTCCTGGGCCCCGACGGGCGTCCCGACCCCGAGAAGGCCCGGTCCCGCGGCCTGTCGGTCGCCGTCCCGGGCACCGTCGCCGGCCTCGTCGCCGCGCACGAGCGATGGGGCACGCGCTCCTGGGAGGCGCTCGTCGCCCCCGCGATCCGGCTCGCGGAGGAGGGGACCACGGTCTCTCCCCTGTCGGCGGCGGCGTACGCGGAGGAGAACACGCGCCTCGCTGCGGATCCCGCCGCGCGGGTGCTGTTCACGCTCGAGGGTGCACCGCTCCCCGAAGGCCATCGCCTCGTCCAGAAAGACCTCGCCGCCACCTTGCGCGCGCTCGCTTCGGGGAAGGCCGACGCCTTCTACCGGGGCCGCATCGCGCAGTCCATCGTGGACGCGGTGCGGGCGACGGGCGGGGTGATGACGCTCGACGACCTGAAGGGCTACCGGCTCGCCGACCGCGAGCCTCTGGAGGGACGTTACCGGGGGCTCAAGATCGTCACGTTCCCTCCCCCCTCCTCCGGAGGAATCGTCCTGCTCCAGGCGCTGGGGATGCTGGAGCATTTCGACATGGCCGCCTCCGGGGCGGGATCGTCGACGACGCTGCACCGCATCGCGGAAGCGGAGCGCCGCGCCTTCGCCGACCGCAGCCGCTTCCTCGGGGATCCCGCGTTCGTCGAGGTGCCGATCACCCGGCTCCTCGACCCCCGCTATCTCGCGGGCCGCTTCAAGAGCATCCGCGACGACCGCGCGCTCCCCTCCTCCCGGATCGGTCCGGGGAGCCTCGGCGTCGAAGGCGAGGACACCTACCACCTGTCGGTCGCCGACGCGCGCGGGGGCGCGGTCGCTCTGACCTCGACGCTGAATTCCTGGTTCGGCGCGGCGATCGTCGCCCCCGGGACCGGACTGCTCCTCAACAACGAGGTCGACGACTTCGCCTTGGCGCCCGGTCTCGCGAACCAGTTCGGCCTGCGCGGCGAGGCCGCGAACGCCCCCGCCGCGGGCAAGCGCCCGCTGTCGTCGATGTGCCCCGTGATCGTCGAGGACGGGGATCCCTCGGGGCGGCCCCTGCTCGTCCTCGGCTCGCCGGGCGGCCCGACGATCATCTCCGCCGTGCTCCAGACCCTGCTCCACGTCGTGGACGACAAGCTGACCCTCCGGGAGGCCGTGGACGCGCCGCGCATCCACCACCAGTGGATGCCGGACCGGCTCGATCACGACACGGTGGGGATGCCGAAGGACGTGCTCGACGCGCTCGCCGCGAAGGGCCACACGCTCCACACGCGCTCCTTCACGTGGAACGTCGCCGCGATCGGACGCGACGCCCGCGGCCGCTTCACCGGTGCCGCCGACCCTCGGGGCGAGGGCACGGCGATCGGCTATTGAGCCGGCTCGTCGCCGTCTTCGGCTCGTCGGAGCCCGCCCCGGGCGATCCGCTGTACGAGCTCGCCCGCGAAACCGGGGCCCGGCTCGCCGCCGCCGGGTATCGCGTCGCCACCGGCGGCTACGGCGGAGTCATGGAGGGCGCCTCGCGCGGGGCCTACGAGGCCGGCGGGACGACGCGGGGAGTCACGTGCGCCATCTTTCCGGGCCGGACGGCGAACGCGTACCTCTCGGAGCGCCGCGAAACGGCCGACCTGTTCGATCGCACCGCCGCCCTGATCGACGGCACCGACGGCTTCGTCGTGCTCCAGGGAAAATCGGGGACGCTCGCCGAGCTGGCGTGGCTCTGGGCGCTGCACCGCGCGGGAAGCCTGGAGCGGCGCCCCGTGGTACTTTTGGGCGCCTGGTGGGGATCGTTCCTGAGGGAGCTTCTCCGCCTCGGGCTGATCGAGGACCCGGAGCTGTCGATCACACGCGTGGTGGACTCCCCCGGGGAAGCGGTGGACGCGCTCGACCGGTTCTTCGCCACGGAGGGTCACCTTGGGAGCTAGAGCCGGCTTCGCGGACGACCGCGCCACCGTCGAGCTCGTCGACGCGCAGCCCAAAGGGATCGTCCGCGACTACGCGGAGACGATCCTGATCTGCGTGATCTTCGTCGTCTTCACGCGCGCCTTCATCTTTCAGCAGTCGAAGATCCCGTCGGGCTCGATGCAGGACACGCTGGAGATCGGCGACTACATCATGGTGAACCGCTACGTCTACTCGCCGGCGGCGACCGCGCTCGAAAAGACGATCCTGCCCGTGCGCGACGTCAAGCGCGGCGACGTCATCGTGTTCAAATTCCCCTCGGAGCCCGAGACCGACTACATCAAGCGTGTCGTCGCCCTTCCCGGCGAGACCGTCGAGGTCCGCACAGGATACGTGTTCGTCGACGGCCAGCGGCTCGAGGAGCCCTACGTCAACCCGACCTACCGGAGCCGGAGCAACGACTTCCCGGCGACGAAGGTCCCCCCGAACAGCTACTTCGTGATGGGCGACCACCGCGACCGCTCGTCGGATTCCCGTGTCTGGGGCTTCGTCCCGCGGGACCTGATCAAGGGGCGTGCCCTCCTGATCTGGTGGTCGTACATGGAAGGGCCCAACGACATCAACCTACGCGGCGTGGACCAGCTGAAGGCGATCGGAAGCAAGGTCGCCCACCTGTTCACGCGATCGCGCTGGAGCCGGTGCTTCACGCTGATCCGGTAGCTATATTCGTCAGAACCATGGCGACCGCTCCGAGCCAGGACGACCGAGGCATCCTTCCCGGCGCGCTGCTGGTCGGGGCGGTTCTCCTCATCTTGGGGGCGGGCGTCGTCCTCTCCACCGATCGGCCCCAGGCTTCGCGCCCGGCCCGGGCTCCGGCTCCCGCGGCCCCAGCTCCGACGACGCCGCCTCCCGAGGAGGCCCCGGTCTCCCCGGGCGTTCAGGATCTGGAATCGCGCGCCGCCGACGACCTCAGGCGGCTCGGCGTCGCCGGCGGGCGCTATACGGCGCAGCTCGTCGTGGCGTGCAAGGCGGAGACGGTCGAGCGCCTGCTTTCCGCGTCTCAGGGTGCGCGCGATCTCTACGTGCTCCCCGCCCAGGTGAAGGGCGCCCCGTGCTGGCGTGTGTGCTGGGGCTCGTACGCCACAGCCGAGGAGGCCGGGAGCATGTCGGACCTCCCGTCCGCCCTGCGTGGGGCGGAGAAGCCCCGTCCCGTCGAGATCGTCGCGGTGCTCCCGTGAGGTACGCGCTCGCCCTTGCCGCCGCGGCCGCCTGCGGCATCTCGCTCGCCCGGGCCGACCGCCTCCACCTCGAAGGCGGAGGCGTCGTCGAGGCCGAGCGCTGGTGGATCGAGGGAGACACCGTCCACGTCGAATCCGCGGAAGGAACGGTCGGGTTCCCCCGCTCGATCCTGCGCCGGGTCGAGCGCACCGGCGCGAAGCCCTCTCCCAAGGCGGCGCCGGCGCCGGCCGCGGCCGCGGTCGCACCAGTTCCGGAAGACGACGCCCTGCGCCTGATGAGCGAGGGGAATGCCGCGATCGCGGCCCGCGACTTCGAGACCGCGTCGCGCCGCTTCCGCGAGGTGATCCGCTTGCGGCCGGAGGCGGTCGGGCCGCGCGTCGGCTTCGCCGTCTCGGAGATCTCGCTCGGCCGGGAGTACGGGGCGCTGCCGGTCGTGCTCGACGGACTTGCGAGAGATCCCGAAGCCGCTCCCCTGCTCGAGCTGCTCGGCGACCTGCGCAACCGCGAGGAGCGCGTCGCCGACGCGCTCACCGCATGGCGCGAGGCCTTCCGGATCGCCCCGTCGGACCGGCTGCGCGACCGGATCGAGAAGGGCGAGCGCGAGCTCGGGGCGGCGCGGGACTATTCCTTCTCGGCGGCGGCGCACTTCAACGTCCGCTACGACGGCGAGATCGACCAGGATCTCGTCGCCGCGATCCTGGACACGCTCGAGGCGAGATACGCCGAGCTCAGCTCGACCTACCGGCACGCGCCCGGAGCGCCGATCACGGTGCTCCTCTACCCGCGGCAGACGTTCCGCGACGTCACGCTCGCCGCGGAGAACGTCGCGGGGTTGTTCGACGGGAAGATCCGGATCCCCCTGGGCGGCCTGACGCGCATGGACCCCCAGTGCGAGCGCGTCCTGACGCACGAGCTGACCCACGCGATCGTCCAGTCCAAGACGCGCGGCAACTGCCCGCGCTGGCTCCACGAGGGGCTCGCCCAGATCGCGGAGGACCGCCCGATCACCCGCTCCGACCGGATCAAGGTCGGGCGGGCCGTGCGCGTGGAAGACCCGTCGAGCTGGCCCGACGCCGCCTTCACCTACCCCGCCTCGCTCGCGCTGACACGCTGGCTCGAGGAGCAGCGCGGCTTCGACGTGCTCGTCAGCGTCGTCGAGCGGCTGGGCGAGGGCGCGTCCCTCGACGAGGCGCTGTCCGCGTACTACGGACGCGACTACCAGGAGTCGGCGCGGGCCTGGGCGCGGACGCTGCGTGAGGACGGCTCGTGAGCGCGTTCGCGCGGCTGCTGCTCGACACGGCCAAGCGCTCCGGGATCGTCACCGCCACGCGCGGCAAGCTGCGGCGTGTCTTCTGCCTCGAGGACGGCTGGCTCATTTACGCCACGTCGAATCTCGTGGAGGAGCAATTCGGCGAGTACCTCGTGCGGTCGGGGGCGCTCGGCCCCGCAGAGCGCGCGCACGCGCTCGAGGCCGCCGGCCGGGCCGGCAAGAAGCTCGCCGAGATCCTGATCGAAGGCGGCCTCCCCCCGATCGAGCGCCTGCGCCGCGCGCAAGAGGCGCTCGTGCGCGAGCTCCTCTCGTCCACGATCGAATGGCCCGACGGATCGTTCGCCGCCGAGAGCGGCCTCCCCCGGCTGCCGGGAGAGGTGACGGTGCGCCTCTCGCCGCGCCAGGTCCTCGTCGCGCACGCGCAGCGCCACCCCGTGGCGCTCGACGCGCTCCGGGTGCGCATCGGCCCCCCCGACCTCCGTCCGGTCGCGGTCCCGGGCGATCCCGAGATCGACCTCGACGCGCTGGGCGACTACCTGCTCCTGCGCTGTGACGGGACGATCGCGCTGGGGGCGCTCATCGAGGGGTCGCCCGCGGAGGAGACACCGACGCTGCGCCGCATCTACGGTTTCCTGCTCGGAGGGCTTCTCGATCGCGAGGACCGGACGGCGCGGGACGCACGCGCGCGCAAGCGTGAGGCGGAGGTGACCCGCGAGGAGTGCCTCGGCCGGCTCACGCTCTCCTCGACGCACGAGTACTACGCGGTCCTGGGCCTCGACCGAGGCGCGAGGCGCGAGCAGATCCGCGACGCGTACTACGCGCTCGCGCGCCGCTATCACCCCGACCGCTTCCGGTCGGGGCCGCTGACGGATCTGCTGCCGCGGTTCGAGGAGTTCTTCTCCCGGGTGACCGCCGCGTACAACACGCTCTACGACGTCGCCATGCGCGCCGAGTACGACCGGCAGGCGGAGGCCCCGGCCGAAGCGAAGGCGGCGGACACCGGGTACATCGCACGCCAGAACTTCCTGCGCGGCAGGGTGGCGGCGCAGCACCGGCGCTTCGCCGAGGCGGTCACGTTCCTCGAGAACGCGATCCAGCAGGATCCCGGCCAGGCGGAGTACCACTTGGAGCTCGGCCTCGTGCAGGCGAGAAACCCGAGATTCAAGGCCGAGGCCGAGCGTCACCTCCTCCGCGCCGTCGACCTGGCGCCGACGCTCGTCGCGGGCTACGTCGCGCTCGGACAGATGTATCTCAAGTCGGGGCGCGCGGGCCGGGCGGCGAAGATGGCGCGCGAGGCGTTGCGCTGGGAGCCGGAGAACCTCGATGCCTCGCAGCTTCTGGGCGAGGCCGGGAACGCCTCCGACGACGGCGAGGCCCGAGGGGCCTGATGCCGCGCCTGGTGGACGGCGACAACCTGCTCGGCACCTGGCCCGGCCGCTCGCGATCCCAAGACGACAAGAGAAAGCTCGCGCGCGAGATCGACGCGTTCACGCGCCGCGAGAGGCGCGCATGCCTGCTCGTCTTCGACGGGGCGCGCCCCGAAGGGGTCGGATTCGCGGCCGAGACGATCTTCTCGGGGCCCGGCCGCTCCGCCGACGCGCTGATCGTCGCGCGCGTGCGGGAGTCGGGAGATCCGCGGGGGTGCGTGGTGGTGACGGCCGACCGCGCGCTCGCCGATCGCTGCCGTACGCTCGGGGCGCGGATCGAGTCCCCTCGCGCCTTCCGCGCGCGCCTGACGGGAGCCGAGGGCGGCGAGAAGCCGGCGAGCGAGCAGGACGTGGACGCCTGGCTCGAGGCGTTCGGCGGCGAGCCTAGCGCAGAGTGACGACCGTCGCGCCGTCGCCTCCCTCGCCTGCGCCCCCGGGACGGAAGGACGCGACCTGCGGGTGACCGCGCAGGTGGCGCCGCACGCCCTCGCGAAGACGGCCGGTTCCGTGGCCGTGGACCACGCGCACTTCCGTCCGGCCCTCGCGCGCCGTCTGGTCGAGGAACTTGTCGATCTCGGCAAGTGCCTCCTCCACGCGCTTGCCGATCAGGAGGAGCTCGAGAGGGGGTGAGGCGCTCTCCGCCTGAGCGGGCCCACGCGCGGTCGGCGGTGCCGCTGCCGGTGCCGCCGCGCCCGCCGCGAGGTCGCCGCGTGCGACCGTGAAGGTGACGCCCCCCATCCGCACCTCGACCCGCTCCCCCTGGACCGACAGGACGTCCCCGTCCCGGTCAAGCGACACGATGCGCACGCGCGCGCCGGCCTCGATCGCGGCCGGTGCCGCGGCCGGGGCGCGCGCCGGACCGACGCTCCCCTTCGCCCGTGTCAGCGAGCTCGTCAGGCGGGTCGCGGCCCGGGCGTGCGCGCGCTCGACCCGCGCCCGCTCCTTGGCGTCCTGGATGCCCGCGAGCTCCTTCCGGACCTCGTCCTGGAACGCCTTCATCGCCTCCTCGAGCGCGCGACGCGCCTGCTCCTGCCGGCGGGCGGTGTCCTCGCGCGCACGCTCCTCGAGGCGCGTCCGCTCCAGAGCGAGAGCGTCGCGCTCCGCGGCCAGGACTTCGGCCTGCGACGCGACCTCCACGGTCAGCTCGCGCAGCCGGCCCATCGCGCTCTCGGTGTTCACGGCCCCGGTGCCCAGCAAGGAGCGCGCGCGGGCGACGATGGCCGGGTCGAGGCCCAGGCGCTCGGCGACGTCGAGCCCCGCGGACGCGCCGGCGACGCCGGCGAGCACGCGGTAGGTCGGCCGCAACGTGGCCGCGTCGAACTCGAGCGCGGCGCTGGCCACCTCGGGGGTCGCAAACGCCCAGGTCTTGAGCGCGCCCAGGTGCGTCGTCGCGATCGTCGTGATCCGGCGCTCTTGCATCCTCTCGAGCAGGGCGCGCGCGAGCGCGCTCCCCTCGGACGGCTCGGTCCCCGTCCCGATCTCGTCGAACAGGTAGAGCGAGGGAAGCACCGGGTCCCGTAAGAACCGGTCCACCGCGCGTACGTGGGCCGAAAACGTCGAGAGATCCGCGTCGATCGACTGGTGGTCGCCGATGTCCGCGCGCACCCGCCGGAAGACGGGGGATTCCATCGCCGCCGCCGCGACGGGAAGCCCGGACTGAGCCATGAGCACGGCGAGCCCCGCGGTCTTCAGCGCCACCGTCTTGCCGCCCGTGTTGGGCCCCGAGAGCACGAGCACGCGATCGTGAGGCTCGATCGAAAGCGCGATCGGAACGCAGCCCGAGCCCTTCTCCTTGAGCCTCCGGTCGAGGAGCGGATGCCGCACCGCGTCGAGGCGGAAGGGGCCGCCCTCCTCGAGCTGGGGCGTCACGCCCCCGATCGCCTCACCGAACAGCGCACGGGCCTGGAGCACGTCGGCGCGGGCGAGGCCCGAGAGAGCGCGCGCGACCTCAGTACCGAGCTCGCGCAATCTTCCCGCCCATCCGGCGAGGATGCGCTCCGTCTCGAGCGCCTCCTCCTCGGCGAGCCGCACGAGCTCGTTGTTGAGCGGGACCGACTCGAGGGGCTCGACGAACAGCGTCTGACCCGAGGAGGACGCGGCGTGCACGATCCCCTCGACGGGGCGCGGCGCGTCGGTGCGCACCGGGACGACGAAGCGGCCGCCGCGCTGGGTGACGAAGTCGTCGCGCACGACCGACGCGACCGCGGGGTCGTGGACGAAGGACTCGAGCTGGCGCCTCAGACGGTCGCCTGTGACCCCGATCGCCTGGCGGATGCGCCCCAGCGCCTTGGACGCGTCGTCCTCCAGCCGCCCGTCGGCGCCGATTCCGCGGGCGATCGGAGACGCCGCCGCCGAGAGATCGGGGATCCCGCGGCCCAGCGCAGCGAGATGGACGAGGCCCGCCTCGGAAAGCCCGGCGAGCCGCTTCGCGAGGTCGGCGGCCGCGAGAAGGCACGAGGCGAGGTCCCGAAGCGCCGCCGCCTCCACCGGAAGCCCTTCGACGGCGAGGACGCGCTCGGCGGGGCCGGGATCGGGGAGCCGCCCGGCGAGGAGCCGGCCGACGCGGGCCACGTACGCCCGGGCCTCGGCGACCGCGGCGTGCTCGCTCCGGAGTGCCGGAAGGTCGGAAAGGGGCGGCGTCTCGAGAAGCAGCAGCCGCCCCGGAGCCGACGACGCGAACGACGCGGCGTACGCCAGCACCGCGTCGAGCTCCAGCGCCTCGCGGCTCTCGCCGTCGAGATCGAGCGCCGGAGCGTCGTTGTTCACGAAGGCTTCTCCGGCCCCTGCTCCCGCACGACCCGCACCGTCCGCCAGAGATAGTGGAACCCCGAGACGAGGATCATCGTGAGGGTGGCCGCGATCGCGACGTGGACGATCAGGTACTCGCGCTGGAGGTGGTTGCACAAGAGCACGATGCCGATCGTCACGAGCTCGGTCCCCGTCGTGATCTTTCCCCAGATCGTCGGTCGGAACCGGGTCGTCCCATAGGCGAGGTGGAGCATCCACGCGATGACGACGATGAGCACGTCGCGGCTGATGACGAGGATCGTCAGGAACATCGGGATCCGGTTCGCCATCGGGATCGTTTGGAGGAGGTTGGGGTATTTCGTGAGCAGCACGAAGCCTGCGGTGAGCAGGAGCTTGTCGGCGGCGGGGTCGAGGTAGGCGCCGAGCGCAGTCCGCTGCTGGAAGACCCGCGCGATGAGGCCGTCGAGGAGATCCGTGACCCCGGCCGCGACGAAAATCGCCAGCGCGACCCCGAAGCGGGCGTCGAGAACCGCAAGGATGAAAAAGGGCACCGCGACCAGCCGCAAGAAGGTGAGCTGGTTCGCGAGGGTCAGGTGGCCGACCCGAGTCTTGAGCTCCCCCGACGCCATGAATCCGGGCTTATAGCCCACCCCGGAAAGGGCCGTCAAACCGTTTGACTCATAGGGGGGCCGGACCTACGTTCCGTCCGGGCGGGGGAACGAGTATCCCGTGGAAGGTACGGACTCGATGACGATCGACGAGCTGCTTCGCTTCATGGTGAACCAGGAAGCGTCCGATCTTCACCTCAAGCCGATGCGTCCTCCCCTTCTCCGGATGAAGGGCAAGCTCCTGCCGCTCAAGACCGATCCCCTCCCCCCCGACCTGCTCCGCGAGATGCTCCATGGCCTTCTGAGCGACCGGATGAGGGCGCAGCTCGAGGAGAACCTCGCCGTCGACTTCGGGCACAGCGTCGCCGGGGTCTCGCGCTTCCGCGCCTCGGTGTTCCATCAGCGCGGGACGCTCTCGGCGGTCTTCCGTCGCGTGCCGTTCGAGTTTCCCTCGCTCGACGACTGGGGCCTGCCGCCGATCCTGCAAGAGTTCACGAAGCTCCAGCAGGGCCTCGTGCTCATCACCGGGCCGACGGGTTCGGGGAAGTCCTCGACGCTCGCCTCGCTCATGCGCCTCGTCATCAATTCGCGCCTCATCCACCTCGTGACGATCGAGGACCCGATCGAGTTCCTCCTCAAGGACAACCTGGGTGCCGTGACCCAGCGCGAGGTCGGCACCGACACGCCCGGCTTCGCGGCCGCGCTGCGCAACGCGCTCCGGCAGGACCCGGACGTGGTCATGGTCGGCGAGATGCGCGACCTGCCCACGATCCAGACGGTTCTCACCGCCGCGGAGACCGGCCACCTCGTCTTCTCGACGGTCCACACGAACAGCGCGGCCCAGACGATCGACCGGATCGTCGACCAGTTCCCCGAGGGGAATCACCGCCAGATCCGCCAGCAGCTCGCCAACGTCCTCCAGGGCGTCGTCTCGCTCAAGCTTGTGGAGAAGGCGGACGGGTCGGGGCTCACCGCGGCGGTCGAGATCCTGCGCTCTTCGCCGCGGGTGTCGAAGCTGATCCTGGAAGGCAACCTCGACGCGCTCGAGGAGGAGATCGAGAACTCGGTCTCGTACTACCGGATGCAGTCGATGAACCAGTCGCTCGCGGCGCTCGTGCTCCGGGGCGTGGTCTCGCGCGAGACCGCCGTCGAGGTCTCGATCAAGCCCGGCGACCTCGACCTCATGCTGCGCACGTTCCTCTACGCCCAAGACTCTCAGGCGGTCGAGGAGGGAGAACACATGGCCGAGCCGCTCTGCGATTTCTCGAAGATCCTGGAGCTCCAGGAGATCAAGAAGCTCTACGACGAGCTCCAGGAGCGCCAGGGCGCCGACGTGAAGGAGCGCGACGAGGAGATCGCCCGCCTGCGGGACGAGCTCTCGCGCCGCAACCCGAACGCCGCGAACGACGAGATGGACCACCTGCGCTCCGAGAACGAGCGTCTCGGCAAGCAGCTCCAGCTCGTGAGGCAGGAGTACGAGGCAAAGATCGAGCGCTTGAACGCCCGGGTGCGGGAGATCTCCGGCGGTGCCACGCCCCAAGCCGTCGCCACGGCCGCCGAAGGGGACCGCAAGGGCTTCTTCAGACGGTAGGCGTTTCCCGCGGCGCCTCGTCCTCGACGGCGACGCGCGCGGGCCCCACGGTCGAGATCGCGTGCTTGAAGATGATCTGATCGCCGTGGTGCGTGTCGAGCAGCACGGTGAACTTGTCGAACGCGCGGATGCGGCCGATGAGGCGCTTGCCGTTCGCGAGAAAGACCGTCACGAGCGTCCGTTCCTTGCGAACCCGGTTGAAGAACTCGTTTTGGATGCCCCCGTTGTCGTGGTCCATCGGGACCTCCCGAAGTCTCGAGGCGTCGTCTTTACCCGAGGCCGATCCTAACACGCCTGCTTCCACGCGGAGACGATGCGCGCGGCCAGGCGATCCTCGCCCTCCCCCGCGTCGAGCCACGTCACCCCCGGCTCGCGGCGGAACCACGTCCGCTGGCGCTTCGCGTAACGGCGCGTCGCGGCGGTGACCGCCTCCCGTGTCGCGTCGGGATCGCGCCCCGCGTCGAGCGCGCCCACGACCTCGCGATAGCCGATGGCCTTGAGCGCATTCGCCGTGCGCGGCACGCCGGCCGCGAGAAGCCCGCGCGTTTCCTCCACGAGCCCCGCGGCGTAGAACCCGTCGACGCGAGACGCGATCCGCTCGGCGAGGAGCGCACGGTCCATGTCGAGGCCGAACTTGAGCGCGCGGTACCGCTCGGCCGGCGCCTCCCAGCTCCCCTCGCGGGCCAGGCGCTCGCTCCACGGCTCCCCGCCGCCGTACACCAGCTCGAGCGCGCGGACGACGCGCTGCTTGTCGTTCGGGGCGACGCGGCCCGCCGTGGCCGGGTCCTTGCCGGCGAGCACCCGCCAGAGCCGTAGGGACCCGTGACGCGACGCGATCGCGCGCAGCCGCTCGCGGAGCGCCTCGTCGCGCGGCGGCGCGGCCACGACCCCCTTGAGGAGCCCGCGGAGGTACATCCCGGTGCCCCCGACGACGACGGGGACCCGGCGTAAGGCGGCGATCGCTTCGACCGCCTCTCCTGCGTCCCGCACGTACTCCGCGAGCGAGTAGTCCCGTCGCGGGTCGACGACGTCGATGAGCCAGTGGCGCACGGCGCGCCGGTCTTCCTCAGGCGGCTTGGCGGTCGCCGCGTCGAGCCCTCGATAGACCTGGAGCGCATCGCAGCCGACGATCTCGCCGCCGATCGCCTCCGCGACCCGGCGGGCGAGGCGCGACTTGCCGGTCCCGGTCGGCCCGATCAGGACGACGAGGAGTGGCTCTTGTCGCTCCGCATGAGGCGGTCCCTCGTCTGGTCGCGGTAGGTGTTGACCGTCGCTTGCAGGTGATCGCGGCAGTAGGTGTGCCCGCGCTCGACCGGATGGCCGCACACCGCGCATCGCCCGTGGACGAGCTTGTGACGGACCGGCGAGACGACCCGGAGGAGCAGACCCGCGGCCAGGAGCGCCGCCCCGGCCTTGAGGGTGATCCCCGACCACGACGCCACGTCGGCCGCCGGCAACGCTCCCACCGCGTCGCCGATCCACAAGGCGAGCGTCAGAAGGAGAAGCACCGATCCGAATGTCGCCAGTCCCCGACCCATCGCACGCGTCCTCCGACGATCGCGAGCGCCCCCGACGACAATATAGGCTGGCGATCACCGAGTTCCAGCGGCGGCCGGGTCGGCCGGCGCGCGCGACAGCGAGATTCCCGGATAGTAATGCTCGAGGATGGTCTTGTAATCGGCGCCGCGCAGCGCCATGCCGTACGCGCCGACCTGGCACAGCCCGACGCCGTGCCCCCATCCCTTCCCCGCGAACACCGCCGAGACGATCCGTCCGCCCGGATCGCGCTGGAGCTCGATGACGGTGAGGCTCTCGCGAAGGTCGAGGAGGTTGCGCACGTCGAAGCCCTTGACGACCGTCGACCCCTGGGATCCGACGACCTCGAGCTCGACGATCCGCCCCGACACCCCGCGCCTCACGACACGCAGGTCCTGGAGCGTTCCGACGGACACGCGCCGCTCGACCGCCTCGGTGAGCTCCGCCGCCGTCTTGCGGACCTCCCAGACGTACACGGCCGCCGAGCGGTCGTCGGAGAGCCCCTTCACCGTGGGGCGCAGCTCGAGGAAGTCGATGCGCCCCGAGGCGTCTTTGTGGTAGCGGATCTTGTCCCCCGGCCAGAGCTGGAGCGCGCCCACCGCGAGCGCTCGGGAGCCCGCGAGGGTGAACAGCCGGGGCTCAGGCGCCAACGGCACCGACGACGACGCCCGCCCCCGCACGAGCACGACCCCGCGAGAATCCACGCTCGCGACCGAGCCTTCGGCGAGATCGAACGCGTCGTAGGCCTCGCCGATCCGCACGAGGGCGGCGGCCAAGGTCGCGCCGCTGGGAGCGCGGTCGAGCACCCAGCGCCCCTGCGCGTCCGGTCGCATCGCGCCCTGCCAGGCGAGGTAAGCGAGCGCGCGGCGCTCCGCGTCGGGGAGCGCCGCCGTGCGCGGATCGCGAAGGAACGCCTCCTCGTCGGGGCTCGAGACGAGGATCTGCGCGCGCGCCTCCCACCCGAGGTCACGGGAGATGGCAAGCGCCGCGCGGCCGAGCGTGGACGGCGCCAGCGGCTCTCCCTGTGGCTCCGGCCGCCCCGCTCGCTTCGCGAGTGCCGCGGTCCAGCTCCGGAGCGTACCGGCCGGAACCGAGCCCGAGAGCTCCTTCGCCGGGCGATGCGCCGTCTTCGCGTCGAGCACGCCGCTCACGGCGAGCAGCCACGCGTCGCGCGTCACGTCCTCCCCGAGCTCGGTCGTCACCGCGGACGGGGCCGCGCCCTCCACGACCCGCCGCGATCGCGCGAGCGAGGCGGCCTCGGCGCGGCACGGCACGCCGACCAGATAGGGAGCGGCCTGCTCCGGAAAGATCTCTTTCGCGTCTTCGGTGTGGCCGCCGCAGGTTGCCGTGTAGAGCGCGTCGATCGCCTTGCCACCGTACGTCGCGATCTCCCCCGCCGTCTCCGCGACCGCGCGGTCCGACAGCGGATGCTCCGCGGCGATCCCCCCGTACGCCTGGCAGCGCGGCGTCGCGCACAGATCGAACCCCTCGTCCTCGAACTGTCCCGCGTTCGCGATCGCATAGGTCCGGGCCGCGACCGCCTGCGCCTTGAGCGCCTCGATCTGCGGCCAGACCTCCGGCCCCAGCTCCGACGGAACCACGCCGCGCAGATAGCTCTCGAGCTCGACCCAGTTGATGGCGCGCAGCTGCCCGGCCTCGTTGACGCGCACCTCCAGGATCCCCCGGTGCGGCTTCCCGTCCAGCTTCAGCGGCCCGCCCGGCCCGGGAACGACGAGCACGCGCGTGGCCGTCGTCAGCTGGCTCGCGAAGGACGCGTCCACGAGCCGGATCGCGACACCGGAGGCCGTCTGCGGCTCCTCGGCGATCCACATCCCCGTGCGGCCCGCGCTCCGCAGCCGCTCGACCAGCGTCTGGAGCGCCTCCCGCGCGGTGGCCTCGCCGAGTCGCACGCGCCACGACCCGCGGTCGGGGAGGTACCGCACGACGGCGGGGACGCCGAACTCCCGCTCGAGGCGCGCGCGCTCCTCCTGCGCCGCCGCCTCGCTCGAGAACGCGGCGACCTGGACGCGGAAGACGGCCCGCGGCTCCTCCTCGGGCCCTCCTTCCGCGACGAGCGTCAGCGATCCGCGGTAGGCGTCCTTCCAGACCGGAGCGCTCCCCTCCCCGTCCACGACGGTAAACGGCTTGTCGGCGGTCACGGTCAAAGCGTGCGCCTTCGTCAGCCCGACGCGATAGAGCCGGCCGGCCGGGTTCGCCTGCGCCGCGACCGAGGCCACGCTGAGAAGGACGAGGGCGGCGTTCACGACGGCAGGCGGTCCAGGATCTCCCGGCGTGCCGCGAGATCGTCCTTCCACGCGCCGGCGGCCGCCCAGGTGACGAGGCGGCTCCCCTCCTTGCGCACGCCGCGGAGCGTCATGCACGTGTGCTCCGCCTGGAGGACGACGAGCGCCGCTTGGGGCACGAGCACGCGATCGAGCGAGTCGACGATGCGCCGGGTCAGGTGCTCCTGGACGGTGAGCCGCCGCGCGTGAGCGTCGACGAGCCGCCCGAGCTTCGACAGGCCCGCGAGGCGGTCGGCCGGCTGGTAGGCGACGTGGGCGACCCCCGTGAACGGCAGGAGGTGGTGCACGCACACGGAGGTGAAACGGATGTCGCGTGCCAGGACGGGCCCGCACGCGTGAGGGGCCCGGGTGTAGGTGAGCTCGGCGTCGGGATCGAGCGCGTAGCCCGCCGCGAGGTCGTCGATCCACGCGCGCGCGACGCGTGCCGGCGTCGCCTCAAGATCGTCGCCGGGAAAGCGCTCGCCGATCCCCTCGAGGAACAGCCGGATCCCCGCCTCCATCTTGGACGCGTCCATGCTCACTCTCCGCGGTACACGACCGCGCAGCTCGCGGTCTCCCACAGCTCGACCTCGGAAAGCCCCGGAAGGGGCTCGACGAGCCGGCGCCAGATCCACGCCGCCATGACTTCCGCGGTGGGATTCTCGATGAGGTCGTTGACGTAGCGATGGTCGAGCCGGTCCACGACCTCGCGCGTCACGATCTCCTTCAGCTCGGAGAAGTCGATCGCGAGGCCCGGTCCCGGGTCGACCGGCCGGTCCACGGTGACGACGAGGCGGTAGGAGTGCCCGTGCAGCTCGCGGCACTTCCCGGGGTGCTGCGGGAGGCGGTGCGCGGCCTCGAAGGCGAAGGCCCGCTTCACCCTCATCGGGTGCGGCTCAGCTCGACGCCGACCGCGTCCACGATCCCGTCGAGGACCGGCGTCTCCTTGCGCACCCGCACCGTGACCCGGTCGGCGGAGAACGAGCCGAGCAGCTCGTCGATCAGCGTGCGCGCGAAGGTCTCGAGGAGCTTGTAGGATTTCCCGCGCCCCACCTCGATGACTTTCTTGTGGACCGCGCCGTAGTCGAGCGTGTCGGCCATCCGGTCGGAGCGTCCCGACTTCTCGAGGTCGAGCTCCAGGGTCACGTCGACCGACAGCCGGACGCCGACCTGGCGCTCGAGCTTGGTCATACCGTGGAATCCGTGGAACTTGATCCCTTCGACGAAGACGTGGTCGGGCATGTCGGGGGGGGAGTGTATCAGGCGGAGAGGAGCCGTATCGCCTCCTCGCGCGGGATCGCCTCGCGACCCCGCGCGGGGTCCGTGGCGGCCGCGAGGACATACGCCGGATCCCACGACGACACCGGCCAGTCGCTGCCGAACAGCACGTCGGCGCCCGCCGCAAGAAACGATGCGAGAGGATGGACGATCGCCTCCGCGCGCGCGCCCAACCGGGAGCGGAGCCAGGACGCGTCGTCGGCGTGGTGGCCCGGCTGGAGCGAAACCGCAATCCCCGCGCGCGCGCAGCGGGCCGGATCCCCCGGGGCCACGACCTGCGCGTGTTCGATCCGGTGCCGTCCCCACGCAGGCCGCGGCGCGCCCTCCAGCGCGTCGAGTGCCGCCCCGACCGCCCGGTCGCCGATCGCGTGGATCGCGACGGGGACCCCGCGGCCCGCCCACGCGCCCACGAGCTCGGCGAGCGCGCCTGCCTCCAAGCGCAAGGAGCCTCTCACCCCGGGCGCGTCGGTATAGGGAGCGCGAAGCGCGGCGGTGCGCGCGTGAAGCGTCCCGTCGAGGAAGACCTTCACGCCCCGAAGCGCCACGCGCCCTCCGGGGGCCATCTCCCGGCGGAGGTGCGCGACCTCCGCTTCGGGCGTGTCGGCGGGGACCCACAGGCCGACCTCGATGGGAAGATCCGCGGCGAGCCTCCCCCACAGCTCCGGTCCCCAGGGCTCGACCATGTCGTCCACCACGGCGACGTCATGGCCCACGAGCTCGTCCACGCGGGTACGAATCGCCGCTTCGCGCTCTTGGTCCGCGGGCGCCGGAAGCCGGCGGCGCGCCGCATCGAAGGCCGCCTCCTCGACGAGCCCCGCCGCCGGCAGCTCCAGCGCGCGCCGGGCGGCGGCGTTGGGCCACGCGGCGTGACCGTCGGCGCGGACGAGCCAGAGCGGATGATCGGGCGCCATCCCGTCGATTGCACCGTCGCCGGACCATCCCCACGCGCGGATCCACGTCCCCGCGGGTCGTGCGCGCGCGGCGCGCGCGACCGCCTTGGCCAGCTCGCCGGTCGCGCGGATCGCGCGCACGTCGAGGTCGGCGAGGTCGCACGCCCCCGCGGACAGGTGCGTGTGCGCGTCGCGATACCTCAAGGCACGCGCACGCCCGGGATGCGCGGGATCTTGAGCCCCGAGGCGGTGTTGAAGATCACGATGCGATCCGACGCCGCGAGGACCCCCTCGGCGAGCAGGCGGCGCGCCGCGACGAGCGTGGCCGCGCCCTCGGGGCACGCGAAGATCCCCTCCCCGCGGGCGAGCTCGACCTGCGCCTTCGCCATCTGGGCGTCGGGCACCGCGAGCGCGACCCCTCCCGACTCGCGGATCGCCTGGAGAATCAGCACGTCCCCCAAGGGCGCCGGCACGCGCAGGCCCGCGGCGAAGGTGCGGGCGCCGTCCCAGGGCGCGGCTTTGGGCGCGCCCGAGGCGAACGCCTCGACGATCGGCGCGCATCCCTCGGCCTGCACGGCGATCATGCGCGGCCGCTTGCCGTGGGATATCAGGCCGAGCTGCTCCATCTCCTCGAACGCTTTCCACATCCCGACGAGCCCGGTTCCGCCCCCGGTCGGGTAGACGATCGCGTCGGGGAGCGTCCAGTCGAGCTGCTCGGCGATCTCGTATCCGAGCGTCTTTTTTCCCTCGCACCGGTACGGCTCCCGCAACGTCGAGAGGTCGAACCACTCGGAGGCGAGGTCGTGCGCCCGCATCGCGGCTCCGGCCGAGGCGATGTCCCCGCGCACGAGGTGGAGCTGGGCGCCGCACACCGCCGCCTCCAGGCGCATCGGCTCCGGCGTGTCCTCCGGCAGGAACACGTCCACCGCGAGACCCGCGAGCGCCCCGTAGGCGGCCGCCGCGCTCCCGGCGTTCCCCGCGGAGGGAAGGGCGACGCGGCGCACGCCGAGCCGGCGCGCCATCGTGATCGCACAGGTCATCCCCCGCGCCTTGAACGATCCGGTCGGGTTGAGCGCCTCGTCCTTGAGATAGAGCCGCTCGAAGCCGGAGGAGGGGCCGACGAACCGCAGCGGGAGCAGCGGCGTCATCCCCTCCCCCAGCGTGACCGGGTCGTCCGAGCCCGGAAGGACCTCGGCGTAGCGCCACAGGGAATTGGGGCGTGAGGCGAGCGCGGCGCGCGTCAGCGTCCGCGCCGCCTCCTCGAGGCGGTAGCGCGCGAGGAGGATCCCCCCGCAGCGGCACAGGTTCCGGGGCTCCGCCACGTCGTAGGCGACGCGGCAGCGCGAGCATTCGAGCCATTCGAGGGTCGAGGCCATACGTTAGGCTACGTGCCGGACGGGGCCGAACACAAGGAGGAGGCTTGAGGAGCGCCCGCGTGGCCGTCACGCGTCTCGATCGCTGGGCCGCGGGGTTAGCGCTCGCGGTGGCCGCGTTCGCGGCCGTCGTCGTCTGGGCCTCGCAAGCCGTCGTTTGTCCGCCTCGTCCTCGAGTCTCCGACTCGCAGGTCGCCTCCCTCGGACTGGGGCTTCGCGAGGAGACCCGCGGCGCGCTGACCGTGGCCCGCGCCGCGGAGGGGGCCGCCCGCGCGGGGCTTCGAGGCGGCGACCGGATCGTCGCCATCGACGAGCTGCGCAACCCGAGCGCCGCGAGCTTTGGCGCCTACCTCGCGACCCGCGGAGACGGCGACTCGGTGCGCATCGAGGCGCGTCGCGGTGCCGACGGCGTGCTCGCCGACGTCACGGTCGTGGTGCGCGCGCAGAGCCCCAAGGACGAGGGACTCCCCTACGAGGACGTCGCGTTCCGCAACGCGGCCGGGCTGACGCTCCGGGGCTGGTACATCCCCCCTCCGTCCGACGGAACGGGGCGAGCGCCGGGGATCGCCTGGGGGCACGGCAACGCCGCGGACCGCCGCCACATGCTCCGCGAGGCGCTGGCCGTTCACGAGGCGGGCTTCGCGCAGATCCTGTTCGATTTCACCGGCCGCGGCGAGAGCGACGGCGACGTCATCACGCTCGGGGCGCACGAGGCGGGCGACCTCCGCGCCGCGCTCGACGTGCTCACCGCACGCCCGGAGGTCGACCCCCGCCGGCTGGCCCTGGGCGGGCGCAGCATGGGTGCGGTCGCCGCGATCCTCGAGGCCGCCGACGACCCGCGCGTCGAGGCGCTCGTGCTCGACAGCCCCTACGCCGACCTGACGACGACCGTCGATCGCGCGATCGGCGCCTACCACCTGCCCGCGATCCTCGTGCGCCCCGTGCTTCTCCGGATCGCGGGCTGGAGGGCGAACTACGATCCCTCGGAGGTCCGCCCGGACAAGGCGATCCGGAAGGTGAAGGCCCCGATCCTGCTCCTTCAGGGGTCCGCCGACGAGATCGTACCCCCCTCGGACACGCTCGCCCTGAAAGCCGCCGCGGGCGGAAAAACCGTGCTCCTAACGCTTCCGGGGCAGGGCCACAACGACCCGCGGCCGCAGCAGGCGCTGGACAGGATCGCGTCGTTCCTGAGAACCACGCTCGGCAACTAACACGGTGGCCGCAAGCTTGTGGGCTTCAGGATCGCGGACGGGTCCGTAGCCGCCCAGTAAGTTGTCATGGGATTCACCCGGCGTGCCGCGCGGCGAGCTCGGGAAGTCCGGCCGACCAGCGCTTGCCGTAGAGCTTGAGCGCGACATCCGTCACGGGCTCACGCGATGGAAACAGCCGTCGGGAGAGGATCCAACCCCAC
>Ga0137436_1000181_pt1 | contig 20535 bp, 17 predicted proteins | sample EasRivERMGT119_2_FD_102328 | JGI IMG/M metagenome (GOLD analysis project Ga0137436, IMG submission 102328) | Soil microbial communities from meander-bound floodplain in the East River, Colorado, USA - East River MetaG ERMGT119_2 | ecosystem: Environmental > Terrestrial > Soil > Floodplain ...
GTGCATACCTGGCTGCCCGACGCCCATACGGAGGCGCCGACGGGAGGCTCGGTCGTCCTTGCGGCGATCCTGCTCAAACTCGGGGCGTATGGCTTCATTCGCTTCACCCTGCCGATCCTGCCCGACGCCTCGCGCGACCTGGCCTGGCTGATGATCGCGCTGTCGCTGATCGCGGTGGTCTACATCGGCCTGGTGGCGCTGGTGCAGGCCGACATGAAGAAGCTGATCGCCTACTCGTCGATCTCGCACATGGGGTTCGTGACCCTGGGATTCTTCATCTTCAATCCGCTGGGCATCGAAGGCGCGCTGATCCAGATGATCTCGCACGGCTTCGTCTCGGCGGCGCTGTTCTTCTGCGTCGGCGTGATGTACGACCGCATGCACACGCGCATGATCGCGGACTACGGCGGGGTGGTGAACAGCATGCCGAAGTTCGCCGCGCTGATGATGCTGTTCGCCCTGGCCAACAGCGGCCTGCCCGCCACCAGCGGCTTCGTCGGCGAGTTCATGGTGATCATGGGCGCGGTGAAGGCCAATTTCTGGGTCGGGTTCCTCGCCGCCACCACTCTGGTGTTCGGCGCCGCCTACACGCTGTGGATGTACAAGCGGGTGATCTTCGGGCCGGTGGCGAACGAGCATGTTTCTTCCTTGAAAGATCTAAATACAAGAGAATTCATAGTCCTGACGGCGCTCGCGGTCGCGGTGCTGTTCATGGGCGTCTACCCGCTGCCGTTCACGGAAGTCATGCACTCCTCGGTCAACGAGCTGCTGCGCCACATCGCGCAGCCCAAGTCATGAACTGGTCCGCGCTCATCAACCACCTGCCGGCGCTGCCCGAGATAGTGCTGCTCGTCGGTGCATGCGCGCTGATGATCGTCGACGTGTACTCCAAGGATGAGCGGCGCACCGCCACCTACCTCGCCGCGCAGGGCGTGCTGCTCGCCTGCCTGCTGGCGACCTCGTTCGTGTTGTGGGCAAGCACCGGGAAGGGGCGCTACTTCCTGTTCGAGGGGCTGTTCATCGCCGACTTCATGGGGCATGTGCTGAAGATCGTCAGCTACGGCGCGGTGTCGGCGGCGCTGGTCTACTCGCGCCAGTACCTGATCGACCGCGGGCTGATGCGCGGCGAGTTCATCACGCTGCTGCTGTTCGCGCTGCTCGGCATGATGGTGATGATCAGCGCCAACAGCTTCCTCACGGTGTACCTCGGCCTGGAGCTGATGTCGCTCTGCCTGTACGCCATGGTGGCGCTCGACCGCGACTCGCCGCTCGCCACCGAGGCGGCGATGAAATACTTCGTCCTGGGCGCGCTCGCCTCCGGGCTGCTGCTGTACGGCATGTCGATGATCTACGGCGCCACCGGCACGCTGGCGCTGCACGAGGTGTCGGCCAAGCTGCAGCTGATGGCCGGCAACGCCTCCGACCAGCGCTTCCTCGCCTTCGGCCTGGTGTTCGTCGTCGCCGGCCTCGCCTTCAAGATCGGCGTGGTGCCGTTCCACATGTGGATCCCCGACGTCTACCACGGCGCGCCGACCCCGGTGACGCTGGTGCTCGGCTCGGGCCCCAAGCTGGCCGCCTTCGCCATGGCGATGCGCCTGCTGGTGAACGGCATGCTGCCGCTGGCGCTCGACTGGCAGCAGATGCTGGCGCTGCTCGCGCTGCTGTCGATGGCGCTGGGCAACATCGTCGCCATCGCGCAATCGAACATCAAGCGCATGCTCGCCTACTCGACCATCGCGCACATGGGCTTCATGCTGCTCGGCCTGCTCTCCGGCGTGGTCGGCGGCAACTACCTCAGCGCGCCGGGCGCCTACAGCGCGGCGCTTTTCTACGTAGTCACCTACGTCCTGATGTCGGTCGGCGCGTTCGGCATGGTTCTCTTCCTGTCGCGCAAAGACTTCGACTGCGAGAACCTGGAAGATTTCCGCGGCCTCAACCGCCGCTCGCCCTGGTTCGCCTTCCTGATGATGGTGCTGATGTTCTCGCTCGCCGGGGTGCCGCCGACGGCGGGCTTCTACGCCAAGTTCGCCGTGCTGCAGGCGGCAGTGGCCGCCGGGCAGGTCTGGCTGGCGGTCGCCGCGGTGGTGTTCTCCCTCATCGGCGCGTTCTACTACCTGCGCATCGTCAAGCTCATGTATTTCGACGATCCCAGGGACAACGCCCCGCTCGGCGGCAGCTTCGACACGCGCTTCCTGCTTTCGACCAACGGCCTGGCGCTGCTGCTGTTCGGCATCCTGCCGCAGCCGCTGATGTCGCTGTGCCTGGTGGCGATCCTGGCGCTCTGAAAAAAGACCTGACCGAGCACTTCGTCTCCGGCGAGACGGTTTACGACGGCGTGCTGCTCGAGGTGCACTGCGACCAGGTGCGCCTGCCCGACGGTTCGCACGCGGCGCGCGAGTACATCCGCCACCCCGGCGCAGTGGCGATCGTGCCGCTGTTCGACGACGACCGGGTGCTGCTCGAGCGCCAGTTCCGCTATCCCCACCGGCGCGAGTTCATCGAGATCCCGGCCGGCAAGGTCGACCCCGGCGAGCCGCATCTCGCCACCGCCCAGCGCGAGCTGCTCGAGGAGACCGGTTACGAGGCGGCAGAGTGGACGCGCCTCGGCGTGATCCATACCGCCATCGCCTACACCGACGAGGCGATCGAGATCTTCGTCGCCAGGAAGCTCGAGCAGAAGACGCAGAAGCTCGACCAGGGCGAGTTCCTCGAATGCTTCAGCGTGCCGTTCGGCGAGGCGATCGCCATGATCGGCGACGGCCGGATCACTGACGCCAAGACGGTAAGCGCGCTGCTGCTGGCGGAGAAGTGGATGCGGCGCTAGCCGCAGACGCCGACGTAGCCGCAGGCGGTGCAGTAGTCGCAGCCGTCCTTGCGGATGAGCGTGTGGTTGGAGCACTCCGGGCACTTGATGCCTGCCATCAGGGGAGTCTGCTTGCGGGAAGGCGATTCCAGCACGCCCATCTGCTGCCTGGACAAGCCTTCCTCGTCGAGCAGGCCGAGCATGGCGTAGCGGTGCAGCACCAGCCGCGCCACGTAGGACACCGTGGACGGCCAGTTCTGCTGCTTCTTGGAGCCCGGCACGAAGGCGAGGAAGTCGCCGAGCGGCTCCGGGAAGTCGAGCAGCTTCTTCAGCTTCATGCCGATCCAGGCCGGGTCGATGACGCGCATGTCGAGCGACAGGAGCTTGCACAGGCCGTCCAGCGCCCTTGGATATTCGCCCGACAGCCACAGGGAGTAGGGACGCGTGGTGCCGTCGGGCAGCTTGATTTCCTTCAACCCCAGCACGAAGTCATCGCCGGTGCGCGGGTTGTGCACGTCCACCGACCACGACATCGTGCCGTCGGGGCCGGTCTTGGGCTCCTTCAGGCTGAACATCGAGTCCATCACCGGCGTCACGCTGGCGAAGGCGTCGGACTGGCTCTCTCCGGCGAGGCCGCCGAGCTGCTCGACGCGCCAGCGCACCAGCTGGGCGAACGCCGACACCATCGAAGGCATGCGCCTCGACTCGCCGTGGGGCGGGAACGCCATGTCGAAGGCGTCGTCGCCGGCGGTGCGCGCCAGGGTGTCGAGCTTGAGGCGCAGCCAGCCCGGATCGTTGGCGCGCATGTCCATCGACAGCGTCTTCGCCACCGCGCCCAGGCCGCGCGGCTGCTCGCTGCCGTTGACCCAGACCTCGAAGGCGTGCGGGCCGCCGGTCTCCGCTTCGCCGACGAACACCGCGAAGTGGTGCCGCGGGTGCTCGACCATGTAGGTCCAGGACAGGTTTCCCGCGGCGAACTCGGGCCGGCCGGGCCAGCGCAGGCTGGCGAGCACCGGCGCCGGCACGTGCTTGATGGAGATTCGCCGGTTCACGTCGTCCTGCACGAAGTCCTGCGGCTCCTTCTGCACCGACAGCACCGAGCCGAGAACCTTGTTGGGCCGGTAGGTGGCGAGGCCCTTGAGGCCCGACTTCCAGGCGTTGAGGTAGAGGCCCTGGAATTCCGCGTACGGGTAGTCCTCCGGCACGTTCACCGTCTTGGAAATGCTGGTGTCGACGAACGGCGCCACTGCGGCGACCATCTGCTCGTGCGCCGCGGCGCTGATCTCCAGCGCGGTGACGAAGTAGGGCGGCAGCCGGTCGACGTCGCCGCCGAGCGCTTTGTATCGGCGCCAGGCGTGGTCCTCGACCGGGAACTCCTGCAGGCCGCCGTCGGGCATGCGCTTCTTGCGCGTGTAGGTCCAGGAGAACGGCGGCTCGATGCCGTTGGAGGCGTTGTCGGCGAAGGCCAGGCTGATGGTGCCGGTGGGCGCGATCGACAGCAGATGGGAGTTTCTCAGCCCCTTCCTGCGTATTTCATGCTTGATGCTTTCGGGCAGCCGCGCAGCGAAGCTGGTGCCGGACAGGTACAGGTCGGCGTTGAACAGCGGAAAGCCGCCTTTCTCCTCCGCCAGGACCGCCGACGCACGGTAGGCGTGGTCGCGCATGGCTTCCGAGATGCGCGCCGCCATGGCGCGCGCGGGCTCGCTGTCGTACTTCAGGCGCAGCATGATCAGCGCGTCGCCCAGCCCGGTGAAGCCCAGGCCGACGCGGCGCTTGGCCATCGCCTCCTGGCGCTGCGCCTCGAGCGGCCAGGCGGTCACCTCGAGCACGTTGTCGAGCATGCGGATGGAGGTTTCCACGACTTTTCCGAACTTGTCGAAGTCGAATTTCACCCCGTCGGAAAAAGGCGAGGAGACAAAGCGGGTCAGATCTATGGAACCCAGGCAGCAGCAGCCGTAGGGCGGCAGCGGCTGCTCGGCGCAGGGATTGGTGGCCTCGATCGCCTCGCAGTACTGCAGGTTGTTGTCGCGGTTGATGCGGTCGAGGAACAGCACGCCGGGCTCGGCGTGGTCGTAGGTCGAGCGCATGATCTGGTCCCACAGCTCGCGCGCGCGCAGCGTGCGGTAGATCTTGCCGCGGTGCACCAGCTCGAACGGCAGGTCGCGCTCTACCGCGTGCATGAACGCGTCGGTCACGCCGACCGAGATGTTGAAGTTGGAGAGATCGCCCTTGTCCTTGGCGTGGACGAACTCCTCGATGTCGGGGTGGTCGCAGCGCAGCACGCCCATCTGCGCGCCGCGGCGCGAGCCGGCCGACTCGACCGTCTCGCACGAGCGGTCGAAGACGCGCATGTAGGACACCGGGCCGCTGGCGCGCGAGCGCGTGCCCTTCACCTCGGCGCCCTTGGGGCGGATGGTGGAGAAGTCGTAGCCGACGCCGCCGCCGCGGCGCATCGTCTCGGCCGCTTCCTGCAGCGCGGTATAGATGCCCGGCCGGCCGTCGACCATTTCCGAGATCGAGTCGCCGACCGGCTGCACGAAGCAGTTGATCAGCGTCGCCTGCAGCTGCACCCCGGCGGCGGAATTGATGCGCCCGGCGGGGATGAAGCCGTCCTCCTGCGCCTCGAGGAAGCGCTTCTCCCAGTAGGCGCGCTTGTCGGCGGCCTCGGGCTGGGCGAGGGCGCGCGCTACCCGGCGGCGCACCTCGGCGATGCTGCCTTCCTGGCCCTTGGCGTACTTCTCCAGCAGCGTGTCGCGGCAGATCGCCTGCTCGGCTGCGGCGAGCTGAATATCCATACAGTATCGATTATATCAGTTTGGCGCTACGCGCCGGCCTGCTGGGCGGTGCGGGTGCGGGGGGCGCTGGCGGGCGTGGCGGCGGCGTCGGCCTGGCGGGCGCGCTTGAGCAGGTCGGCCACCTCGCCGTGCGAGAAGCGCAGCGCCAGCTCGACCGGGGTGTCGCCCTCCTTGGTGGTCAGCGCCGCGTCGGCGCCGTTGCGCAGCAGCAGCTCGACCATCGGCTGGCTGCCCTTCATCGCCGCGTAGGCGAGCGGGGTATAGCCGTTCTCGTGCTGCAGGTTGGGGTCGAAGTGCATCGACAGCACCTTCTGCGCGTAGACCAGGTTGTTCTTCTCGATGGCGTAGAACAGCGCCTTGACGCCCTCCGGGCTCTTCTCGCGCGGCTTGGCCTCCAGGCCGGTCGGCATCAGGTGCACGAAGTAGTTGATCGCGGCGATGCCGACCAGCGCCACCAGCGACAGGATGATCGGGATCTTCGAGATGTTGAGGCCCTCGGCGATCTGCTCGGGCAGGTTGGCGCCGGCGACCAGCAGCACCACCGCGACGAAGAAGAAGAACTTGAGGTAGAGGAACAGCCCGATGATCACCGCGATGCCGAGCACCGCGAGCAGGGTGGCCGGGCTGACGCCGAGCGTGTACTCGACGTACTCCTGCGGAAGGTTGGCGAGCACCGCGGTGATGGTGATCAGCCCCATCAGGATCAGCTCGCGGATGCGCAGCTTCGTCAGGAAATCGAGCTTTTCCTTCTCGGCCATCTTGTTCTCCCCTTGAGGCGCCCATTCTAAAGTTCAGGGCGCGCCTTGCAAGGGGATAAAATGGTCCTGCCATGTCCAAGGCGTTTGTCAAGGAAACCGGCCACGAGGAGCCGCAGGAAGAGCACGAGCCGGCCGCGCCCGCGGGGAAGAATTACATCAGCCTGACGGGCTACGCGCGCCTCAAGGCGGAGCTCAAGCAGCTGGTCGAGGTCGAGCGGCCCGAGGTGGTGAAGACCGTCTCCTGGGCGGCGTCCAACGGCGACCGCTCGGAGAACGGCGACTACCTCTACGGCAAGAAGCGCCTGCGCGAGATCGACCGCCGCGTGCGCTTCCTGATCAGGCGGCTGGAGAACGCCGAGGTGGTCGACAGCCGCGGGCGCGACACCGACCAGGTGTTCTTCGGCGCGACGGTGAAGTTCACGCTGGCGGGCGAGACCCGGGAAGTCACCATCGTCGGCGCCGACGAGGTCGACCCGGCGGCCGGCCGGGTGTCGTGGATCTCGCCGGTGGCGAAGGCCCTGCTCAAGGCGCGCGAGGGAGACAGCGTGCTGCTGCGCAGCCCGGCGGGGGAAGAAAAACTCGAAATCCTGGAGGTGAGGTACCTATGAGCATAGTGAAGGAGTTTCGCGAGTTCGCCGTCAAGGGCAACGTGGTCGATCTCGCGGTCGGCGTCATCATCGGCGCCGCGTTCGGCAAGATCGTCGCCTCCATGGTGGGCGACATCGTGATGCCGCTGGTCGGCACGCTGCTCGGCGGGGTGGACTTCAACAGCCTGAGCGTGCAGTTCCGCGACGCCAAGATCCTCTACGGCAAGTTCCTGCAGAGCCTGCTGGATTTCGTGATCATCGCCTGGGCGATCTTTCTCGCCGTCAAGGTGATCAATCGCCTGAAGAAGGAGGAGCCGGCGGCGCCCGCCGCGCCGCCGCGGCAGGAGCAACTCCTCGAAGAGATCAGAGACCTGCTGAAGAGAAAATAGGGACAGACCCTATTTTTCGCATATCAAAATATAGGGTCTGTCCCTATTTTTTGAATGCTCCCGCAGTCACGACTGAAAGCCGCGCCGGGTCGATGTGCTTCTGCAGCGCGGCGTGCACCTGCGCCGGCGTGAGCGCGGCGATCCTGGCCTCGAAGTCGATGTCCCAGGCGAAGGTGCGGTTGGCGAACAGGTAGGAGCCGACGCGCCCGGCCAGCGCGCGGTCCTGCGTGCGCTGCAGCCGGCGCGCCTCGAGCAGCGCCTTCTTGGCGTCCTCCACCTCGGCCGCGCTGAAGCCGTCCTTCAGCGCGCGCGCCAGCTCCTCGCGGATCGCGTTCTCGACGCGGGCGCGGTTCTGCGGCGCGAAGATCGAGGAGATGCGGAACGAGGACGACTCGTCGAACGCGCTCGAGGAGAAGCTGGTGTAGGTGCTGTAGGACAGGCCTTCCTTCTCGCGCACCCGCGCCGGCACGCGCGCCACCGACGAGCCGCCGAGCAGGTGGTTGCCGAGCACCAGCGCCGGGAAGTCGGGGTGGTCGTCGCGCATGCGCAGGTTGAGCCCGCCGCGCAGCACCGCGTTCGCCTTGTCCGGGGTGAAGAGGTCGTTGTCGAAGCCGGGGCGGTCGAAATGGCGCGCCGGCACGCGCACGAACGGGCGCGGCGTCTTCCAGCCGCCGAACAGCTCCTCGGCCAGCTTGGCCACCTCGTCGACCTCGAACTCGCCGACCACCACGAAGTCGGCGCCGGTCGCGCCGAACAGATCGCGGTAGCAGCCGGCGGCGTCCTGCAGCGTCGCCTTGCGCATCCAGCCGATGCGCTCCTCGATGGTCGGCGTGTAGTGCGGGTGGCCCTCGGGGTAGGCCTGCAGGTGGCGCGCCAGGCGCACGCCGGCGAGCGCCGCCGGGTCGCCGCGCTGCGACTCGGCGCCGGTGAGCGCGCTGCGCTTCATCTCGTCGAACTCGGCCGGCGGGAAGGCGGGCTCGCGCAGCACCTCGGCCGCCAGGCGCAGCGCGGCGGCGAGGTTCTCGCGCCGTACCTCGATGCTGGCGCCTTCGCCGCCGATCGACACCGTGGCGTTGAGGCGGTCGAAGGCGTCCTTCAGCTCGGCGCGGCTCTTCTTGGTCGTGCCGCGCATCAGCATGCCGCCGGCGAAGCTGCACGCGGCCTCGCGGTTGGTCAGGCTCTTCTCGTCGCCCCAGTGCAGAGTCAGGCCGGCCAGGACGCGGCCGCCGCGCGTCTTCTTCGGCAGGAACGCGGCCTGGATGCCGTTGGCCAGCTGCCTCTTCACCAGCCGCGCCTGGATGTTGGCCGGCGAGGGGTCGAAGGTCTCGCCCAGCCGCACCGCGTCGCCCTCCGGGCGGTAGGCGTCGAGCGCCTGCGCCAGCCCGGCGACCGCCGGGATCTCGGCGCGCTCCGGCGTGCTGGTCGGGATGAACTCGCCGATCACGCGGTTGGCCGGCTTCAGGTATTGCGCGGCGACGCGCTGCACGTCGGCCAGCGTCACCTTGCGCAGGCGCTCGCGGTAGAGGAAGTACAGGCGCCAGTCGCCCATGGCGTGGAACTCCGACAGCGCGCGCAGGAAGCTGCCGGTGTCGAGCTGCGCCTTCTCGAAGTCGTTGAGCAGGCGCGTGCGCGCGCGCTCGATCTCGTCGGCCTTCGGCGGATGGCGCACGATGCCTTCGACCGCCTCGATCAGCGCGGAGCGCGCCGGCGGCAGCGGCGCGGTCTTGTCGAGCGAGGCGCCGAACGAAAGGTAGCCCGGGTCGTGCAGGGCGCGCTCCGAGCCCCAGCTGCTGCTGGCGAGGCGCGTCTTCACCAGCATGCTGTGCAGGCGCCCGCCCGGCGAGTCGTTGAGCACCTGCGTCAGCACGTCGACCGCGGGATAGTCGGGGTGGCTGCCGGCCGGCACCCGGTACATCGACATCAGCAGCTGGTTGTCGCCCGAGCGGCGCAGCGTGACGCGGCGCTCGCCGTCCTGCGTCGGCTCGATGGTGTAGAGCTTGGGCAGCGCGCGCGAGGGGCGCGGGATGGCGCCGAAGTGCTTCGCCGCCAGCTCCGCCGCGCGCGCCTCGTCGAAGCGCCCGGCGACGATGAGCAGCGCGTTGTCGGGCTGGTACCAGGTGCGGTAGAAGGCCTGCAGGCGATCTATGGGAACCAGCTCGATATCCGAACGGTTGCCGATGATGGCGTTGCCGTAGTTGTGCCACGGGAAGGCGAGCTGCTGGATGCGCTGGAACAGCACCGAGCCGGGGCTGTTCTCGCCCGACTCGAACTCGTTGCGCACCACCGTCATCTCGCTGTCGAGGTCCTCGCGCGTGACGCGCGCGTTGACCATGCGGTCGGCCTCCAGGCTGAGCGCCCAGTCGAGGTTGTCGTCGCTGGCGCTGAAGGTCTCGAAGTAGTTGGTGCGGTCGCTAGACGTAGTACCGTTCCACCGCGCGCCGCGGCGCACCAGCTCGTCCTTGATGCTGGGGTGGCGCGGGGTGCCCTTGAACAGCATGTGCTCGAGCAGGTGCGCCATGCCCTTCTCGCCGTAGCCCTCGTGGCGCGAGCCGACCAGGTAGACGACGTGCACGGTGATCGTGTCGATTCCCGGGTCGGGCAGCATCAGCATGCGCAGGCCGTTCGCCAGGCGGTACTCGGTGACGCCCTCGATCGAGTGCGCCTTCTGCGCCGGCTGGGCCAGCGCGCAGGCTGCCCACAGCAGCAGGAAGTGCAGCAACAGCGCCCGGAGCGGGGGTCGGTTCATATCAGCCAGTCGAAAAAATGCAGGGCGAGCAGCCCGGATACGATCGTAACGAAGGTAGCGCGGAACCGCCATGCCACGGCGATCGCCACCAGGCCGGCCAGCAGCCTATCGTTGTGCAGCGTAAGGGATAGGACTTCCTTTTGCAGCGCCAGTTCCGGCGCCCAGATCGCCGTCAGCACGGCCGCCGGCACGTAGCGCAGGGCGCGCCGCAGCCACGGCGGCGTCTCCACCCCCGGCGGCAGCAGCAGGAAGGAGGAGCGGGCGAGGTAGGTGACCAGCGCCATGCCGGCGATGGTCAGCCACAGGCTCATGGCGTGACTTTCTTCTCGAACAGCATGCCGGCCGTGATGCCGACCGCGGCCGCCGCCAGCACCGAGAGCTTGAGCGGCAGGGCGTGCGCGGCGATCACGGTGACGCCGGCTGCGAGCGCCGCGGCCACCATCGCGCGGTCGCGCAGCAGCGGTATCGTCATGGCGATGAAGGCGAGCGGCGCGGCGAAGTCCAGGCGCCAGGAGGCGGGCACGCCGGCGCCGATCGCCACCCCGGCGAGCACCGCGGCCTGCCAGGCCAGCCAGATGCTGCCGCCGGCGCCGAGGAAGTACTCGAGCTTGCCGGGCGCGTCGGGGCGGTCGGAGAAGCGCTGCAGCATGAGGCCGTACACGTTATCGGCGGTGAGGTAGCCGAGCAGCAGGCGCCAGCGCAACGGCGCGCGCGCGAAGTGCAGGCGCAGCGAGGCGCTGTACATCATGAAGCGCAGGTTGATGATCAGCGTGGTGAGGATCACCAGCAGCACCGGCGTGCTCGAGGCGAGCAGCTGCGCCGAGGCGACCATCGAGGCGCCGGCGAACACCGCGAGCGACATCAGCACCGCGGCGAGCGGCGGGATGCCGCTCGCCACCATCGCCACGCCGGTGATGACGCCGAACGGCGCCACGCCGAGGAGCACGGGCAGGGAAGCTCGCACTCCCTCGGCGAAAAGGGTTCGGTCGAAAGGCATCGGGACGCCGGATTTTACCGGCGTCCCGCCTTGCTACCGAGCAACCGCTACTTCTTCTTGGCGGCGGCGCGCTGCTCGCGGGCGCAGGCGGTGAACTCGTCGCCGGTCTTGCCCTTGCACGCCTCGCGCACCTTGTCGCGTGCGGCCTGGATTTCCTTGGCGCGGGCCTCGCACGCCGCGGGGTCCTTGGTCTGGCCGCACATCTCCTTGCGCATGCAGGCGGTGTGCTCGCCGCCCTTCTTGGCTTCGCAGGCCTTGACGGCCTTCTCGTGCGCCGCCTTGAGCTGGGTGCGCCGCTCCTCGCAGGCTTTCGGGTCCTTCGCCTGCGAGCAGTCGAAGCGCGCCTTGCGCGGCGCCTTCGCCGCGTCGCTTTGTGCGAACAGGGCGGGTGAGGCGGCGAGTAGCGCCGCGGTGACTAGGGTTCTGAGCATAGAGAGCGTCCTTTTCGAAAGAGACTTCCCTTCAACGCGGGTGCCGCTCCTGACGCCGACACCCGAGTTGTAACCCTTTGTATCAACCCAGCTGCTTCAGCATCGTGCCGGCGTCGGACACCTCGAACTTGCCCGGGCCCTCGACGTTGAGGCTCTTCACCACGCCGTTGTCGACCAGCATCGAGAAGCGGTTCATGCGCGTGCCCATGCCGCGCGCGTTGAGGTCGAGCTCGAGGCCGAGCGCCTTGGCCCATTGCGCGCTGCCGTCGGCGAGGAAGCGGATCTTGCCCAGGCCCTTCTGCGCCTGGCCCCAGTGCGCCATCACGAACGCGTCGTTGGTCGCCACGCACCAGACTTCGTTCACGCCCTTCTTCTTCAGCGCGTCCAGGTTCTGCAGGTAGCCCGGCACGTGCTTGGCCGAGCAGGTGGGGGTGTAGGCGCCCGGCAGCCCGAACACCGCGATCTTCTTGCCCTTCGAGGCGTCGCCGACGGCGACTTCCTTGGGCGGCATCGCGCACTGCGTGCCGGAGTCGAATTCGGTGCTTTCCATCAGCTTGCCGTCGGGCAGCTTGTCGCCGACCTTGATCATGGGAAATCTCCTGTGGAATGAGCCTTCTGGGGAGGGCAGAATGATACCGCGCCCCCCGCGCCGCACAAATCATCGAATTTCACAGTTCGCGAGGTTGGGGCGAAGCTGGATAGCATGGCAAACTGGCCTGCTCAGGAGGGGGATACGCGCGTGGACCGGGGGGTGGTGGCGGATGCTTCGCTCGCTTCGTTCGAGGCGCCGGCGCACGGCCGCCTCGAGTTGTGGAGCGAGTTCCAGCCGATCTTCAGCCCGGCGCACCGCCGCGCGGTCGCCTTCGAGGGCCTGATCCGGGCGCGCGACAAGCGCGGCCGCGAAGTGCCGCCGCTAGAGCTGTTCAGCGAGGTGCCGCTGGGCGAGACGCGCATCCTGCTCGACCGCCAGTGCCGCGCCCTGCACGTGTCGAACTTCATGCGCGCCGGCGAGGAGCGCGGCTGGCTGTTCCTCAACGTCGATCCCTATGTCGCCGTCGAGGGCCGCCAGTACGGCTCGTTCTTCGCCGGCATGCTGCGCGCGGCCGGGCTGTCGCCGCACCGCGTCGCGGTCGAGCTGATCGAGTCGCCGCTCTCCGACGAGGGCCAGCTCGCCGCCGCCATGGAGTACTACCGCGAGCTCGGCTGCATCCTGGTGCTCGACGACTTCGGCGCCGGCCATTCCAACTTCGACCGCATCTGGCGGCTGCACCCCGACATCGTCAAGATCGACCGCGAGATGACGCGGCGCGTGACGGTCGAGCCGCTGGCGCGGCGCATGTTCAACGGCATCGTCTCGGTGCTGCACGAGGCGGGCGCGCTGGTGTGCGTGGAGGGCATCGAGACCGAGGACGAGGCGCTGGTCGCCACCGACGCCAACGCCGACCTGCTGCAGGGCAACTACTTCGCCGGCCCGGCGCGCGACCTGCCCGCCGAGGATCTCTGCCGCGAAAGCTTCACCCGGCTGTTCAGCACCTTCCGCGCCGAGCTGCTCGAGGGCCAGGCGCGGCGCGAGGCGCGGCTCGAGCCGTACCTGTCGGCGCTCGCCGCCGCGGGCCGCGCGCTGAGCGGCGGCGGCGGCAGCGGCGCGGCGGCGGTGCCGCTGCTCGCCCTGGCGTGCACGCAGCGCGTCTACCTGATCGCCCCCGACGGCACGCAGCGCGGCGCCAACCTGGAGTCCGAGCACAACGTCTCGGCGCGCGACCCGCGCCTGGAGCCGATGCGCCCGACGCCGGGCACCAACTGGCAGAACAAGCCCTATTTCAGGCGCGCCATGTCGGCCCCCGGCGCGATCCAGGTCACCCGGCCGTACCTCTCGGTCACCGGCCCGAAGCAGTGCGTCACCCTGTCCCTCGCCTGCGAGGTCGAGGGCGCCATGTTCGTGATCTGCGCCGACCTCGACTTCGCCGCCCTGGCCGGGGGAGACCCCGGCAGGCTGGCGACCTGAATTTGGGATATGCTTACGCATCCCTTCAGGAACTAGGGGTAGGTCCATGAAACACATTGTTTTTTTTCTGGCGCTGGGCATCGCGCTCCCGGCCTTCGGGCAAGCCCAGAAGCCGGAGGCACCCAAGCCCGAGGCGAAGGCCGAAATGAAGGCGGCGGCCTCCAAGCCGGCGGTGGTGCGCAAAGCCTCTCCCAAGCGCCAGGAAGACGCGCGGCACTGCCTGGACCGCCCCACCAACACCGAAATCATCAAGTGCGCCGAGGAGTACCTGTAGCTCGGCAGCTCCGGCGCGGCACCCGCGCTTTCCGGTTTTCAGTCCCAGGCGTAGCGATAGAACAGGCCGACGGCGCTGCTCGTGCCGGTCTGGCCGCGCACCGACACGCGCTGCGTGAGCGAGTAGTCGAGCTTGACCAGGTACTCGGCGGTGGCGCTCAGCGCCTGCTCGAAGCTGACGTACAGCTTGTCGGATAGCCGCTTGCCCAGCGCGAAGACGTTGCTCGACAGCTCGCTCGAGCCGCGCACCGTGATCTCGTCCACCCCCAGGCGCGAGGCGATGCGCTGCTGCACCGGCACCTGGTCGCCGCTCAGGCTGAGCAGCGCGCCGCTCGCCGCCTGCAGGATGGCGAGGTCGGCGCCGCTGGCGGTGCTCGGCGCGCGGCCGAGCACCAGCCACGACAGCTTTTCGGCGTCGGCCACCGGCGGGTTGGACACCAGGTCGACGTGCGGCGCCTCGACCGTGCCGGTGACGTGCACGCCGGCCTCGACCTGCTGGTGGCGGCGCCACGCCGTGATGTCGAAGCCGGGCCGGTCGAGCGGACCGTCGAAGATCAGCACGCCCGGGTCGACCTGCAGCTCCTGGCCGTAGGCGCGGAAGGTCGCGCGCACCGCGCGCAGCCGGCCCTTCGCCAGCAGCTCGCCCGCCGGACCGCTGGTGACGTGCAGCTTGCCGGCGATGCCGCCGTTGAAGCCGAAGCCGCGCAGCGTCAGGCGCTCGCCGAGGTCGAGGCGCAGGTCGAGGTCGACCGGCAGCGGCGCGCGCTTCTCGCGCTCGGGGCGCTGCTGGCCGACGATGACGACGTCGTCGTCGAGCTCCGGCAGGCGGCCGCCGGCCACCTCGAAGTGGCCGCTGTCGGCGCGCAGCTCGCCGGCGAGGCCGAACTTCTTGCCGTCGAAGCTCGCCTTGCCGCTGCCCGAGACGGCGAGGCGCATGTCGGGCCGGTTGAGGACGCGAAAGCGCTCGGCCTGCCATTCGAGCGCGGTGCCGCCCTCGGCGACGCGCAGCGGCAGCGTGCCGCGCACGCTGAAGCGGCCGTCGCCGCCGGCGATCACCGCCTCGACGATGCGCAGGCGCTCGCCTTCCAGCTCGGCGCGCAGGCGGCCGCCGGTGAGCGCGATGCCCCAGGGCGGTGCCTCGACGCCGAGCGCGTCGCCCGACAGCGTGCCGCTGAGCAGCGGCTTGCCAAGCGTGCCGCTGCCCTTGAGATTCGCGCCGACGCGCCCGGAGATGCGCACCTGGGTAAGCAGCCCCTCGGTGAGCAGGCGCAACTCCTTCACCTCGACTTGCGCCGTGTAGCGGGCGGCCGACTCCGGCGACAGTCCGTCGGCCTCGCCTTCGGCTCGCAGCGTGCCGACGCGCGTCGCGATGTCGAGCGCCGCGGCGACGCGGTCGTCGGTGAGGCGCGCGTCGAGCGTCGCGCGCGACAGCTCGAGGGGCACCTGCGGCGGCCCGGCCAGGGTCAGGTCACCGGCCGAGCGGCGCACCGAAAGCCGCCCGTTCAGCTTCGGCGTCGCCAGGATCGACCAGTCGCCGTCGAGAGTGAGGTCGCCGGCGACGCGCTTCTCGCCGGCGAAATTGAGCAGCGATTGCGCCGGGAACGCGGCGAAGGCGCCGGCCGAGCTGAGCCGCCCGTCCTCCCAGCGCAGCGACTCGACCGCCACGCGGCCGCCGGCGAGGGTGGCGTTGAAGCGGCCGAGCGCGGCGCGCCCGGCGGCGACCTCGAGCGGCGCCGGCGCCTGCAGCAGCAATGGCCGCTCGCCGGTGTTCTCCAGCGCGACGATCTCGCCGCGCCAGGCGCCGCGGCTCCAGCCGCCCCACAGCTTCGCGGTGAGGTCGAGATTCCTATTCCTTGCCTGGACGTCGCCCTCGTGCGCGTCGAGCGTTCCCGCCGCCTGCAGCGCGATCGAGTCGAACTCGATGCCGGGCACGCGGATCGCCTTGCCTTGCGCGTTGAAGCTGACCTCGGGCTTCGCCCAGGTTCCTTTTGCGCTGCCACGCGCGCTCACCTGGCCGCTCAGATCTTCGTGCAACGGATTGAGCTGGGAAATCTCCAGCGTCCATGCGAGCAGGTCGCGCGCGCCGCCGAACGAGCCTTTGGCGGTGGCCCGGTTGGCGCCGAGCGTCGCCCACGCGTCGGCGTCGACGATGCGCTCGCCCGCCAGGCGCGCGCGCCCGCTGCTGGCGAAGGGCTGCTCGAGGAGGGTGCTCGCCGCGATGTCCCACTGGAAGCTGCCCTGGTGCGCGCCCTCGAGCGCGCCCTTGCCCTTAACTCTGCCGTTCAGGTTTCCCTTCGGGTAGTCGCCGAAGCGCGAGGGGTCGAAGCGCGCCAGCTTGAGGTCGGCCTCGAACGTACGCTTCTTGCCGAGGTGCACGCGGCCGCTGCCGCTTGCTTCGCCGCCCGCGGCGCGCGCTCGCAACGAGCGCACCTCGAGGTCGTCGCCCTGGCGCAGGATGTCCGCCGTGAGGCTCATGTCGTCCTGTGCCAGCGTACCGCGCAGGACCTGATTTTCTTTTGTTACCGACAACTCAACGTTGCCCGCCAGGCGCGTGCTCGCGAGGCTCGATGCCAGGCTGCGCAGGTCGAGCTGATGCACGCCTAGCTCGAGATTGATTTTGTTTTCTGAAACAAGAGCATTTCCCTCGAGCAGGCCCGAGCCCTGCAGCGACGCCTTCAGGTCGCGCAGCGTGAGCGAGGAGAAGTCGGTCGAGAACGCGGCCTGCGCGCGGGCGAGGGGCAGCTGCTCGCGATCGAGCGGGCCGGCGCGCGGGTTCTCGACCGCGATCTTCCCCTGCGCCGCCTTGCCGTCGCCGCGCGCCTCCAGCAGCACGCGCAGCGCGGTCTCGGGCAGGTCGGGGTCGATCACCGCGAGGTTGAGCGCCTCCACGTCGGCATCGAGGCTGGTCGGCCGCGCGCGCGCGTTGAGCGCGAGCTTCAGCTTCGCGCGCGCGCCGGCGGCGCGCAGCGAGCCGGCGATGTCGTGGCCGAGGGCGCTGCCGGTGTAATCGAGGTGCACATCGTTGGCCTCGTAGCCTTCGAAAACCACCGACCTCGCTTGCGCATCGGAGACCTTGATGCGGATGGGGAGGACGAACGACGAATCCTCCTCCTTGTTGTCCTCCGGTCGCTTGATGGAGACCGAGTCGACGCGGAGGAAATTCACGGACACGGTATCGGCAAAAAGTGCGAGCAGGTTGAGCTGGAACGAGACTTTGCGCGCCTCGATGCCTTCCCAGGCCACCCGCTCGGCGGAGATCTCGCGCGCCAGCGCGCCGCGCGGGCCCTCGACCACCAGCTCGCGCGGGGCGAAGCCGAGCGCCCAGCGCAGGCCCGGCTCGGTGCCGACGAGCCACAGCGCCGCGGCGGCGACCGCCGCCAGGAGCACGAAAGCAATGCGCGCGAGCCATCTCATGGCGGTTAGAACACGAAGCCGACCGAAAAGTGCAATCGCCAGCTCTGCACTTCCTCGCCGTAGGCTACGTCGACGCGCACCGGCCCGATCGGCGTGCGGAAGCGGGCGCCGACACCGGTGCCGAGGACCGGGTCGTAGTGATCGCTGTCCCAGGCGTTGCCGGCATCGACGAACGCCGCCACGCCCCACACCGCGCTCACCCAGTGGGTCACCTCGGCGCTGCCGATCGCGAGGTAGCGCCCGCCGCTCACCGCGTCGCCCACCTTCACGCCGAGGCTCTCGAAGGCGTAGCCGCGGATGGTCTGGTCGCCGCCGGTGCGGAACAGGAAGGTCGACGGGATGCCGTCGCGCGTCGGCGCCACCACCAGGCCGCCCTCGGCGCGCAGCTGCAGGTCGTCGTTGCGGCCGAGCGGAATGAGCAGGGTGGCGCTGCCGGTGAAGCGCCCGAACTGCTGCGTGGCGAGCGCGGCAGGCGCGCCGCCGGCGGTGACGTTGCCGAAGTAGCCGCGGCGCGGCAGGATCAGGTCGTCGGTGTGCCTGAAGCCGTGGCGGAAGCCGAAGAACACGGCGTAGCGGTGGTCGGGTGCGGTGTCGGGCAGGCGCTGCTCCTCGAAGGTCGCCGAGGCGAGCACCGCCGAGGGCGAGCCCAGGCCCGGCCAGTTGTACGACACGCCGCCCGAGAAGGTGGTGTTCTCCTCGTTCTGCACGGTGGAGTGCTTCGCGCCGACGAAGTTGTTGATCCAGGTGCCGCCGGCGCGCGGCGGCGTGTCGAGGTCGGTGCGCACCAGCTGCGTCTCGCCGTCGAGGCGCAGCTGGTTGCGCCAGCGCCAGGCGCTGTCGAGGACGTCGACGTTGCGGTGGTTGAGCTCCAGGCGCAGCCCGACGTCGGTGTTGAAGGAGATGCCGGTCTCGATCGACTGCGAGCTGCCCTCGATCACCGCCGTCTGCAGCAGCGCGGCGTCGGCCTGGCTGACGTCGGGCGCCACCTCGGCACGCGCGCTGGCGAAGTAGCCGGTCTGCATCAGGCGCTGCACGTAGACCGCCAGCTTCTCGCGGTCGTAGGTGTCGCCGGGCCGGGTCGGGTTGAGGTTCTCGACCATCTGGGCGGAGTAGCGCTTGTTGCCGCGCACCTGGACCTCGCCCATGCGGAACGGCGGCCCGCTGTCGAGCGTCACCGAGAGCCGCGCGCTGCGCGCCTCCGGGTCGACGTTGGCGCGGCTGGCGGCGATGCGCGCCGCGGCGTAGCGCCACGAGGAGAGCTTGCGCGCGGCGTCGCGCTTAGCCTCTTCCCACGCCGGCTGCGTGAACGGCATCCCCGCGCGCAGCAGCCACTCGCGGCGCACGCGCTCGATCAGCGCGGCCGCCTCGGGATCGCCCGCCGCCGGCCCGCTGAACGCGATCTCCACGGACGCCACGTGCGTGCGCTCGCCAGGATCGACCTGCAGCAGGATGCGCCACGGCGTGGCGTCGCGGTCCAGCGTGTAGCTGACGCGCGCGGAGAAATAGCCGAGCGCCGCCGCGGCCTCGGTGGCCTCGGCCACCGCCTCGTCGGCCAGGCGCCGCAGCAGCTCGGGCGTCATCTGCGCGTCGGTTTTCCAGCGCTCGATCTGCAGCCCCTGGCGCAGCAGGTCGCGCAGCTCGCCGGGCCCTTCGACCTCGACGTGATATTTGTCGCCCTCCTGCGCCCACGCGGGCGCGGCGAGCAGCGCCGCGCAGCACAACAGCGTCGCTAGCCGCGTTTTCATCGCGGTATATTGTCCACAGTTATGTTGAAAACCACTGCCGCGGCATGCCTACTGGCCTATGGCCTGTTCACCTCCATGTCAACGCTCGCCGCGGACCTGCCCGAGGGCTGGCAGGCGCTCAAGATCAACGACAAGAAGAAGCCGACGCGCTACCTCCTGGTGCAGGAAGGCGGGCGACCCGTGCTGCATGCACGGGCCGAAGGCTCCGCCTCGGGGCTGCAGCGCATGGTGTCGTTCAGCATCGCCGAGCGGCCGATCGCGAGCTGGAGCTGGAAGGTGAGCCGGCTGGTCGCCGGCGCCGACAACAGCAAGGCGGGCAGGGAGGACGCGCCGGCGCGCATCGTGCTGGCGTTCGACGGCGACCCCACGAAGCTGCCGCGGGTGGACCAGGCAGTGCTCTACGTCTCGCGCAGGCTATCTGGCCAGGAACTGCCCTATGCGACGCTGATGTACATCTGGTCCAACAAGGTGCCGGTCGGCACGGTGATCGAGAACCCGAACTCGCGCCGCATCCAGATGGTGGTGGCCTCGAGCGGCCCGGCCGGCGTCGGCGCCTGGCAGAAGCTCTCGCGTGACGTGCAGGCCGACTACCGCCGCGCGTTCAAGGAGGAGCCCGGCAAGCTGCTCGCCTACGGCGTCATGTCCGACACCGACAACACCGGCGAGACAGTCGAGGCCTGGTACGGCGAGATCGAGTTCCAGGCCGCAGCCACGCCTCGCCCGGCGCAAATCCCCGCGGGCAAGGGCAAGGCGGGAACGAAGTAGGGCGTCCTAGAAACTGACGCCCACCGACACGACGTACGTCGGGTAGTCCGTGCCCGGGTTGAACACGTAACCGGTCAAATCCATCTTCTTGTAGATGAAGCGCGCGAGCAGGCCGCGTTGTGTGTCCACCTCGGTCTGGTAAGCCCTCGTGCGCTGGCCCACCAGGCCGAACTGGAACCACTCCACCGGAGCGTAGGTCACCTCCGACCACATGTAGAAATAGCTGTCGGACGAAACGTCCTTGTCGAACACATACTCGCCCTCGCTGTAGAACTGGAACTTGCGCCAGCTGAGCGTCAGCTCGTAGCCGGGCGCGAGCCCGTTGGTCTTGCCGAATACGGCGCCCAGCATCGGCGTGAGATCCAGCTTGAGCTCCTCGCCAAAGCTGAGGTTGTAGCCGATCCATACCGAGCCGGTATCGAGCGCCTCGTAGTTGTGGCGCGCTTCGAGGTGCAGCTTGCCGCGGTCCGCCCGTATGGTCGGCTGCAAATAGCTCTGCGAGTCGGGCGGGGAATAGGCATAGAGCGAGGCGGAGATCTCCCATGCGGGTTCGGCCGGTTGCGCCAAAGCGGAACCGGTTCCCAGCACGACCATCACTGCGACCGCGAGAAATTCAGTTTTCATCGACCTGTTTCTACAGATGATGCCATGTCACCAGCGCCAGGTCGCGCCGATCAGCGGCCCGTTGAAGCTCACGTCCGTGAAGGACTTGCCCGCCTTCATCTCGTACGCGAGGTAGCGCCACGCGGCAGTGAGCTCGCCCCACTCGAACGCGTAGCTGATGCCGGCTAGCGCCTGCCAGGTCAGCTCGGAGTCGCCGGCGCCGA
>Ga0137436_1000182_pt1 | contig 20433 bp, 19 predicted proteins | sample EasRivERMGT119_2_FD_102328 | JGI IMG/M metagenome (GOLD analysis project Ga0137436, IMG submission 102328) | Soil microbial communities from meander-bound floodplain in the East River, Colorado, USA - East River MetaG ERMGT119_2 | ecosystem: Environmental > Terrestrial > Soil > Floodplain ...
AGGCAAGCAGCGAGGCATCGATTTCGTAGAGTTGGAACCATTGCACCAGGAGGCCGCCCCGGTTGAGATGGCCGCGGATGCGCCGGTAGAACTCGCGCGTGAACAGGCTGGCGACGCCGCTCACCCAGGGGTTGGACGGCTCGGAGATGATCAGCTCGTAGCGCCGGCCGTGCGCCGAGAAATAGCTCTTCGCGTCGTCGATCAGGATGCTGCCGCGCGGGTCGGCGAAGGCGCCGCTGTTGCGCGGCCGGAAGCCGCGCGCCGCCTCGGCCATCGCCGCCTCGATCTCGACCGTGTCGACGCGCTCGATGGCCAGGCTCTGCAGCAGCGTGTGCGTGGTCAGGCCGGTGCCGATGCCGATCACCGCGGCGCTGCGCGTCTCGGGCCTGAGCGACAGCGGCAGCGCGGCGGTCAGCACCATGGTGATCTCGTCGGTGCCGGGCGCCGCGTCGCGGTCGATGTTGATCGAGCCGTCGGACTTGCCGTTGGTGCGCAGGCTGGTGGCGTGCTCGTAGCGCACCAGGTGCACGGTGGCGGTCTTGCCGTCCTTCGCGTACAGCACCGTGGCATCGCGCGAGGTGGACAGCTCGCCGTGGCGGAACACCCCGGCGGTCATCTTGCGCGCGTCGAATTGCACGCCGATGCCGAGCGCGACGAGAACGCCGGCAGAAACGGCTGCCGCCCACACGAACTGTTTTTTCCCGGAGAAAAAATTCAACAGCACAAGACCCAACACCGCGTCCACCAGGCAGGCGGCGAGCAGGGTGAACTTCAGCCCGAGGACCGGCAGGCCGATATGCACCGCAAGCACCACGCCGGCGATCGCGCCGAGCGTGTTGGCGGCGTAGACGCGGCCGATCGCCGCTTCGCCCGCGCCGCGGCGCAGGAGCGCGCCGGTGAGCAGCGGCAGGGTCATGCCGGCGCAGAACGTGGCCGGCAGCATGACCAGCGCGGCGATCGCCGCCCCCGACAGGTTGAACAGCAGGTAGCCGGTGTCGTTGCGCGCGATGCCGGCCATCAGCGCTTCCATCAGGCCGAAGGTGAAGTCGTACAGCGGCAGCGTCGCCGCCGCGGCGAGCGCCATCGCCACCTGTACCCAGCCGAGCATCCGCTCGGGCGCGGCGCTGTCGGCGCGCTTGCGCACCGCCAGGCCGCCGAGGGCGAGACCGAGGATGAAGGTTGCCAGCATCAGCTCGAAGGAATGCGTCGAGGCGCCGAGCACCAGCGACAGCATGCGGATCCACGCGATCTCGTAGACGAATGAGGCGAGGCCGGTGAAGAAAGCGACCGCAAGGAGGAGGTTTGCCTTTTCCTCTCCTGAATCGCTCCTGCCGATGGGTGCAAGACGCGACTGCCTGCAAAGCAGCCAGACCGTGAGCGCGAGAAGCAGGTTGAGGCCGCCGGCGATGTCCAGCGTGCCCGGCAAGCCGACCCAGGCGATCAGCCAGAAGCCGCTCGCCAGCACGCCGGCGGCGGCGCCCAGGCTGTTGGTGAAATACAGCATCGCCACCGATTCGCCGGCCGAGGCCGGGTGCGCGCGCGCCAGCCCCGCGCTCATCAGCGGAAAGGTGGCGCCGAGCAGCACCGACTGCGGCAGGATCAGCAGGCAGGACAGGCCGAGCTTGCCGCCGAGCGCGAGCCACTCGCCGCCGAGCCACGGCAGCAGCGAGGCGTAGCCCCAGTCGGTGACGCTGACGAACGCCGGATGAAAGGCGAGCGCGAGCAGGCCGATCACCGCCTCGACCACGGCGTAGGCCAGGAGCGGGTTGGCCAGCCGCTGCGACAGCCGGCCGCAGAGCGCGGCGCCGGCCGCCATGCCGCCCATGAACACCACCAGCACCAGCGATTGCGCGTACGCCGCGTGGCCGAGGAACAGCCTCAGGTAATGCGTCCAGATCGACTCGTAGATCAGGCCGGCGAAGCCCGAGGCGGTGAACAGGACGTAGAAGGCGGTGCGCGACATCGCGGGCGGATGCTAAGTTAGTTGCGATGTCCCTGTCATTTCGCCTGTCGTTCTTCTACGGCATGTTCTTTCTCTACGTCGGCATGTACGTCGCGTATTTCCCCGCGTACCTCGACTGGCGCGGGCTGGGCGCGGCCGAGATCGCGTGGGTGATCGCGCTGCCGGCGTTCGTGCGCTGCTTCGCGCCGGTCGCCTGGGGCTGGGTCGCCGACCGCAGCGGCTGGCAGCGCGGCATCGTGGTGTTCTCCTGCGCGGTGAACACCGCCTGCTTCGCGCTGATGCCCTTCACGCCGGGCTTCGCCGCAATCGCCTGGCTGATCGCCGCGAGCAGCGCGTTCGCCGCCGCCGCGATGCCGCTGGTGGAGACCATCACGCTCGGCGCGCTCGCCGGGCGCGCCGATACGCATCTTGGCGGCTACGGGCCGATCCGGCTGTGGGGCTCGCTCGGCTTCATCGTCGCGGTGCTCGGCGGCGGCGCCTGGCTCGACTGGAGCTCGGTCGAAGTCCTGCCCGCGGCGCTCGCGCTGTGCTCGGTGCTGTGCATGGCGGCTGCGCTGCGCCTGCCGGCCGGGGCCAGGCATGCCGGGCAGCAGGCCGCGCCGCTGGTGGTGAGCCGTGCGGCCCAGCTGGTCCTGGCGGCGGGGTTCTGCATGTCGGTTGCGCACGGCGCGCTGTATGCTTTTTTCACCCTGCACCTGCAGCGCGAAGGCTACAGCGGCGCCGCCATCGGCCTGTTCTGGACCGCCGGCGTGCTGGGCGAGATAGCGGTCTTTTTCTACCTGCCGGCGCTGTTCAGGCGCTTCGCGCTGTCGGCGATCCTGGTGGCGAGCTTCGCCTGCGCGGTGCTGCGCTTCCTCGCCATCGGCTGGCTCGCCGCGCTGCCCCTGGTCCTGCTTGCCGCCCAGCTGCTGCACGCCGCCACTTTCGGCTCGTTCCACGCCGCCTCGGTGGCCGCGATCCACCGGGCGTTCCCGGCCGCGGCACACGCGCGCGGCCAGACCCTCTTCTCCAGCATCTGCTACGGCGCCGGCGCCGCGGTCGGCACGCTGCTCGCGGGCTGGGCGTGGGAAACGGCGGGGCCGGGCCTCGCTTTCAGCATTTCGTCTGGTATCGCACTGACGGGACTCCTTTTGGCCCATACCCTGAAACGTGCAGGGCTTTGAGTTGTCAACACGACAGCCCCCCACCCGTTGAGAATCCCATGAGCCGCCGACCGATCCTGCCAGCCTTCTTCCTCTCCAGTGCACTGCTTTGGGGGTGCCAGTCCGTCGATACCACCCAAGGCGGTACCGTCGGCGTGGACCGACACCAGTACATGGCTGTTTCCTCGCAGGAAGTCGAGGCCGGCGCGAAGAAGGCCTACGCACAGATGATGGCCGAGGCGCAGAAGAAAAACGTCCTCGATCGCGACGCGGCGATGGTGGCGCGGGTGCGCGGCATCACCCAGCGGCTGATTCCGCAGACCGCCACCTTCCGGCCCGACGCCGCCAAGTGGGAGTGGGAAGTCCATGTCATCTCCGTCGAAGAAGTGAACGCGTGGTGCATGCCCGGCGGCAAGATGGCGATGTATACCGGCCTGATCCAGAAGCTGAACGCGACCGATGAGGAGATCGCCGCGGTGATGGGCCACGAAATCGCGCACGCGCTGCGCGAGCACTCGCGCGAGCAGATCTCGCGCCAGATGGGCACGCAGATGGCCGCGACCATCGCCGGGGCATTGCTCGGCATGGGCGACCTGGGAACCAGCGTCGCCGGCGCGGTGGCCGACGTGACGATCAACCTGCCGAAGTCGCGCACCGCCGAGCAGGAGGCCGACCGCATCGGCGTCGAGCTGGCCGCGCGCGCCGGCTACGACCCGCGCGCGGCGATCTCGCTGTGGGAGAAGATGGGGAAGCTTGGCGGCGGCCAGCCGCCCAAGTTCCTGTCTACGCACCCTTCGCACGAGGACCGCATCAAGGATCTGCAGGAGTACTCGGCGAAAGTGTTGCCGCTGTACCAGCAGGCAAGCGCAAAGCGCTGATTTCTTATGAGAGAATCCTGTGTTTCCGCAGCGCGGGAACATGGCACAGACTCTCTACGACAAGCTTTGGGACAGCCACGTCGTCCACACCGAGGACGACGGCACGGCGCTGCTCTACATCGACCGCCACCTGATCCATGAGGTCACCAGCCCGCAGGCCTACGAAGGCCTGAAGGTCGCCGGGCGCAAGCCCTGGCGAGTCGGCTCGGTGGTCGCGACTGCCGACCACAACACTCCGACTCGAGGCTGGGAGCGTGGCGTCGAGGGCATCCAGGACCGGATGGCCAAGCTGCAGATCACGACGCTCGACGCCAACATGAAGGAGTTCGGCGCCAAGGTCTATTTCCCCTTTCTCGACAAGCGCCAGGGCATCGTCCACGTCATCGGGCCGGAGCAGGGCGCCACGCTGCCCGGGATGACTGTGGTGTGCGGCGACTCGCATACCAGCACCCACGGCGCGTTCGGCTGCCTCGCGCACGGCATCGGCACCTCGGAAGTCGAGCACGTGCTCGCCACGCAGTGCCTGGTCACGCAGAAGATGAAGAACATGCGCGTGACGGTGGACGGCCCGCTCGGCCGCGGCGTCACTGCGAAGGACGTGGTCCTCGCCATCATCGGACGCATCGGCACCGCCGGCGGCACCGGCTGTGCCATCGAGTTCGCCGGCAGCACCCTCCGCGCGCTGTCGATGGAAGGCCGCATGACGGTGTGCAACATGGCGATCGAAGCCGGCGCGCGCGCCGGCATGGTCGCGGTCGACGACGTGACCATTGCGTATGTCAAAGGCCGGCCGTTCTCGCCCACCGGACCGACCTGGGATGCCGCGGTTACCTACTGGCGCACCCTGAAGAGCGATGCGAACGCGAAGTTCGACCGCGAGGTGAAGCTCGACGCGCGCGAGATCAAGCCGCAGGTCACCTGGGGCACTTCGCCCGAGATGGTGGTCACCGTGGACGACGCCGTGCCCGACCCGGAGAAGGAAAAGGACAGCACCAAGCGCGAAGGCATGGAGCGCGCGCTGGTCTACATGGGCCTGAAGCCGCGCACGCGCATCACCGACATCAAGCTCGACAAGATCTTCATCGGCTCGTGCACCAACTCGCGCATCGAGGACCTGCGCCTCGCCGCCGCGGTGGTGAAGGGGCGGCGCATCGCCGCCAACATCCGCCAGGCGATGGTGGTGCCCGGCTCGGGCCTGGTGAAGGCGCAGGCCGAGAAGGAAGGCCTCGACCAGGTGTTCCGCGACGCCGGCTTCGAGTGGCGCGAGCCGGGCTGCTCGATGTGCCTGGGCATGAACGACGACCGCCTCGGCGCGGGCGAGCGCTGCGCCTCGACCTCCAACCGCAACTTCGAAGGCCGCCAGGGCGAGGGCGGCCGCACCCACCTGGTCAGTCCAGCCATGGCGGCCGCCGCCGCAATCGCCGGCCACTTTGTCGATATCAGGACCTGGAGATGAGAGCAGGGGATGACCTCCCCCGCACCCCCTAAATGGACAAATTCACCGTTCTGAACGGCCTGGTGGCACCGCTCGACCGCGCCAACGTCGACACCGACCAGATCATCCCGAAGGAGCACCTGAAGTCGATCAAGCGCACCGGCTTCGGCGACGCGCTGTTCGCAGCCTGGCGCCACGACCCGGAGTTCGTGCTCAACCGGCCGCAGTACAAGGGCGCCAGCATCCTGCTCGCGCGCAAGAACTTCGGCTGCGGCTCCTCGCGCGAGCACGCGCCGTGGGCGCTGAAGGACTACGGCTTCCGCTGCGTGATCGCGCCGTCCTACGCCGACATCTTCTTCAACAACTGCTTCAAGAACGGCCTGCTGCCGGTCGTGCTGCGCGAGGACCAGGTCGACCGCCTGTTCCACGACTGCGCGGCCTTCCCCGGTTTCAAATTGCTGATCAATTTAGAGAACCAAAGCGTGGAAACCGTGGATGGATCGCAGTCGATGCAATTCGACGTCGACCCGTTCCGCAAGTACTGCATGGTCAACGGGCTGGACGAGATCGGCCTCACGCTGCGCCAGGCCGACAAGATCCGCGCCTTCGAAGACCGGCGAAAAACCCAGTTTCCCTGGTACTTCTGACATGAAGGTCGCCGTTCTTCCCGGTGACGGCATCGGGACCGAGATCATTGCGCAGGCGCTGCGCGTGCTGCGCAAGCTCGAGCTCGGCATGCAATTCCAGGAAGCGCCGGTCGGCGGCGCGGGCTACGCCGCGCACGGCGATCCGCTGCCGGAAAAAACCCTCGCGCTGGCAAAGGACGCCGACGCCATCCTGTTCGGCGCGGTCGGCGACCCGAAGTACGACAACCTGCCGCGCGCCAAGCGCCCGGAGCAGGCGATCCTCGGCCTGCGCAAGGCGCTCGGCCTGTTCGCCAACCTGCGCCCGGCGCAGGTGTTCCCGGAGCTGGCCGACGCCTCGAGTCTGAAAAGCGAAGTGGTCGCCGGGCTCGACATCCTGATCGTGCGCGAGCTGACCGGCGACATCTACTTCGGCCAGCCGAAGGGGATCAGGGAGAAGATCGGCTCGAATGGCGCAGAGAAGGAAGGCTTCGACACCATGCTCTACAGCGAGAGCGAGGTGCGGCGCATCGCGCGCGTCGGCTTCGAGGCGGCGCGCAGGCGATCCAGGAAGCTCTGCTCGGTCGACAAGGCGAACGTGCTCGAGACCTCGCAGCTCTGGCGGGATGTGGTCAGCGCGGAGGCGAAGAACTACGGCGACGTGCAGCTGACGCATATGTACGTCGACAACTGCGCGATGCAGCTGGTGCGCAATCCCAAGCAGTTCGACGTCATCGTGACCGGCAACATGTTCGGCGACATCCTGTCCGACGAGGCGTCGATGCTCACCGGCTCGATCGGCATGCTGCCCTCGGCCTCGCTGGACGCTGCCGGCAAGGGGTTGTATGAGCCGATCCATGGCACGGCGCCCGACATTGCAGGCAAGGGCGTTGCCAACCCGCTGGCGACGATCCTGTCGGCGGCGATGATGCTGCGCTATTCGCTGAAGCAGGAGAAGGCGGCCGACCGGCTGGAAGCCGCGGTGCGCAAGGTCTTGCGCGACGGCTACCGGACTGCGGACATCGTTACGGCCGGCACTACGAAAGTCGGCACCAAAGAAATGGGCGACGCCGTCCTGGAGGCGCTATAAACTACTGTTTATGTTGAGAGTAGGCATCATCGGTTGGCGCGGCATGGTGGGCTCGGTCCTGGTGCAAAGGATGCGCGAGGAGCGCGACTTCGACCACCTCGAGCCGGTGTTCTTCTCCACTTCGCAGGCGGGCGGCAAGGGACCGGACATCGGCTCGAAGGCGGGCAGGCACGCCGAGCCGGTAAAGGACGCGAAAGACATCGCCGCGCTCAAGGCGCTGCCGGTGCTCGTCTCCTGTCAGGGCGGCGATTACACCAACGAGGTCTACCCGCAGCTGCGCAAGGCGGGCTGGAAGGGCTACTGGATCGATGCCGCCAGCGCGCTGCGCATGAAGGACGACGCGATCATCATTCTTGATCCGGTCAACATGTCGTTGATAGAAAAATCAGTAAACGACGGAATCAAGAACTTCATCGGTGGCAATTGCACCGTCAGCCTGATGCTGATGGGCCTCGCCGGCCTGTTCCAGCGCGACGAGATCGAGTGGATGACGAGCATGACCTACCAGGCGGCTTCGGGCGCCGGCGCGGCGAACATGCGCGAGCTGGTGGCGCAGATGGCGCAGGTCGGCGACAGCGCGCGCGCGCTGCTGAACGACCCCGCCTCCGCGATCCTCGACATCGACCGCGCGGTGACCGACTCGATCCGCTCGCGCGGCCTGCCGAAGGAGAACTTCGGTCACCCGCTGGCGGCCAGCCTGCTGCCCTGGATCGACAAGGACATGGGCAACGGCCAGAGCCGCGAGGAATGGAAGGGGCAGGCCGAAACCAACAAGATCCTCGGCCGCAACGGAAATGCCATCCCGGTGGATGGCGTTTGCGTGCGGGTCGGCGCCATGCGCTGCCACAGCCAGGCGCTGACCATCAAGCTGCGCCGGGCGGTGCCGCTCGACGAGATCGAAGGCATGCTGGCCGAGGCCCATGACTGGGTGAAGGTGGTTCCCAACCAGCGCGAGGCGAGCCTGGCGGAGCTGACCCCGGCGGCGGTCACCGGCAAGCTGTCGGTCCCGGTCGGCCGGCTGCGCAAGCTCCCCATGGGGGAGGACTATCTGACCGCTTTTACCGTCGGCGACCAGCTGCTCTGGGGGGCCGCCGAGCCGCTGCGCCGGATGGTCAGAATCCTTCTGGAGTCCGGGCGGATGGCGTAAAAAGCGAGAAAAATACTCAACTTGCAGCAGTAAGACCATGATGTTAAGGTAATTGGTCCAGCAGCTAAGAAGACAGGGTGGGGAAAAAAGTGGCTAGATCGATCGCCTTCGCGATGTTCGCGGCCGCGCTGTCGCTTGCGGCGTCAGCCGCGCACGCCGCGGGCCTCGGCAAGATCACCGTGCTGTCCAAGCTCGGCCAGCCCCTGCTCGCCGAGATCGAGATCGTCCAGCTGCAAGCCGGAGAGGAAGAAGGGCTCGCAGCGCGGCTGCCGTCGAGCGACGCTTTCCTCGCCGCCGGCATCGAAATCAATCCGGTTCTGAACAGTATGCGGTTCAGCATCCAGCGCCGCAACAACCGCCCGGTGCTGCGCGTCACAACCATTGGGCCGGTGAACGATCCGTTCCTCGAAATGCTCGTCGAGCTGCAATGGGCCGGCGGGCGCCTGGTGCGCGAATACACCTTCCTGCTCGACCCGCAGGAGTACAAGGGGCAGCAGCAGATCGCCGCCGCGCCGGCGAAGCCTGCGGTCAGCGCGCCTGAGACGAAGCCCGAGCCTGCCGCACCGGCGACCGAGCCCGCCAAGCCGGAGCCGAAGCCCGAAGCGGCCGCGCCGATGGTCGTCGCGCCAGCGACAGAGCCGGCCAGGCCCGAGGCGGCGCCGGAAGCGAAGCCAGAGGCGAGCGCGCAAGCCAAGCCCGAGCCGAAGATCGAGACGCAGCCTCTGCCGGCCACGCAGCCGGCGCCGGCGACTCCCGCCGCGTCCGCGCCGCAGACCATGTACGAAGTGAGGAAGGGCGACACGCTGGGCGGGATCGCCCGGCAGAACCTGCCGCCGGGCGCGACGCTCAACCAGATGCTGATCGCGCTCTACCGCGCCAACCCCGACGCCTTCATCCGGGAGAACATCAACCTGGTGCGCGCCGGGGCGATCCTCAATATTCCCGACGCCGACACGACCGGCTCGGTGGAACGCGCCGACGCCAACCGCCTGGTGTCCGCGCACATCGCGGATTTCAACGAGTACCGCAGCCGCCTGGCCGCGGCGCCGACGGCCGCCGAGAGCGCCCCGGGCCAGCGCGAGAGCGCCGGGCGCATCGAGCCCAAGCCCGCCGCCCCGGCGCCCTCCGCGGCGCAGGACCAGCTCAAGCTGTCCAAGGCCGACCCGAAGAAGCCTTCCGCCGCCGGATCGCGCGCCGCGCAAGGCGACGACGCGGTAGCGCGCGAGCGCGCGATGAAGGAAGCGCAATCGCGCGTCACCGACCTCGAGAAGAACGTCGCCGACCTGCAGAAACTGCTCGAGCTCAAGAACCAGCAGCTCGCCGAGCTCGAGAAGCGCGCCGGCGGCAAGCCCGCGCCGGCGGCTCCCGCGCCCGCGCCGGCCGCGAAGGCGCCCGAGGCGCCGAAGCCTGCACCGGCTCCCGCACCCGCGCCGGTCGCGAAGGCGCCCGAAGCGCCGAAGCCTGCGCCGGCTCCCGCTCCAGCCCCGGCTCCCGCGGCGAAAGCGCCTGAGGCGCCGAAGCCGGCCGCCGAGCCGGCGAAACCCGCTGCGCCCGCGGCGCCGACCCCTCCGGTGGTCGCGAAGGCGCCCGAAGCCCCGAAGCCGGCGGCAAAGGGTCCCGCGCCCGAGCCGAGCCTGCTCGACGAGTTCCTCGACAACCCCATCGCGCTCGGCGGCCTGGGCGGCGTCGTCCTGCTGCTCGCCGGCTATGGGGCCTGGGCCTGGAGCAGAAAAAAAAAGGCCCAAGCAAGGTTTCAAGATAGCGTCCTAGGCGCCACTTCCGGCGCCGCTTCGGTGTTCGGCGCGCCAGGCGCCGCGCCCGCCTCGGTCGCGCCGGGCGCCTCGCAGGCGTCGGTCAGCCAGCCCGCAGGCATGGACGCCGAGGAGGTCGACCCGATCGCCGAGGCCGACGTCTACATGGCCTACGGCCGCGACGCGCAGGCCGAGGAGATCCTCAAGGAGGCGCTGCAGAAGGACGCCAGCCGCACCGCGGTGCACGTCAAGCTGCTGGAGATCTACGCCAACCGCAAGGACAAGCAGGCGTTTGAGCAGAGCGCCGCCAAGCTGAAGAGCCTGACCAACGGCGCCGGCCCCGAGTGGGAGAAGGCCGCCGCGCTAGGCCGCACCATCGATCCGCAGAACGGCCTGTACGGCGGCAGCGGCGCGGCCGCGGCGGCGGACGCGGCGCCCGCGGCGGCGGCGCCTGCGCTCGACTTCGACCTGGGCGGCGCCAGCCAGCAGGGAGCCACGCCCGACATCTCGCTCGACACAGCCTCGCAGGCCCCGGCGGACTCCACCGGCAGCGTCGACTTCGATCTGGGCGGCGGCACGCCCGCGGCTGCGACGCCGCCCACCGACTTCACTCCAGAAGGCACGCTGATCATGGGCGCGCAGCAGCCCGAGTCGTCGGTATCCGGACTCGATTTCGACCTCGGCTCGCCCAAGACGGAAGCGCAGCCGCCGGCTGAAGCCGCGCCGGCGCCGGCCGACGGAGGGCTGGATTTCGACCTCAAGCTCGACGACATGCCCGGCGGGAAGAGCGAGCCGGGCGCGGCTGCGGCGCCCGACCTGTCCTCGATCAGCCTCGACCTCGGCTCGCCCGCCGAGCCCTCGGCGTCCTCGGGCGGCGGCTCGGATCCGAAGTGGCAGGAAGTCGCCACCAAGCTCGACCTCGCCAAGGCCTACGAAGAGATGGGCGACAAGGACGGCGCGCGCGAGCTGCTCAACGAAGTGATGAAGGACGGCGACGCCGCACAGCAGGGGCAGGCGCAGCAGCTGATCGCCAAGCTGGGCTAGGTTCCATCAGGATTGCCCTAGGACTCGAGTACGACGGCAGCCGGTTCCTCGGCTGGCAGACCCAACCTGGCGGAGGCGGAGTGCAGGACGCGCTCGAGCACGCGCTCGCCGGCATCGCGGGGACGCCGATCGCGACTACCTGCGCGGGACGGACCGACCGCGGCGTGCACGCGCGCGCCCAGGTCGTGCACTTCGACACGCAAGCGCAGCGGCCGCAGTCGGCGTGGGTGCGCGGCGTCAACGCGCTTCTCCCCGACACCGTAGCCGTGCTCTGGTCGCATCCGGTCCCCGACGAGTTCCACGCGCGCTTCAGCGCGTTCGCCCGGACCTACCGCTACCGGCTGCTCAACCGCCCGGTGCGCCCGGCGCTCGCCGCCACGCATGCAGGCTGGTTCCATCTGCCGCTCGACGTCGAGCGCATGCGCGCGGCCGCGGCGCTGCTCGTCGGAGAGCACGATTTCACCGCCTTCCGCTCCGCCGAGTGCCAGGCGAAGTCCCCGGTGCGCACGATCCACAGCTTCGATGTGGCGCGCGAGGGAGAGGAAATCCATTTCCAGGTGAGAGCGAACGCATTCCTGCACCACATGGTGCGCAACCTGATCGGCATGCTGGTATACGTCGGCAAGGGCGCGCATCCTGCGGCGTGGGCGCAGGAGGTCCTGCAGTCGAAGGACCGCAGCAAAGGCGCGCCGACGTTCGGCCCCGAGGGCCTGTACCTGGAGAAAATAGAATACGAAGCGCGATGGGCGTTGCCACAATGAGACCTGCATGAGGACTCGGGTCAAGATCTGCGGCATCACGCGCCCGGGCGACGCGCGCGCGGCGGCCGAAGCCGGCGCCGACGCGATCGGGCTGGTGTTCTACCCGCCGAGCCCGCGCTTCCTCGCCGTCGAGCGCGCGGCGGAGATCCGCGACGCGCTGCCGCCCTTCGTGCAGACGGTGGCGCTGTTCGTCAATCCCGATGCGGCGCAGGTCGCCCAGGTGATCGGCCGCGTCAAGCCCGGCGTGCTGCAGTTCCACGGCGAAGAGACGCCGCAGTTCTGCGCCCAGTTCGGCGTGCCATTCATCAAGGCCTGCAGGGTAAAGCAAGGTATTGATTTGTTAGAATACCTGCGGCCTTTCAACGGCGCGGCCGGGTGGCTGCTGGACAGCTTCGTCGAGGCCTACGGCGGCGTCGGCGAGCGCTTCGACTGGGCGCTGGTGCCGCAGAATCTGCAGCGGCCGCTGGTGCTCTCCGGCGGCCTGGAGCGCGGCAACGTCGCCGAGGCGATCCGCAAGCTGCGCCCCTGGGGCGTCGACGTATCGAGCGGAGTCGAATCGGCGAAGGGCATCAAGGACGCCGCGAAGATCGCGGCGTTCATCGCGGAGGTCAGGAATGCGGATGTATGACTTGCCCGACGCACGCGGCCACTTCGGCCCCTACGGCGGCGTGTTCGTCGCCGAGACGCTGAGCGCCGCGCTCGACGAGCTGCGCGCCGCCTACGAGCGCGCGCGCAACGATGCCGAGTTCCAGGCCGAGTTGCGCTATGAGCTGAAGCATTACGTCGGGCGCCCGAGCCCGGTCTATTTTGCGAAAAGACTTACCGAAAAGTGCGGCGGCGCCCGCATCTACATCAAGCGCGAGGACCTGAACCACACCGGCGCGCACAAGATCAACAACACCATCGGCCAGGCCCTGCTCGCGCGCAACATGAAGAAGCCGCGCGTCATCGCCGAGACCGGCGCCGGCATGCACGGCGTCGCCACCGCGACGGTCGCCGCGCGCTACGGCATGGAGTGCGTGGTCTACATGGGCGTCGACGACGTCAAGCGGCAGGCGGCCAACGTGCATCGCATGGGCGTGCTGGGGGCGAAAGTGGTGCCGGTGGAATCCGGCTCGCGCACGCTGAAGGACGCGCTCAACGAGGCGATGCGCGACTGGGTGACCAACGTCGACAGCACGTTCTACATCATCGGCACGGTGGCCGGCCCGCATCCCTACCCGATGATGGTGCGCGATTTCCAGAAGGTGATCGGCGAGGAGAGCATCGTGCAGATGCAGGAGCTCGCCGGGCGCCAGCCCGACGCGGTGATCGCCTGCGTCGGCGGCGGCTCCAACGCCATGGGCATCTTCTACCCCTACATTGCAAACGGCAAAGTGAGGCTGGTCGGCGTAGAGGCGGCGGGCGAGGGCCTCGAGACCGGGAAACACGCGGCCTCGCTGTGCGCCGGCAGGCCGGGCGTGCTGCACGGCAACCGCACCTACCTACTGCAGGACGCGAACGGCCAGATCACCGAGACGCACTCGGTATCGGCGGGCCTCGACTATCCCGGCGTCGGCCCCGAGCATGCCTGGCTGAAGGACAGCAAGCGCGCCGAGTACGTGGCGGTCACCGACGCCGAAGCGCTCGCCGCCTTCCACGAGCTGTGCCGCAGCGAGGGCATCATCCCGGCGCTCGAGTCGGCGCACGCCGTGGCGCAGGCGATGAAGATGGCGCCGGCGATGGCGAAGGACGCGATCCTGCTGGTCAACCTTTCCGGCCGCGGCGACAAGGACATGCACACCGTCGCCGAGCGCTCGGGGACGAAGCTTTGATGTCGCGCATCCAGGGCCGCTTCGAGGCGCTCGCCAAGGCGAAGCGCAAGGCGCTGATTCCCTACATTACCGCCGGCGACCCGAATCCGTCGCTCACCGTGCCGCTGATGCGGGCGCTGGTCGAGTCGGGCGCAGACATCCTGGAGCTCGGCGTGCCGTTCTCCGACCCGATGGCCGACGGCCCGGTGATCCAGCGCTCCGGCGAGCGCGCCCTCAAGCACGGGGTTGGCCTGAAGGACGTCCTCAAGCTGGTAACCGAGTTCAGAAGCAAGGATCAGGCGACTCCGATCGTGCTGATGGGGTACGCCAACCCGATCGAAGCGATGGGCGTCGACAGGTTCGCGGCCGCCGCTAAGGCCGCCGGCGTCGACGGCGTCATCGTTGTCGACTACCCGCCGGAGGAGTGCGTCGAGTTCTCGGCGCTGATGAAGCGCAACGATATCGACCCGATTTTCCTGCTCGCTCCGACCTCGACCAAGAAGCGCATCGACGAAGTCGCGCGCAGCGGCAGCGGCTATCTCTATTACGTATCGCTGCGCGGTGTCACCGGCGCCTCGAATATTGATTTTTCTGAAATTACAAACAAACTGCCGGCGATCCGCGCCGCCACGCGCATGCCCATCGGCGTCGGCTTCGGCATCCGCGACGCCGAGTCGGCGCGCCGCGTCGCGCAGACCGCGGACGCGGTGGTGATCGGCAGCCGCATCATCCAGGAAATCGAGGCGGGCAGCGCGGATTCCGCGGTTGCGCGAGTGAAGGCTTTTCTCAAACCCATCCGACAGGCACTCGACGCATGAGCTGGCTGCAAAAACTTCTGCCGCCCAAGATCCAGCGCACCGGCCCCGGCGGCGCCGCGCGCAAGACCGTGCCCGAGGGTCTGTGGACCAAATGTGCGTCCTGCGACGCGGTGCTGTACAGCACCGACCTGGAGAAGAACCTCAACGTTTGCCCCAAGTGCGGGCACCACGAGCGCCTCGGCGCGCGGCCGCGCCTCGACGCGCTGCTCGACGCCGACGGGCGCTTCGAGATCGGCGCCGAGGTGCTGCCGGTCGACACGCTGAAGTTCAAGGACTCGCGCAGGTACCCGGAGCGCCTGGCCGAGGCGCAGGAGCAGACCGCCGAGGGCGACGCGCTGGTGGTGATGCAGGGCTCGATCAAGGCGCTCGGCGTGGTGTGCGCGGCGTTCGAGTTCGATTTCATGGGCGGCTCGATGGGCTCGGTGGTCGGCGAGCGCTTCGTGCGCGGCGTGCGCGTGGCGATCGAGCAGAAGCTGCCGTTCGTCTGCGTCACCGCCTCGGGCGGCGCGCGCATGCAGGAAGGGCTGCTGTCGCTCGCGCAGATGGCGAAGACCACCGCCTCGCTGACCGACCTCGCCGAGCGCAAGCTGCCGTTCGTCTCGGTGCTGACCGACCCGACGATGGGCGGGGTGTCGGCGAGCTTCGCCATGATCGGCGACGTGGTGATCGCCGAGCCGAAGGCGCTGATCGGCTTCGCCGGCCCGCGCGTCATCGAGCAGACGGTGCGCCAGAAGCTGCCGGAGGGCTTCCAGCGCGCCGAGTTCCTGCTGGAGAAGGGCGCCATCGACATGATCGTCGACCGCCGCCAGATGCGCGACAAGCTGCACGGCATCCTTTCCCTGCTCCTCGGGCGGCCGGCCGAAACCACGGCGTGACGCTGCTGGCCGACGTGGTCCGCGCCTCGAGCGAGGTCGCGCGCACGTCGAGCCGCCTGGCGAAGGTCGCCGCCCTTGCCGAATGCATGAAGCGCCTCGACCCGCAGGAGGTCGAGATCGCCATTCCCTACCTGAGCGGTGACATCCGCCAGGGGAAGCTGACCATCGGCTTTCAAATGCTGCGCTCCGCACGCTTTCCGCACGCAGACGTTCCTTCTCTTGCGCTTGCCGACGTCGATGCCGCATTCGAGGCGCTGAAGGCGGTCAAAGGCAAAGGCGCCGCGCGGCGGCGCGAAGCGCTGCTGAAGAGCTTGCTTGAAAGGGCCACAGCGGAGGAGCAGGGCTTCCTCGCCCGGCTGATCATCGGCGAGTTGCGGCAGGGCGCGCTGGAGGGAGTCATGCTCGACGCGGTAGCGGCAGCGGCGTCGCTTCCGGCCGCGCAGGTCCGGCGCGCCGCCACCTTCGCCGGCGGCGTGGCGCAGGTGGCGCGCGCGGCGCTGGCCGGCGAGCCGCTCGAGCGCTTTTCGATCCAGCTGATGCAGCCCGTGCTGCCGATGCTCGCCCAGCCAGCCGAGGGCGTGGCCGCGGCGATGGCGGCGCTCGGCAGCGCGCTCCTCGAATGGAAGCTCGACGGCGCGCGCGTGCAGGTGCACAAGGCGGGCGACGAGGTGAAGGTCTACACGCGCAGCCTGAACGAGGTCACCGCGGCGGTGCCCGAAGTTGTGGAGGTGGTGCGCGGCGCGAAGGCGCAGTCGCTCATCCTCGACGGCGAAGTGATCGCGTTGCGCGCCGACGGCAGGCCGCATCCGTTCCAGGTCACCATGCGCCGCTTCGGCCGCAGGCTCGACGTCGACACGTTGCGCAGGGAGCTGCCGCTTTCGGTTTTCTTTTTCGACTGCCTGCTCAAGGACGGCACATCCTTGGTCGACCGCGGCGCGCTGGAAAGGCGCGCCGCCCTGCAAAGCACTTTCCTGCCTGAGCATCTCGTTCCGGCCCTGGTTACGGCAGAGGTCGAACAGGCTGAGGCGTTCTACGCCGACGTCCTCGCCAGGGGGCACGAAGGGATGATGGCGAAGGAGCCCGACGCGCCCTACGAAGCAGGACGCCGCGGAGCCGGCTGGCTCAAGGTCAAGCGTGCCCACACGCTCGACCTGGTGGTGCTGGCTGCGGAGTGGGGCAGCGGGCGCCGCCGCGGCTTCCTGTCCAACCTGCACCTTGGCGCACGCGACCCGGCGGGTGGCTTCGTCATGCTGGGCAAGACTTTCAAGGGGCTTACAGACGAGCTGCTGGAATGGCAGACGCGCGAGCTGCTGGCACGCGAAGTGCAGCGCGATGAATGGACGGTGCACGTGCGGCCCGAGCTGGTAGTGGAGATCGCGTTCAACGACCTGCAGGAAAGCCCCCATTACCCTGGGGGACTCGCGCTGCGCTTCGCCCGGGTGAAGGGCTACCGCCCGGACAAACAGGCAAAAGACGCCGACAGCATCGATACAGTCAGGGGCATTTTTCAGGACAGCCTGAAATAAATTCGCCGGCGCGGTTGACAGCGGCCGGCGCGCTGGCTGATACTAAACCTAATGGTTAAGTATTCAGACGACGATCTCGACACCGTGTTCGCCGCGCTTTCGGACCGCACCCGGCGCCACGTGCTGCAGTCGCTCGCCGGCGGCGACCGCCAGGTCACCGAGCTGGCCAACGAGCACGAGATGTCGCTGCCCGGCTTCATGAAGCACCTGCGGGTGCTGGAGGACGCCGGGCTGATCGCGCGCTCCAAGGAGGGCAGGGTGGTGAGCTGCGAGCTGTCGGCGCAGCCGATGCAGGCCGCCTCCACCTGGATGCAGCGCTACGAGAAATTCTGGACCGAGAAGCTCGATTCGCTCGCCCGCTACCTTTACCAGCAAGAGGAGTTGCAGACATGGAAGTATCCAAGCTTGCCGAGAAGCCCGCGCTCAACCTCCAGCGCCGCTACCCCGTCGGCCCGGAAAAGGTCTGGCGGGCGTGGACCGACCCGGAAGCGCTGAAGCGGTGGTGGGGCCCCGGCGGCCCCGAGGCGGTGTCGGTGGTGCAGCTCGACGTGCGCGTCGGCGGACGCTTGCGCATCGTGTTCGGCGGGCCGCAAGGCAACGACCATGAAGTACAGGGCGTCTACAAGGAGGTGGTGCCGAACCGCAAGCTGGTGTTCACGTGGACCTGGCCGCGCACCACGCCCGAGCGCGAGTCGCTGGTGACGATCCTGTTCAAGGCCGACGGCGGCGGCACCGAGCTCGACTTCGTGCATTCGCAGCTGTTCGACGAGTCTGTGCGTGACGGGCACAGGCGCGGCTGGACCGAGGCTTTCGTCAAGCTGGAGCGCTTCCTGCAGGGCGAATAGGTCATGGAGAAGACGCTGGAGAAACTGGTACTCACACGCAGCTTCGCGGTCGCGCCGGAGAAGGTCTGGCGCGCCTGGATCGACGCCGACGCGATGCGCGTCTGGTTCGGCCAGACCGAAGCGCCGGCGTGGCAGGCCGAGTGGGAAGTGCGCGCCGGCGGCCGTTACCGCCTGGTGCTGCGCGACTCGAGCGGCACGGACTACACGGTGCAGGGCGTCTACCGCGAGGTAGAGGCGAATCGCAGGCTGGTCTTCACCTGGGACCAGCGCGGCTCGCCGTTCGACGGCGAGGCGACGGTGACGGTGGACCTGCGCCCGACCGCGGATGGCACCGAGCTGACGTTCACGCTCGACCCGGTGCTCGACCCGAGGGCGCCCGACGCATGGCGCGGCGATTTCAAGCGCCTCGGGCGCCATCTGCAGCAAACCGACTAACCGACAAGGAGGTTGTATGTACGTTGACGGATTCGTATTGCCGATCCCGAAGAAGAGCCGGGCCGCCTATACCAAGATGGCGCGCACCGCGGGCAAGGTGTGGCGCGAGCACGGCGCGCTCGACTACAAGGAGTGCATCGCCGATGACGTGAAGCCGGGCAAGTGGACCTCGTTTCCGCAGAGCGTCAAGCTGAAGAAGAACGAGGCGGTTTGGTTTTCCTACATCGTCTACAAGAACCGCAAGCACCGTGACCGCGTGCTGGCCAAGGCGATGAAGGACAAGCGCCTCGCCGGCATGATGGACCCGAAGAAGCTCCCGTTCGACGGCAAGCGCATGATCTTTGGTGGCTTCGAGGTGGTGGTGGACCTGTGACCAAGCCGTTCGTCATCTCGCGCGTGGTCGATGCGCCGCGCGACCGGGTGTGGAAGTCCTGGACCGAGGCCGAGCGCCTCAAGCAGTGGTGGGGCCCGAAGGGCTTCAAGGTGCACACCTGCAAGGTCGACCTGCGCCCCGGCGGCAGCTTCCACTACGGCATGACCATGCCCGGCGGCGGCGACATGTGGGGCCGCTTCTCCTACCGCGAGGTCGAGGCGCCCAAGCGCCTGGTGTTCACCGATTCGTTCTCCGATCCGCAGGGCGGCGTGACGCGCCATCCCGGCGCCGAGACCTGGCCGCTGCACATGCTCACCATCGTTACATTCGAGGAGCAGGCTGGCGGCAAGACCAAGGTCACCGTGCATTGGGAGCCCGCGGAAGGCTCGAGCGAGATCGAGCGCAAGACCTTCGATGAGAGCCGCGGCAGCATGAATCAGGGCTGGACGGGCACGTTCGAGCAATTCGCCGCTTACCTTTCCAAGTAGACACGGAGCATCAATGTTGAAGACCTTCAAGATCATCGGCATCGCAATCGTCGTCCTCATCGTTGGCGTGCTGGCCTTCGCGGCGACCAAGCCCGACAACTTCCGGGTGCAGCGCTCGACCAGCATCAAGGCGCCGCCGGAGAAGATTTCGGCGGTGCTGTCGGATTTCCGCGCCTGGGACGCCTGGTCGCCGTGGGAAAAGGTGGATCCGAAAATGCAGCGCACCTACAGCGGCGAGCCCAGGGGCAAGGGCGCGAGGTACGCGTGGGCGGGCAACAGCGAGGTCGGCGAGGGCAGCATGACGATCACCGAGGCGCAGCCTTCGCGGGTCGCGCTCGACCTCGACTTCGTCAAGCCGTTCGAAGGCCACAACAAGGTGGTGTTCACGCTGGCGCCCAGGGGCGACGCCACTGAAGTCACCTGGGACATGCAGGGCCCCTCGCCCTACATCACCAAGGTGATCCAGGTGTTCTGCGACATGGACGGGATGATCGGCAAGCAGTTCGAGGCCGGCCTCGCCGACCTGAAATCGCTGGCCGAAAAGGGCAAGCCGTGAGCAAGGCCGCGGCGCAGAAAAGCGGGCCACCCGCCGTGCACGGCACGGACGCGCTCGCGAAATCACCTGAGAAATAGACCGGACAGACAGGTTGGTTGACAAGGAAAAACGCTCGCAAGGACCTAGGAGGTAACCATGGGAAATCCCGTAGTGCACTGGGAATTGATGTCGAACGATCCGGCCGGCGTTTCGGCGTTCTACGCCAAGATCTTCGGCTGGAAGGTGAAGCACATGCCGCAGCTCAACTACCGCACGGTCGAAACCGGCAGCAAGGACGGCATCAACGGCGGCATCTTCAAGCCCGAGCGCGAGGGCCCCTGGCCCGGCAATCAGATCTTCTACGTCGGGGTCGACGACCTCGACAAGTACCGCAGGAAGATCGTCGCCGCGGGCGGCAAGATCCACGTCGAGGAGCAGGAGGTCCCCGGCATCGGCTGGCTCTCGCTCTTCACCGACCCCGAGGGCCGCATGAACGGCTTGTTCAAGCCGTCAATGCAGTCCATGCAGAAGCACAAGGCGAAGACCAGGAAGCCGCCGAAGAAGGTGAAGACGGTGAAGAGGAAGAAATGAATCCACGCTACGGCTGGGTAATGGTCGCGCTCGGCGCCTTCATGACGTGCATCGCGATCGGCGCCATGTTCTCCCTGGCGGTGTTCCTGCAACCCATCACCGAGTCGACGGGGTGGTCGAACGCGGCGGTTTCCAGCGCCATGACGATCGGCTTCCTGGCGATGGGCGCGGCGGGCTTCGGCTGGGGCGCGCTCAGCGACCGCATCGGCCCGCGGCCGGTCGTGCTGGCCGGCGCCATCCTCCTCGGCCTCGGCCTGTTCCTTGCGAGCCGCGCGCAGAGCGTGCTCGCCTTCCAGCTCTCGTTCGGCCTGCTGGTCGGG